>WNFD01006669.1_pt1 | contig 11515 bp, 8 predicted proteins | sample 5400491 | NCBI WGS metagenome assembly WNFD01 (sample SAMN13153343, study PRJNA577476) | soil metagenome | isolation source: 120 cm saprolite under Douglas fir tree site 2 hole 2 replicate 2 | place: USA:California | collected 2015-04-18 | reverse complement strand
ACCGCTGATGGCGGCGATCCGAACCTGATCGTCTCGCTCAAGCCCTACGCGCCAATCGATCGACCGCCGTCTCGACCGTCATGGCCGAGAAGCACAGCGCCTCGCCCACGTCGCATGACACGTTTTTCCACGGCCTCGGGGCGCAAGCTGACGATCAAGATCGAACGGTTGAACGCCTGGCTTGGAGCCGCTACATGGCGATGGTCGAAGGTGCTGCCGGACTGCGCCTCAATGGCAAAGGAATCGCATACCCAATGCTCCAATCGATCGCCGAGATGCCCGAGCGCGATGGCACCGGCTGGAAAACGATACTGGGTGCGTGGCACGCAAGCCGAAAACGTCAGGAAAGACGGGAGGTGGGAGGCAATGGGTACGGGGATCGGCGGAACACTACGCGGCCGTGTTGGCAGGGCGATCTCTCGATACCGCAGAGCGTTTGGTTCTGTCGAGGATCGGTCACGGTCATGTGGCTTCTACGCGCCAGCGACCGCTGACACCATTGCGGTAGGCTCATGTGCCTTCCTCCTTGCCCGGCACGGTGATCTGCGCATCGAGTGGGAGGACAAGGATCACGATGCGATCATCAAGCTGATCCCTCAGAAGATGGCCGAAGGCATGTGCTTCTTCGAGGTCGACTACTCGGGGCTCGAAATCGTTCCGATCATCCGGCGCAGTCCAACAGGCAGGCATGTCATCGTGCATGACGAGACGATTAAGGCGGCGATGGAGGCCGGGTTCTTCCGTTTTCCGACCACCAAGTTCGAGGGGGTGGGGCAGATCAAGCAGCTCGGGCTGGTCCATGATCCCGAGGAAGTCGCCCGCACCCACACAATTGCCGTCCCCGCGCTGCAATCGTTCCGCAAGCCGGCGCCCGGTATAACAGTGATGAGTGCGGCAGAACTGGCCGACCGGCTGAACGGCCCTGAGATGCTTGCGCTGGTCAAACCGATGGTCGAGCGCAAGGCCGGCTCGACCGGCCCACCTGATCTCGTCGTCAAGAAAGACGTGCTGAATTGGATTGACCACGCGAGGATGCCGATCCTGCCCGCCGGGAAGGACAAGAAATACCGGGTACGAAAGGCGGTCGTGTTCGATTGGCTGTATGATGAGAGGGTCGGGATAGACCCCCTCACCCGTCTCATCGAAACCGATTTTGATCTGGCCAAGTTCGTCCGCAACCGGCGATGGGATCGGCACCAACGCCGCTCCGGCATTCGGGCGAGCGAGCGGACTAAGCTGTCCGCTCCCCATGAATAGATTGTCGACGGAACGATCCGCCCTTCCGTAGCTCTACGGGCCCCCCGACAGGCTCTGCAAACGGCGGCAGCGTGCCCGTGCCGCCGCACGGCTATGGTATTATCGGGTCCATGAGAATCCGCAACGTCGGCAAAATGAACTCCATCAACGACGGAGAACATTCGCGCTCGTTGATCGAGTCCCTGATAATGCCAGAATTGATCACCGCTCTTAGGCATTGGATCAGAGCCGGTGGAGGCGGGGTCTTGATTGGCGCCGCCGCCCTGTCGTTTCATGTCCGCCCGCGCATGACCCAGGATGTTGATTTTCTATTTCTTGACGGCACTTGCGTACCAGACACCGTCTCGGGTTTCAGGCGGATCAGCCCGGCGCTGTATCGGCACGGAGGAACGGGTGTCGAGGTCAACGTTGTCACGCCGGCCGCGATACAGTTCCCCCTGGAAGTTGCCAAGGAAGTCGCTCGGACGGCGATGGTGAGCGACGGTGTGAGGGTGGCGTCGGAAGGCGGATTGGTCGCGCTCATATTGTTCCGGCGGAGCCGTCAGGACGAAGCCGACATCGTTGCCCTGGTGAAGACAGGCCGGGTGGAATTGTCGAGCTTCCCACTGTCGGCCGAGAAGATGTCAGCATTTCAGCGGTTGGTGGAGGCTGCCGCGACGGACCCACACCCGCCGTGACCGGGCGAGATCGTCGATCCGTTCGCTGGGAAGCGCGGGCGCCCCGCCGAGCGACCCGCGTCGGACCTCCCGACATGGAAGCCCGAGCGGAGGCTCCTCGGGTCTTCCATGCCACTCGCGATGCGGATTGCTACGGCCGACAGTCGTGTGGGGTGGAACACACAGGAACCTCTATCAATACCGTTAGGCGGCGTTCCCGACCGCAGCCAGCGCTTCCCGCACAATCGGGTCCGCCCTGATTTCAGCAAGTGCCTGGGTGAGCTTCACGTGCTGCTCCCGGCTGTTCTCCAATCCCATCGCGGCGTGGGCGAGTTTCAGCCAGATCGTGTCCATGTCGGTCACGCGCCGGCCGTCCTGATCAAGTTGACCGGCATCGATGATCCGGTCGGCGGTGAAGGTGATGCAGGCGGTGCGGCGATCAGCGCCGAGCGCAACCGTGATCGTCCGTTCCGGCTCCAGGATGATGCCAACCCGTTCGCCTAGCAGACGATTGAGCGCACGCCGGGCATCGTAGCGCGCGGTCCGATCTGCGCTGTTGATGCGGGCAATGCCGCCCCTGACACGATCCTCGAAATCGACCGCGTTGTGACGTTCCGCATCCCGGATCGCGGCGTCGATCCGGTCCCGGTCGCCTTCCAGCATCGCGATCTCAGCCAGCAATTCCCTCATCCTGACACGGCTGGCCTTGCGTTCGTCTCCGGTCAATTCGTCTAGCTCTATCTCGCGTTCGCGGTGCGCCGAGCGTTTGCGCTCAATCTGTATTTCGATGTCGGACGGCTTTGCGCGGCTCGGCTGGTTGTCCTGTTCTGCCCGTGGGCTGAGCGCCGCCAGCAATGGCCTCATCTGCTGATCGAACAGCGCCAGAAACAGCGCCTCGAAACGAGGATACCGAAAGCCGCGAAGGTTCTGGCAGCGCTGCCCGGCGAGCTTATGGCCTTCCGGGAAGATCACCTTCCGCCGCGCGTTCTCGCACTTCAATTCAACAACCCGTTCGTCTTTGCGCGCCTTGGCATTCGGCCGAGGCGAGCGGCCCTGTATCCACACCGGGCCGTCGCAATAGCTACAGGTGACCAGCCCATGCGCGATGTTGGTGAGGCTCTCCCCTGTGCGACCGCCGCTCCGCTTCGCCGTCGCGGTGTCCGCTTGCCGGATGAGGCGGTCAACCCGCCAGAACTGGTCCGGGTCTTTCAGCGTGGGAGGATAGTAGAGCCGCGGATCACCCTGCTTGACACGGATGCGCTTGCCCCGGATCGGCTCGCCGTTCTCGTCCAGCGGCAATTCCACCGTGTTGTTCTGGTACAGGCCGATGACCGCTCGGTTGTGGAGGACATCCATGACCATGCTGCCGGACCAGCCGGTGAGCTTTTTTTCCGGGTTGACGCGATGGTGATTGGCGAACGGCTCGATCCCCCTCGCCGTCAAACGTTGTGCGATCACGTAGCAGCCGATGCCGTCCTCGCACCAATCGAAGATCATCCGCACAACCGATGCGACCGACTCTTTCAGCCGGTACATGAAGCCCTTTTCATCCGGCTCGGTGAGAGGTTCCAGCCACGCTGGGCAACGTCGGCCGACAAACAAGCCGGCGGCGCCGGTCTTCATGACACCCTGCTTCTGTCCGGCGAACAGCTTTTTGCGCTTGATCGCGTTGGTCTCCCGGCCGTGCTTGGATTTTTGCAGCGACTCCGCATAAGCAAGAAAGATGTCCGTAAGGTCGTGCATCAAGACAGCCATGTCGCCGTTGATGGACGCCCATGTCCGCAAGGCCCGATCTTTGATGTCGAGCTTGATCCCCCGCCGCAGGAAGTCGAAATATTGGGTGATCGCCTCGACCGGCATCAGACGACCGAGACGGCTATGCGACTCAACCCACAGGATGTCGCCACGGACGATGATGCCGCTTTCGATTTTGGCCTTGATGCGTCCTAGCTCGGCCTCCAGATTGTCGCCGTAGAAGCCTGACTTGCCCCTATCAATATAGGGGATTTCAACCAACTCGGCCCCTAGTTCCTCGGCGCGTTGCCGGTGCCGCTCCATGTCGCTTTGGCGTTCCTCGGATGAGCCTTTGCCCTGCTCCGGTCCTGAAAAACGGCCGTAGACGCGATACTTGGGTTTGCGCATGCTCGCTCTTTCGGGGAGAGGGGTTTCAGGTGGGATGACGGCCCGTCCGCGTCAACTCGCGATTAGCCTGATCGTGTCGTGTGCTTTATTCATGCAGTCGCTCGATTCGACGATCATTGCGACCGCGCTGCCGGCGATCGGGCAGTCGATCGGCGAGAGCCCGCTGCGCCTCAACGTGGCGATCACCTGCTATCTGTTGAGCCTGGCGGTGTTCATCCCGATCAGCGGCTGGACCGCCGACCGCTTTGGCGCCCGCCGCGTGTTCAGCGCGGCGATCGTCGTCTTCACGCTGGGGTCGATCGGCTGCGGCCTGTCGCACTCGCTGTGGATGCTGGTCATCGCCCGCATCGTGCAGGGCATGGGCGGGGCGATGATGGTGCCGGTCGGCCGGCTCGTCCTCCTAAAGACCGTGCCGCGGTCGGAGCTGGTGCGGGCGATGTCCTATGTCAGCGTGCCGGCGTTGGTCGGCCCGGTCATCGGGCCGCCGCTCGGCGGGTTTATCGTCACCTACGGCTCGTGGCCGTGGATCTTTTTCATCAACGTTCCGATCGGCGTGCTCGGCGTTGTGCTGGTGCGCCTCTTCATCGACAACATTCGCGAGACCATCGTGCGGCCCTTCGACCTGCGCGGCTTTGTCCTGACCGGCATCGGGCTGGCGAGCCTTGCCTTCGGCTTCGAGATGAGCGGCCGAGGCGAATTGCCGCTTCCCCTGATAGCCGGCCTGCTTGGGGTGGGCGGGCTGTGCATGTTTCTGTATGTCCGCCATGCGAGGCTGGTCGATCACCCGATCATCGATCTCGCGCTGATGCGCATCCCGACCTATCGAATGACGACGATCGGCGGCTTCATCTTTCGCATGGGGCTCGGCGCCTTGCCGTTCCTGATGCCGCTGATGCTGCAGGTCGGGTTCGGCCTCGACGCGCTCTCCTCGGGCCTCATCACCTTCGCCAGCGCCGCCGGGGCGATGAGCAACAAGCTCCTGGTCAGTGCGATCATCCGCAGCTTCGGCTTTCGCCGCGTGCTGATCGTCAACACGATCGTCAGCAGCGGGTTTCTGTTCTCCTATTCGTTCTTCCAGCCGACGACGCCGCACGCGGTGATTTTCCTCGCGCTCTTGGCCGGCGGATTCTTCCGCTCGCTGCAGATGACCAGCATCAACACGCTCAGCTATGCCGATGTGCCGCCCGGCATGCTGAGCCGCGCGACCAGCCTCACCAGCATGGCGCAGCAGCTGTCGCAGAGCATCGGCGTCGGGACCGGCGCGCTGTTGCTTTATCTGATGCTGGGCGTCCACCACACCGCGGTGTCGGGACCGGCCGATTTCTCGTTCGCGCTCGCCGCGGTCGCGATCCTGTCGCTGCTGTCGGTGCCGTTCTTTCTGCGGATGTCGCCCGACGCCGGCGCCGAGGTCAGCGGCCGGGCCGCGCCGAGCAAGATGCCGGGGGAGTGATGGCGCTGCGCCTCCTCGCGTGGAACATCCGCCAGGGCGGCGGCGCCCGGCTCGCGGCGATCGCCGAGGCGCTGGCCCGCCACGAGGCCGACATCCTGGTCATATCGGAATACCGCGGCGGCGATTCGGCGAACCGGCTCCGCGCGGCGCTGGCGGTGCTCGGCTATCGCCACCAGACCCGCCTCGCGCCGCCGCCCGGCAAGAACGGGGTGTTGATCGCGGCGCGCCGCCCATTCCGCGAGCACGGTGCGGTCGGTGCCGGTTTGCCCGAGCCCTACCGGATGGTCCGGGTCGAATTGGCCGGGCTCTCGCTCTGCGGCATCTACATGCCGAACCTGTTGGCCAAGGTGCCCTATTGGGAAGCGCTGATAACCGCGCTCGCGGCCGAGGCTGGCCCGGCGGCGCTGGCGATCGGCGATTTCAACACCTGCCGTGCCTATGTCGACGAGCCCGGCGCGATCGACGCATGCGCGCATTTCATGGACAAGGTCGAGGCGATCGGGTTCTGCGATTTGTGGCGCCGGCGCTATCCCGAGGGCCGCGAGTTTTCCTGGTACAGCACCCGCGGCAACGGGTTCCGCATCGACCACGCCTTTCTGTCGCCGGCGCTCGCCGCGCAGGCCGGCGCGGTGCGTTACTCACACAACGAGCGCTTGGCCGGCCTCTCCGACCACTCGCCGCTGATCCTCGATCTGGGAGAGCCGTAGGATGGGTTGAGCGGAGCGAAACCCACGGTTTGGCCGGTCGAGATGGGCTTCGCTGCGCTCAACCCATCCTACAAATACCCGGCGCTACTCGCGCATCAGCTTGTCGACGATTTCCTTGGGGATATCGTCCTTCCAGTTGCGGCCGGTATTCCAGCCCCACGGGCGGATCGCGTCGCGCTCCTGGATCAGCGCCTGGATGTCGTTCTCGATCGTGGCGCCGTCGCGGTCGCCATTGGCGCGCTCAAGGTAGAGCTCGTACAGCCGGTCCCAAATCTGGGTTAACCGGGCGCTCTCCTCGGGCGTGAATGGCGGAATGGCGGAGGACATGGGCCTCTCTCTGTTACCCGTCTTGGACACGTACTTGTAACACGGCGTGGTTACCCATGGGTTAAAATCAATCATAAATCCGCGTGGTTTCAATCCCCAACGGCGCGTACCGGTGCGCGGGCGTCGCCCAGTTGCCGGCGAATCAACCGGGCATAGAGGCCGTTTCGGGCGACCAGCTCGCCATGCGTGCCGAGTTCGACAAGGCGGCCGCGATCGAGCACGACGAGGAGGTCGGCGTGGCGCACCGTCGACAGCCGGTGCGCGATGACGACGGTGGTGCGGTCGCGCATCAGCGAATCGAGCGCCTGGCGCACCTGCGCTTCGCTGACCGCGTCGAGATGTGAGGTCGCCTCGTCGAGGATCAGGGTCGGCGCGTTCTTCAGAAAGGCGCGGGCGATCGCGACCCGCTGGCGCTGCCCTCCGGAGAGCTGCACGCCGCGTTCGCCGACCCTTGTGTCGAGCCCCTCGGGCAGGCTGGCGACGAAATCAGCGAGCGCGGCCTCATCGAGCGCGCGCCGAATCGCCGCCTCGTCGGCCTCCGGCCGGGCCAGGGCGACGTTGGCGCGCAGCGTATCGTTGAACAGGTATGTGTCCTGCGACACCAGCGAGATGCGCCGGCGCAGATGGTCGAGCTCGAAATCCTTGAGATCGACCCCGTCGATCAGGATGCGGCCGGTCGCCGGGTCCCAGAAGCGCAGCAGCAGGTTCGCCAGCGTCGTCTTGCCCGCGCCCGACGGGCCGACGATCGCGACCGTCGCCCCTGCCGGGATGTCGAGCGTAACGCCCTGGAGTGCCGGCCGGTGCGCCCCGGGATAGGCGAAGCCCGCATCCTCGAACTGGATCGCCGAGCCGCCGACCGGGGCAGGTGGCCGCGCCGGCCCGTCGCGCACCGCCGGCACCTCGTGCTGCACCGCATGAAGCCGGCGAGTCGAGGCGATCGTATCGGCGAGCTGGCGGCTGACCTGGGCGATCTCCGAGATCGGCAGGAACGAGGCGAGCGCCAGGAGGATCAAGAGCGGCAGCGTGGTCGCGGCGAGCTGATGGTCGGCGACGAGCCAGGCCCCGACGCTCGCGACGGCGAGGCCGCCGAGCCCCGTCGCGATTTCGAGCTGCGCGGTCTGTGACGACAGATCGGCGAGGAGCGTGAGGCGGGTCTTCTGATAGTCGCGCACCGCCTCCATAAAGCCCGTGCGGCGGCGGCCGACCGCCTGGAAGGCGACGAGGTCGGAGAGGCCCTGGATGGTCTCGGTGACATGGGCGCCGAGCATGCCGAGCGCCTCGCGCGCCTCGCCGCCGAGCCGGTCGATCCGCGCCCGCATCAGCACCGGCGCGAGCCCGGCGTACAAAACAAACGGCAACAGCGCGAGCGCGATCGGCCAGGCGACGATCGCCAGGCTTATGAGCACGGTCGACGGCACCAGGAGCGCGACCAATGCCGGCGCCACGGTGTGCGCGAAGAAATATTCGATCGTCTCGATGTCCTGGCTCGCCAGCGCGATCAGATCGCCCGAGCGCCGACGCACCAGATAGGCCGGCGCCAGCGAATCGAGTTTCCGGTAGAGCTCGACCCGCATCTCGGCGAGGAGGCGATAGGCGATGTCGTGCGCCAGCCACGATTCGATCCAGTGCAGGATCCCGGCGAGCGGCGCGGCCAGCCCGAGGAGGATCAGGAGATAGGTGAACGGCGCGCCGGTCTTGACCGCCGCAACCGCCAGCGCGCCGATTATGCCGACCCCGATAAAGGCGGCGACCCGGCCGATCCCCGAACCTACCACCACCGCGAAACGGCGCCGCCACGGCTTGATGATGCGGACGAGCGCCATCAGCGTCGCCGCCGCGCCGACCTGCGCGGCCGCGGCTGCCGCCGCATCCGGCGCCGAATCGCCGTAATCGCTCGCCCCGGCTTCACCCGGCGATGCCGCCAACTCGTCGGCATCGAGCGTAATGTCGCCGCCGCGCTCCTCGGCCTGCGCACCCATCAGCCGGCGATAGGGCCCGTCGCGGCGGATCAGCTCGGCATGGCGGCCAACTTCGACGATGTGGCCGTGATCGAGGACGAGAATGCGGTCGGCGCCGATGACGCTCGACAGACGATGCGCGAGAACCAGGGTCGTCCGGCCCTGCGCCAGCCGGTCGAGCCCGCGCTGGATCAACGCCTCGTTCTCGGCATCGACCGAGGACAATGCCTCGTCGAGGATCAGGATCGGCGAATCGCGCAACAGCGCCCGGGCGATCGCCAGGCGCTGGCGTTGCCCACCCGACAGATTGACCCCGCGCTCTCCGAGGATCGTCTGATAGCCGTAGGGCAGCTGCAGGATGAAATCATGGGCGTTGGCGTCGCGCGCCGCGGCTTCGAGCTCATCCTCGGTCGCATCCGGCTTGCCAAGGCGCAGATTGTCCTCGACCGTGCCGTGGAACAAATAGGTGTCCTGGTGCACCACGGCGATCTCGCGGCGCAGCGCGTCGGGATCGACCCTGCGCACATCCTGGCCGCCGACCCGCACCACCCCGGATTGCGGGTCGAAGAGGCGCAGGAGGAGCCGGGCGATCGATGATTTGCCGGCGCCGCTCGGGCCGACGATGCCGATCTTCTCGCCGGCCGCAACCGTGAAGGAAAGCCCGTCATGCGCTGCCCGCCGCCCGCCAGGATAGGCAAAGCCCACATCCTCAAAGGCGATCGTCGGCGCGAGCAAATTCACTCCCTCTCCGCCCCTGGGGGCGGAGAGGGCAGGGGTGAGGTGGGGGATTCCAGAGCGGTGGTCTGTACCCACCTCACCCTCCCATCGCTGCGCGATGGGCCCCTCCCTCTCCCCCCTGAAGGGCGGAGAGGGAAATTTTTCGGTCGCCTTGACCAGCGGCTCGGATGCCAGGAGTGCGTGGATGCCGGCCGCGGCCGACTGCCCGACCATGCCCTGATGCAGGACCGAGCGCAGGTCGCGCAGCGGGCGGAACACCTCGGTCCCGGCCATCAGCACGATGAGGAGCGCCTCGATCGTCATCCTCCCCTCGGAGACCCGCCACACCCCGAGCGCCAGCGCGGCGGCGGCGCCGATCGCGACCCCGGCATCGGTGATGCCGCGTGTCATGACGCTGGTCGACAAGACGCGCATCGTCGTCTCCGACAATTGCCGCGCCCGCAGCGCGAGCCGCTTTCCATAGGCCGTGCTCTGGCCGAACGCCTTCAATGTCGGCAAGCCCTGCACCGCGTCGAGGAATTCCGAGCCGAAGCTCTTCATCGCCTGCTGACGCCGCTGGCCCTTGTGGTTTTCGATGCTGTTCCACGCGGTCGGCGCGATCAGCGTCACCAGCGCCGCGACCAGCATCACCGTGGCGACCGGCGCGTCCCACCAGACGATAAAGCCGAAGATCGCCAGCGGAGTCAGCGCCGCCACAGAAACCTGCGGCAGGTATTGCCCGAAAAAGCTCTGCAGCTGCTCGACCCCGTCGACCACCGACAGCATGACCCCGCCGGTCCGCTCGCCGGCGAACCAGGCCGGCCCCAATTCGGCGATCTTGTCGTAGAGCCGGCCGCGCAGCGCTTCCTGCACCCGGCTGGCGTTGTTATGGGCGATGATCGTGCGGGCGTGATCGAGGAGCGCGCGCAGCAGCACCGCGGCGGCGACCCCGGCCGCCAGGGTCGCGATGATCGTGAAACCGGAATCGGTAAAGACGCGGGCGAGCAGCGCGCCCAACAGCGCAAAGCGGGCGATGCCAAACCCCGCGGCGAGGAGGCCGAGCCCGATCGCGAGCCCGATTCGGCCGCGCAGCCCCGCTGTCAGCTCCCACAGACGGCGATCGAAATACATCAGCGCCACTTCTCTTCGGTGGCGTCCGATTGCTGCGCCGCGCTGAGCGTCCGCGGATCCTCGACATCGACGGTGAGATGCTCGGTCGGTTTGGGTGTCGCGGTCATCACGCAGACCCCGTCGGGCGCCTCGAAGCGGTGCCACATGCCTTGCGGCACGATGACCAGCATTCCGGCGCTCAGCGCATGGGATTGCAATCCCTCGTCGGTCGCGATGTGCAGCGTTGTGGCGCCCTCGACGATCTGCACCAGCTCGTCGCCGTTCGGATGGCGCTCCCAGGCCCCGTTTCCGGCAAATTTGGCGCTGAAGATGTTGCCGTCGCGAAACGGCGTCAGCGTGGCGAACGCGTTGGTCCCCTTGCGGTCGGCCTCGGTCATCTCCGGCCGGCGGCCGCGCAGCGTCGTCAGCTTGGCGAGTTCGGCTTTGACATCGACGATCGTGATCACCGTTGCCTCCATTCCCGATGGCGTGCAGAGACGAATTTGGTCCGGCTCGGATCATAATCGACGATTGACATACCGCGGGACGCTTTCTCCGCGACGCAGCCCATCGAGATTGCTTCGCTTCGCTCGCAATGACAGCCTTCCGTTGTCATTGCGAGGAGCGCAGCGACGAAGCAATCTCGATGGTCAGGGACCGACCATTGGATTGAGTTAAGGAGGCGAATGATGCATCGGGTGTTGATCACCGGGGCAGGCGGCGGCATCGGCCGCTCGCTGCGCGAGACGTTGCGCGGCATCTACCCCGTGCTGCGGCTTTCCGACCGGATGCCGCTGATGCCGGCGCGCGACGGGGAGGAGGTCGACCGCACCGACATCGCCGACATGGCGGCTGTCGAGCGCATGGTCGCCGGTGTCGACGGCATCATCCATCTCGGCGGGATCTCGGGCGAGAACAGCTGGGAGAAGATCCTCCAGGGCAACATCATCGGCCTCTACAACGTCTTCGAGGCCGCGCGCCTTGCCGGGGTCCAACGCATCGTCATGGCGACCTCGAACCACGCGGTCGGCTTCTACCCGCGCGCCCAGGTCATCGACCACCGTGTCGTGCCGCGCCCGGACAGCCGCTACGGCGTGTCGAAGGCGTTCTCCGAGGCGCTCGCCAGCCTTTATGCCGATAAGCACGGCATCGGGTTTTTGTGCACGCGGATCGGCAATTTCGGGACAGCGC
>WNFD01014236.1_pt1 | contig 11518 bp, 7 predicted proteins | sample 5400491 | NCBI WGS metagenome assembly WNFD01 (sample SAMN13153343, study PRJNA577476) | soil metagenome | isolation source: 120 cm saprolite under Douglas fir tree site 2 hole 2 replicate 2 | place: USA:California | collected 2015-04-18 | reverse complement strand
TCCGGATCTTGTCCATCAACTGGTGGCCAGGACGGAGCGCCTCGGGATAAGAGTTGAAATCGGCATGGAAGTTGTGGCGGTCGAGAAACCCGGTGAAAAGCTGTCGGTCCATGTTTCAGGTACGGGCGAAGAGAAAGTGTTTGAGGCCGACCTGGTGGTTCACGGCGCAGGCCGCGTTCCGGAAATTGATGATTTGAATCTCGCCGCCGCGGGCGTTCAGATGGAAGAACGCGGCGTTAAAGTGAATGAGTATCTGCAAAGCGTCTCGAACCCCGCAATCTATAGCGCTGGTGACAGCGCCGCGAGCGGATTGCCACAGCTTACGCCGGTGGCCGCTTACGAAGGCCGAATTGTGGCTTCGAACCTGTTGAAGGGTAATCACAGAAAAGCGGAGAAAATGGCGGTACCCACTATCGTGTTTACCATACCTGCCCTGGCGGCGGTGGGCCTGCTGGAGCACGCGGCGCGACAGAAAGGTCTGAATTTTCGAACAACTCAGGCAGATACGTCAGGCTGGGCGCTGGCGATGCAGGCGGACATTCCTGCCAGCCGGTTGAAACATACCCTTTTCGGTTATCCAACCCTGGGTTCTGACGTGAAGTACATGCTTTGATTTTCACTGGCGGTTGCCAGGGTGTTACGAAGTCTAAAGCAGTCGGTAGGCAGGCTTCGAGGGATGATGGGCCTTTTGAGACCGTTGGTTCTCCAGAGAATTTCATGTCAATCCCAGCGATTTCAGACACCACGCCAGACACCAAAGCACCTAAGTTTTTGAAAACCAAGATAATAGAGGGGAGAGGTAACGTTCTACATCTTAAGGGCTATAAGTAACGTAAAGTCAATTGGATAGGAACTGGCGGAGAGAGTGGGATTCGAACCCACGTTAGAGTTTCCCCTAAACACGCTTTCCAAGCGTGCGCCTTCAGCCACTCGGCCATCTCTCCGCACCATGCGAGTGATTTGATTATAGCGAAAATCCCGATGTGCCGTGGGCAGGCATGAATCCAGTCGCCGGAGGCGACGGCAGAGTTTTCCCCTGAGGCCTTCAGAGTCATGGACGGAAACAGAAGAGCGCACGGAATCCCGACGTCCACCATCCTCTTCAGAAGAATGTTTTGCTCTTCCCCGCGAGAAACGGTAACTCCATTCAGGAGGAAAGATTTTGGTGTGCTCAGCGAAATCTCTGCCGTCGCCTTCGGCGACTGGGGTAATGGCGTACCGATGGGTTTCCCGCCTCGAACCAGGCTCGCTTCGGTAACCAAAGTTATCCGTTTTCCTCCGAATTCTCTCTTGCTTCCCCCACCCCTCCGGGCTATAGTGGAGAAATAAATGCACTATTTCCACAACACCGCCGGATTCACAACAGGTCGAACAGACACACGCACAACTGCGTGCATCTTAATATTCCGGCGAGTCAGTCTTTTCAGATCATAGGGTAAACATCGGCAAGACCATGAACCCACTCGCCCCCCCAGGCCGGTGGGTTTTGTTTTTTGGGCGGGATTTTTTTACGGCCCCACACGAAACACCAGGAGAAAAACAGACGAATGAGCTCAAACCCCATAGAACCCCGAAACCAGGGATGGCAGGTCACGGTGCCGGCGACCTCCGCCAACCTGGGGTGCGCCTTCGATTGCGCGGGGCTGGCGCTCAGGCTTTATCTCAAGGCTTCGTTCGTTCCTTTGGACGCATCGGAATTAACTGTGGAATATGCCGGCAGGCATCCCGAACGCGTCCCGCTCGACGGTTCCAACCTGGTGCTGGAAGCGCTGAGGTTTGCGGCGGCCAACATGGGCGCGCCGCCGCCGCGCGGTCATGTCGCGCTGCAAAGCGATATTCCGGTGGGCGCGGGCCTCGGCAGCAGCGCCGCCGCCGTGGTCGCCGGGGTGTTACTGGGCGCGAGTCACAGCGCAGGCAGCCTGTCGCCGAACGGAATGCCCGACCCTGAAAAGCTGATTGGATGGACACAACACCTGGAAGGCCATTTCGACAACGCCGCCGCGGCCCTCTTCGGCGGACTGGTGTTTGGCTGGAACGATTCCGGACGGATCAGGACCATCAAGACCGCGTTTCCCGAAAATCTGAAGCTGATTCTTGTGGTGCCTGAGGCCATGGTGCGCACTTCCGAGGCCCGGCGGGTGCTGCCGCAAAGCTACAGCCGCAGTGACGCGCTGCATAACCTGCAGCGCGCCGCCATGCTCGCGGCCTCGTGTTTCTCGGGCCGGTTCGACTTCACGCCGGAAATGTTCGACGACCGGCTGCACCATCCCTTCCGCCAGGAACTGGTGCCGGGCATTGCCCGCTGCCTCGAATATCGCCATCCAAACCTGCGCGGCATCGCCATTGGCGGCTCCGGGCCTTCCGTCATTGCGATCGCCGAACAGAATGAAAACCGGATTGCGCTCGACCTGCAGGCGATTTTTGCCGGCGAAGGCCTGGCGAGCGAAACGATCGTTACTTCAGCCGACAACCAGGGAGCGGTGATCGTCCCGCGCCCGGCCCCGGTCCCCCAATTCGCGGACATCGCGCGCGGAGCAAAGGTATGAAACAACCCCTCAATCGTCTTCCTTCTTCCCCTCCTTCCCCCGCTTCCGAAGCCCGGCCGCTCATCGTGATGAAGTTCGGCGGCACCTCCGTTGGAAACGCCGAACGCTTCCGGCAGTGCGCCATGATTCTCGGCGGGGCCGCGCGGAGAGACCGCGTGATCGCCGTGGTCTCGGCGGTGGCCGGAGTCACCGATCTGATCTTCAGGACCATTGAGGCCACCCGCCAGGGCGACGCCGAAGCCACCCGGCTCAATCTCAGAAAATTCGAGTCTCTGCACCAGACCCTGATCGCCGGCCTGTTCGGCGGATTGCAGCCGGCCGCGGCCTTCGAATTTTTCGGCCAGGTTTTCGCTCAGTTCCGCGGCGCCTGCATGGCCCTGCTCACGCTGCGCACTGAAATTTCCTCCGAGACCCGGGACTCCCTGGTTTCAACCGGCGAGCGGATTTCCGCGTGGCTGCTGGCCGACTACCTGTCCCAGACCGGGGCCTCCGGAGAGTTTGTGCGGGCGGAAGATGCCATCGTCACCGACAGCAATTTCGGCAACGCGGCGCCCGACATGGAAGCCACGGCGGCCCGCTGCCGCGAGACGCTGCTGCCCATGGTCGCGCGCGGTCATGTGGCGGTGGTCGCCGGCTACAGCGGCGCAACCCATGACGGCCGGACCACGACGCTCGGACGCGGCGGATCGGATTACTCCGCAACCATCATCGGCGCGGCCACCCATGCGAATGAGGTCTGGATCTGGACCGATGTTGACGGCGTTCTCTCGGCCGACCCGAGGCTCTGCCCCGATGCCTCCATTCTGCCGGAGATCACTTTCGCCGAAGCCATTGAGCTGGCCTACTATGGCGCTAAGGTGATCCACCCGAAGGCGGCTTATCCGGCTCTGGAAGCCGGCTTCCCCATCTGGATCAAAAATTCCTTCAGCCCCGAGGTTCCCGGGACCAAAATCACCCTGGCGGGCCGGCCTGCCGAGTCTCCTGTGAAGGCCGTGACCTGCGTGACCCATGCGACGCTGATGACGCTGGTGACGCGGGGCGACGTGCATCCCGCGGAGCTGTTCGGGCGGCTGTTCATGCGCCTGGGGCAGGAGCGGATCGACATGCTTTTTGCCACACAGTCGTCGCCCGAGCACGCTCTGGGGCTGGTGCTGCGCCGTGAAGACAGCGCGCGCATGATGAAGCTCATTCAGACCACCTTTCGCATGGAGCTGGCGCAGGGGATTCTCAATCCGGTGGCGGTGCGCGACGATGTCGCGGTGGTGGCGGTGCTGGGTGAGTCGATGCGCCCAGGGCGCAAGCGAACTGAGCATCTGCTTTGCCGTGCCTTCGGAAAGCTGCGCCGACGTGGTGCGGGCCGTTCACGCGGAGTTCTGCGGCGCGGGCATGGCCACGGCCGATCCTTTTCATGAGGAAGCAAATCAAATCCCGGCGCCGGAGGCGCGATGAGAGCCACAACCGAAACCTTATTGGGCGGACGCCACATACTGCGCTGCGTTCACTGCGGAACCGAGCAGCGCGCAGCCGATCCGCTTTTTCAGTGCGAACAATGCCAGGAACTGCTGGAAGCGCGTTACCCGGAGTGGATTCCGCTGAAGCCCCAGGAAACACAGCAATTGAAGCGGACATGGCGCGAGCGACGCATGTCGAATGCGCCCGAAGACGTGAGCGGCGTGTGGCGTTACCGCGAACTGCTTCCGGCGATCGCGCCGCAACATATCGTGACCCTCAAAGAAGGAAACACTCCGGTGTGGCCGCTGCGCCAGGCATCGCGGCGGCTGGGTCTTGAAAACCTCCGGGTTAAACATCAGGGCATGAACCCCTCCGGCTCGTTCAAAGATACAGGCATGTCGGTGGCGCTCTCCATGGCGCGCGTCGAGGGCTTTGAGGTGGTATGCTGCGCCTCCACCGGCAACACCTCGGCCTCCATGGCCGCCTATGCCGCGCACGCCGGAATGAAATCCATCGTCCTGCTGCCCGCCGGATATGTCACGGCCGGCAAGCTGGCCCAGGCCCTGGAGTTCGGCTCGACCGTTTTGCAGCTGCGCACCGATTTCGACGGATGCCTGCGGCTTCTCTACGACGTCGTGCGCCGGTTCCGCGCGTACCTTCTGAATTCCGTCAACCCGTGGCGTCTGGAAGGGCAGAAGACTCTGGCCTTCGAACTTCTCGATCAGCTCGACTGGCAGGCGCCCGACCACGTAATCGTCCCCGGAGGAAATCTGGGCAACTCTTCCGCGCTGGGCAAGGGCATGATCGAACTGCTGGAACTGGGAATCATCGACCGGCTGCCGAAAATTTCGATCATCCAGGCGGCGGGCGCCAATCCTCTGGTGCGCACCATGCGCGAAAACGGCGGACGCGAGCTGATACCGGTCGAGGCGGAAACGCGGGCCACCGCCATCCGCATCGGCAACCCCGCCTCATGGCGCAAAGCCGTGGCGGTGCTGCGCCGCACCGGCGGCGCCTGCGAAGACGTGACCGAAGATGAAATCCGGCTGGCCAAAAGCGAACTGGGGGCGGAGGGCATCGGTTGTGAGCCGGCCTCGGCCACCACGCTGGCGGGGCTGAAGAAGCTGGTTCGCTCCGGCTTCGTCAAAGCCGATGAGAGCGTGGTGCTGATACTCACCGGCAACATGCTCAAAGACGCGGACTACATGCGGCAGGATGACAAACAACAACTGATCGGCCCGATGGAAGCGGACGCTGCGACCGTCATCCGGGCGCTGGAGAAACTTTATGCGGCCAACTGAACTTCACGCAGATCTTTCACTGGAACAACCCAGCGAGGCTGAGCCCGCAAAAAAACAGGTGCGGGTCGGCATCGTCGGCTATGGAACGGTCGGCCGCGCCGCTGCCGAGATACTCACGCTCAACGCCGGCGCCATCGAGTCGCGCACCGGCGGAATCTCGCTGCGCGTCACCCGCCTGTGCCGCAAGACCGCCGACGGTTTCGAGATCGGCTCCAACGGAGTCGCCATTGAACCGGACTGGCGCGCTGTAGTCGCGGCGGACGACGTGGATATCGTGGTCGAAGCCATCGGCGGAACCGACATCGCATTTGACGTGGTGCGAACGGCGCTGGCCAACGGCAAGGCGGTGGTCACCGCCAACAAGGCGCTGATCGCCCGCTACGGCGAAGAGCTCTTTGCCCTCGCCAACACCCGGCAGCTGCCCATCGGCATCGAGGCCACCGTGGGCGGAGGAATTCCGATTGTGCGAGCCATCTCCAACGCCCTGTCGGCGGACCGCATTCAGGCCGTCTATGGCATCGTCAACGGGACCTGCAATTTTATTTTGACGAAGATGGAAAGCTCCGGCGCTGAATTCTCCGATGCGCTCGCCGGGGCCCAGGCGGCGGGATATGCGGAAGCCGATCCCGGTCTCGATATCGACGGATTCGACGCGCGCGACAAGATTTCGATTCTGGCCCGCCTGGCTTTTCACGGCGCGGCCCCGCCCGCGAAGATTCCCACCACCGGCATTCGACAGATTACGGCCATCGATTTCCACTATGCCGGCCGGCTCGATTCGACGATCCGTCTGGTCGCGTCCGCGGAAAGCGCCGCCGAGGGCATCAGCATCTCCGTAAGGCCGTGGCTGGTGCGCCGCGATTCGATGCTGGCCAAGGTCGATGGCCCCAACAACGCTATCTTTCTCGCCGGTGAAAAAGCTGGCACCCAGATGTTCTACGGACAGGGTGCGGGCGGCGGCGCAACCGGCACCGCCGTGCTTTCCGACGTGGTGCAGATCGCCCGGCATCTCGAACAGGGCCAGCATGCGCCCAACGCCCAACTCGGCTTCCAGCATCGCGGACCGCTGCCGCTCTGCGAGTCCTCGCGCCCGGTCCCCTGGTATCTGCGGCTGACGGTAAGGGACCATCCTGGAATTCTCGCCCAGGCCGCCCAGGCCATCGCCCGCGAAGGCATCAACATCGATTCCGTCATCCAGGAGCCGTACAAAGCCAAGGAAAAACTCCCGTTCGTGATCACCCTGGAGCCGGTGCGGGAAGGCGTGGTGCAAAGAGCGGTTAAAGCCATCAATGAAATGGAATGGATGATCGAACCGGTGCTGGTCATGCCGATGATCTCGGCGGCGGGAGAATAAAAACAAATTGGGTAATTGCCAAATCGGGTAATTGGGTAATTGAAAAGCTCGCACCATCCAGGTTTTTCAATTACCCAATTACCCGATTTTGGCAATTACCCAATCTTGCTTTTGTTACTCCGGCGGCTCGGGTTCGGCCACCCCGTCCGCGCGCGGATCTGAGGCGGCGAAGTTCATGCGGGTTTTGGCGTTGTGCAGCACGGCCTGTCCCCGGCCCATAAGCACCGTGTATTCCTTCCGCACCTGAAGCACGTGGCCCTTTTTTCGCAGCGCCTGAATCGTTTCCGGACCGACGCGCGACTCGATGACCATCTCGCAGCTCAGCGAATTGCCGGGCACGGTGAAGCGCGGGGCTTCGAGCGCCGCCTGGATATTCATTCCGTAGTCCGCCATGTTGGAGACAAACTGGGCATGGGCCAGCGGCTGGTTGGCGCCGCCCATGATTCCGAAGCCGATGCGCACATCACCGCGTTCCATGAAAGCCGGAATGATAGTGTGAAAAGGCCGCTTGCGCGGCTGCAGGATATTCGGATGTTTCGCGTCGAGTGAAAACAAAGCTCCCCGGTTCTGCAGGGCAAATCCCATATCCTTCACCACAATGCCGGAGCCGAAGCCCGAATAGTTGCTCTGGATCAGCGAAGCGATATTTCCGTCGCGGTCCACGGCGGCCAGATAAGTTGTGTCACTGGTCGAGGGACTGCCCGCCTGTGGATTGCACTCGGCCCGGGCGGGATCGATCTTCTTTGCGCGTTCTTTAGCGTAGTCTTTGGCCAGCAGACCCCGCACCGGGACCTTCGCGAAGCGCGGATCGGCGTTGTAGCGGTAAAGATCGGCATAGGCCAGCTTCATGGCCTCGATTCTCTTATGCAGCTCCGCTGCGCTTTGCGCGCCTTCCGGCTCGGCCGGGAAGGTCTCCATGATGTTCAGCATTTCGAGCGCCGCCATGCCCTGCACGTTGGGCGGCAGCTCATAAACCTTCCATCCGCGATAGTCGATGGAGATCGGTTCCACCCATTCGGCGGAGAAGTCCGCGAGGTCGGCGGCTTCCATGGCGCCGCCGAAGGCCGAAGAAGTCTGCACGATCGCGGCCGCAATCGGGCCTTTGTAGAAAGCATCGCGGCCCTGCTCCGCAATCAGTTTCAGCGCCCGGGCCAGATCGGGATTGGCGAAGCGGTCGCCCACCTGGGGCGCGGAACCGCCGGGAAGAAAAACCCTGCGGGCTTCCTCCGTTTTGCCGATCTTTTCGATTTCGCCCGCCCAGTAGGCCTGAATCATTTCCGGCACTGCATAGCCGTGCTCGGCATAGTAGACGGCGGGAGAGAAGAGGTCCTTCCACGGCAGTCGCCCGAACTTACGATGGGCCTGGCTCCAGCCTTCCACGGCGCCCGGAACGGTCACGCTGTGAATGCCATCGTGGGGCATGGCGGTAATTCCGTGCCCCGCCAGAAATTCCGGGGTGAGTTTGCGCGGAGCCCATCCGCTGGCGTTGAGTCCGTAGAGTTTGCCGGCTTTATTGTCCCAGTACAGCAGGAAGAGATCGCCGCCGATTCCGTTCATCATCGGCTCGGTCACGCCCAGCACGGCATTGGCGGCGATGGCGGCATCCATGGCCGAGCCGCCGCGGGCCAGCGTTCTTGCGCCGGCCTGAGAGGCCAGATAATGACTGGTGGCGACGATGCCCTGATCGGTGACGACCATGGAGCGTCCGTAAGAGCGGTCCTGAGGCACAAGAAGTTCAGGCATGGCGAGAAGAAGTATAACAATCAAAAATCGGAATCGCATGATCGCGCTCCTCTCAATCTGCCGCTTCACCGGAGAGGCACAGTATAGCGGAACCGCAGCCAAAAACTTTACCACTGATCCCGCAGGGCGGGACTGATAAAAGCACTGATATACACGGATGAAATACCCAAAATGGATCGCCGCAGGCAACGGTCCCTTTACGGTTTGCTCTCCGGGCGTTTATGTCCCCAGGTAAACCTTCTGCCGATGATGCCCTTGATGATCAGGTGGTCGGTGGAGCGGGTTACGCCCACGCCGACGCCGAAGTTGATTTCCCATTCGGGCGAGACGTTCAGATCGACCGACGGAACAATCTGCTGCTGCTGTTGTGCGATCGGATCGAAGCTGGTCACCGGGCCCAGCGCGCCGTAATACTCCAGTCCGCCGCTGACCACCTTCGAGAAATCGTACGATATCTTTACGTTCGGCGAGAACTCGAAGCCTTTGCTTACATTCACGCCATGCAGCGATTTATCGATGGTCGGATTGAAGGACAGATACCAGCGTCCCAGTTTTTTATCCACAATGGGGCGCATCTCCCAGCTCCAGGTATCTTCGGAGAACTTCCTGCGCTGATAGCCGACCTCATTCGAGAGGCTCAGGCCCACCGGCCAGTGCCATTTTTCCGGAATGCGAAAGCGCGGGCGTATATGGTCGCCGACCCAGTCCCATCCATCGCCGGCGCGGGCGCTGGTAAAGATGTAGAAGCCGGTCTCGAACCAGTCGTTGAAGCCCTGAGTAATCTCGATGGTCTCATGCAGCGCGTGGTTGGTGGGCGCGAGGCCGTTGTCGGATGTTTTGCTGCCATCCACGGTGAAGTTCGAGTGGACCTCGACCATGGTGGCCCGGGGCTCGACTGTATCGGCGCCATACACCTGAATCTCGTAGTTGTCCTGCGCCCGAGCGGAGGACAGAGCAGCCAGCATAATGACAGCGGAAAGGAATTGACGGAAGCTCACAATGGATTCAATTTTACAGGGTTTGAACAACCTGTCCGGAAAAGATGGGGGAAAAATGCTTTCTCCGTGCCTCGGTGTCTCCGTGGTGCAAAGGTCTTGCTTTTGGTTGGGATGTGTATAAACACAAAAACGCCGGAGCTGCTGCTCCGGCGTTTTTGCTTTGTCCTAGGCGGCCTTGCTTGCTGCTTTCAGTGCTCTCTTTCTTTCTGCCCAACGCTTTTTCATCATCATCGAAATGCGTTTCTTGGCAGCGGCGCTCAGCCGACGACGACCACGTCTTCCGGCGCCAAACTTCTGTCCTCCGCCTCCAACGCCTTCCAGCGCAGAGATGGCTTGATCGAGACGATCTCTTTCTTCTCTTAATTCTGAAAGTATCTGATGTGTATCCATAGGGCTCCTTCTGGCATTATCCTATCAGGCATAAATTATGATCGGCAAGAGGAAAAAGCGGATTCGGAGGTCCGGACCGGGCCAACTACTAATGCGAATGAGATCCTGCTAAGGATCATGAGACATGCATAATTCTAAGCAATATCGTACATTAGAGACACCGCTAAGTCATTATAAGGCTGCAAGTTCTCTTTCTTTACAAATGATATTTCAGAGGAACACCTGCGCTAAAGTGTAAAGTTTCGATGCCAGGGTTAAGACTGCCACCCACCCTTACTGAATGGCGGCTTCCTTCGGCCCGTGAAACCGGATGGTTTCAAATCCTGACAGGAGAGCAGGGAGAAACCTTCTGAAGGAACTAGTATCCTGTCTTAACGAAACGATGTGGGCGCCCGACCTTCGGGCATTTCGCCGGCGACGGGAACGCGAAGGCTTTCCGATGAATTCGTCCAGCCAACAGGCCTTCCACCCCTTTTTTAATGGGCGGACCTCGGAGCGCCCGCGGAGGCCAGCCCCATATCATGCAGTCTGCGGGTCCAGAGCAGGGCCGATAGTTTCAGGCGTCGTCGCCGTTCATACCCGGCAATTTCACGATCAAAGACACGCTGTGCCTCAAGGCGCGAATTGCTTCCGACCAGCGTTCCTTTTCCCGAGATTTCCCGGATTTGTCCCTGATGGGCAGCGGCAAAAGAACGAATGGAGTCATCCGGCGAGCCGTCCCTTTCCCAGAGATAGACCCGGATTTCGTCGCCTTCGGACAGAATAGTACCGGTGCTTAGGCCGAACTTGCGCATATCCTGTGGAATATTCACGACTGAACCGCCGGTAAAGGTAACTACTATAAGCCGTTCACTCTCTTTGGGGTCTGCGGTAAAAACCAGTACCCACTCCTGGTGGGCGTAGCGGGCCAGAAGCTCACCGAGGTAGAGGGCTTCCTGGTCTTTACAGCCCGATACCATCAGAGTGTTTTCGGTACTGCCCGCGAAAATGCCCACTCCGCTCAGTACGGCGGGGGCGGGGCATAGTTTTCGCGCCAGATAGCCCGCCACTGCCGAAAAGTTGCGCTGCTCATGCGACTCAAGAGACTGTATCGCGTCATCATCGGACATATGCTCGCGGGTATTGGGGCTCTCGAAAATATACGACTGCCCCTGGCAGAAGCTCGCCAGGAACATCCATCCGAAGACGATGGCTAACACTCCGGTCGGCCCGGCAGCCTTAATGGGGTTAAGCGCCCCCATCAATGCCTGTAGGCGGAGCCGATGAACTCGGTCATGTCCTTATGAAGCTTGTGGCGCTCTTTGTCGTCAATGTACATCATGTGCCCCGCTTCATAATAGGCGAAGCTCACATTCTTTCTCAGAGACGGGTCGAGATGCATGTGCGCCACTGTGTGCTCAATGCCGTTGAAAGGCGTGGCCACGTCGTAGTATCCGCAAACCACCAGCAGCTTCAGATGGGTCTGCTGGGTGATGGCGGCGCGCAGCACTTCGGCCACCTCGGTGTTGCCGGTCTGGTCCCAGGGACGGACATTGGCGCTGACGGTGTAGTACATGTCGCTGTCCCACTTGAGTTCGCGCCGCGTGTAATCCTGAAACGTCGAAACAAAGGCCCCTTCATACGACGCCTCGCTGGAATCGTATTCAAAGCGTTCGCCCGCCGCGTCCACATCGATGCCGAGAAAACGTGAATCGAGCCTGCCTAGCGTGCGGCGCTGATCGCGCTTCAGTTCCT
>WNFD01006668.1_pt1 | contig 11519 bp, 3 predicted proteins | sample 5400491 | NCBI WGS metagenome assembly WNFD01 (sample SAMN13153343, study PRJNA577476) | soil metagenome | isolation source: 120 cm saprolite under Douglas fir tree site 2 hole 2 replicate 2 | place: USA:California | collected 2015-04-18 | reverse complement strand
CCTCTCGCTCTCGACGGTGATCTGCGTCCCAATCGCCTTGATACCTTTGGTGGTCGCGAACGGCATATCGAGTATTATGTACTTGGTGGAACGGAATCAGCTACGCCTTTTAGCCACGAACGGCGTACAGCCTACATTGCCCTGGAGTTCGAGTGGTGCGACCAGGATAATCCACCCATTGCCGATGAACTGCGCCAGCGTTGGGAGAATGGGGAACGCGAGAAGACGCGCTTTCTGACTGTTGGTATCAGCCTTACTGGCAACATCAATGCCAGTGACCGTATACGCCCTCTACGTTTTTTAATTACCGATGGCTCCCGCCTGGGATATGACCTGCACACGGTTTATGAAACCGGCAGCAAACATGATAAACGCGCCTACGATCATGCCAGATTTAAACAACAACTGGAAGGGCATGGCATCATCTGTGAATCCCAGGCTGAATATGAACGGCAGGTAGCCCGCTATCTCTTCGGTTTTGCCGACCTCAAAGATTTTCAGAAACTCATCAATCTACTACTGATACTACGTCGTCCCAATCTCAGCAGTGAGTTAAGTTTTTCAAAGGTACACGATTATCTCAAACAATCCCTACGTAAAATCTCCGGCGAGACAACTTCGCGTGTGATCGGCACTATCGAGCGTATTGACGCGATCCAGGGCGAGATAGAGCGTATTCAAGAGGCATACAACGCGGTCGACCGCTTGCACCGGGCTCAGCAGAACCTCGTGCTCGGAAGAGCTCGCGTCTCTGCATATGAGTACCTGGGAACGCAACTTGCAGAGGATAGTGTGCAAAGTCGCGTCACCAGGCTGCGCAAAGAGCTATCTTCGACAGAGAACGAGCGCCAGAGGACCCAGGTCCGTTCTCAGGCCTTACAGGCTGAACAATATCAAGTGAATGCTCAGATCAAGACACTGGAAACTAGCGAGGGATTGCAGGTTGCCAGGCAACTGACAACAGCCCACGAGCGCACAAAAGAAGTGCAGGTGCAGGAACGGCTGCAGGGGGAAAGCCTGGAGGCCGCGCGCCAGGCAGAGCGCGCCAGCATAGAACACCAGGGACGCCAGCGCTCGCGCTTTGAAAAGATGAAGGCAGACAGTAGCACCCACTTGCACGGATTATGTGCCATCGCAAGGGAAGAGTGCTACTGGGAGATGGCCGCGGTGCAGCTGGAAGAGAGCCTGCGACAGATCGCCAGTCTTTCCACAGAAACGCTTTCCGCACCCGCAGTGCCCCCAGGTATCACCGCCCTGACAGGCGTACAGTCTGAAGAGCGTATCGCCTGGTTACATCACCTCGAGGAACTACACCAGCAGCGTGAGAAACTGGAAACAAAGCTACAGTATGCTCGCAACCTCGAAACCACACGCTTTCAAGAGTTGGATGACGTCCGCCGCCGTTTTCAGTTGGTGCAAGACCATGCACACGAGGTGCAGCAAAGCCTCAACACGATGCTGAAGCAGCTCTTTCCTTCTCATGAATCCACTTCCTCTCTTGTAGAGACCCTTCTTGTTGAAGTTCTGCCACCTCAAGCTGAAATAACGGATGATGAGTCCTCCAGTGCGCGAGTAGTCGAACATTTCGCTGCCGTCATAAAGGGTTATCGCCAGGCCATCGAGACACTTGAGAACGAGTTGAACGACGCAGCAGACCAGCTACAGGGGGAGTTGAACGAGCTACAACTATTGGCGGGTAGCAAGGGATACGAGGTTTCCGAGGCACAGGCACTCTATGAGTTGAAACTTTCCGAGCCGGATTTCACACCGCTCCGTTCAGCACGGCACACTCTTGCCCGCGCCAAACTGGCTGAACAGGGCATCGCCGCTCTACCGCTCTATGCGCTGCTCGATTTTGCTCCTGGCGTCGATAGAGAGACCGCTGAGGCAGGGCGCATCGAATACATGCTCGAAGATGCAGGTCTCCTTGATGCCCTTGTGGTCACACCTTCCCAGGCAGCTACTGCTGATGCGCTGCTGTTACAAGAAGGATTGAGCGATTGTCGCTTGAATATGGAAGTCCTGTCGAACCACTTTACTGGCGCACCAGAAGGTCACAGGCACACTAATAAGCTTTGCTTCGATACAACGCTGCAGGAAACTCTCATTGGTGACTCTCCAGCCTGGGAGGAAACGGCAACAGCAATTCTTGCGACCATTGGAGCTTCCATTGAGACGGCAAGCTTCTCCATGCATGAGGGCGGCTCCTGGGCACATGGCTTGCTGCTAGGACATGCAGAAGGAGGAACAGCGCGTTATATCGGCAAGGCTACTCGTCTCCGCGCGCGACAACGCGAGCTCGATGAACTGAATGAGAAGCGAGCCCGACTAGAAAATGAACTGAGCTGGTTTCACGATCAACTGGCGGCCTATGAAAAGCAGTTGCTGTATGTGCAGGAGAAGCAAGTCCAGTTACGCAAAGTTATACCCAATAGTGGTATCGAAGAAGTCTATGCTGAACTCGCACAGACCAGGCTCGCTTTGGATGATGTTCGAAGTAAGTATCAGAAAGCGCGCCTGCTGACGCAAGAGGCACGCCAGAGCTGTAACACGCTCATTGCCCAGTTAGAGCGAGAGAGCAAAGGAATCGCTGCTTTAGCCAACGACTTGAAAAGCACGCAGCATGCTCTTATGGGGATCGTCAAGCTGAAAAACCAGGCGCAATCGCTGCAAAACCAGCTGGCAAGTGTTATTCACACCTGGGAAGAATGCCAGCAGGCCACAGCATCCCGCGAACAGGCACGGAAAACCATGGCGAATGCCGCCAGTTTGTACGAGCGTATCTACGCCCAGGTACTACAGGCGCGGGCGGAGGAAGAGGAACTTCAACGCATTGCCGGGGCTTCAGACGCGCAAGAATTGAGCGAGCGATTGCGTTACCTGCACGAGCAGAGCGAGGCATTAGCCGCGCAACTCGAAGAGGCAAAAACGAGCTATGCCCGCGCCGATGAGCGTGCTGGTAATATACAGAACAATCTCGCCGAAGCGGTGACGCAGCTGCAACAGGTAACGGATGAGCGCGTCGAGAAACAGCGCCGCTTTGTTGATCACCTGGGAGCATATCCGGTTGAAGTACTGGTAGACACGCTGCAACTTACCGCCAATGAACAGTACAGCGGCGCCGCACAGAAATTACTGGGCAGTTCCTCTCGTGATGAGAACATCCCAGCGCACAAGGAACGCCTGGAGGAGATATACCGGGACGCCTACAATGGCCTCTTAAAGACGTTTGCCCAGGAACAATCCGTGCTGCTCGAATACGGACCTGACCTGGATGACCAGGGGTTTATTCGCTTTCTCAACGAAAACAAAAGTAGGCCGGTAGAACTGCTGGAGATACTGAGCGACCACGTAGAAATGCAAAAAAACCTGCTGGGGCAGGAAGAGCGGCTGCTGTTTGAAGAATTCCTCTTACAAGAAATGGCCGAGGCCATTCGTACGGCTATTTTTGAGGCTGAGGAGTGGGTGCAACAAATCAACCAGGTTCTCAGCGGCTTACCGATGATCGGTGAACACTACGCCTTGCAGTGGAAGCCCCCGGCTGAATACAACCTGGCACAATTAGGCAGCCACCTTGCACAACACTACAAACTCCTGCGCAAGCCAGCACAGGCATTGACGCCAGAAGAAACAGAAACTCTCATGGGTGCGTTTCGCCGGGAGATCGAAGCCGTGAGACTGCGCCAGCAGGAGAGCGCGGACATCAATTTTATGGATGCGCTTGAGCAGATCTTTGACTATCGGGAGTGGTTCCACTTCGATGTACTGGTCACTCCCATCGGCGGCCAGCGCCAGCGACTCACTGATCGTATGGCAGGGACGCGCAGTGGAGCCGAGCAGCTCTTCGCGCTCTATGTACCACTTTTTGCTGCCCTGGGCGCTCTCTACCGGAGTGCAGCGCCAGGAGCTCCTCGCCTACTGGCGTTAGACGAAGCCTTTGACAAGGTCAGCGTTGCCAACACCCAGCGCATTCTGGAATTTCTTGTCTTGCAAGGTTTCCAGTGGATCATGACGGGGCCTCAGATCAGTGGTACAGGTGCGAAGATACCGGCCTGTGCAAGATACCTGATGATCCATGAAAAAGGCTCGCCAGTAGCTACCGCTACCGTTTCTTTCTGGAGCCAGGAACCCGATCTCGTCAACGGGATGGGCTTGCGCACATATGAGACAACCTTTCAGGAAAGTTGAAGCTTGAGATGCAAGACGTGGAAAACGAAGAGGCAAAGCTGCGTGTAGGGAAAGCAGTGGCATTCTTCAAGCAGGCAGGATTATCGCGCCTGCTCAACTTGCTGCGTGAGAAGTACTTACAGATGGGATATGTAGGCGGACAGGTAATCTTAGAGGCCAGCACACCGGGTGAACGGCGCAATATTGCCAGTTTCCTGGGAAAGCCCCCGTATCCTGATGCCAGCGTGAAAATCAAGCCGACCGACGTTGAAAAGGCGCTCAGGTATAGTTTTAACTGCGCATTGCCAGATGTACTCAACGCGTTCTTCCCTGACCAACCTCTTGTGACGCGCTCCGCACGACGCCTCGCGCATGCACAGCATCAAGCTCATTTCCGTGTGGCTCTCGCATCAATTGTCGCAGAACTACCTGAAGAAGCGCGAGGTTGTTCCTGGCTCATGCATGGGCCACATGGGTTGGAATGGCTCTTTTCGCGTTACAAAAACGCTCCATCTGAGGAGCAGGAGCAGCAGCTTACCCTTGTGCGCCATATAGTAAAGGTACTCGACCGGCTGCCTTCACCCGGTCAGCCCGAACGCCTGGCCCTTTTTGCGCAGCGCACCAGCGGTGATCCCCATGCGCTCGATCCTGATAGAGCTGCGGGCCGTCTCTTTCTGCTTGCCCTCAGTGATCTGAAAAGCGGCCCGCAGCAGACTGTCCTGCCTCTTCAAAATCGTACACAAACACTTCGCCTGTACGATGATATGGGACTGCTCGTTGATACCATTTCATCAAATGTGGCCGTCTTCAACCTCGCGGGTGCTTTTCATGCCAGCGGCTCACCGGACCCGCTCTTGCAGGTAGCAGGCAAACGTGTACTGCTCCTTCCATTAAGGCAGGTACTTGACTGGCAACGCGTCGTAGCGGCAGGTAGGGATATCTATGTATTTGAGAATCCCCAGGTATTCGAGGAGGTAATCGCTGCACAGGAGATGGATACATTCTTGCCCACGCTCATCTGCACCTCCGGCTGGCCCAGTGTAGCCGCACTCACCCTACTAGACCGATTGCTTGCAGAGTCTCCTGACAACCGCCTTTTCTATAGCGGGGACCTTGATCTGAAGGGCTTGCAGATTGCGGCTTTTCTGCTTGCGCGCTACCCTGAGCATTGTCTCCCCTGGCGCTTCGACGCTGGCACGTATCTACTTGCCCTGCAATCTGACAGCGTTCTGGCGCGCGCAAACGAGCTGGAGATACTCAGTACACTTCCTGATGTATTCGCACCTCTAGCAGCAGCGATGCAAGAGAAAAAAGTGTGGGTCTACCAGGAAGGTATCACACATCTGCTGGTTGAGGACATAAAGATGAATGTTATGCAGGAGACCGCAGCGATCCAGGCATACAAAAGATAGGAGAGGGTTTACCTTCTCCTCTTCTTCTTTTTAGGTCCACTCAGCTTGCCGATATTGGGCAGTGGTCCAGACTTCTCCCACTTGAGCACCTGGCGGAACAAAGGAATAAGCTCTGATTCGGGGTCGAGGCCTTCTGCTCTGTCCAGGAAAATTTCTGCCTGGCGATAATCTTTATTTTCGAGGTAGATCGAGGCCAGGTAGACATTCAGAATAGCCGAATCAGGGTTAGCACTCAAGCCGTCCTCAATGGCCTCGATGGCTTTCTCCCGTTGCCCATTTTCAGCATACAACTTGCTAAGTACAAAGTAAAGGTCTTCATCACCAGGCTCTAATTCAATGGCGTGCCTATAGTTCGCCTCGGCTTCTTCGGGATTATCGAGCCTCTCGTAGGTTTTGGCAAGGTCAACCCAGGAGTCGGGAAGGTCAGGTTCAAGTTCAGCGACGCGTTGGTAGTGGCTCAACGCTTCCTCGTATTGCTCTCGTTCCGTCGCTATCTCACCCAGATGCATCTCGATGTGAGCCTCGTCAGAGGAATCGGCAGTCATAGCTTTAGCTCGCAGCAGGTGCTCCTCTGCTTCATCGAGACGATCATCCTCTAGGAACGATTCCGCCAGGGAGATACGCGCCTCCGCACTATCCTCAACAGTCAGCGACTCATTCAGTGCTTCCTCGGCAAGCTCCTGGAAGCGTTCACCTCTCTCATCGTCCCCAATGTCGAGGTATTTCTGGCTGAGCCTTTGCTGCACTTCAGCCAGGCGTCTCAAGTACAATCCACGCTCCTCTTCAAATTGCCGTGCCAGTGGTTCCACGTAGACAGCACACCGCTCAAGCTGGTTAAATGCAATCATTCGCCCGCTCGCCTCTTCGTACAATGCGCGGTCAAGCGGCGTCTTCTGGATGAGCGCATCGATGTAAGCAACAGCGCGCTCCATTCGCCAGAAAATCTCCTCTGCATAGCGTTGCGTATCCGCCTCTGTGAATTGCTGCAAGTCTGCTAGATTGTGCTTTTTCCTGAACTCTTCCAGGTACTTGTCGAGTTCCTGGATTCTCTTCTGTAACTCATTGACGGGTAAACTCTGCGCATTTGTTCCCTCATCGATCATACTCTGGATGCGCCACTCACCTTGCTCCTGAACTAGCGTATAACTTGTCCAGAACCAATGTCGCTGTGTTTCTTCGTAGACCGCAGTCGCTTTGGGAAGTTCTGGCAATGTATCGCTCAGAGGTGTTTCGTCCATTTCGATGGACCAGCCAGCCTCGATCTCCTTGCTGTTAGACGAACGGCTCATACCAAATGGGAGCCAGAGCCCTGATTTCTGAGGCTCACGTTCATGGACAAAGTTTGGCTCCAGGTCTCCTGGATTAGCTTCGTCTGACCAGGCCTCGCGGCGCTCAATCCACTCCTCCTCTGAAAGCCCCTGGCGAACAGGACTGTCACTGGTCAGCAGTTGATAGGCTGTGTCGTAGTCGCTGTTGACCCATGACTCAACAAAGGTGGTAACGACCTCCTGTGGGGTTAAGTCATGTAAGTCAAGACTCTCTTCTTCTTCCTCAGCTTCGGTAAGGTCGGCTTCTTCCTCTCCGTCGATACCGGGGGCCTCTAATATCAACCTGTTGACCAGCGAAAGGTTATTGCGATAGTCTCTGTGAGGTACCGTGCCATGCTGTTTGTTAGTCGCAAGCGCATTTAGAAGCAGGCGACGCCCTTCTGCCAATGAACAATCCTTCGTTGTAACGTGCGTCTCCGCTGACATTCGAGCAATGAAATTGTCAATGCTGCGCTTGCTGTCAACTCTAATGAAGAAATCTTTAACGCCATCATGCCAAAACTCGAGTAAAAATCCAAGAATGCGTATCTCTCCATTCCCCTGTTCAAAACCAAGAATGAGATTTACCTCGCCCGTTTCGAGGGTATCGGTAACAACACCTTTCCAGAACTCTAGAGGGGTGGTTGTGGTCTGAACAGCAAGGGGTTGCTGAACGGGTGGCTCCCACTGTGGGTAAATTCTTGCTCCCTGGATTTGTATCAACGAGCGATGTGCTTCCTTGCGGACACTTTTTATAGGGCTTAACTCGTTGATAGCAGCCAGAACATCAGCAGCATCAGTATGGTGTTCCTTTGATAATGCTTTGAGTAAGGCGATCTGAGCGCCTTCTGGCATTGTATTGATCGCAGCCAGCGCTGTTTCTGCCTGCTTCTGGTCGACGCTTGTATGCAAATCGTTTGCAGTCTGGTGATACTGTTCGAATATGTGTTGTGCCTGCTCGTTATCTTCCTGCGAAACAGGGAGCGATACTTTCTTTTTCTTTGCCATATCGTCTACCAGCTTTTCTCAACGCCAGGTCGTCTCTAATTCTCTGTGGACCCATTGTACTCTCCCCCCAGATAATGCACAATATGCCGAGTGACAGTCTCCATAAACTCCATAGCGCCTGCGTTCCCTCTTTGATCGCAGATCAAGCCCGCTTCTTTTAGTTGGATACCGTAACTGTCCCTGCATCCCCATCGACCGTGACACGTTGTCCACTGCGCAGACGCCCGGTAGCCACTCCCGTCCCCAGAACAGCCGGTATGTGATACTCACGGGCTACGATGGAACTGTGGCTGAGCGGGCCGCCCACATCGGTCACGACCCCCGCGGCAAGGGCAAAGAGCGGCGTCCAGGCGGGCGTCGTGATCCTTGCCACCAGGATATCACCCGGTCGCATCTGATCGAACTCATCAGGGCCGTGAATGACCCGCGCAGGGCCGGTGATGTGACCAGGGCTGGCAGCAATGCCTTTGATCACGTTACCTGAGGCCTGATCTGTGCGGGCTGGCATCCAGGAACTCCAGTCAATCCCCAAAAAGCGGGCTCCGCCTTTGAGCGGCAAGGCCACTGGCGGCGTGAGAGCGCGTTCGCTCTCCCAGGTTGCGCGCCGCTCGGCGATGAGCGCATGATAGTTCGCTGGTGGTTGTCCCGCGTCCAGTGCCGTTGCGGTCTCCTGCAATTCGTCCAGTGTCAGCCAGAACACGTCGCCGGGGGTGTCGATCACGAGGCTTTTTACCAGGCGCTGCCCCATTTCACGCAGCATCCGGCGCAACACCGGCCAGCCCAGCCCCGCATCGGCGAGTGCATCCTCGCGCAGTGGGGCGTAGCGTTGAGCGCTCCCGACCAGGCTCCGGAAGATCCTCAAGCGGAAACCGCGCCGCCGGTTGAGCATGGTCTGTGTGGCCTGCTCGCGTGCCGCCTCGGCAGTTGCCTGGCGTTTATAGGGATCTGGCGCCTGACCACTCAAGAAGAACTTGAGGGTTTCCAGGATCGGCACCGGGTCATCTGCGAGCAGGGCTTTGGCAAAATCGAGATCATAGATGGCATGTCCGAAATGGGCCAGGTGATCAGCCAGGCGTTGCCAGAATTCGCGCCACACCCCGTCCTCTGCCTCCCCTCGCGCTGCCTGCTCGCGATACGCCCTTGTGAACTGCTCGCTCGACATGTTCGCCAGCGCAGCGGCCAGTTCCGGCTGCCCGCGTACCCATTGCGCCAGGTCATACAGCGATTTCTCTGCCTGCATCGGTGCGCTGTCAAAGCCCAGCACAAACGTTAGAGCAGCGGGAGCATTGTGCATCTTGAGGAAACGGTTGTACACCTGGGTAAAGAGCAACTCGCTCATATATGCTGCCGGCAGGATGCCACTCTGTACAGTAAGATAGTACTGACCAGCTTCGGCAGCGATGTCGCGTACACCATTGAGCAGGTCTCCGGCTGGCACGCTAGCCAGGTCCATTGTTTGCCAGTGGTTGACGACCTCCGCGTACCTGGAACGCTCCTCCTCCCAACGTGGCCGCGAGGTGCGCAACAGGCGCGATCCGGCGGCGATCAGGCGTGGTATGGCAAGCACAAACTTTGCGGTCTTTGCAGGTGTGAGGGTGGTGTTATAGTAGCCATACCCATTGACGGTGGTCAGCATCTCACCATGAAAAATATCTGTTAGCCCCATGCTCCTCATGAGTGTCATAGTGGCCCTGGAGAATGCAGGGAGTCCAAGCGTGGCGAACAACGGTGAGAGCGGGTCCGGCAGCAGTTCGAACACGCTTGCACGCATGTAGTGCCATTTGGGGTTGGGAAGTTCCCACTCTGCTGTTTGTGTCACCCGAGGCCCGGCGGGAGGTTCGGGCAAGGCAGTGATCGGGCGGGCCTGCACGACGGAGACGCGGCCATCTTGGAGCGCCCACTCGATATCCATTGGCCGGCCATAGAGGTCCTCGATCTGCACACCGACGCGGGCAAGTTCAGCAGCTTGCGCCGGGCTGAGCACGGCCCGGGTACGCAGGTCTGCTGGCACCAGTTCCTCGCGCGTGCCTTCGAGGGTACGCACGGTCATCACATCCTTCTCGGTGATCTCCTGTTCAATGATCTTCCCGCTTGCTTTGCCAACGACAAAAGAATCGGGCGTGACCTGCCCACCGACAATGGCTTCACCCAGCCCCCAGGCTGCATTGATCATCACCTGGTCGCGTGCCCCGGTCAGCGGATTCGCGGTGAAGAGGATGCCTGCTGCATCGGCAGGCACCAGTTCCTGGACCACCACCGCCAGGCTCACATCCTCTTGCGCGATGCCCTGGCGCGCGCGGTAGCCAATCGCTCGCGCTGTCCAGAGTGAAGCCCAGCAGCGTTTGACGGCATCGAGTACCATTGCCTCGCCGTGCATGTTGAGATACGTCTCCTGCTGACCAGCAAACGACATCTCAGGCAGATCTTCAGCAGTAGCAGAGGACCGCACCGCGACAGGCAGGTCCCCCCCTGTAGCTCCCCGATTCATCGTGGGAGCCCGATTTATCGAGGGGGACTCCTTGTTTATCGTGGGGAATTCCTTATACGCCTGGCGAATCGCCCCGGCAATATCATCGGGCATCACGCTCCTGGCGAAAAGCTGTCCAATCTGCCTGGATGCCTCTTCGAGCGTCGCAGGCTGATCGGCAGCGACCGGGGCGACAGCCGCCAGAATCTCCTCTTGCAGCTTATTCTCGGTCACAAAGCGGCGATAAGCTGCCGTGGTGATGTGGAAACCAGGGGGCACAGGCAGGCCAGCCGCTGCCATGCGTGCCAGCGAAGCCCCCTTTCCTCCCACCTGCTCCAGTGTGGCAGAGGCATCGTCCAGCGCTAAAACGAGAGGGGTACCTGGTTCATTGCTCATTACGAATCCTCCTGAAGGGTCATGATTTTACTTCATGCTGAAACTGTTCTTGTCTAAAAGCTATATCACGATTCAGGTACCCCATAAAGATGTAGGAGACGGTTTGCAATTCATCGGATGGGACAGAGCGACCAGGCTCAAGTGTGCAGTGTACCGTCTCGGCCATCAGCTCTGCAAGCTCCTCGTCGGAAAGTATGAACTCGTCCGGCATCAATGGGACCACGAGGAAAAATCCTGCAAAAATGGCGGAGAGCATATACATCTGTGCTCGCAGGCTGAGATCGGTACGCACCAGACCATGTTCGCGCAGAAATTCGAGGTAGGTTTTGAAGCCCATTAGCCTCTCTGCGTAGGTAGCACTGCTCTGCTCGCGGTGTGCCAACTTCCCTATCACGTCCATATCGCGCAGGAGAACCGCCTTCATAAAGGGGCGTTTCATCAGAGCAAGCGCTGAGTGTTTGAGAATCCCTCGCAGCGTTGCACCCGCGGGATCTCGCTCGATGCGCTGCTTGAGATCCTCTGCCAACTCCAGCTTTTCACGTTTGATGAGCGCTGCGAACAGCTCTTCTCGCGTTTTCCAGTGCAGATACATGGTGCCTTTGGCTACTCCAGCCTGCCTGGAGACATCGTCGAGGGTGATCTTGTGGTAGCCCCAGCGCAGGATCAACGCGGAGGCTGCATCCAGAATGCGCTGTGCCCGAACCTCGCGCCTGGATACTTCAGGCTCGTGTGTGCTCGCTCCCTGGCTCTGCTGTGCCAAAT
>WNFD01010022.1_pt1 | contig 11520 bp, 10 predicted proteins | sample 5400491 | NCBI WGS metagenome assembly WNFD01 (sample SAMN13153343, study PRJNA577476) | soil metagenome | isolation source: 120 cm saprolite under Douglas fir tree site 2 hole 2 replicate 2 | place: USA:California | collected 2015-04-18 | reverse complement strand
CGGGCATCCTCAATCCCATCACTGAGATCGCGGAGATTGTGGCCATGTACGGCCGCCGCCTGCTGGTCGATTCCATGAGCGCCTTCGGGGCGCTGGAGATCGACGCCCGCGAGATCTGCTACGATGCGCTGGCGGCCTCTTCCAACAAGTGCCTGGAAGGCGTGCCGGGCCTGGGCTTCGTGATCTGTCGCAACGAGGCGCTCGCCGCCTGCAAAGGCAACGCCACCACCCTGGTGCTCGACCTGTTCGACCAGGCCGACGCCTTCGCCCGTACCGGCCAGTACCGCTATACGCCACCCATCCACGTCATCGTGGCGCTGGGCAAGGCGATCGAGGAGCATGCCGCCGAGGGCGGCGTTTGGGGCCGCGGCCAGCGCTACCGCGACAACGCCAAGGTGCTGATCGACGGCATGCGCGCCATGGGCTTCCGCACCTTGCTGCCCGACCACCTGCAGGCGCCGATCATCGTCACTTTCCACATGCCGACCGATCCGAAGTTCGTCTTCCAGCGCTTCTACGACGGGCTGAAAGATCGCGGCTACGTGATCTATCCCGGCAAGCTTACCGTCGCCGACTCCTTCCGCATGGGCTGCATTGGCCGGCTCCATCCTGAGCACATGAAAGGCGCCCTTGCCGCGGTGCGCGATGTGCTGGATGAGATGCGGGTCAGCAATGGCGGCCCCGCTTTGGCGGCGGTGTAGGAGGAACCATGGCGCCCGACAGTCTCAACACTGCCGGCGGCGAGATCGCCGTCAACGGCCGCCGCTATCGCCTGCCGAAGCAGCCGACCGTGGTGGTCTGCGTCGATGGTTCGGAGCCCGGCTATATCGAGCGCGCCGTCGAGGCGGGCCGCGCGCCGTGGTTCGGCAAAGTGTTGACGCAGGGCACCAGCCTGCTGGCCGACTGCGTGGTGCCCAGCTTCACCAATCCCAACAATCTTTCGATCGTCACTGGCCAGCCGCCCGCCGTGCACGGCATTTGCGGCAACTACTTCCTCGATCCTGATACGGGCAAAGAGGTGATGATGAACGATCCGAAGTTCCTGCGGGTCGAGACGCTGTTCCCGTCCTTCCAGCGCGCTGGCTGCCGCATCGCCGTCATCACCGCCAAGGACAAGCTGCGCGGGCTTTTGGGCAAGGGCCTGGCGCTCGGCGCCGGCAAGGCCTGCAGCTTCTCCTCGGAGAAATCCGACAAGGCGACCCTCGGCGAAAACGGCATTGACAAGGTGAATGCCCTGGTCGGCATGGACGTGCCGGATGTCTACAGCGCTGGCCTGTCGGAATTCGTCTTCGCCGCCGGGGTCAAGCTCATGGAGCGCGACCGGCCGCAGGTCATGTATCTCTCGACCACCGACTACATCCAGCACAAGCACGCGCCGGGCACGCGCGTCGCCGACGACTTCTACGCCATGATGGACGGCTACATGGCCAAGCTCGACGCCCTGGGCTGCACCATCGTGCTCACCGCCGACCACGGCATGAACGCCAAGTTCGGCGCCGACGGCCAGCCCGATGTCATCTACCTGCAGGATGTCTTCGACGGCTGGCTGGGCAAGGACAAAGCCCGCGTCATCCTGCCCATCACCGATCCCTACGTCGTGCATCATGGCGCGCTCGGCTCGTTCGCCGTGGTCTACCTGCCGGCCGGCACGACGGCCGAGGCGATGGCCCCGAAGCTCAAAGCCATGCCCGGCATTGAGGCCGCGCTCTCCAAGGAGGAGGCAGCACAACGTTTCGAGCTGCCGGCCGACCGCCTGGGCGATCTCGTCGTCGTCTCGACCAAGCACAAGGTGCTGGGCACGTCGGCGGCGCGGCATGACCTCTCGGGTCTTACCGAGCCGCTGCGCAGCCATGGCGGCGTCTCCGAGCAGAAGGTGCCTTTGCTGTGCAATCGCAAGCTCGCCGCCGACACAGCGTCGCGTCATTGGCGCAACTTCGACGCCTTCGACGTCGCCCTCAACCTCGTCGCCTGAAAGAACGCTCATGGACACCATGCTCCGCAGCGACGTGCGGCACGAGATGCTGCGCATCGCCGGCAAGAAGGTCGAGACCAAAGCCCGGCTGGAAGTCCGCTTCCCCTGGGACAACCGACTGGTCGGCAGCGTGCCGCGCGCCACGCCCGAACTTGTCGCCGAGGCCTTCAAGATCGCCCACGACTACAAGCCCAAGCTCACGCGTTACCAGCGCCAGCAGATCCTGCTCAAGACGGCCGAGCTTTTGGTCACCCGCAAGGAGGAGCTTTCCCGCCTGATCACGCTCGAATCAGGGCTCTGCCTGAAAGACTCGCTGTATGAGGTCGGCCGCGCGTTCGACGTCTTCACCTTCGCCGGCCAGCTCTGCCTGTTCGATGACGGCCAGACCTTTTCGTGCGACCTCACCCCGCACGGCAAGCCGCGCAAGATCTTCACCCTGCGCCAGCCGCTCAATGCCATCTCGGCCATCACGCCCTTCAACCACCCGCTCAACATGGTGGCGCACAAGCTGGCGCCGGCCTTCGCCACCAACAACTGCGTCGTGCTGAAGCCCACCGAGCTGACGCCGCTCACCGCGCTCTTCCTCGCCGATACGCTCTACGAGGCGGGCCTGCCGCCCGAGATGCTGTCGGTCATCACCGGCAATCCCGGCGACATCGGCGATGCGATGATCACCGATCCCCACGCCGACCTCATCACCTTCACCGGCTCGGTGCGGGTCGGCAAATACATTGCCGCGACGGCGGGCTACAAGCGGCTGGTTCTCGAGCTGGGCGGCAATGATCCGCTGATCGTGATGGAGGACGCCGACCTCGATCGCGCCGCCGAGCTTGCCGTTGCCGGCGCCACCAAGAATTCTGGCCAGCGCTGCACGGCCGTGAAGCGCATCCTCGTGATCGAGAGCGTCGCCGACGCCTTTGTCGAGCGAGTGCTGGCCAAGGCTAAAAAGCTCAAGACGGGCGACCCGCTTGATCCCGAGACCGACGTCGGCACGGTGATCCACGAACGCGCCGCGACCTTGTTCCAGAACAGGGTGAGTGAAGCGGTGGCCAGGCACGGCGCCAAGCTGCTGCACGGCAACGACCGCCGTGGCGCGCTCTTCCCGCCGACGGTCGTCGACCATGTCGATCCCACCTGCGAGCTGGTGCGCGAGGAGACGTTCGGGCCGGCGATCCCGATCATCCGCGTCAAGGACATCGCCCACGCGATCAAAGTCTCCAACGGCACCGCCTACGGCCTTTCCTCCGGCGTCTGCACCGATCGCCTGGACTACATCACCCGCTTCGTCGACGAGCTACAGGTCGGCACGGTCAATGTCTGGGAGGTGCCGGGCTATCGCATCGAGATGTCGCCCTTCGGCGGCATCAAGGATTCGGGCCTGGGCTACAAGGAGGGCGTCCTTGAAGCGATGAAGAGCTTCACCAATGTGAAGACGTGGTCGCTGCCCTGGCCTGGATAGGCTGGATCGGCGGGGCCAAAGGGAACATATAAGGAATATATTCCCGAAGGAGGAAAACATGGCCGCCCAGAGCTATTCCGGAAGCTGTCACTGCGGTGCCGTCGCCTTCACCGCGGAGGTCGACCCGTCGACGGCGATGAAATGCAACTGCTCGATCTGCACCAAGCTCGGCGCGGTCTGGGCTTTCGCGCCCAAGGCGAAATTCGCGCTGAAATCGGGCGAGTTTGAACAAGGCGACTACCAGTTCAACAAGATGAAGCTGCACCACCACTTCTGCAGCGCGTGCGGCATCGAAAGCTATGCCGAGGGCACCGGGCCCGACGGCTCGCCGACGGTCGCCATCAATCTTCGTTGCGTCGAGGGCGTCGATGTCGACAAGCTGAGCCCGCGTCCGTGGGACGGGCGTAGCATGTAATCGAGGAGCGATGTACTCTAAAGCGTCATACGGCGCTGCCATTTCCAGACGAATGGCAGAGGGCAGCGAGGTATGGGCAACAAGTCTCTGCAATTCTTGCTGCCGCCCAAGAACCCGCGTACGACATCGTTTCTGTCGCGCTACCACAGCACCATCGGCGAGCGCAAAGGACCACGGTCAACTTAAACTCGGAAGCCACCCCAGCCACCGCGCAACGAGCAGCAGGGTTTCGATGGTGACGCTTATCTGCAGAAGGAGGTAGACCCACTTTCTGGCGCTGTCCGACGTGATATAGCCCGATACCGCGTAGGAACCTATGGCTGTGCCACCCGCCAGCCACGCGGATACCTCCCAACTCACTTTTCCGGCGTCGCCGTAGATAACCGAGGAAATGCCAAACAGCGCAAGGCCGGTGACGACCTTGATCGGATTGGCTTGGCTCAATGGAATGCCAAGCAAGAGCACCAACACGACCAGGCGCAGGATGGCGCTGTCCACCGCGACCACGCCTCCGTAGGTGCAGAGCAGCGCGTAGATAAAAACGCCGGCATGCTCCGACAGGACACGACCGGCGCTCTCGCTCGAAAGCCAGCGATTGGGCTTCATGTAGACCAGGATCATGGAGACCACGGAGGTCAACACGATAATGGTCAGCATCGCGCCTGAACGGATCATCGTGCCGAGCCAAGTTCCGATGAGCGTACCAACGACCGTTGCCGCGAGCAACGGCGCGGTGGCTTTCCAATCGATCTTCTTGTTCCTGGCGAGAACGAAGGTGGCGATAATGGCGCCGACCGTGAGATTGAGTCGACTTGTCGCGTTGGCCTGGTCTGCGGTGAGGCCGAGCGCGAGCAGGACCGGCAGCACGACGGTAACTCCGCCTCCAGCCAGAACACTCAGAACGCCGGACAGGATGCCGATGGCGACCGATGCCATCGCTTCGAGGAGAGTCACTGATATCTCCTAACGGATAATTTGGGCCGCCATGATCATTGCCGGTTCGCGGTGACTCGGCAAATGTCGTTGCTCCGAACCCAGCTTGAACTCGGCCGATTGCCCGGAGAAAAAAGAGTTACCCTTGACCTGCCTCCCCGGGCCAAGGGACTATTTGCTTGGCTGGACGGAACACGAACTGCTGCGCGCGCCCGTCGCCGCTTCGATCGCTAAAGCGTCATGCGACGCTGCCATGTTTCAGGGGGACTCCGAGCGAGGGGGACGACGGCAATGGACAACAAGTTTTCACCGTCCAACGAGCCTATGGAAGGCGCGGACGACGAAACGCTTCGCAGCCCGACGGCGTCGACCACGCGGCGCGAGCTCCTGAAGGTGGGGGCCGGTCTTGCGACGTCCTTCTCCGGCGTCACGGCCGCGCTCACCACGCCAGCCATCGCCCGCGATCCGATCGACCTGCCGAAGGCGCCGAACATCATCGTGCTGATGACGGATCAGGAGCGTCATCACATGCACTGGCCGGCGGGTTGGGCGGAAAAAAATCTGCCGGGGCTGCAACGGCTGAAGCGCAACGGGCTTTACTTCAACCGCGCCTATACGGCGGTCTGCCAATGCTCGCCGTCGCGCGCGCTGATGACGACCGGTCGTTTCTCGCCGGTCAATCGGGTGACCCAGACGCTGCTGTGGCCCGGCGTGGTGCATCAGAGCCGCCAGCCGAACATCGCCTCGCTGCTCAAGGAGAAGGCCGGCTACGAGGTGGTCTGGAAGGGCAAGTGGCACCTGAGCTATGCCGCCAACGCCGCGATTGGAAACGGCGGCGAGGACTGGACCGCCGACGACATCCGGGCGTTTGAAGCGAACTACGGCTGGTCGGGCTGGAACCCGCCCGACGCCGGCAACGCCATCGAGACCTGGCAGCCGACCGAGTTCGGCGGGTTCAACGGCCTTGCCACCCTGGGCGGCGCCAATCCCGACAACGATGGGCGTTACATCATGGGCCCGACACCGGGCGCGCGGGGTCAGACCCCCGGGTTCGGTGAAAGCGTCGTCGAGTTCCTGAAGAATCGCGCGCCCAAGCTCGGCAAGCCGTTTTGCCTGTTCATATCGCTGGTCAACCCGCATGACGTCTACGTCTACCCGACCAGCTGGAAGGAGGCGGGCTACCGGCACGAGGATTTTGCCAATCTCGGCATCGAGCTGCCGTCCAACTACGGCGACGACCTCTTGAAGAAGCCCAGCGTCCAGCGGGCGGCGCGCGCCAGCTACAACAAATTCGCGCCCCTCGAGACGGCCCAGGCGGAGCGCGAATACGTGAACTTCTATGCCTATCTCAACACGCTGGCCGACAAGCACGTCACGACCGTGCTGGACACGCTGCAAGAGACCGGGCTCGTGGACAGCACGATCGTTCTGCGCCTGGCCGACCATGGCGAGGGCGGCCTGTCACACGGCATGCGCGAGAAGGCCTATACGGTCTACGAGGAAATGATTCACATCCCGCTGATCATTCACAATCCCAAGCTTTATCCCGAACCGCTCGAGACCGACGCATTTTACGACCATCTCGATCTCCTGCCGACGCTTCTCGATCTCGCCGGCGTCGCCCAGCCCGAATCCTATGCCCTGGGCAGGAGCATCGCGCCGGTCATGCGCGATCCGTCCAAGGCGGTGCAAGACTTCACGATCTTTTCCTTCGACGATCTCTTCTTCCTCCCCGCCAGCACCCCGGGCGGCCATATCCGCGCCATCCGCGAGGGCGACTGGACCTATGCCGCCTATTTCGGGCTCGACGGCAGCGGGCTCGAATACGAGCTCTACAACATCAAGAACGACCCGGGCCAGTTGGATAACCTGCTCTATGGCACGCCGGCTGCCGAGGTAAAAAAGGAATGGTCGCGTCTGCACGACCTCATGACCGCGCGCTTTATCGAAACCGGCAACGTGCCCGACAGCTTTACCTGGCCGTTGAGGCCCACAGGGCGCTAATAGGGCGCTAATCGGCCGCTGACGGAGACTGACGAGCGCGAGAGCGGCGACGGCCGCAGCCTGCGAGCTTGGCGCGCAGCGAGTCGAGCGACATCAGACTCTTCATCGTCTTGTCCGGCCGCCGGGCGGCGACGCCCACCAGCAGCGCCTCGATGAGCCCCAGCGTGACCGTGTGCATGCTGATGCGGTCGGCACGTCCGCGCTCGACCGGGAGTGACAGGTCGATGCGGCTGGCCAAGGCGACGCCAAGCGAATCGCTCAGCAGGATCTTGCCCAGGCCGAGCTGATCGGCCCGGTCGAGCAGGGCTTCCAATTCGGGCGTCGGCCGGGTGTAGGCGAGCATGACCAGCAGGTCACCGCGCCGCAAGCGATGCAGGCCGTCGGCCAGCGATTGTCCGGTTTCGCCGAGGCTCGCGGCCGCTATGCCGAAGCGATTGAGCTGGAAGGCGAAATAGCCGGCGACGGCGGCCGACGGCCCGATGCCGAACACCACGATCCTCCGCGCCGCCGCCAGCCGGTCCACGGTCGCCTTGAACAGCGCCGGGCTGATGTCGCGTCGCAGTTTGTCGAGCGCGCGTTCGTGTATGGCGATCGTCATGTCGAAAGCCGATTTCGGATCGGAGCCGGTATCGCCCAGGGTGCGCGCCACACGCGACGCCGGCGCCAGGCTGGCGCGCATCTCGGCCGCCAAATCACGCCGCATCGCTTCCATACCGGCGTAGCCGAGCGCCCGGGTCGCGCGCACCACCGTGGCGTCACTGGTGCCGATCCGGGCCGCCAGCGCCTGAGCGGACGCCACCATCACTTGCTCGCGATTGTCCTGAAAGAAGCGGGCGACGTCGCGCTCCGCCGGGCTCAGCCGTTCGCGATTGGCCGCTATCCGCTCGTGAAGGGTCGCGCTATGTCGCATTTACAACACATATACAAAGGTATTGTAGTAAATACAACGAAGATCGCCGATAAGATCGGCACCTGAGGAGCGGCACATGGAACCCCTGTCCTGGCACGTGGCTCTACCCGCCGTCGGCGCGGCCTTTCTCGCATCGCTGGTCGAGGTCGTCGAAGCCTTCACCATCGTCCTGGCCGTCGGCACCACCCGCGGCTGGCGGCCGGCGCTCCAGGGCAGCCTCGCCGGCCTCGCCGTGCTCGCCCTGCTGGTCGCGACGCTCGGGCCGGCGCTCGATCGCGTGCCGCTCCATTGGCTGCAGCTCGCGATCGGTATCCTGTTGCTGCTGTTCGGTCTGCGCTGGCTGCGCAAGGCGATCCTGCGCGCGGCCGCCCTCATCCCCCTGCACGACGAGGCTGCCGCCTTCGCGGCCGAGACGGTTGCACTGGGTCGAGCCGGGTCGCGCCGCGGCCGGCGGGTCGACTGGATCGCGGCGACGGCCGCTTTCAAGGCCGTCGTCCTGGAAGGGCTCGAGGTGGTTTTCATCGTGATCGCCGTCGGCGCGGGCCGCGGCCTGCTGCTGCCGGCCAGCGTCGGGGCGGTCGCCGCCTGCGGGCTGGTGCTGGCCATCGGTCTTGCGGTCCATCGTCCGCTGGCGCGCGTGCCGGAGAACGCGTTGAAGTTCGCCGTCGGAATCATGCTGACGGCGTTCGGGGTGTTCTGGACCGGCGAAGGGCTGGGGATCGATTGGCCGGGCGGCGACCTCGTGATCCTGGCCTTCATCGCAACCTTTCTCGTGGTCGGCCTGCTGTCGGTTCCCGCGGCACGGGTGATCGCCTCGGAGGAGCGCCATGACCCTGCTTAAGACCCTGCTGCGCGAAATCACTGGCTTGTTCGTCGATGACGGCGTTCTGGCCCTCGCCGTCCTCGTCGTGGTCGGGCTAAGCGCCTGGGCCCTCGCCGATATTCGCATGGGCGAAGGGATCGCCGCTTGCGTGCTGGTTGGCGGCTGTCTTCTCGTTCTGGTGGCGAGCGTGATGCGCGCCGCCTATGCGACACGGGCATCGCGCGAGTGAAACCTGGTCCGTGCTAAGGTCTTGGCGACTCTGGACGAGAGGGAAGGAAGACCATGAGCATCAGCCAGGCCGACAAAGCCCAAAAGTTCCGCGCCCTGCACGAGGCGCCCGGCGCCTTCGTGATCGCCAATCCCTGGGATGGGGGTTCGGCGCGCCTGCTGGCCGGGCTGGGCTTCCAGGCGCTGGCGACCTCGAGCGGCGCCAAGGCCGGCGTTTTGGGCAAGCGCGACGGCAAAGTCTGGCTCGATCGAAGACGCGACCGGCAACAAGGACAAGCCGCTTTACGACATCGAGGACGCCACCCGGCGGGTGGCGGCTGCGGTGAAGGCCGCGCGTGCGCTCTCCTTTCCCTTCACCCTCACCGCGCGCGCCGAGGGTTTCCTGCGCGGGCAACCCGATCTCGATGACGTCATCAGGCGCCTGCAGGCGTTCGAGGCGGCCGGTGCCGACGTGCTGATGTCACCCGGCCTGCCCGACCTCGCCGCGGTGAAGAAGGTTTGCAGCGCGCTCAACAAGCCGTTCAACTTCATGGTCGGCATAAAGGGCCGTTCCTTCACCAAGGCCGACCTCGAGGCCGCCGGCGTCAAGCGCATCAGCCTCGCGACCTCGCTCTACCGCGCCGCCATGACCGGTCTTTTGGACGCGGCGAAGGAAGTGAAGGAGAAGGGGACCTTCACCTACCTCGACCATTCGATCCCGACACCGGATCTGAATGCCTTCATGAAGGAATAGGTCGCTAGGGCAGCCCGGCCTTCGCCAGCCCATCGACGATGCGCTGGAAATCGGCGCGGTTCTTGTAGGGCAGCACGGCCTTGCGCTGGGCCAGCGAGAAGTCGGGATTCACCTCGCGTAGCCCTGCCCATGCCGCGCGCGCCTCGTCCGTGCGGCCGAGATGGCCGAAAGAGGCCGCCAGCAACATGCGGCTGGCATCGGTGTTCGGGTTGCGCGCAATGCGCTCGAGCAGATGGGAGGCGGCGATCTCGTCATGGCCCAGGCTGAAATGCGCCTGCGCCATCAAATGCAGCACGATGTTGGGGTAGTGGGGATCGAGCCGCATCGAGGTCGCCAGTGCATCCAGCGCCTCCGCCGCGCGGCCCGAATACATCAGTGCCATGCCCAGCAAGGCGTGACCCTGGGCATAGTTGGTATCGAGCTCGACCGCGCGATGGATATGCGCCAGCGCCTCGTCGTACCGGCGGCGCCACACCAGCACGTTGCCCAGCGCGACATGGCCGCCCGGCTGGCGCTCGTCCAGCTCGATCGCGCGCCGCGCCCAGCGTTCGCCTTCATCCAGCGCCGAGGCCGGATCGGGTATCCAGGCGTTGACGTAGTCGGACACCCCGGCAAACGCCAGGCCGACATGAGGCGAACAGAAGTTCGGGTCGAGCTCGATCGCCCGACGATGCAGGGCGCGGGCCTGGGCGATGGTTTCGCGCGTGCCGCGGCCCAGCAGTTGACGTGCGCGCATCCAGCTTTCGTAGGCTTCCATGTTCTTGGTTTCGCCGCGGCGCAGGTCCTGCCGCTCGACCTTGCTTAGCTTGACCGCCAGTGCTTCGACGATCTTCTGGACCACCTCGTCCTGGGTGGCGAAGATGTCGGTAAGCTCACGGTCGAACCGGTCGGCCCACAGATGCCCGCCACTCTGGGCATCGACGAGCTGGGCGGTGATGCGCACGCGATTGCCGGCCTTGCGGATGCTGCCCTCCAGCACGAAGCGCACGCCGAGTTCGCGGCCGATCTCCTGCACCTTGACCGACCGGCCCTTGTAGGTGAACGAGGAATTGCGGGCGATGACGAACAGTGCCGAGACCTTCGACAGGTCGGTTATGAGGTCCTCCGAGATGCCGTCGGTGAAATATTCCTGTTCGGCGTCGCCGCTCATGTTGGCGAATGGCAGGACGGCGATCGACGGCTTGTCCGGCACGGCCGGCGGCGAGGCGGGTTCGCCGCCGTTCGCCCGGCCGATGCGGAAGACCCGCACCGGCCGGGCGATGTTCTTGACCGGCTTCTCGCCCAGGTCTTCCAGCACGATGCCGAGCTTGTCGCGCACCGAGTCGCGCACCGCGCGCGACACGAAGATGCCGCCCGGATCGGCCAGCGCCTCCAGCCGTGCCGCGATATTGACGCCGTCGCCGTAAATATCGTCGCCCTCGATGATCACGTCGCCCAGGTTGATGCCGATGCGGAACTCGATGCGGCTGTCGTCCAGCGCAGCGCGGTTGCGGTCGGCCATGCCGGCCTGGATGGCGACGGCGCAGCGCACGGCCTCGACGGCGCTGGCGAAATCCACCAGGAGACCGTCGCCGGTGCGCTTGACGATGCGAGCGCGATGGGCGGCGATGTGCGGTTCGACGATCTCGCCGAGATGCGCCTTGAGGAGCCGCAGCGTGCCCTCCTCGTCGTGGCTCATCAGCCGGCTGTAACCGACCACGTCGGCCGCCAGGATCGCGGCTAGCTTGCGTTCGGTGCGTTGGTTTTCCATCGGTCGGGCGGCACGATAGCGCCCCTTCGTTCCTTGCGCGAGGGCGCCCAGGGTTGCGCGTCCGGGTAGTGTGGACGATTGTGCCTCTATGGATACGCTCGCCGATTTTGCCCGCACCGATACTGAATATTTCGACGTTTTGATCGTCGGCGCCGGCCTCTCCGGCATCGGCGCCGCCTGGCATCTGCAGAAGAAGTGCCCGGGCAAGCGCTTTGCCATCCTCGAGGCGCGCGACGCGAGCGGCGGCACCTGGGACCTGTTCCGCTATCCCGGTGTGCGCTCCGACTCCGACA
>WNFD01014233.1_pt1 | contig 11521 bp, 10 predicted proteins | sample 5400491 | NCBI WGS metagenome assembly WNFD01 (sample SAMN13153343, study PRJNA577476) | soil metagenome | isolation source: 120 cm saprolite under Douglas fir tree site 2 hole 2 replicate 2 | place: USA:California | collected 2015-04-18 | reverse complement strand
TGTGCCGGGCGCTCCGTGCCCTCGACCCGGCCGTCCGGCTGATCGGCATGGGCGGACCCCGCATGGCGGCGGCAGGCGTCGAGATCCTGGTGGACCCGACGGCACAGGCCGCCGTGGGGACGAGTGAAGCGTTGGGCCGCGTTCCCGCCCTCTACCGGGCGTACAAGATCCTCGTGAAGCGGCTCCGGAACGCCCGGCCGCTGGCCATCGTGCTCATAGACTTCCCCGAGTTCAACCTCCGCCTCGCGAGGCAGGCGCGGCGCGCGGGAATTCCCGTCGTGTATTTCATCCCGCCGCAGCTCTGGGCCTGGCGACGCGGTCGCATACGGCAGATGGCCCGGCGGGTGACGCGGGTCCTGGCCGCTTTTCCCTTCGAGAAAGATCTCTACGAGGGAGCGGGAGTCCCGGTCGAGTTCGTGGGCCACCCGCTGCTCGATGTCGTGCCGCGCGATCTCGACCGCGCCAAGGCCCGCGAGCGGCTCGGCGTGGGAGAAAGGCGCGTAATCGTGGGTCTCCTGCCGGGCAGCCGGGAGCAGGAAGTCAGCCGCCTGCTGCCCCACATGCTCGACGCGGCTGCCCGTCTGGCCGTCGACGGCAGGAGATGTTTCGTGCTGGGACTGGCCGCGAGCGTGGATCGTGAGCAGGTCACCGCGCTGCTTGGGCGCGCGGCGCAGGCGGGCGGCCCACCCGTCGAGGTGGTGAAAGGTCTCACCTACGAGGTGATGGCGGGCGCGGACGCGCTCCTCATCGCGTCCGGCACAGCCACCCTCGAGGCGGCGCTGCTCGGTGCGCCGATGGTCGTCTGCTACCGGGTGTCGAGGCTGACCGAGTTGATGGCCCGCGTGCTCAAGCGCTCGCCCTGGATCAGCCTGCCCAACATCATCGCCGGCCGCGGCGCCGTGCCCGAGATCCTGCAGGACGACGTAACGGGAGCGCGCCTCGCGAGCGAGGCGGAGCATCTTCTCGTTGACCCCGTGGCCGCCCCCGCCCAGCGGGCTGCATTCAAGGAGCTGGGCTCCCGGCTGGGGAAGCCGGGCGTCGGCGAGCGGGCGGCCCGGGCCGTGCTGAAGGTGGCGGGGGCCGCCAAGATGGTAGGTACGCAATGAAGGCCGGCCGGCTCGGCCGGAGGCTGGCGCCGGTGGCAGGCTCCTGGGCGGTCCGGCTGCTGGCCGCCACCCTTCACCTCCGGCGTGAAGAGAAGAGCGTCGAGCCCCTCCTGGCCGCGGGCACGCCGGTCATCTACGTCGTATGGCACGCACGGCTCCTCCTCCTGCCATACCTCTTCCGCCGGCGGGGGCTGCGGGCTCTGGTGAGCCGCTCCGAGGACGGCGCGATGGTGGCCGACTTCGTCCGTCGCTTCGGCTTCGTCACCATTCGCGGATCTTCGAGTCGCGGAGGCGCGGAGGGACTCCGGTCTTTGACCCGCGCCCTTCGAAAGGGCCACAGCGTCGTCGTCGTGCCCGACGGCCCGCGAGGACCGCGGGAAGTGCTCAAGCCGGGAGTGGTACGGCTGGCCCGGCTGACCGGCGCCTGCGTGGTGCCGGCGGCCCTCGGAGCGTCCTCCGAGTGGCGGGCACGCTCGTGGGACGAATTCAGGATCCCCAAGCCGTTCTCGCGCTGCGTGGTGCGCTTTGGCGAGCCCATCCTCGTGCCTCGCGACATCGACGGTGCGGGAGAGGAGACCACGCGCAAGGAGATCGAGGCCGCCTTGAGCGCCGTCACATGGCAGGCCGACGAGGAGGCGCGGCGCTGATACACGCCCTCTATTCCGTCGCGCTCCGGCTGGGGCTGCTCGCCTACCTGCCCGTGTTCGCCATCCGAAAGCTCAGGCGCTCGGGCTACGACAAAGCGATCGGGCAGCGCCTGGGACGGTACGGCGCCGATTTGCCGGCCGAGCCGAGGTGCTGGATCCACGCCGTCTCCGTGGGGGAGGCCGTGACGTCGGTTCCCCTGGTCGAAGCGCTCGCCCGCCGCTGGCCCGGGCTCGGCATCGTCATGACCACGGTCACTCCGACGGGGGCGCGCATCGTCGCCGACAGGCTCGACGGCAGAGTCAGCCACCGGTATTTCCCCGTGGACCTGCCCGGCCCCGTCCGCCGCGCGCTCGATGCCGTCCGGCCCCGCTTCTTCATCGGCATGGAGACCGAGCTGTGGCCCAACTTTCTTCGGGCGCTGGCCGCGCGCGGCATCCCGTCCATGGTCGCCAACGGGCGCATCTCGGACCGCTCCTTCCGGCGTTATCGCCGCGTGCGCTTCCTGACCTCCCGAATGCTGCGCGACGTCGCCGTCTTCGCCATGCAGTCGGAGGAGGACGCGCGCCGCATCATCGCGCTCGGCGCCCCGCCGGAGCGGGTCGTGGTCACGGGCAATCTCAAGACGGACCTCGCTCTCCCAGAAGCCGGTGCCGAGGCCCTGTGGCAGCGGCTCCTCGGGCTCGGTGAGGATGATCTCGTCTGGATCGCGGGCAGCACGCACCGAGGCGAGGATGCCGCCGTTCTGGACGCCTTCGCGCGGCTTCGCGCGCGCTTCCCGCAGCTCGTCCTGCTCCTCGCCCCCCGACACCCCGAGCGCGTGCCGGAGGTGGAGCGCCTCGTGAGCGAACGTGGGCTCAAGGCAGTGCGCCGGAGCGGCCTGCCGGGCGCACGGGACCCGAGCGCGGTGATCATTCTCGACACCGTCGGAGAGCTCGCGCAGATCTACAGGGTCGCGACCGTGGTCTTCGTCGGAGGCAGCCTCGTGCCGACGGGCGGCCACAACATGCTGGAGCCCGCGCTCCTGCGGAAGGCGGTGTTGTTCGGGCCCCACACGAGCAACTTCCGCGAGAGCGCCGACGCTCTCCTGGCCGCCGGCGGCGCGACGCTCGTGGGGGAGGAGGCCCACCTCGAGCGCCAAGTCGACCTCCTGTTGGGCGACGCCGATCTCCGGCAGCGAATGGGGGAGGCCGCCTTCCAGGCCGTCGTGGGACGCCAGGGAGCCGTCAAGCATACCCTCGAGCTCGTGGAGCGCTACTTGATGGAGCCCGCACGTGACTGAGCCCGCGCGCACGCCGGAGCTGTGGCTGCACGAGGCCTGGGATGGCCGGGCCGGTCCACTGGTGCGTGCCGGGCTCAGGGCGGCGTCGGCTGCCTACCGCGCGGCCCTCGCGGCACGCTCCGCTTCCTACCGGGTCGGTCTCTTGTCCACGCGCACCCTGCCCATTCCCGTCATCTCTGTGGGCAACGTCACGGTGGGAGGGACCGGGAAAACACCCCTGACCGAGGTCGTCGCGCTCGCGCTGGCCGAGATGGGAGCGCGGCCGGCCGTCATCAGCCGAGGATATGGGCGGCGCTCGCGCGGCGTTCGCATCGTGGCGGACGGTGGCGGTGTCCTGCTCGGCGCCAGGGATGCCGGCGACGAGCCGGTGCTCCTGGCCGAGCGCCTCCCCGGCGTGCCGGTCGTGGTGGGGGAGAGCCGGTACGAGGCAGGGGTGGTCGCCCTCGGAAGCTGCGGAGCGGGCGCGCTGGTGCTCGACGACGGCTTCCAGCACAGGACCCTGGCCAAGGACCTCGAGATCGTCGTGATCTCGGGCCGCGAGCCCTGGGGCAACGGCCGGCTCTTTCCAAGGGGCTCACTGCGCGAGCCGCTGTCGGCTCTCAAGCGGGCCGGCGTGGTCGTGGTCACGAATCCGGCGACGGCTGCCGTCACGAGCGACATCGCCCACGTCCTCCGGCGAAAGGGAGCGCGCGCGACCGTGCTCAGCGGGGCCTATCACCCGACGTCGCTTCGGCGCGGCGATCGCGGCCATGCCGAAACCGCGTATACGCTGACCGGACGAAGGGTGCTCGCCCTGGCCGGGCTGCCGAAGGCTTGGGGGCGGAGGTGGCGGAGGTCGCGGCGTTCCCCGACCACTACTGGTACGCGGCGGGAGACCTCGCCCGTGTGGCCGCGCGCGCCCGAGAGGTAGGGGCCGAGGCCGTCCTCACCACGGAGAAGGACTGGATGCGGATACGAGAAATCCCTCGGGGCGACCTGCCATTCTGGGTGCTGTCGGTGCGGCTCGACATGGGCTCCGACCGTGGCGCTCTCCTCCAGGCGCTGGCCGAGACGCTGAAACGCGTGGCAGTCGGGCGGCGCGCGCCGTGATCATCGAGGACGGCGTCGTCCTGGTGCGCCTTCCAAACTGGCTCGGCGACACGGTCATGGCGCTCCCCGCCTTGCACGGCCTTCGAGCGTCGCGCCCCGGCGTTTCCGTCATAGCCGTCGGCCGGTGGGCATCGCTCCTTGCCGGACAGGGCGTCGCCGACGCGCTTCTGCCCTATCCCCGCGAGCGTGGGGACCGCCGTCGGCTCAACGCCTCCCTGCGAGGCATGCGAGCGGATGCCGCGATACTGTTCCCCAATTCCTTCGAGTCCGCACTCGCGGCCTATCGATGGCGGGCCAGGATGAGGCTCGGCTATGACACCGACATGAGGGGGATGCTCCTGAGTCATGCGGTACCGCTGCCGTCACCGCGATTGCACCAAGTCGACGAGTACCTGGGGCTCCTCGAGGCCGCGGGAATGGGGGCGCCCGCGACCGATCCAGCCTGGCACCTGCGCGAGGACGCCGCGGCCGACGCTTCCGTCTCCGCCCTGCTCGACGAGCATGGAGTCTCCGGCCCTGCGAGCGTGGTGGGACTCCACTTGGGTGCGTCGTTCGGCCCGTCGAAGCTGTGGCCGGCGTCGGCTTTCGCCGACGTGGCATCGCGCCTGCGCGAACAGGGGCTCCACCCCGTTCTCCTGGGCAGCCCCGCCGAAGCCGGGATGGCCGCCGCTGTTTTGAATTGCGCCGGCTGGGCCGTTCCATCGCTTGTCGGTCATGACCGGCTCGACCTGCTCCCCCGGCTGCTCGCTCGGCTCGCATGCCTGGTCAGCAGCGACACGGGGGTCGCGCACCTGGCGGCGGCGGTGGGCACGCCCACGGTCACGCTCTTCGGGCCCACGGATCCCCGTCTCACGGCTCCCAGGAGCCGCGCGGCTCTGAGCGTTCAAGGGCGCGCGCCGTGCGCGCCGTGCTTTCTGGAGCGCTGTCCGATCGACCACGTGTGCATGCGGGACATTACGCCGTCCTCCGTCGCCCGCGCGGTGGCGGGGATCCGGGCGGCATGAGAACCGTGCTCCACACCGAGTCTTCTCCGGGCCTCGGGGGCCAGGAGGTGCGGACTCTCAATGAAGCTCGCTGGACTGCCGAGCAAGGCTGGCGGGTCCTCCTCGCCGGTCAACCCGACGGACGCTTCGTCGAGCGAGCGCGCGCGGCCGGGCTGGAGGTCGTGGGCGTGCGCATGCGCGGGGCGTGGGATCTCGGCGCCGTCCGCGCGCTGAGGCGCCTGATCCGCCGGGAGGGGGTGAGCATCGTCCATACCCATAGCTCCGTGGACGGCTGGGTGGCCGGCTTAGCTGCGCGCGCGGCGGCTGTGCCCGTGGTGCGGACCCGCCATGTCTCGATCCGTATACGGCGGCGCTGGAACCCCGTGTACCGCTGGCTCGCGGACAGGGTGATCACGAGCGGTGAGGCCATCCGCGACCTCGTGGTCGAGGCCGGGGTCGATCCCGGGCGCGTGGTCGCCATCCCGGCAGGCGTAGACCTCGGGGAGTTCACGGGCGCCCGCGACGGGGGACACGACGGGGGCCGCGCCGTGCGTGAGGGACTGGCCCTGTCGCGGCCCGTGATCGGGTCGGTCGCCATGTTCAGGGGCTCGAAGGGCCACGCGCATCTCCTCGACGCTTTCGCGACTATCCATGCCCGGCACCCTGCGGCGCGGCTCCTGCTGGTCGGAGACGGGATCCGGCGTCCCTGGGTCGAGGGGCTCGCGAAGGACCGCGGTCTCGCCGAGGCCGTCGTCTTCACGGGCTTCCGGTCCGACGTGCCGGACCTCTTGCGCGCCATGGACTGTTTCGTCCTGGCTTCCACGCGGACCGAGGGTGTGCCGCAGTCCCTTCTCCAGGCGTTCGCGGCCGGGGTGCCCGTGGTGGCGAGCGCGATCGGCGGCATTCCGGAGGTCGTCGAGGACGGCAAGACGGGCATCCTCGTCCCGCCGGAGGACGCCGCCACCCTGGCGCGAGCTATCGAATCGGTCTTGGGCGATCGCGCGGGCGCTGAGGCTCGGGCCCGGGCTGCGCGGCGCTTGGTCGAGGAGCGCTTCTCCCATGGCGCGTCGGTGGCCCGGCTGCTCGCGCTGTACGACGAGGTCATAGCGAAGGCGGCGCCACCACCGAGGAGTCCATGACAGGAAAAGATCGGCTCACCGTCCTCCACCTCGTGGCCAACCGCTGGTGGACGGGGAGCGCAGAGCCTGTGCTGCGATTGGTCCTCGCGCTCCGGGCGCGGGGGCATCGCGTGCTTCTCGGCCTGGCGCCCGGAGACCGATTCGAGGCCAAGGCTCGCGAGGCCGGAGTCGAGCCCGTCGCGCGGCTTCATCTCGATGTCAAATCGCGACCGGCTGCCATCGTGGGGAATGCGCGCAGGCTCAGGACTCTCGTGAGCCGCGAAGGCGTAGACGTGGTCCACGCCCATCACGGCCACGACCACTGGCTGGGCTGGTGGGCGCACGGCAGCGCAGCGCTCGTGAGGACTTTCCACAACGAGCGCGCGGTCCGAACGGCATGGCCGGATTCCGCGCTCTACCGCCGCACCGACGCGCTGGTCGCCGTGAGCCGCCCCATGGTCGAGCGCCTTCGCGGAGCCGGCCTCCCGAGTGAACGCGTCTACCGCGCGGACGGGGTGGTGGACGCTGCGCGATTCGCCACGGACGCGCCGGGCGCGGCGAAGATCCGCGAGGAGTTCGGGGTGGCCCAGGCGCCCCTCGTCGGCTGCGTCGCGCGACTGGCTGCCGACCGGGGGCACGAGGCTCTCATCGAGGGCTTCCGGTTGCTCTCGGCCGGGCGCGGCGACGCGCGGCTGCTCCTGGTCGGGAAGGGCGAGCGGCGCGATGCGCTCGAGGGCCTCGTCAAGCGTCTCGGTCTCGAGCGCAGGGTGCTCTTCGCCGGCTATCGCGACTCGGATCTGCCCGGGGTGCTCGGAGCTCTCGACGTGTTCGTTCTCATGGGAGCGGGCTCGGACGAGTCCTGCCGCGCCGCTCTCGAGGCCATGGCGGCGGGGCGTCCCGTCCTGGCCGCACGCGTGGGTGCGCTCCCCGATGCAGTGGTCCACGGTGAGACGGGTCTCTTGCTCGATGAGCCGAGCCCGGCGGCGGTGGCAGCCGCTCTGGCGCGCCTCCTGTCCAGCCCCGAGGAGGCGCGCGCCATGGGCGAGGCCGGGCGGCGGCGCGCCTTGGACCTCTTCACGCCGGAGCGCCACGCGGCCGCCATGGAGGCGATCTACCTCGAGTCCATCCGGAGACTGCGCGCGGCACTGTGAAGATCATGCACCTCGTCTCGTGTGGTGGCTGGTCCTCCGACGCCTACTGGGCCGCGCGGGTGTGTCACGAGCTGACGCGCGCCGGTCACGAGGCCACACTCGTCTGTCGGCGCGGCACCGAGGAGCGTGTCATGTCGCGCGCGCGTGAGGAAGGCGTGCAGCGGATCGAGACCTTGAGCCTCCGCTCGGGGCTCCGGCCCGCCGCCGACGTGCGCGATGTGAAAGCGGTGCGCGCGTGGCTCTCCGGCGCCGACGTCGTCCATGTCCATCGCGGCAAGGAACACTGGCTGGCCGCCATCGCGAACCGCGTGGCCCGGACGAGACGGCCCCTCGTCCGCACCCGCCACATCGTCCAGCCGATACGGCCGCATGTCTTGAACCGCTGGCTCTACAGCGAGGCAACGGACCTCGTCGTCACCGTCAGCGAAGCTATCCGCCGCCAGTGCATCGCAGCCGGGCTCCTGCCTCATGATCGCGTGGTGGCACTGCCAGGGGGCGCGGACGGGGAGCGCTTCCGGCCCGGGCAGGACGGCGCCGACCTTCGCCGGGAGCTGGGCCTGCCCGTCGGGCTGTCCCCAGTCGAGTTGCCAATTGTCGGGCTCCTGTCCGGCTTCCGGGTCATGAAGGGCCATGCAGTGGTGGTCGAGGCGGCTCGTCGCCTTGCGGCCTCGGGACGGACCTTTCACCTCCTTTTCGTCGGGAGCGGCCCCTTCGAAGCCGCGATTCGCGAGAGCATCGCGCGCGCCGGACTCGGCGCGAGCACCTCCTTCCTGGGCTTCGTCGGAAACCCGGCTCGCGTGGTGGGAGCTCTCGACATTGCCCTCTATCCTCCGCTCGAATCGGACGGGATGTCGCGGGTGCTCTTCGAGTACCTGGCGGCCGGACGCGCGGTCATCGCCAGCCGCGTCGGCGTCGCGGCCGAGGTGCTGACGGATGGTGAGTCGGCACTGCTCGTGCCCGGCGGCGACGCGCCCGAGCTGGCCCGCGCCCTGGATCGCCTGCTGGATGACGGTGCGCTTCGACGGCGGCTGGGCGATGGAGCAGCCGCCCTCGCCCAGGAGCGGCTGACAGGCGCCCGCCTGACGGCGCGCCTGATCGATCACTACCGGAGGCTCGCGGCCCGATCATGAAGGTCTCGGTGTTGTGCCCCGACGTCAGCAGCAATGCCGCCGGCCGCGCCGATCTCCTCGCGAAACTGCTCGAGCCCCTCGGCTCCGTCGAGGTGATTGGACCACGGTCTATGTCCGGAGTCTGGATGCCCGTGGCTGCCGGCCACGTTCGCTACACGAGCGTCCCCACCCGGCGCATGCCGGGGTTCATGGCCACCATGGCCGATCTCGCGCGCCGCGCCGATGGCGACCTCATCTACGCGTCCAAGACGAGGATCGGGAGCGCGGGCGTCGGCTATCTCAAGCGAGTCGCCGGAAAGCGGCCGCTGCTGCTCGACATAGACGACTGGGAGCTGGGCTTCTACATCCGGTCGGGCTTCTGGGGCACCGTCGGGCGCGCGCTCAATCTCGGCAACCCGGATGGCCTGCCGTGGACCTGGCTCTGCGAGCGCCTGACCGCGCTCGCCGACGGGGTGACGGTAGCCTCCCGGTTCCTCCAGGAGCGCTTCGGTGGCACCCTGATCCCGCATGTCCGGGACACGGACGCGTGGAAACCAGGCTGCGCGGATGCTGCTGAAGGTCGCCGTCGCCTCGGGCTGGAGGGCAAGCGCGTCGTGATGTTCCTCGGGACACCGCGCGGTTACAAGGGCCTGGACGACCTCGCGGCGGCGGTGACTTCCCTCGCGCGGGCGGACGTGTCGCTGGTCGTGGTGGGGGCGAGCCCCGACAGCGCCGCGGGCCGGCGGATTCTCGGGCGGTGCCCCGCCGCCACCCTCCTGCCATGGGTGCCGTTCGAGGAGATTCCGTCGCTCCTCGCGGCAGCCGACGTGGTGGCCGTTCCCCAGCGGGCAACGTCCGACACCCTCGGCCAGGTCCCGGCCAAGATCTTCGACGCCATGGCTCTCGGACGTCCCGTGGTGTCCACGCGCGTATCCATGATCCCGGAGATTCTCGAGGGCTGCGGTCTCCTCGTCGAGCCGGGGGACGTGTCGGGGCTGGCCGCCGCCATGGCCAGACTGCTCGACCGTCCCGCCGAAGCGGAGGCGCTGGGATCCCGGGCCCGCGAGCGCTGCGTGGAGCGCTACAGCTTCCAGTCGGCGCGGCGCGATCTCTTCCCGCTGATCGAGCGCGTGATGGCGAAGCACACGGACAACGCATGAGGCTCGCCGTCATCTGCCGCCCCTTTTCCTTCCACGGCGGTGTCGAGACGTCCACGGCTGGCCTCCTCAACGCCCTCGTCGCGCGCGGCGGCTACGACGTCGACCTCGTCACGACGGCCGGGCAATTCCCGGTGCCGGGGGCTCGCCTCCGCCGACTGGCCGTGCCCGGCCAGCCCTCGGCGCTCCGCCAGCTCTGCTTCGCCCTGGCGGCAAGAAGAGCGATTCGCGCGGGAGGCTACGACCTCGTCCAGAGCCACGAACGATGCCTGACGCAGGACATCTACCGCGCGGGCGAAGGCTGTCACAGGGCGTATCTCGAGGCCACGGGAAGGGGCGGACTTCAAGTAAATCCTCAGCATCGGCTTCTCTTGTGGCTGGAACGTCGGATCTTCACTCTCGAAGCCGCGCGCCACATCGTGGCGATCTCCGAGAGGGGCAAGGCCGAGATCGAGCGTCTCTACCACACGCCGGCGGAGAGAGTCACCACGGTCTACAACGGAGTGGACCTTGCCCGCTTCCATCCCGACAATCGCCTGCGCTGGCGAGGAGAAATGCGCGAGGCGTTCGGGATCCCGAGGGAATCGTGGCTGGTCGCGTTCGTCGGATCGGGCTTCGAGCGCAAGGGGCTCGGACCCCTGATGGAGGCCGTGGCCGCGCTCCGAGACCGGGGCGTACGCCTGCTCGTGGCGGGCAAGGGCCGAAGCGAGATGTACCGTCAACTGGCTGAGCGGCTCGGCCTGGACGGCGCGGTGACCTGGATAGCGCCCCGTCCGGACGTCGAGCGGATCTATGCCGCCGCCGATGTCGTGGCGCTGCCCGCCCGCTACGAACCGTTCGGGAACGTGCATCTCGAAGCGCTGGCGTCAGGCATACCGGTTCTCACCAGTTTCACGACCGGCGGGGCGGAAGTCGTGCGCGACGGCGTGAGCGGCGCGGTGACGGCCTCGCTCGAGCCTGAAGTCATCGCCCGAGGCCTGCGCGCCATCCGCGATCTGGACGCGGGGAGAGCGGCGCAGGAGGCGCGGGCGGCCGCTGAGCCGTATACGTATGCCGCGCAGGTCGAGGGGCTCGAGCGAATTTACCGGCTCCTCAAGGCCCGACCAGGGTGACTCGACCCAGTAAACCGGGATTTTCATTGATCAATCCTGACGGGCACATTACACTGCCTTCATGTCCGCACCGTTTTCGGGACGTCCTGCCCTGTTCATGGATCGTGACGGGTGTCTCATCGAGGAGATGGGGTATATCAACCACCCCAGCCGGGTACGCGTGTTGCCGAGGACGCCCGAGGCGATTGCGCGCCTCAATGCCGCAGGCATAGCGGCGGTGATGGCGACCAACCAGGCCGGCATAGCGCGAGGCTATTTCTCCAACGAGACTCTCGCGGCCGTCAACGCCGAGCTCGAACGTCAGCTGGGCGCCCTCGGGGCGCGGCTCGACGCGCTCTACGTGTGCACCCACCATCCGACAGCCGGTGAGCCGCCGTACCGAGAGACGTGCGAGTGCCGAAAGCCCAAGCCGGGTCTCCTGCTTCGCGCGGCAGCGGAGCTGGGCCTGGACCTGTCCCGATCGATCATGGTCGGCGACAAGCCTTCGGACGTCGAAGCGGGCCAGGCGGCCGGCGCCGCAACCGTGCTCGTGCTCACCGGCTACGGCCGCGGTGAATGGGAATATCGGCGTCACGAGTGGACGGTCAAACCCGACCATGTCGCCGAGGATCTCTTCGACGCCGTCGAGTGGGCGATGGCCAGGATAGGCGCCGGGAAATCCGCCAGGCCAGCCGCCAGGCTACCGGAATGACGGGACGACAATGTTCCCGGTGAAGCGGCTCCGCGGGCTGGTCGCGGGGTTCACCGGTACGAGGATCGTCGTCGTCGG
>WNFD01006667.1_pt1 | contig 11522 bp, 16 predicted proteins | sample 5400491 | NCBI WGS metagenome assembly WNFD01 (sample SAMN13153343, study PRJNA577476) | soil metagenome | isolation source: 120 cm saprolite under Douglas fir tree site 2 hole 2 replicate 2 | place: USA:California | collected 2015-04-18 | reverse complement strand
TCATGAAGAACGCCAAGAACCGTCGCTCGGTGCAGGTCATCAACGGCCTGAAGAAGGGCAACCTGACCCGCGCGCTCAACGGCGAGCCGGTCGGCACCGTGATCACCGCTTGAACGAGGTCGCCATGGACGAACAAGCTCCCGCAGCCCGCGAAATCCCGGTCGACAAGCGCCACCACGTCGAGTCGATGCTGATGCGTGAGAGCCTGCTCGACAAGCAGGTCATGTCATCGACCGAAACGCCGGTTGTCCGGATGCTGCCGTTCTGCCACGTCGTGAAGATCGGCGGGCGCTCAATCATCGACAATGGCAAGAAGGCCGTCTACCCGCTCGTCGACGCGATCCGGGACGCGCTCGGCGAGTTCAAGCTGGTGATCGGAACCGGCGGAGGGGCGCGCAGCCGCCACGTGACCTCCATCGGTATTGATCTCGGCATGCCGACCGGCGTGCTGGCTCAGCTGCGCATCATTGATGCCCTCGGCAACGCCCACCTCCTCGGCACACTGCTGGCGCCGCACGGCGTGGTTGCGATTCCACCGGAGATTCTCGGGCACATGCTACCCTTCTTCATCCACTCGGCCCCGGGTGTGATCTGCAACGGCGACCCGCCGTTCTCGATTTGGGAGCATACGCCCCGCTTCGGGCGCATCCCACCCCACCGCACCGACGCCGGCACCTTCCTGCTCGCCGAGTGCTACGGTTGCGCCACGCACACCCTGATCAAGGACGTGGACGGGCTCTACGACGCCGACCCGAAGGTCAATGCCAAGGCCGAGTTCATCAAGGAGATCACCGTGTCCGAGCTGAGGGCGCGCAACCTGCCGACGCTTCCGTTCGACCGGGTCATGATCGACCTTCTGGCTAACGCCCGGCAGCTGAAACAATTCCAGATCATCAATGGCCTGAAGCCGGAATTGCTGGAGCCAGCCCTGCGCGGCGAGAACGTCGGCACGATTATTCGAAAGGACGAATCGTCCTGACGTTGCCACCCGCAACGGTGCCGGACTCGTTTGCACCATTCGGATCAGGGACCCCGTTCGAATGCAGGAGACGATCGCGTATGGCACATTGATGATGACGGTGGGCCTCGTGCTGTCCTTGCCTCGCTTGAGCATGGGTCGGCACATCGGGCCCGGCGACGTTGCGGCTGTGGGTGTGCTCGTGCTCCTGACGACAGGAGTCGTCTCTCCAGCGGACCTCGTCGACAGCTTCCAGGTCCTCTGGCGGCCATTCGTTGCGGTCCTGTCGATCATGCTGACCACCAACGTTGCGCTGCGGTTCGGCATCATCGACTACTTCGCCAGGTTACTTGAGCCTCGGCCGGGGCAGTCGCTCCAGCTCGTCTTCTGCTTCGTCTTTGTTTTCAGCGCAGCGACGTCAGCGGTGCTGAACAACGACGCGGCGGTGCTCTTGCTTACTCCGCTGATCGTGGGATTGGTGAGGCGCTGTTATCCGGACCGGCCGGACCTCCTTGTCCCATTCGCGTTTGCGGTGTTCTCCGCGGCCGGCGTCGCGCCGCTGGTGATTTCAAACCCGATGAACCTGATTGTCGCGGAGGTTGCCGGAGTCGGCTTCAACGAGTACGCCGCACGCATGATCCCAATTTCGGTCGCAGGGTGGCTGACGGCTTACGCAGTCCTTCGCGTCATTTTCCGCCGTCAGCTTGACTCGACTGAGGAAGGCAAAATTGCGAGCCTTCAGCCCGCTCGCTTGTCGCGCCCCGCAAAGCAATTTATCGGCTTCATGGTTGTGGCTTTGAGTTGTTATCCTGTTCTCTCTTACGCGGGCGGTCCGGTGTGGGCGGTCGCCGCTGCGAGCGCCACCGTGGGCGTCTGGCTGAGTTGGCATCACAACATAGCCTCCCCCAGACGGCTGGCCGCAAGTTTGCCATGCCAAATTATGATATTCCTCTTTTGCGTCTTCGTGATTGTGCTCGGTCTCCGCAACGTCGGACTGGTGGATCGCATCACCGAACTCTACTCATCTGCAATCAGTCCTGCGGCCAAGGTTGCGGTGATCGGCATCTCATCGGCGATAGGCTCGGCAGTCATGAACAATCATCCGATGGCGATCCTCAATGCGCTCGCAATCAGTGGCTTGCCGGAGGGTAAGGAACCGCTCATACTGGCGGCGCTCATCGGCGGCGACCTGGGCCCCCGCCTGTTGCCAATAGGATCCCTGGCAGGCTTGTTATGGCTGGACTCCCTCAGAAGGCAGGGAGTTTACATCAGTGCTTCCCGTTTCATCCTTGTTGGCCTCCCCGTTACGATACCTTCGCTTGGATTGTCGCTGCTGATGTTGTCTTTTACCATGTAAGGCACTCGACTGCACAATCCCGGTAAAGGCCGGGATCAGTTCCGGCGTCTCGGCTGATCGCCGGCCGGGGGCCCTCGCCTCGTCCTAGACCTGCGTCGTGGCGAACCCGCGAGGGCGCCAGTCGCCTCTCTCTGCTGGCCCAGCGGCTAAGGAGAGAGCTACTGTGATAGTTGATGAAAAAAAAGTCCCAAATGTCACAACATGTCCCATCGGTAAAACGGTCGCTTTGTTTTGTGGGGCCTGTCTCTTCGTGGCGCTGCTCATGGCCACCTATGGCTTGGATTTGAGCGCCGGTTTTTTCTAGTGCCGGTCACCTTTCAAGATCGCCCCAAACCGATCTCTCCCCGCTGCTTAAAATGCGGCGAGCAACCCAAATTTGTCACGAGCATGCTGGACTCTCCGACAGGGCGAACGTTTCACATGTTCGAATGCCAGTGCGGCAACAGAACTTGGATTTTAGAGAAATCGGGGCGATGACGGCGGCGACGCGCACCGGTCAAGGCAGGGGCGATCTATGAGCAGGAAACGAGCCAAGCGAGTCATCCGGCGGGGGACGACGCGAAGCACCGGGCCAATCGATAAATATTTCGGTGACAGGATACGCGCGCGACGTATCATGATCAAAATGACCCAAGAGGAATTGGGTGAGAAGCTAGGCGTGTCGTTTCAGCAAATTCAAAAATATGAAAAGGGCGCCAATCGGGTGAGTGCGGCCATGATGGTGAGCGTGGCTGGAATCCTCGACGTCGACATGAGCTATTTTTACGACGGGATACCGAAGGTCAGGCGCGGCGGAGAGATCGAAACGCCAGCGCTGACCGAGCTTGCGCTCACGTTGCATGGTCGCCGGTTGATCGACGCTTTCCTCAACTTGAAAAACGATCAGTTGCGCGGCGCAGTTGCTGATCTCGCGCATGTGCTCGCACGAGGTTGATAACTCAGGCTGGACAAAATGGAATATCGCGGCATCGAATATTCGGTCGTTCAAGGCATCCGGCGGAACTTGTGGAAGTGGTCCGCGTCGGTTGCGAACGTGGTGATCACCGGCCAATCGCACAGCAAATCTGAGGCCGTGACGGAAGTCGAGCGCGCGATTGACCGGGCGCTCGCTCCGAAAAAGGTGCGGCTTGTTCCGCTGCCTAGACGCTGGGATTGACAGACGCAGTTGCCGTGCCAGTATCGGCACCATCAAGGTCGACGGGCGGATGTACCCCTTCGGCCCGGTAGGGCCTCGGGACTGCGGTTCCGGGGCCTTACTTTTTTGCAGGAACGATCCCCGGTTTCGTGCTTAAATTCCCGGTGTTGCGTTGTTGGGAGTTGCGTATGCGCCGGAGCTGGACTCCATCGATCGTGCCGAGCGGCACCGATCAGAATTTTTATATCGTCATCAACGATTACGGGACCGACCTTGGCCTCGCATTCGCCGAGACCGATGTCGCGCAGGCCAATCTCGAAACCACGATCAGCGATCTGATGTCCGGACAACACAGTAACCCGGTTCGCGTCGTCGCGTTCAACATCGCCGAACATTGGGCCGAGGATGCCTCGGAGGATATCGCTCGGGAGATTTCACGCCGCGCCGATCTCGCCGGGCATGAGCTGCCTTCGTCGATCGAGGCGTTCGTCGACAGCCACCTCGGTCCACAGCTAGCCACCGTCAGAATGCCGCGCTACGCGTATGAAAGAGGCACCAACTGAGGCGGCCTTCAAACCCCGTCATTTTCCATCACTATTCGCAACATGCCTTCATCCGTGACGATAAGTCCGCCAAGGACCTCCTTAACATAGCCGATCAAGATCAACCGTTCCCGAATTTTAGCGGGGATAGTTCCCGGCTCCCGGCCATCGCCAATTTGTTTCAGCGCGGCGAACTCTTCGCGGGTTAGTGGGTCTGGCAGAAATTGGCCCATCTGAGGCGGCCTTACATTGTAATTTCGCCGTTCATCCTCGCGGCAAGATTCGCCATCGTATGCCACTCAATCGCCAACTCTGCCCAGTCCTGTTTTGATGTCGGATCGGACGCTTCGTTCGCAAGTTCCTCGCAGAAAAGCGCCTTCAACCGGAATATGCCGGATCGATCAGTAATGGGGGCCCTAGTTGGAAGTTGCTGGTTGAGCGTCATGGCACGATGTCCTTTTGCTCGGAGCCAAATCCAACCCACTACTTGAGCTAGAGTTCCAAACGCGGACAACTATTTCGCGGATTAGGCAACCAATGGTTAAGATAGGCCAACCGGGGGCGCACACGGGAGGGGACTTTCTATGTACATGACGGCCTTTCGCGTGGCCGTTACGAGGACTCACTCGCGCTCGACATCGGGCGCCCGCGATTGAGCGTCACCTCCTTGTACAGGCCGCGATGCTGTTGCCCGAGGTCCGCTTTGCAGCGCATTACGGACTCAAGTCAGAAATCGCGCTGAGTCCGAAAAGTGCCACTTTTCGGACATGGCGCGATGTCCGACTTGTGTCCGTAGAGCGATCAGAAGCGGACATCGGGCAGCGACTTTCAACAGCGCGCGAAGTCCCTGAGGAGCTGGTCTGAGGGGCCCCTTCACCGCCCCCGAAAATCGAGCTTCGCAAGGCACATGCGATCGTGAAGTCGTACCCGAATTTGTTGAACATCGAGCCGACCATGGTTGGCGGTAGCGAGGCGTTCGACGTCAACAACGACAGCTCGGAAGCTTATCAGAAACTTGTTGATATGGCGGAAGAGCAGCGGCGGCGAGCGCCGACGTTGACCACAGCGCAAGCTTTCGCTCGCGTTTTCGAAGACCCGGACAATGCCACCTTGGCCGCAAAGGCACATCGTCGTCCTTCGCCGACGACGTCATACGCCTTTCCAACTTGATTTGAATTCGCGGTGCGGCCGTGTGGTTGGTGCGGCGCGCGTCGCGAGGGGTGGCGGCAGTCGATCCTTCTTCCTGCCGCCGGGGTGTCCGGAGGGGCGGCTGCCCCCAGCAAGCCCCTCCGGCGCGGCAAGACGGGCGAGTGCCGCGAAAAAAAGTAACCCCCGTCAGCCGGTGCGAGGTGTGTGTCGGCACCTCGGCGACCGGCACTTCTGAGCTAGGCCGTTGAAACCTTGCGCGTAACACGCTCCAAATTGTCTTTTAACAAGTCCCACTTGTCACGAAATTGCGATAGCTCCTTCGGCCAAATAGCGCAGTGCAGCGAAAGCGGGTTCTTGGGGCGTCGTCTTCCCTTGTAGCGTCTGGCAAAATGGTCCTGAAGTTCTCTAATAGGAAATATATAGAACTCGTCCTTCCCAAAGCCTTTGAGCAATACGAAGATGCACAACAGTTCCGGATTAGGCAGTGGTACTTTGCCCATTATCCTCTGCTCGCCGTCAACAATCTTGATCCGAAGGAACTTGTCAGCGCTAAACTGCCACGACGGACCATTGATTGCCTTTACTTGGATCGGGATCGCGTAGCCACGAACGTCCGCGACCAAAAGATCAAACATTGGGATGTTTCCTGCAAACGGTGTGGCCACATAACCCCGTCGCCCAAGTTCGCTAGCTACAAGATGCTCACCAATCTGGGCGAGTAATACCAGCCTTCAAAGAGATTGACCGATGATGATCCAATCACGTTGTGCGATTGAGGTGATGCGGCCGGTCTCTGCGAGAAGTTTTCGCCAGGCGTCCTGGCAGGCGTCGAGAATGGCGGTGTAGTCCGCGAACACACGGTTGGCGAGATAAGTCTGGCGCAGATACTGCCAGATGTTCTCCGCCGCGTTAAGTTCGGGGCATGCTGGTGGCAGCGGGACAAGGGTGAGATTGCTGGGTGGGTTGAGCTTGCGCGTGGTGTGCCAGCCGGCCTTATCGAGAATGAGCAGCGCATGCGCCGATGGCGCGACGGCGCGGCCGATCGCCTCGAGATGCGCCTGCATGGCCTCGGTGTCTGCCTGCGGCATGATGAGGGCAACGCCGGTGTCGCGGCTCGGGCAGACGGCGCCGAATACATAGGCGTTCTCGTAGCGCTGATCTTTGGGCTGGCGTGGGCGCGATCCTTTCCTGGCCCACTGATAGACGAGACTGTTCTTCTGGCCGACCCGCATTTCGTCCTGGAACCACACTTCGATCGGCGTCCCCGGGGCGAGCGTGCTTACGATCTGCGCGACCTGCGTCGGAAAGTTTTTTTAAAAGCTGCGATCGCCTCCGGATTCTGGACGGGGTGCTGTGGTCGGGCGCTGATGTGCGAGAAGCCGAGCTTCTTCAGAACCCGCCCCAAGCTCACTTCCGACAGATCGACGCCGAAGCGCTGCCCCAGAACACGCTTCAGATCGATGCAACGCCAGCGCACGACTCCATCCGTCGCCGGGTCGGGTCCGGTCTCGACCAGCTGCTTGAGCACTTCTTTCTGCTTCTCGGAGAGTTTCGACGGCCGCCCGGGCGGCTTGATGTCGATCAGTCCCTCAGGGCCGTACTCGTTAACGCGGTGCACCCAGTCTCGCAGCGTCTGCCGGTCCATGCCGCCGATCCGCGCCGCCTCGGAGCGGTTCATCCCGTCATGAACTGCCGCCAGCGCCAACAGCCGACGGGCTTGCGCGCCGTCCTTGGCCTTTGCTGCAAAGCGCCGCAGCTCATCCGCCCCAAAATCCTGCCGCAGCCTGACCGCCCCACCCATCGCCGATCTCCCGAATCAATTCGGTCAGGCAAAAGAGAATCACAGCGGCGGTCGCTTTACAAAACAGAGTCAGCACTTTTGAAGGCTGGTATAAGCTGCATGTCACGTCCGGTTGCCATGGGAACCCCTTTCTGTACGAAAGGACAATGCATGAGGAAATCGAATCCGCGCAGGCCGCTACTGGATATGCCACCTAGGTGTTCGGCGGCGATGCAAAGCGGTCGCGCTCATGAAAAATTCGGAATTCTTGTATTTGGGCAGGGGTCAGCTCAGCGTCCGAACCAAAAAAACCAAAATGGTGCAATAACCGATTTGTCTCTCCACCTTGCAACCTCGTGACGCCATCCGAACCGCCATCCATTATGGCCGCGTCCCGAGGGCCTTCCTTGTTGTATAGTTCAAGAAGAGTATCAAAAAGTTTGCGTGCGCCCGCGTCGTCCAATTTAAATTCGGCCGTCATATAGCCGACAAAAAACCTCTCCATGAGACCGCGACCGAGTTTTTGGCGCAGTTGTAGACCTAGGATAGTCGTTACGGCATCGAACATACCAAATGCATAACGTACAAAGTAGGTGTCCGCGAGAAAATCGCCTCTTTGCTTTCCATCAAAAAACATAAGCAAATCTAATTGAAGATTGATGGCTTCGCAGACTTTTGCGAACCCCTCACTTAACTCATTCGCGGCACTTTCTACTGTCCGCCGGTGCTTCGATTTAAATATTCCGAACAAGTCCCTTGCCCCCGTTCGCCGCGAGACCGGGCATTTGAACCGTTTGTCAAAGGTTAGCGCCACAATGAAAATCAAGCAGCGCAAGATCAAGGATTGGCTGAAACATCACGGTCCCTCCGACACGGACTTGATGCTACCGCAAGCCTAGTTCAATCATGCTATCGCCGCTATAGCCGCTAGGATGAAGCAGCAGATGAAACAGCCAACCAAAAATGATTTCACAGTCGATGTTCTAGAGAGCGGAGGCGGCGTAACAGTTTTGTTCAAACCGACGCAAAGCTATTATACCTTCAGCCGCCTTGCCGATCAAAAAGATGGCCCCTTGTCGCCAGAGCCAAATGTTCGTCATGCTGGACCCTCTGGCGACACCGGCGATTACCGATCAGACGAAGTTCTAGCGATGGCCCGTTCATTGGCCTTAGATGCAGCGTAGGGCGCTCGTTAGCCTCGTCGCTCTCAGCGAAGCTCGTTGACAAGCACCTTGCCGCCACGGTGCATTGCGTTGACGACGAGATTTTCGAATGGCTGCAGCGTCGTGAGCAATGCCGGCGCCAGCCACGCCGTAGCAATCCGGGAGGCGACTATCCTGTAGTTGGCTGTCGGCGTATAAGTATCTCCCATGAGTTGGGATGCGGAAGACGTAGCGCTGCTCAAAATGCTCTGGGCCGTAGGACAGAGCGCCGCGCAGATCGCGCGCCATCTCGGGTATAGCCGTAACGCGGTCTGCGCCAAGCTGACTCGTTTGGGCCTGAAGCGCGGGCACAAGCCGCCAACAGCAAAACCCAAGATAAGGCCGGTGCCGAAGCAAAGGCCGGCATTGTTGGCTACCTGTGCCCGCCCGGTGGCAAAGATGGTGTCGCGGAAGACAGTAGTGAGGCAGCCTAAGGAATTCAGCAAGCGCCAGCTTTACGCCATGCTAGCTGAAGCGGTCAGGAATACGGGCTAACGGGCTCACAGCGACATCGTTGCAGCGGGCGCACAACCCACTGTCTCATCCCCTCGAGCACCCGTTCCGTAAGCCAATGAAACACCGCGTCCGGAACGGATAAGCCGCCATTCGTACGCGCGAATCTGTCGAAGTGTTTCGCTGTCTCATGTATCGAATCGCTGTTCCACTAAAGGCATTTGAGGGCTGGCATAACGCGCGCGCTTCGCCTGCACCGCAAATTCTACTTCCCGCTCTCGGCCGGCAGTTTGATCGGAACGTGTCGCGAAGTGCTTACCACCTTGCTCGGTGTAGGCCCCATTCAGCCCTAAGAGTCCCGCTGCACGCTGGCGGTGGTCTCCGTCGGGAAGATGCGCTCGTATATCGCGCGGGCCTCTCGAATTAGACGCGCCCGTTCGAGGTCGCGCTTCGGTGCTGACCTCTTGTTCCGACTACTATACGGATAGAGCTAGGCGGAAATTGTTTGCGACGGAAATTAGGCGACATTCGTGCCATATTGAAGGCCATGACTGATCAGAGACCCCGGCCGACATTCACGCCTCGACCAGTGAGAGACGAATGGTATATCCATGTCGAGTGGCCAGATGGTCGGTTCGAGCACATCCAACATTTCCAATCAGAGTCGGAAGCCCAACATTGGATCGTCGAAAAGTCTGAGAGATGGCTCAGGGTGCGGGGCTTCATCCTATGAGAACTTCGGGTCCGGACGGCCACAGCCTCGCGCACATGCTCCGAGCTGCGAGCCGGGCCATCCATGGGGAGGTTGCTCGACAACGGCGCAAAAATGTTCCAATCTGGGGCGGTTTCCTAAACCATGAGCATGGCGTGAGACGGAGCATTCTAATCACCCTGATGGCAGTCGCCTGCCTCTCGATCGCGGCCTGCCAGGATCAGGGCAACAAACAATCCGGGGGAGAGACTCGGCGTCAGGAGCAAAGCGGCAAGGCCTCCGCAGGAGAAACTCGCGGCACGGGACCTGTTCGGACGGCGTGCCAGGCCGAGACGGAGAAGTTCTGCCCTGGAGAAGAGCAAGCGGGCCGCTGCTTGCGGAACCGCAGCCCGGACGAACTGTCGGAGACTTGCAGGGCAGCCTTGGCCAACCGGGGTTCACGGTAACTCAACTTGCGTCGCGGTCCCGGCGACAATCCATCACGGTGTGCATTTCGTGCGTGATATGCCGGTGCCGACACGCGGCGTCACGTCGAGTCGATGCTGATGCGCGAAAGCCTGCTCGATAAGCAGGTGATGTCCTCGACCGAAACCCCCGTCGTGCCGATGCTGCCGTTCTGCCACGTCGTGAAGGTCGGCGGACGCTCGATCATCGATAACGGCAGGAAGTCCGTGTACCCGCTGGTGGACGCGCTGATCGGGTGTCTCCGCAACTTTAAGCTGGTGATCGGCACCGGCGGAGGCGTGCGCGGCCGCCACGTGACTTCGGTCGGGATGGATCTCGGCATGCCCACGGGCGTGTTGGCCCAACTGCGCATTATCGACGCGCTCGGCAATGCGCACCTCCTCGGCACCCTGCTGGCGCCGCACGGCGTGGTCGCCATCCCGCCCGAAATCCTCGGTCACATGCTGCCGTTCTTCATCAAGTCCGCACCGGGCGTGATCTGCAATGGCGATCCGCCGTTCTCGATCTGGGAGCATACGCCCCGGATGGGACGCATCCCGCCCCACCGCACCGATGCGGGCACCTTCCTCCTGGCCGAGTGCTACGGCTGCGCGACCCATACGCTGATAAAGGACGTGGACGGGCTCTACGATGCTGACCCGAAGGTCCACCCGGACGCCAATTTCATCAGCGAGATTACCGTGTCCGAGCTGAGGGCACGCAACCTGCCGACGCTACCTTTCGACCGGGTCATCATCGATCTCCTCGCCAACGCCCGGCAAGTGAAGCAATTCCAAATCATCAACGGCCTGAGGCCCGAGCTTCTGGAACCGGCGCTTCGCGGCGAGCATGTCGGCACCATCGTCCGCAAGAGTCAGTTTGGAACCTGGGCCCGAGCCCGGCGTTGATAGGTCGCCGCAGATGTAGTCACGGGCGTCGCGGATCTATAGGCAGCGAGCCAAAGAGGTTCGCCAAACGACAATTGGATTGGCTACGTCCCTCCAACGAAAGGAACATTCATGCGCAAGATCCTGTTGGCGTTCGCGGCAGCAGCCGTGATGCTGTTTGTCTGTATTCTGGCGGACAGCTCATCGCAAGCCACGCCGATCATGACCGCGGGACAGTCTCACAGTGCCGTCAATCTCATTGGAGTTATCGATCAGGTGCGCTTGGTCTGCCGCCGGGAAACCCGTTGTGGACCTATGGGGCGCTGTCGCTCGTTTCGAGTTTGCGAGGACGTGTACGGCCCAGGTTCAGGTGCCGGTACCGGCATTCCAGGTTCCGGCATGGGCCCAGGTAGCGGTTACGGCTGTACTCGCTGTGGCCCCGCGGGGCGTTGCTGGTCTGTTTGCTAAAGCATGATGATTTTAGGTTGGTACATAGCCTGAGTTTCGGAATAGTTGGTGCATTCCTGGGGCGTGAATGCTCCGAGGATTTCGCCGATCGCCGCGCCGATGGTTTCGACTTGTCGCGCACCGGCTTTTCGCAACAGATGCTTGAGCTTGGCGCAGACTTGTTCGATGGAGTTCAGGTCGGGCGAGTATTTCGGCAGGAAGAAGAGCTTGGCGCCGGCCGAGCGGATGAGCTGGCGCACCGCTTTGCCCTTATGACTGCCGAGATTGTCCATGATGACGATGTCGCCTTCGCGCAGCGTGGGCACGAGGAGCTTCTCGACGTATGCTCGAAAGCTTTCGCCATCGATCGGCCCCTCAAGAAGCCACGGAGCGTCGATGCGGTCGTGGCGCAACGCGGCCAGGAACGTCGTGGTCTTCCAGCGGCGGTGCGGGACC
>WNFD01006666.1_pt1 | contig 11522 bp, 10 predicted proteins | sample 5400491 | NCBI WGS metagenome assembly WNFD01 (sample SAMN13153343, study PRJNA577476) | soil metagenome | isolation source: 120 cm saprolite under Douglas fir tree site 2 hole 2 replicate 2 | place: USA:California | collected 2015-04-18 | reverse complement strand
GGGCCGGGTCTTGCGGATGAGGGCTGTCAGCATGGCCTCCGCGTCGGCCAGACCCGTACCCCAATCACCAATCACGCCGAGCCTCGCGTCGGCCGGGAGCACGTACTTCACAACTCCGAATTCAAGATTCTCCTCTGTCTGAGTCCAATCGCGATATTGCGGTTTCGACGCGATGTAGTAGCGAATGAAGTTTTCCACGCATGAGGTTACGAATTCCACATCCTGATCACTGAAGCGCCGAATGAGGTCTCTCGCTGCGTCCAGGTTGAGCGCCCTGTTATGGCCCTTTACCTGCGCCTGCACAGTCGCGAGTGCGTGGCCGAGTAGTCGTTCTTCATCCGTTGCCGTTTGGGCTGGATCGATCATTCGCGCATGGAGAATGCTTCGCGTGGCAGCGAGGTTGTTTATGGCAACCGCATACGGATCCGCCTTCTGGCTCAGCGACGGTCCATCCTTCGGTTGTCGTTCCAGGAGAGTCTGATGGACGGCCGACTGCCAAAGCGAGAGGGTCGGGTGCGGCACATGCACGGTGGGCCGCTGAACGGCCTGGGCGCTCATGGACTCATCCCCCTTGGCCGATGAGACCGCAGCCAGGACACCCGTTACTCGCAACCCAGAAGCTCCATCGACCATTCAGTTGCTTCGCAGGACGCGACCCAGACATCCTCGACATCGTGGCACTACGCGAGCTCGTTGACAAGTGAGCTTGTCAAGTGCCACACAAGCTCGCGAGGATCGCACTTGACATCTCCGGTTCACAGGCGACAATGTCGATGGCTCTTCGTCGGTTGGGAAATGGAAGATATCGGTTACGCACAGCGAGTTGTTCCGTTCCGGGCGAGCGATGGGCTCGAGCTCAACCTTATCAACGTCAGCGGCAAGGAGCCGGCGAGCCGGGGTCCGGTGCTGCTGGTGCACGGCGCGGGCGTAAGGGCCAACATCTTCCGCGCGCCTGTGGACACCTCGATCGTCCAATTCCTGGTCGACCGCGGATACGACGTGTGGCTCGAGAACTGGCGCGCGAGCATCGACTTTCAACCCAATGAGTGGACGCTCGATCAGGCTGCCGTCTACGACCACCCCAGTGCGGTCAAGATGGTGCTCCAGGAGACAGGCGCTTCAAAGGTGGACGCCGTGATCCACTGCCAGGGATCGACGAGCTTCATGATGGCGGCCGTCGCCGGGCTGCTGCCGGAGGTCAAGACCATCGTCGCCAATGCGGTCTCCCTGCATACGCTAGTCCCGGCCTGGTCGCGCCTAAAGATCCGGTACTTGTTGCCGATGGTTCGGCCTATCCTCCCCTACGTCAACCCTCAATGGGGACTGAAAGCTCCCAACGCGGTCGCTCTCGCGCTTTCACTCGGCGTGCAGCTCGTGCACCACGAGTGTGACAACGCGGTGTGCAAGATGGTCAGCTTCACTTATGGTGCCGGGTTCCCCGCCCTCTGGCGCCACGAGAATCTGAATCCAGCCACCCACGAGTGGATCAAGCAAGAGTTTGCGAATGTGCCGATCAGTTTCTTTGCGCAGATGGAGCGATGCATCCGGCGCGGCCACCTGGTCAGCGTCGAGGGCTTTAAGCAGTTGCCCACTGACTTCGTGGGCCAGCCTCCGCAAACCGACGCCCGCTTCGCATTCTTCGCCGGGCAGCGGAACCAATGCTTCCTGCCGGAGGGCCAGAAGCGCACATACGAGTGGTTCGCCAACCAGCACAAGAACTACCATGCGTTCTACGAACTGCCCGGCTACAGCCATCTCGACGTCTTCATCGGCAAGTCGGCGGCTCAGGATGTCTTCCCGCTGATGGCGGCCGAGTTAGAGAAGAAGGTGGCGTAAGCGTTTGGGGATACCAGCTCGGTTCCGTAAGCAGGAGGGCCGGCACGCTTTGGTCGATGGCATCCCGTTCCGCATGCCGATCGCGGCCCACAACACACCCGCCCTGATGGCCGGCTTTACCATCGATTTCGACAAAGCCGCGGCGCTACTCCCGCACTCGATCCACCCGCTGCGAATGGGCCGCAAGTCGGTGTTGGTCGTCACCGTCATCGACTATCGGCAGACGGTGATCGGTAAGTACATCGAGTTCAGCGTCGCCATCGGTTGCACGCGCGGCGCGCGCCCGGCCCCGCCCCTGCTACCGCTCATCTTCCAGGGTTTGTACGGGATGGGGCAATACGTCTACGACCTGCCCGTGAGCACTGAGATCTCGGTCAAGGGCGGCAAAGGCATCTTCGGGATGCCCAAGCACCAGAGCAACCTCGACTTCAAGATCGGCGAGCGCACCGTGAGCAGCCAGTACGACCAGGACGGGCAGATGGCCGTGCGCATCGAGATCGATCGGCCCGGCCGCGCCTGGCTTCCGATCACAGTCGCCGCGATCAACTACTGCTCGTTCCGCGGCATGATCGTTAAGTCGACCATCTACTCGGCCGGCAAGGTTGGCTTCTCGCTATTCAAGAAGGGTTCCGCCAAGTTGTGCATTGGTGAACATCCGCGGGTCCAGGCGTTGAAGGCGCTGGAGATCAGCCCGAATCCCATTTTTACCGCCTTTTTTCCCGAAATACACGGCATGCTCGACGACCACATCGAGTCCTGGTACGCGACATACACCGAACCGCCGAAGACCAAACCCGAAGGGATGGAGAGTGTCATCAACCTGGGTCTGAGCGAGGCGTGGCTGCCGCCTCCGCATGACCTACCCGACTGCAAGCCGTGAGCCGCGTTTTCATTCTCAACGACCTGCTGCTAATGCTTTTCGTCTCGATGTACTTAGGCACCGGGTGGTCGCTGGTACTCTTCTCGTTCCAGATAGCGCCGAGGCTCACTGTCGACAACTACTACCTGCAGTTCGTACCCCAGGTCACCGCCGCCACCCGCTTCTTTGCGGTTATGACGACGCTGATGATCGTTACCGCCGGAGTAATGATCCTATCGCTCTGGGGTACCGCGCTGGCCTGGCTGCCCGTGCTCGTGATCGCCGGCGTCATCGCGGCCACGCTCCTTACGGTGATCTGGATCCTGCCCCTCAACAATCAGATGAGCGCCGGCATCAAAGATCCCACGCTGCTGCAGAGCATCATTGGCCGCTGGATGGCGCTAAATCGCGTGCGGGTTGGGATCTGGACCGTCGAGTGGTTGGCGATGGCCGCCTTCTTCGGCATCAAGGCGCAATGATCGGCACCGGCGCTACGAGCAATCTCAACCTGCAGCTCCGGCGGCTGGTGCTTGCGGTGGCGGCCATCACAGCCATCTCGGGCCTGTTCCAGATGCTGCTGCCTGACATCGTGCTCCATTTCGTGGGAGCATCCAGTGCCCCGGCCGCGCGGCACTTTTTCAGCCTGGTCGGGATGTTCATGCTGATCGTGGGCGCGGCCCTCTGGGTGGCGGTCCGCGAAGGCAGCAGCGGGGTCGTCCTCGTTCTTGCGGCGCAGAAGGCGGGCGCAGTGGCCGGCGTCGTCATTGGTTTTGCTAACGGCATCTTCGGCCTGACCGCGTTGACGGTGGCGGCCTTCGACGCTCTCTCATGCGCCCTGATCTTGTGGTATTGGCGACGCACTCGGCCCTGAAGTGGCCGGCGTACCTGTTCTTCTATGGGTACGTCTTGACGCTTATCGCAGCCGGCGCCTTCGGAATGTTGCTTGCCCGGCTGGACGTCCGCTACCTACTCGGCCTCGACCTCAACCAGCTCTCGCCTTTAACCGCTGCCACAACCATGAGTCAATACCGTTTTCTACGCGCCATCGAAGTGGGCTTCGGAGCCTTCGCCTTCACCTTCCGGAATGAAATCTTCGGCGACCGAATCTTCAACCGCCTGTTCCTATCAGTCATGGCATGCGGCGTCGCCAGTCGGGTTCTGGGCTTGATCTTCGACGGTTCGCCGTCAGTCCCGATGCTCTTCTTCCTTTCCTTCGAGCTGGTGGGGATCGTGCTGATCTTCGCGTACACGCGGACTACGGTCCGGCCCGGATGACCGCCGCGGCGCACATCCCGACCGCGGCACCGCCGGCGGGCTATGACGGCCCCCGCCGCTCGCTGATCTTGGCCGGTGGCGGCATGCGCGTCGCCTACCAGGCCGGGGTCGTGCGCGCGCTGCTCGAGGCGGGGCTGCACTTCGACCACGCCGACGGCACGTCGGGGGGAACCATGAACCTGGCCATGCTCCTGTCTGGGCTCTCAGCCGAGGAGATGTGCGAGCGCTGGCGGACGCTCGACGTCAACGACTTCGTCACTCTGCTCCCCTTACGCATGTACGCGCGCGGCCCTGCCGACCTGCCCGCGCTCGGAGGCGCGGAGGGCGTGGTCAAGCGCGTGTTCCCGCACCTCGGCATCGACATCGGCAGGATCCGCGCCGCACAGGGCATGCAGGGCACTTTCAACGTCTGCAACTACACGCGCAAGACGAGCGAGGTCATCCGCCACCAGGATCTCGATCTGCCGCTCCTGGTGGCCGGTATCTCACTGCCCATCTTCATGCCGCCGGTGCCGCACAACGGGTCGCTGTATCTCGACGCGGTGTGGATCCGCGACGCCAACCTGGGTGAAGCGCTACATCAGGGCAGCGACGAGATCTGGGTGGTCTGGTGCATCGGAAATATGGGCGAGTACCTGGACGGGGCCTTCAACCAGTACGTCCATATGATCGAGCTCAGCGCCAACGGCAACCTCTTTAAAGAGCTGGAGCAGATAGCCGAGCTCAACCGGAAGCGCCCGCGGCCGATCCGCGTGCACGTGATCAGGCCCGAGTATCCATTGCCCCTCGATCCCGACTACTACAAAGGCCACATCGACGGCGCCACCCTGGTCGACCGCGGCTACCGCGACGCCGCTTCCTACCTAGCTACGAAAAACGAAGACGGCGCGCCCCTCGGCCCCGACGCCACCCGGATGCGCGACCCGGTTCCGGGAATAACGCTGCGTGCCTCGCTGCGCGGCAGCCTGGGCGGTGAGCCGTGCCGCTTGGTCTGCGGCGTCGAGATCGATAACCTGGACGCCTTCCTTGCCGACCCCACGCATCGCGCCCGGCTGAGCGGACGAATGACCGCTGTAGGACTCGGCGCCCAGCAGCCGGCGACCGACGGCGAGGCGCGCTTCGGGCCCGAGATACAGGTCGACCTCGGATTCAAGCGTGACGGCACCCTCGTCCGCCTGGCGGCTACCGGCAACCGCACAATGACGGCACGCCTCGAATCTGCGACGGGGGCGCTGCGTCTGGCATGGCTGGCGGCAGCGCTCACGATCCACGCCACCGGCGTGCATACCCTGGTTCAGCGTCTGCGCACGCTGGCCCGCTTCTGGGCTTTCCTACTTCGTGGCCGCTGAACCCGGCGGCCATCGGCCGTTCCTCTTCGGGGTGGCCACCGCCGACCACCAGTGCGAGGCCTACGACCCTGCCCACGAGGACATCCGCGACGTCTGGGAACGCGAACAGCACCAGACGCCCCGTGGACGCGCCACCGACTTCTGGAATCGCTACCAGGAGGACGTGCAGCTCGCCGCTGACCTCGGCTGCCGCGCCTTCCGCTTCTCGGTCGCCTGGTCGCGCCTTGAGCCCCAGCCCGGTCGCTTCGACCCCGCCGTGCTTCAACACTACTGCGATCTGGTCGACGCGATCGCCGCTCACGGGATGGAACCTATTCTCACCCTCCATCACTTCACGTGGCCGGTGCATGTGGAGCAGCGCGGCGGAATGATCGCGCCCGAGTTCCCGGACATCTTCGCGCGGTACACAGAGCAGGTGGCAGCGGCGCTGTCGGGCAAGGTGCGCTACTGGATCACCTTCAACGAGCCCAGCCAGCTGGTGTACGGCTACATCAAGCCATGGTCGGAGAGTGCCTACATGATGCCTCCCGGACTCCCCGCTGCCGCCGAGGTCGACGAGCAGATAGCGGCGGTCCAGCAGTTGATCCCCAACCTGTTCCGCGCCCACACCGCAGCCCGGCGGGTGATCCAGGGCCACAACTCGCACGCCCTCGTCGGTGTCAACCCATTTCTGCTCGGGCTGCCACCGTGGCTCCAGCGCTTGGTCGACCGCTACCTACGCGGCCTTAAGTCGCCGGCAGACTTCACCCGCCACGGGCGGCGCCTGGCGCGGGGTCCCTTGCCGGCGGTCGCCAGGATCGGCTTCCTGCGGCCGGTGCTGCGCATAGTCACCATCCTTACGACCGCCTTTTCCGGGAGCTGGTGGCACCTGGGGATGGCCGGCCAGCTGCCCGAATTCCTCTGCCCCCGCGAGTGTCACGGCCAGCAGGACTTCGTTGGCTTCGACTACTACTGGGGCATCCGCAGCCTCGGCTTCGCCTCGCTTGGCCGGCTCGCAGACGCGGCCGCCGGCCGTTTCGACCGAGCGCCGGTCTGGGCAGGCGTGCTCTACGGAATGATCAGGTATCACGCCCGCCTCTTCCCCCGCCTGCCGCTGTTGATAGTCGAGAACGGCTGCGTCGAGGCGGCGGACGGCGTCGATCGCACGACGTACCTGAGGCGCCACTTGAATCAAGTCCGGCGGGCGCTAGGGAAAGGCGCCGATCTGGCCGGCTACATCTGCTGGAGCATCACCTCCAACCGCGAGTGGGGCCTCGCCTTCGGGCCGAGCTCCGACTTCGGCCTCTACCACATCGATCTCGACGGGGACCCGCAGCTCACGCGCCGGCGAACGCCGGCAGCTGATGCCTACGCCGAGTTGATCAGGGAGCTGGCGCCGCCTCCTTAGCAGTGGCCTGGCGTAGGTTCTGGAGCAGGCGCGGGAACACGTCTCGCGCGGCGTCTTTGCCGACCAGAAGGTCCACGTGACCGTACCCCACGATCAGGTCGGCAGAGCCGGCGGGCACGCGCGGATCGGCGGCCCCGTAGATCAATGTCACCGGCACGTCTACATTGGCCGTGTCCGGCGACGCACCGTCCTGACGGGGACTTCCGTACAGCTCGTGCAGCGATTCGTGCGTGGCCGGGTTGAGCTGCGCGTGCTCGAACAGGGGTCCGTAAGCGGCGCCGATTTGGCGGCACGCCACATTGTCGCAGGGCTCCAGGACCGACCCTGCCCGTGGCGCCGACAGTGGCCCGCCAACGCATGCCACCGATTGGACTCCGCTCAAGCCGCCGGCGACCGCCGCCAAGACCGCTGGGCCCGCGCCGCCGTGCGCCACCACCTGGACCTGCTGGCTCGCGGAGACCGCCGCTACAGTCGCCACCGCGGCCGAGTAATCGCGGCCGTCGAGCACCCAGGCGTCGTAGCCCTGCGCGCACAGGTACTCGACCAGGTTGGTGTCCACGGTGTCGTGCGCGAAGACTTCGCCGAATGACCCCGGTCCGGGGAGCAGCAGCACCGCGCCCTGGTTGCCGCCACGGTAACGCGTCAACCACTCCGAGCTGCCACCGGCTGCCGCCACTCCGTGGACCTCGGGCGCGGGCGCACGCAGCGCGCGCCGCTGGCGCGGCGCGACGGCGTCGTTGAAGACGCTGGGCCGCGCCCACACCCGCCCGTACGTCTGCATGAGCGCGCCGGCGAAGGTCTCGCCGAAGCGCAACTCGGCCATCAGGCGCGCCTTGAGGTCGGGCGCGTTGGTCGCTCGCATGGTTGTCAGTTGCTTTAGGAAGTCCGCGGGCTCGATCACCAGCACGCCCTTGCCTAGTACTGAGCTGCTCACATCCGCGCCCTCGCGGACCGTGATGTAAAGAGTTGTCGTCTGCGGCCAGGCCTGGAGTGGGCTCGATTCGCGCATCAACTTGAAGCCCTCGAAGTAGCGGATCGCGCCGTCCTCGGCGGTCATCCGCATCCGATAGAACATTCGGCGCGTCCCTGGCTGGGTGGGATCGTCGACGAAGAGGTTGAACTGCCCGTCATCAACGCTCATTGGCTGCGGGGAGAGGGCGGGCGCCACAACTGTCCCCGTCATCCGAGCCGTGTGCTGGGGGTCGGCGAGCATCTTCTCAAGATCCTCCGAGACGATGGTCAAGATGAAGCGGAGACTCGACCCGTCCCGGGCACCCTCCCGGCTAGCGGCCTCGTAGTCGTCGAGCACCTTCGTCGAAAAGTAGCCGGCCATCGACTCCGTGAACTCGATGCCGACCGCGGCCGGCGGCCCGGTCAAAGGCGCGGTCCGCGAGGGCAGCGAATAGTCGATCCCCCAACCGCGATCGGCAGCGAGCAAAGCGCAGCAACGTTCGCTTACCGCGGAGATAGTGAAGAGGGGGTTAACTCCCAGAGGCCGCGGCATGACCGACCCGTCGGTCACGTAGAGGCCGGGATGGACGTCGGTACCCTCTGGCCCGGCGAACACCTGGCCTTTGTGGTTGACGACACCGCTCCCCGCATCGTCCCCCATCACGCACCCGCCAAGCGGGTGAACGGTGATGAGCGAGTCGCCGGTCACTTTGGACCAGATGGGATTCGCTACGAAGGTCGCCTGGATTGCCTTACTGGCCTGGTCGAGGCGGTGGTTGACGAGTTGGAAGATTTCCTCGTGGCCGACCCTGGCCCAGTCCACGCGGACGCGGTCGTCCTCCAGCCGGATCCGGCCGTCATCGTCGTCGTGCGTCATCACCAGAAAAGTCTGGGTGCGCGCGGTGGCGCCGTGATAGGGCCCGAAAAGGAGGCTCTCGCCCTCTCGAGCCGCGACCTCTGCCCGGTAGCGCACGCGAGCGTCCGGGCGTCCAAAGAGGTCGGAGGCGGCGGCTAAGGCGGCGGGTAGGAAGGTCGCCACCGCACCCGGGATCGAGCCTTCTTCGATCACCATGCCCTGGCCTAACTCCGCCTGCTCGCGCATGTCGACGATCCCTGTGATGCAGGGACCGACCGGTGCCTGGTGCCCTGGCTTACGGTGTCCGAAGCCGATGCCGTCGACCGGCTGCTCCGCGTTGTAGGCGAAGCCGAGGACGTCGCCGTTACCGGTGAACCGCTCACCGACTCGGTCGGAGGTCGGCAGGCCGCGCTCTCGCGAGCGCAGCAGGATCTCCGTCGAGCCCAGTGTGCCGGCCCCCAGGACCACCACCTCGGCACTGACGAACAATTCCGGGCCGGCGAACTTTTCGCGGCCCACGTCCAGCAGTTGATAGTGAACCAGCCAGCGGCCGCCCTGGCGCTCGACACTCCGCACCGCCACCTTGGTGTAGATCTCAGCGCCGTGGTTGCGAGCGTCCGGCAGATAGTTCATGAGCACCGTGTTTTTGGCGCCGTAGTTGCACCCGGTGACGCAGTCGCCGCACAGGGTGCACGCGAACTGCTGCACGCCCATCTGGTTAACTCCGTCCCTGAAGGTCACGTTGATCGGCGGTTTATAGAAGTTGGCCCCAATGCTCGTGGCCGACAGTTGCAGGGCACGGGTCTTAGCGAGCGCCGGAAACGCATCCGGATATGGGGTCGGCGAGAGCATCTGCTCCGCCAGCCGGTAGCCCTCGGCCAGGCCGGCATCGATGTCGTCGCGGAGTGCCTGCGGCCAACGCAGGTCCTGGAACACGCGCGGCTCCGGCTTGAGCGAGACATTGGCGTTGACCAGTGAGGTGCCGCCCAGTCCGCATCCGACGAACACTGAGATGCCTTCATTGACGCGCAGGTCGTAGAGACCGGTGGCCGGCCCGGCGTGCGCGGCCGGGCTGTCGACCTGGAACTGTTTGAGCGCGTCGGCCTCGCAGTTCGGGTACTCGCCTGGCTGGAACTCATTGCCCCGCTCCAGCACGCAAACGTCCTGCCCCGCGCGGGCCAGGCGCGAGGCGGCGATGGCCGCGCCGTACCCGGACCCCACCACCACAACGGTGTATTGCTCCTTCATGGTTTCGATCGGGGAAGAGAGTCGGGACATGTTGTCTAGGCCTCCTCGCGCGCGAACGCGCGCCTGATCCGCAGGATTGCCATCAGTTCGCCGCCGACCTGGGTCGAGAACAGGTCGGCCGCCAGATATCCGGCCGGGCTGCCGCCACGACGATCAAGCGCCATCAATTGCTGGGACACGCCGGGCACCCGAGACTCCTATCCACCGGTAGTGTGCGACTGGCCGCGTCTGGCCCATAGGGGGACGCAGTTGCACTCTTATCCGCTTTCGTTCCACCTTTGTCAAGTGGCACCCGGCCGAACCTCCCTGGGATTGTAAAGTGAGCGGCTCTGTGAGTGTTCGCATGGCAAGCGCACGACCCAGCCCGATAACTAATCTCGCCCCTCAGACTGTCGTCCGCGATACTAAGAAGGACTCTTTTCAACGAGAGGTATCAATGCACACCGCCACCGCCGAAGCGGGCCACCTCCCCAGCTGCGTAGAGGCCGGGCACTGCCTGACCGTCTGAGCTCAGAGCCCGCAAGTCCAGGTCGGTGTGATCACATTCGCGTGCCTGGGCGCGCTGAGTCCTACATCGGCGCGCTCGGAGGTGGCCATGATTCGCAAGCAATACAGACGGGGCCGCCAATGGTGCGGTGACGGCCTTCGATCGCCTCCGCGCCAGCTACGCGGGATTGTGAGTTTCGACCTCAATTCAAATCGCGCTGACCGGTAAGATGGCTAGGCTTGAAGATCCAGGCCGTCAAGCACGCCGTCCCCAATCGCCGCATGACCAACGACGGTGTGGTGGAGGCGGTTCGCGAGCGGAATCGGCAGAAGATGGACTCGGCGCAGCTGGCGGCGGTCGAGATGCGGCTGCGGCGGCACCTTGCGCTTGCCGGCACGGACGTACGCTACCTTTCCGACGGCCGCGATCCGATTGAGTATGCGCGCGAGGCGGGCGAGCAGGCGCTTGCGGCGGCAGAACTGCCATCGCGCAGCATCGAATTCCTTATATATGCTGGCATCGGCCGTAGCTGGATCGAGCCAGCGATGGCGAACGCGGTGCAGCACAGGCTCGGGCTGACTGGCGCCACGTGCTTCGACGTCCTCGATGCCTGCGCCAGTTGGCTGCGTGCACTCCAGATCGCACACAGCTTGCTTCGCACCGGCACCTATCGCTGCGGGATGATCGTGAACAGTGAGGTTGGTCTACAGCGCTTTGCGGACCTGGACTTCGCGCAGGCCGACGATGTCGACGCGAAGCTCGCGACCTTCACGATCGGCGAAGCGGCCACCGCAACGGTGGTCACCGCCGATGCGGGGGACGATGACTTCTATTTCATGTTCAAGAACTTTGGTCAGCACTACGGACTGTGCATGATTCCGCTGGACGGAGGCATGAAATTCTTCAGCCAATCACCCGAGCTGATCCGGACGACAGTCAAGGAAATCATCAGTGCCTACCGCGCCGACATGAACCTGTCGGGCGCAACCTATGACATCTGCTTCGGCCACACGGCAAGCCAAAAAGCCAACGAGATCATCAGCCGCCGCCTGGGCCTGCCGGCCGAGATTGAGTTTCAAACACGCGCCGACTACGGAAACACTGCGGCCGCCTCGATCCCACTCGGCATGAGCCTGGCAATCGAACAGGGACGCCTTCGCCGTGGGCACCGGACTCTCTGCATCATGGGCAGCGCTGGGATCACCGTCGGCTTTGCCAAATTCACATTCTGACGCCGACTTGGTCCGACTCCTTCGTGGCGCGATGCACCTAAA
>WNFD01017005.1_pt1 | contig 11523 bp, 13 predicted proteins | sample 5400491 | NCBI WGS metagenome assembly WNFD01 (sample SAMN13153343, study PRJNA577476) | soil metagenome | isolation source: 120 cm saprolite under Douglas fir tree site 2 hole 2 replicate 2 | place: USA:California | collected 2015-04-18 | reverse complement strand
TCTGTTTGTTGGATTATCACTGCTTTTCATGGCCTTAGGTGTCATCCGCTGGCCTGCATAGTGTTGAAACTACGTTTAAGTGTTGATTCAAATCCTACAGCGCCCACCACCGCGTTCTCATTTCCCCCGCCTTTGCCGCTCGAACCCATTTCTTCCCACATACCCAAACAGACGAACGTCAGGTTCGTTCCAGAGCGGAGAAAACGTTCAATACAAGCGGCTGGCTCTTACCGTATATCAGTGCTGCGGAACTAGAACACGAGGGAAAGGACGTGTATGAGAATACTCTACCTGCCGCTTCTCACATTGATGATCACCACAAGTATATGGCTGACCCCGGCGGTGAAGGCCGCACCCGGATCGTCGTCAAACGTCCAAAACAGCGCCTCTGGCGGAGGTCACTATCTGGTCGCAGGTTCGTTAGACGTTCAGTTCGCTTTTTCGGCAGTTCTGTATCAGGACGGCCACGTTGCCGGATCATTTCACGATCGCACCAACGACGGGCTCGGCATGGTAGATTTCGATGCGGACGTCACCTGCCTTGCGGTTGACCACGACCTAGGCAGGGCTTGGATCGGAGGCGTGATCACTGCCAACCGATCAACCAGTCCAGATTTCATGGACACGATTTACCAACCCGGCCATGACATCTGGTTCCGCGTCTTGGATTCAGGTCAAGAGGGAAGCCAGCAAGACCGGCGAACATTTGTTGGCTTCGTGGGAGCGTTCCCCAGTTCCGCCGTCTATTGCGCAACTCGCCCCTGGGCCCCCGACAACGCACGAACCTGGCCCGTGACCAGCGGTAACATTACCGTGCAGTAAGCGGCGGCAGGTGTCCTCAGCAATGGAATGGATGCAGCCTCCGACTGTCTTCAAATTGCGCCCATGCGCGTTTACGATAAGGTCTGGAAGGTGGGTAGATGCATGTCGCATATCTTGAAGCACGCACTGGGGCAGCTCTTGATCGTCGCTTTTTGTGTCGCGGCTGTCTCAGCGGCAGGTCCGGCAACTTCGGGATTCCAGAAGCTACAGAGTTTGGCAGGCCGCTGGGAAGGCAAAGACGATGAGGGAAAAGCCGTTAAGACGGAATTCAAGCTAGTCGCTGGCGGGACTGCCGTGCTCGAGACCCTCGCAGCCTCGGGCATGGAAGAGATGTTGACGGTTTACAGCATGGACGGGGAATCAATTCTTTTAACTCACTATTGTCCGACCAATAACCAACCGCGCATGCGTGCTCACCCGCAGACAAGTGAGATCAGGCAGCTCGTATTTTCCTTTCAAGATGCGGGAAACCTGCCAAATCCGGCAGTGGGTCACGAATACAAGCTGGTGATGGACTTTGATGACCATGACCATTTGACCGAACGCTGGACTTGGCGGCGCGACGGTCACGACACTGACATGGTATTCCGTTTTGCTCGGATCGGTAAAAAAAAGCCGTGACTGGTGGTAGGGAAATGAACCAATGAACAGGGCGTCTTATCAATCTGGATTGTCGTCAGAGCGCCGTGTTTTGGAGCATACGGGCCCTGCCTCCCAAAACGAACTATGGATCATTTGCCCGAGGTGTGGCTGGCCAAAGCCAACGGGAGTTGCCGGCAGTCCAGATAATGTGCCTTACGGTTTACTCGGGCACCGCAGACGCCGATGCGATCATTGCGGGGTTCTCATCTCGTGGAGCGCGGAGTTCTGCGACACCCTTTCGGCTTGGCTCCGCATCGCGCGGTTGCGCTGATCGACACCCTAGAAGCGGCAATGCAGCTACTCATTACGATAGGGTTCGAGATGCCGCGCGAAAGGCCGCAGGAGTCATTCCGAACTGCCGCTTGAACCATCTGGTGAAATGGCTCTGGTCCGCGAATCCGGCGGCGGAAGCAATTTGCGCGAGAGATTCTTCCCGCTCACGCAGACGTTCGGCCGCCCACTCCAAACGTAAGCGGCGGATGTATTGTGCCGCATTCATGTGATACAAGCGGCGAAACTCCCGGTTGAAATGCTCGGGACTGACTCCCGCTATCTTCCCCAGTTCGGCCAAAGAAGGTCTTTCCAGGAATTGCGCATGCGCATAATCCACTGTCCGCAGCAGCCAGACTGGGGCCGGTCCGTTGCTGACTCGCTGCGAGCGCGATGCCGCTACCAGCAACTCCAGGCACAGAGTCTCCACCGCCAGTGGGGTGAGGTCGTCCTGACAGCATAGTTCCCGTCGCAACTGCTCGGCGATGTGCAGCCCGGAAAAGCCCACCCTCATCTGAAACGCTGTAGCGAGAAGCGACTTGAACGGTTCAAGGAGAGTATTGGTCTGGTCTGGTTGAATAACCACAACCTCAGCGCCTTGGACGCCAAACTGGTTCACGTGGCAATCGCCCGCCGGTTCGACGTGTAACATCGCCGGAGAATTCGCCAATCGGGTCGCGCCGACAATGGAATCCCATTCACCTGCCACGGTGATACCCAACACCGTGCGATCGTGAAAGTGCTTTCCGATCCTGTGCTCAGCCGGGAATACGGCGTTGGTCACCAGGAATGGATCGCACGCGATGGTGTCAAATTTCGGACTCCCGAAGGAAACCGGCACCCCGCGAGTGCTGACACTTGCCATTTGGGCCGCAAGTCTAGATAGTCTCAGCGCCGAGTGTCAACCGGCTGTGGGAAAACCAAATTTCTCGCAAACGCCGTCGAAGCCACACAGCAACTGTTAGCTTCCTCTCGTCAGTGGGCTCGATATTTTCATCATCTCGGGTTCTGCCCATCGTGTTAGCCTGACTTGGGCCGCTCGGGATCTCATGATTACAGCTCCTGAGGCGTCCTCCGCAAAACCCTGTATGTGGAAGAAGCCAAAGACGGTCGATGCGCCTGTAAGCCCTTCCAAAAAGAGCACTTCCGGAGCTGCACCTGACCCCGAAGACGCGCAACTTTCTGACCCTGACGGGGTTAACTCTGGTGTGAGCAGCCTGGCCTTAGATCGGGGATTGCTCGCCGTAGGCGTGCATCCGCCGCAGGGGGCGGCGGAGGCCGCCAACGGGCTTTCCGACGCGGAAATGATGTTGCGGGTGAAGGCGGGCGACGATTCCGCTTTCGATTATTTAGTGCAAAAATATCGCCGTCCCATGATTGGGTTCATGTATCGGATGGCGCGAAATACCGCGGCGGCGGAAGACTTGGCGCAAGAAGTCTTTTTGCGAGTCTATCGGTCGCGGGCGAATTACGCGGCCAGCGCCAAGTTCAGCACCTGGCTGTATCGGATCGCGACTAACCTGGGCGTAAATCATGCCCGCGATACGCGGCATGAGCGTCCGGAAAATACGATGAATTTGGACGAACCGGATTCGGAGACGGGAACGACTCCGGATTTGGCGGACAAAGAACCGAACGTTGAAGAAGGAATTTTGCGGCGCGAGCGCCTTGCGGCAATACGGCAAAAAGTTGAAGCCCTGCCCGAGAGGCAAAAGTTGGCGGTGCTGATGCACAAGTATCAGGAGATGGATTATCGGCAGATTGCCGACGTTTTGAAGCTGAGTGAATCAGCGACTAAGTCGTTACTGTTTCGCGCCTATGAAACGCTGAGGAACGAGCTGAAAGAGTTTGTATAAATCTCGCGGACAAGAGTGTCCGCGCCACACAATTAGCGCCACACGTCGAGTGAAGGAAACGAATATGAAGTGCACAGAAATTAACGAACTGCTTCCGGACCTGGCCGCCGGACTGGCTTCAGCCACCCCGGAGGTCAACGATCATCTGCGCTCTTGCGCCGCTTGTACCGGGACGCTGGCGGATTTTCGCAAGACCATGGCACTGCTCGATCAGTGGCAAGCGCCCGAGCCATCGCCGTATTTTGACACTCGCCTTCGGGCGCGTTTGCGTGAGGAGGCAGCCAAGCAACCGGTCGGCTGGTGGGCATGGGCGCGGCGTCCAGCACTGGCAGTTTCGCTGGCGGTGGTGATGGTGGCGGGAGTGAGCATATATCGGATCGAGCAAAAGCCAGTCAAGTTGCCGAATCCCCCTCCCATCATCGATGCCAGTATCCAACCCGGAACCGCGGTCGGCGATTTGCAGGCACTCGACAAGAACCATGATGTGTTTACCGATTCCGATCCAGATACCGAGGGCAGCCTGCTCGACGACTTGCAGGTGCAGTCGGATGTAAGCGCGAATCCGTAAGCTGGCAAGTGATTTCGGGGAAGAAGGAATGAGAGCAACAGCACAGATCGGAAAATGGATCGCTTCCGCCGGCGTAATGCTGGCGCTGGCGACCGTGCCGTTGCTCGCTCAAAATCACCGGAACGATGTGCCGCGTCCGAATCGACAGGAACGTACCGAGTCCCGGCCGCAGCCGCGTCCGGAACCATCGCGCCGCGAACCTCAGGCACATCCGCAGTTTCAATCCCGTCCCCCGGCCGAGCCAAGAGGACCTCAGTACAGACCCTATCAACCACCCGCCGAAGGCCATCATTCCGGTCAGTGGCTGAATCAGCACCGCGATCAACCGCTAGAACAACAGCGACAGGCGCTCCAGAACGACCGGGATTTTCGGCGCCTTCCGCCCGAGCGACAGCAGAAATTCGAGCAGAGGCTACAACGCTTCAACAGCTTGCCTCCAGAACGGCAGGAGAAGGTCCTGCAGCGCATGGAGACGTGGGAACATCTGACGCCGCAGCAGAAGGAACAGTTCCGGGGTGTTGACACGCAATTCAAGAGTTTGCCTCCTGATCGCCGCCAGGCGGTAAGAAACGCCATTGAGACCCTGCGCGCTATGCCTCCGCAAGTGCGTCAGCGGGAGATCGAGTCCGGACGTTTCAGCCAGTTCTCGCCGCAGGAACGGCAAGTCCTCGACAATGCCGCGCAGTTGCCGCTCGCCCCCGCTCCGAATGGGCAGCAACCCGATCAACCGAGAACCGGCCCGCAGCGCTACATCCCCAGGCCGCCCCACTAAATCGAGCGAGGCCAGCGGTACAACTGGCTTGCCCTCCCGTTTCATCTCATCATCCCCATCCCTGCATTACAATTGCAGAGAGCTGCGCGTAGGGCTCCGAGTCTCTAAAAAGGAGCGGTGATCGCGATGCACGCTGCCGGCGGGTGGCCACATCTGACCGTAGTCTCCGTCCTCGACATCCTGGTCGTTGCATTCATCATTTACGAATTCCTGGCGCAGATTCGCGGTACCCGCGCGGCGCTGATTCTAGTAGGCGCTTCGGTAGCGGGACTGGTCTTTTATTTTTCGCGGGTTTTTGGTTTCACCACCCTGAACTGGCTCATCGCGAGGGTTTTCCCATACGCGGCATTCATCGTGATTGTGATTTTCGCGCCGGAAATCCGCGAGGCGCTCGCCCGCCTCGGCCGCCGCCTCACTCTGGCGAGTTCTTCCGGCGCAGAAGCCGAAGCCTACGACGACATCGTGATGGCAGCGAGTTTGTTCTCGCAGAACCAGACCGGCGCTCTGATCGTGATTGAGCGCGAGATCGGCCTGCGGACCTACGTCGAGAGTGGCGTCTCCCTGGAAGCGCACCTTTCTTACGATCTGCTGGCCACTATTTTTCGCCCCAGCGCGCCGTTGCACGATGGAGCGGTAATCGTTCACGGCGACCGGATTGTGGCCGCCGCCTGCTTCCTCCCGCTTTCCATGAATCCGGTACTTTCCACCCAGTTAGGAACGCGGCACCGCGCGGGAATCGGCATCACCGAAGAGACCGACGCGATCTCCATCATCGTCTCCGAAGAAACTGGCGGCATCAGCCTAGCGGTGGCGGGGACCATCGAACGCGATCTGACGGTCGAGCGACTCCGCGAACGTATGGGGAAACTTCTGCGCCGCTATGTGCCCCCAACGCCCATGCCCACGGCAATCGCCGATGGACGAGGGATGGACGAGTCCGAAACTGAAATGCCGATGGGATCCTCCGACTCTCACCTCAAACCCGGAGGTGAAAGATGAGTGCAAAAGATTTCATCCGCCGTTACGTGGCGCACAATCTGGGGTTAAAGGTCCTTTCCCTGCTGCTGGCCATTGCCTTATGGTTTGCAATCTCCGTCGGAAAGCTGCACTGAGCGTAGCCAGGGTGCTACTCCTCATCAACACAAAAGCGCGACTAGTATTGACCGTTTTGGCTGCAGCAGGAATGACTCAGAATGACATCACCGGCAAGACAACTTTTTGGGACTGACGGCATTCGCGGCGTGGCCGGCGAATTTCCGCTTACCGCGGAGAGCATTTTCCTGATCGGGCGCGCCCTTGGCCATGACCTGGGACGAACCAATCCCCGGCCCCGGGTTCTGATCGGCCAGGATACACGCGAGTCCAGCCGCTGGATTGCCGACCGTCTAGCCCTGGGTCTTGTTTCGCGCAACGTGGAGGTACACAGCGCGGGGGTAATAACAACGCCCGGGGTGGCGTATCTGGCGCGCTCGCGAAAGTTCGACGCCGGCGTCGTTATTTCCGCGTCGCACAACCCGTGGACCGACAATGGGATCAAAGTTTTTTCCGGCACCGGATTCAAGCTTCCCGATTCCCACGAATTTTCAATTGAACAAGAAATCTTTGCGCTGTTGCAGGCACGGGAGTCGCATCGTGAGCCCGACACAAAACCCGCGCCAACGCTTCCGGGCGAACACCGATTGCGAGCGGCCTACATCGAGTGGCTAGTGAAAAGCATTCCGACAGACTTGAGCAACTTGCGGGTGCTGGTGGATTGCGCCCATGGCGCGGCGACGGCGGAAGCGCCGGAGTTGTTCCGCGAGTGCCGCATCGGGGCAACCTTCACGCACGCCTCCCCTGATGGCAAGAACATTAACGAACGTTGCGGAGCGCTGTATCCGGAAGCCGTGGCTAAGAAAATCGCCGAAGCGACAGGCGCATTCGACCTGGGCGTGACCTTCGATGGCGATGCCGACCGCGCGCTGTTCAGCGATGCCACTGGACGGGTGGTCAACGGAGACGCCGTGCTGCTATGGGCCTGGAGATCGCCCTGCAAAGGTCAGGCATCCGCATGTTGCGGGCCAACGTCGGCGACAAATATGTGCTGGAAGAAATGATGAAGACTGGCGCGACCCTGGGCGGAGAGCAATCGGGACACATCATCTTCCGCGACGGTGAAGCCACGACCGGAGACGGCCTGCTGACCGCACTGCGGGTCATGGAAGTGATGGCACGGAGTGGCAAGTCCCTTGCCGACCTTATCGGTGACCTGAAAGTGTTTCCCCAGAGGATCCAGAATATTCGCGTACGCGAGAAAGTCCCGTTCGAGCACGTCCCCGAAGTGAAGAGCGCTATCGAGGCCGCGCAACGAGAACTCGATGGCAACGGGCGTATTGTAGTGCGCTATTCCGGTACCGAGGCGCAGGCGCGGGTCATGGTGGAAGCGGAATCGGAAGAGAAGATGAATGCGCTGACGAACGGGATCGCGGAGGCAATCAAGAGTGCCCTCGGGTCGTAGAATCATTCGAGGGCGGCCAGATCCCGTCGAAAGTTTGCCCGTCTTGCTCGCCCTCCAGCCCACCTCGTCGCCAGCCATCCTAAGGCGACGCAACAACCCTGAATTCCGGCGCTCTGCTCCACACTTTGAGATCGAGAATCGACAACAACGATTCGGAACCCCACGCCTTGGTCGAGGTCCCATTCGGCGAGAGCGAGGCGTTCACCGCCTCGACTTGATGCTTGCACTCCTACCCAGCTTCCCGCCTCAAGCTCCGGAGTCCATTCACCTTCTAAAGTCAATCTGCAGGGCTGGTATGGAGATCCCATACGCAACTCACGGCAATTAGAAAAAAATGCTTTGATCACGAGATCGCCCTCGTTCCCTCACTCCAGATCCCGCCAGTTCTTCCCCACTCCAATCTCCACCATCAGCGGCACCGAAAGAAGATGCGCACTCTCCATCTGGTCGCGCACCAGGCTGCGCATACCATCCATCTCGGCTTCCGGCACTTCGAACACAAGCTCGTCGTGCACTTGCAGCGTCATTCGTGATTTCAAGCCCCGTTCCAGAATCGCTGCATCAATTCGGATCATTGCGATCTTGATGAGGTCTGCGGCCGTCCCTTGCAACGGCGTGTTGACGGCTGTGCGCTCCGCAAATCCGCGCAGATTGAAATTCTTGCTGTTGACGTCAGGAATCGGGCGCACGCGACCGAAGAGGGTCTTTACTCTCCCGTCGCGGCGAGTATCTTCGAGAGTGCGGTCAATGAACGCCCGCACTCCGCGATATTTTTCGAAATAGGCTTCGATAAACTTCTTGGCCTCGGCGGGCTCAATCCCCAGATTTTGCGAAAGCCCAAACGCCGACAGCCCATAAACGATGCCAAAGTTCACCACCTTCGCCTGCCGCCGGTGGTCGGGTGTGACCATGAGCGGAGGAACTCCGAACACTTGAGAAGCGGTGAGGGTGTGAATATCGTCTCCCCGGCGGAAAGCTTCCACCAGAAGATGCCGCCAGCAGCAGATGCCCAGGCGCAGCCGTAAAAGCTGCACGAATCTCTCGGCCAAGTTCAGTGCGAATCGGAATGTTCTGTAAGTTGGGATTGGCCGATGAAAGTCGGCCAGTCGCAGTTCCGGTCTGATCAAACGTCGTGTGCAGCCGCCCGGTTGCTGGATTCAGCAGCGCCGGAAGTGCATCGACATATGTTGATTTGAGTTTCGAGAGCTGGCGGTATTCCAGCACCAACTTGGGCGCCTGATGTTCCGCCGCCAGTCCTTCCAGAACATCCACGGCTGTTGAAATGGTGCGGCCCTTGCCGTACTTCACCGGCTTCGGCAGATTGAGTTTGTTGAACAACACATCGCCAAGCTGCTTGGGCGAATTGATATTGAATTCCTGGCCGCAACATTGCCAGATTTCTTTGGCCTTGGCCTCAATCTCGCCTACCAGGCGCTCCGACATTTTGTCCAGCACAGCGCGATCAATGGCGACCCCTGCTTCTTCCATGCGCGACAGCACGGGAACCAGCGGAAGATCGACTTCTTCATACAGCTTTCGCAATCCGGCATCTTCGAGGGCCTTGCGCAGCGTGGTGGCAAGACGGCCGGTGATGTCCGCCGCCTCTGCCAACGATCCGCCGACCTTCAGATTGAAGTGGCGCAGCGCGACTTCCGGCAGCGTGTGTGACGAATAGGTCGGGTCGAGGAGATAGGAATAGAGTTTGGTATCGTGACGTATCCCAGCGAGCGCAGTTCCTTCCAGTGCGTGCCCCGTAGACTTCCAGTCGTGGATGGCTTTCGGAATTTGCGCATTCGCCAACGCAGAGGCCACGTTCGACATCGCCGGCGAATCGGGGGCAATCGTCAGAGCGGAACCGGGGCTGACGGAAATGGCCGCGGCGCGTTGCGTGCTCGACGGTTTGCTGGCTGCTTTTTCGGGAGCTTCCCCCGCGGTGAGCGGCAGCAGGCCTGATTCCTGGTTGTCTTCTTCCTCGGCTTCTTCCTCTGGCTCGGGAGCCGTAACCTCGGCTTCGATCGCGACCGCCAGCACCGATCCTGGAGCCAGCGCTCTCAGCGCGGACTCCACCTCGTCCGCCGATTCCACCTCGCGATAATTTCCCTCTGCCGCCTCGACTACAGGCAACAGTTCTTTCAACAGCGAGGTGAACTCCAACTCGGTGAAAAGCTCGCGCAGAGCCTCGACGTTCGGTTCGCCCATGCGCATGCCTTCCACGTCGAGATCGATATCAACGTCGCATTTGATCGTAACCAGTTGCTTGCTCAGCAGGATCTGTTCACGATTGTTCTGCAAGGACTCGCGGTAGGTTTTCTTCTCTACTTCGGCAGCGCGGTCCAGCGCGGTCTCCAGGCTGCCGAATCGTCGAACAATTTCCACTGAGCCTTTGTCACCGATTCCGGGCGCGCCGGGAATGTTGTCAATGGAATCGCCGCGCAGCGCCATCACGTCCACCACGCGCTGCGGAGGCACGCCCAAAATCTCCTCAACCTTGCCGGCGTCTGCAATCAGATTGTCCTTGGGAGGATTCAACACCAGCACATTCTCATTCACCAGTTGCAGCATATCTTTGTCGCTGGAAACGACGTACACATGCCGGCCCTGTGCCACCGCTTTTGTTGCCAAAGTTCCGATCACGTCGTCGGCCTCGAACCCCGACACTTCGAGTATGGGGATGCGATAAGCCTCAAGCGCGCGCCGGATGTAAGGAATTTGCTGCGCCAGCTCTCCGGGCATCTCGCTGCGATTGGCTTTGTACTCTTTATATTGCTGGTCGCGGAACGTGGGCGCGGCCACGTCGAACACCGCCGCCAGATATTGCGGCGAAAAGTCATCGCGCAACTTGCGCAGCATATTTACAAAAACATAAATCGCCGCCGTCGGTAGCCCCTTGCGCGTGGACATGCTCCGCTGCCGCGCCATGGCGTGATAGGCGCGGAAGATGAACGACATCGTGTCGATAAGAAAGAGCCGGTTCGGATCGTCTCGATGTACGAGAGCGGGTTTGGCCTCCGGCAGGGGAGAGGCAGCTTTCACCTGAGCGCTCGATGATTTGGTTCGTGAGGGCAATAAGTAAGTTTAGCAATTTGATCGACGGCCAGGTGGGGACAGCCGTCCCCGGCTGTCCTTCGGGCCGAAGGCCCGATGTTGCAGTTAAGAGCTGCAAACCCTGTCGAGCTGCGCTCGAAGGACAGCCGGGGACGGCTGTCCCTACACGAGTGATGCTGATTTATCCACCCACCGGGTTGCCAAACACAGTGTTGTAATGCAGCTTAATCACTCCGCAGGTCCCCTGTTCCGGCGAATAGACCACGCAGGTATCAAATGGGCGCGAATAAATGTGCAGACTCGCTGCCCGCTCGCCGAAATGCCCCGGATTTAGCACGCGATGGACGGGATCGGCGGGATCCACCGCACAAGGATGCGAAGGATTCATCTCCACAGTGTCGGTCGGAGTGAGCTGAGATCGTCCCTGGTCGAGGTCCTGCGACACCAGATGAAAATTTTCTACCAGCAACCTGCCGATCGGCACCGCCATCCAGCAGTTCTGGTCGCGATGATTGTGAACTGAGCTGACCTGGCCGGCCTCCCAGCAGATAACAATCAATTCGTAAAGCGGCGTCTTGTCGATCAGGTTGCGGGTGTAGTGCTGCCCGTTCCAGGTCAAATAAGGAGCCAGCGCCTCAGACGAAACTGTAGTCCGTTGCAGGAAAGCCAGAATGTCGCCGACGTGATCAAAAGCCGTTTCCGGAAATTTACGCAATTCGGCAGTGAAATCCTGAATCGAAACCTGCTTAGGAATGACCTGGGTGGGCATGACAGCGCCTCCTACAACCCACAGTATAAGCTGTCGGCGAATGCCGGCCATGGCTCGCACTTGGTTGGTATCAGGATATGGCTTTAGCCATATCGAAAATTGATAACAAGATGAAGCGGCCTCAGCCGTCGCCGGCAGCGCCTAAAGGCGCAATCTAATTCGGACGTTTTGCGGCACGCCCGAAGGCGAGTTCGGATCCGAACCCGCAGGCAGCATCCGCGCCCTTCACTCCACCAACATGCAATCCCCGTACGAATAGAACCGGTACCGCTGCTCGACCGC
>WNFD01006657.1_pt1 | contig 11526 bp, 8 predicted proteins | sample 5400491 | NCBI WGS metagenome assembly WNFD01 (sample SAMN13153343, study PRJNA577476) | soil metagenome | isolation source: 120 cm saprolite under Douglas fir tree site 2 hole 2 replicate 2 | place: USA:California | collected 2015-04-18 | reverse complement strand
GGTGCTTGCCGCGTTTCGCCAGGATGGCACCACACCTGAGCATCAGCCTGAGGCAGCAGGACAACGCACAACAGGACAACCGCTGCTCGATCCCTTGAGTGAGCGTGAACTGGAAGTGCTTCACTTGCTGGTACGGGGGAACTCAAACCAGGAGATTGCGGAGGGGCTGGTGATCACAATTGATACGGTCAAACGCCATGTGAGCAATATCTTCTCGAAGCTCGGAGTGCATACCCGCGTCCAGGCGGCGGGGAGAGCCCGCGCCCTTGGTTTGCTCTCCGAGGAGTCGTGAACGGTTTCGCGTTCCTGTGACTATTCATCGTCACGCGTTGCCGAAGATGAGCGCGGCAACAAAGACCAGCGCCCCCCCACCGACGACTTGCAATGCCGAGAGCCACCAACTTGTGCCAAACCAGGCAGAATCCCACCTCAGTGTCATGACATTTCTTGCGCTGAACACTATACTTTCATATAGGAAGAAAATCGTAGGGAAAGAACATCGCAATAAAAACATACGCAGAGCAGATTTAAGAGAGGGATAGGTATGACTACAAAGGAATTTGCCAAACCCAACATTGGCTTCATTGGTATGGGGCATATGGGAAGCCATATAGCCCTGCGGCTGCTTGCATCTGGATACTCACTCACCGTCTACGATCGGACCATGGAAAAAACACAACCAGCAGTGTCGCATGGTGCGCATGTCGCTGCAACGCCACGGACCGTAGCAGAGCAAAGCGACGTCATTCTGTCGAGTGTGACCGATGACGGCGCTCTACAAGCTGTGATGTTTGGACCAGAAGGGGTCATGGCAGGAGCACGACCAGGAACCATCGCTATTGAGATGAGCACCGTTTCTCCCACGGCCTCACGCCACGTCTATGAGGCAGCAAAGGAGCAAGGTATTCAGATGATCGATGCTGCCGTCTCGGGGAGTGTCCCGCAAGTCGAAGCAGGCAGCCTGGTCATCTTCGTCGGCGGCGAACAGGAGACCTACCAGGCATGCAAACCCATCCTGGATGTACTCGGTACGTCGAGTTTCTATATGGGTCCAAGTGGCATGGGCACGACGATGAAGCTTGTCGTAAACACCCTATTGGGTCTCACCTTGCAAGCACTGGCTGAGGCGCTTATTCTCGGAGAAAAATCCGGGTTAGAGCGAGCACAGCTCATAGAGGTGCTGAAACAAACCGCCGTCGTCTCACCCAGGCAGAAGGCTGCTTTGGAGAATGCAGCGCAAAGAGAGTATCCAGCGAACTTTCCCCTGCCTCTGATGTTCAAAGATTTCGGCCTTATTCTTCGCCAGGCATCCGAGCTTGCCATTCCTATGCCAGCGACAGCAGCAGCACAGCAGGCATATGCAATAGCGGAAACCAAAGGCATCGAAGAAGATGTTGCAGCCATCATCAGGGTGATGGAGGAGTTGGCCGGTGTCTCTGCAGGCTAAAGTTTGTCCGCGCACTTTTGGAAGCATAGTTTATCTGCAGTGGACAAATTATAAGTAAAGTAACAAAGAATGTGACTTTTCCCATAGTTTGTCCGCGGCTGGAGGCAAAGTTTGTCCGCAAAAGCCCGATTTCCCGCTCGATGCGATGATGCTAAAAGCATGGGATTCAGTGCCTTTAGAGTCGTAGTGTGTCCGAAAGTACAGATTGGACGCTAACGATGTCCAAAAGTATTCTCTCCTGAAAGATCGATGGGCCATCGCCCTTCTTCGCAGTGCAGGTAGCCGACGGTCTTATTTCTCATATAACGCTGCTCATGAGCTTCCAGTATTCCTTTCTCCACAATGCCCGTGAGTAGACCGTGAATTCTCGTGACATCGCGATGAGTTTCATCTGGTATGCTACCTAAGCAGCGTGACTATCCAAGCGTGTATGAGCCAGTTTCATATGTGTGAGCAGGAGCAATGGGAGCGCTCTATGTGTAAATCCAAACGTTATTCCGCTTGAGAATCACACACTTATTCTGGTGGGCCAGCCATCTCATCTGTGATTCGCCAGGATACTTGTGGCAAAACCAACCAGTTTAAAATTTGGATTTACACTCTCCTCTTGCTCATATTTTGAACGAGAGTGATGCGTTTCATTGATAATTGACGCTTCTGCCTGACCGGCTTTGACGCGAACGACGGAGAGCAAGGGTATTCCTACGGCCCCTCGTGACTGCCCCCTGCGTCTGGTCGAACGCAGGGAGCCGTGCGTTCGCTGGCGATTACACTGCTGCCCTCTCTAGCATGCTTTGATCGGATTCCGAGGCTTTGCTCGCCTGCTTGTTCCAGCGTTGAGAGTTCACGCCCATCACGAGGAGCCAGAGGATCATCGCGCCTTCGCCGACGATGCCTGCGATGATGGCATTATACGGTAAGAGCAATGCTGCGATCGGCGGAATGAAGAACGTGAGCCATCCCAGACCCGTGATACCCATGAGGACACCGATGGGACGAGGAAGGAAGGTAGACTTGAAGGCGAGATAGCCGATGAGGAGGTCGTAGCACCCGAAGAATGCCAGGGCAATAATGTAGCAGAGGTGGTACACCTTCATAGCTACGAGAGCGAGTGCATGTAACTGATCTGGAGTGAACGCGGTCAGGGAGTGCTCGCCTCCCAGGAGGATGAGGGGCATAAGAAGGAAGATGCCCGTAACAGCCTGCATCGTCGTCGCCACGATGTTGAAGTAGACGGCGAGAAGGGAGATGCTCTTGTTCACGGGCTTGAACAGCTCGTAGAAAAGGAGCATGACGATGAGGCGGAACACCACGACGAGGAGTAAGAATGGGTAGCCAGCCCAAAAAGCAGTCTGGTGGGAAACGATGTAGTCGATCGCGGCGGCGTCGTTGTTGTTCAACAATCCGGTACTCGGGACCAGGGCCATGTAGATGACTCCAGCGACGAAGATCGCGAGGTAGAATGCACCAGTGATGCGCCCCTTAGCGCGGGGCGACGTTTTTGTCATCTGTTTCATAATGAAGCTCCTTCTATTGTGCTAGTAAATTTGTACGCAGACACCTGTTCGTAAGACGATGCTGGCCTGCTCATTCCATCTGGAAACGTTCACGCCCAGAACGCAGAGCCAGAGCATCAGCGCTACTTCTCCTTCAGGTTCGTTTTGCTTCGGTCGATCATTTCCGAGTTGACATCGAACGGACCTACCTGGTCGGGTTTCACACAAACGACCGAGAGCAATGGCAGGCCTACATCGCGCACTTTTCTGAGCACGCCATGCAACGCGGCCTGATCGACCACCGGGCCGGTGAGGAGCGTCTCGCCGAGGTCTTGAGCCGTGATGGTCAGACCCTCAAACCAGTCTGTCCACTCGCGACCCAGATGGCCCTTGATCCTGATCTGATAGGCCATTGGTTGACCTGGATCACTTTCCGAGTTGAATGTGCTTGACATGACTCTGTCCCTCCTGCTGTGCCAGCCTCTAGTTCCTCAGCGAATTCGCCCATTTTTCAGCATACTCGCCGATGATGGGCAGCTTGTAGTATCTGCCGCGAGCAGCTTTGACGATCAAGACCATCCAGCAGATGAAGGAGACGAACCCCAACCCGGCACCGATAGAGGCAAGGAGAGGGATGTGGCTGAACACGGTCGTCACCATGCTCATGGCGCCGAAGAAGATGAGGGACTGCATCGCGTGGAAGCGCACAAAGCGATCCTCCTTCTTAAGCAGGAGGAAGATCAGGCCGGTGACCCAGCCGCCAAGGTAGCTCAGCCAGCCGGCAGCGGATGCTCGCATGCTCATCGAGGTCCTTTCATAAGGATTGATAGAGTCTGCAGGTGGTGCAAGGTACGGCTGCTGGTATCCTCCCTCAGAAGGCGGGTAATAGCTCTCTGGAGAGCTTTCCTGTAAGTCGTTGAGAGCCTCGAGCGGCTGCGCTGTAGCCGCTCCTCTGTATCCACCATAGGGAGTGTGTGCTTCGTTTGGATAATTTTCCATGATTGTGTGATCTCCTATCTACGCGGGGTGACCGCCCCGCAGAGCCTGTACTACTGGCTCGATCTATCAGGAGTATAGCTTCATGAGGTAGTCACGTCGAGACCCGAAAGGGGTGTTTGGAGTGGTGTTGTGGGATGTTGGCGTCGCGACCCGAAAGGGGTGTTTGGGATATTGTTGTGGGGGTATCGAGCGGGTAGGAGTGCTCACACTTTGGCTTGATGGGTTGCTTGCGGGCCGAGCTACGAGACCACGTTTGTGGAGAGGCTGGTGTATAGACTACAACAGACCCAACTCGTGGGCACGTGCGACTGCTTCGGTGCGCCGTTGGGCTTGCAGCTTGCCAAAGATTTTCTTGTTGTGTCCTTTCACCGTTTCCAAGGCGAGGACAAGCCGCTCGCTAATCTCCTGATTCGAGAGGCCTTGCGCTATGAGCTGGAGGACTTCTACCTCGCGTCGGCTGAGTGGCTCGATGAGGGATTGGGCAGGTGGAGGTAGATACGAGGTGGCTTCGCTCTTCTGTTCCTCAGCTTTAAACGCAGGGAGCAACTTCCCGAGATAGTCTGGCATCCTCCCTTGAGCCGCGGCTACGGACAAGAGGTGTGCCATCGGGGCACCTTCGTCGACAAAGAGACGGATGAAGCCGCCCGGTTCGGCCAGCGCGAGCGCCTCCAAGAGCAGGTGCACTGCCGGGTCCTTGTCGCCATGCGCCTCTAGCGCGACCGCCTGGAGCACCATCACCTTGAGCCGTTCATCCTGCCACCCCTTGGCTTCCACCTGCTTTCGCCAAAGCGAGAGCGCCTCCAGGGCTGCGGTCGTGTCTCCCTGAGCTAGGTGGACCCGGGCCTGGCTGAGAGGGAGACCGTGCGTCTGCGCGAGATGCGCGGCGGCTGCCAGGTTGCCCTGGCGCAGCAACGTCAGCACGTGCGCGGCTACAACTTCAGGCAGACGAAACACCAAGTTGTGCTGGCGCGCGGATAGGCCGGCCTCGGCGAGCAGAGCGGCCGCGCCGGCCACGTCGCCCTGGACCAGTTTCAGGCGGGCAAGCACCACCTCACCGGCAACACATTTGTCGGTGTTTTCGAGCTGCCGCGCCAGGTGGACGCTCTGTTGCCCGTGCTGCCCGGCTTCATCCAGGTCGTTCCATTCGTAGAGGACATGGGCCAGGCCAAGATGCGCTTCGCAGGCAGGCGGCTGCGGCAGATCCCCTGCCAGGTGCAAGACGCGCCGGTAGGTCTCGGCCGCCAGATACAGCTGGGTGTCTGCTTCCTGGATGGTGCCCAGGCCAATGGTAGCCCCGATGTACAGGATAAAATTGTCGGCGGCCTGGCTCAGAGCGATGGCTTCGGTATAGGCCTGGCGGGCTCTCGCACGGTCTCCCTGGAGGAAGGAGGCAAACCCCAGCGTCCAGAGAGTGGAAGTGCGGGAAGCCAGGTTGCTGGGGTGCAGATACTCCAGGGCGCGGTGCGACTGGGCAATGATGGTTTCCAGCTTGTTGGCAGGGACAGCCAACATGGCCCGTATAGCGGCAATTTGCCCGACAACGTCTTTGGTCGTATCGTCTGGCTCGGCGCCCTGCATCGCGGCTTCAGCCGCTTGCAGTTTCTCTTCGACGCCGGAAAGTATGCCAGTCATTGTTAGCGCCGAGGCATACATCACCCACAACGAGGGTCTGGCATTCAAGGCCGTCTTTGGCAGCGACTCCAGCCAGTGAAGGACAGGGGTCACCGCGCCGCGAAAGTGCAAGGGCATCCCCTTGCCTTCTACCAGGCGCGCGGCTCGCTCTACATCATGGGCGGCCACGGCATGCTGAAACGCTTCGATCTCCAGGTCATGGTCTTCATACCAGAGGCTGGCACGGAGGTGCAATTCGTTCACCTGGCTTTGCGCCTCTGCTGGAGATGAGGCGATGCTCTGGTGCAGTCGAAGCCTGAGCAAATCCGCAAAGAGATGATGATAGCGGTACCAACGCCGCTCGTCGTCCAGGGGGATGATGAACAGGTTGGCATGTTCGAGATAGTCCAGGGTGGCTTGCCCGGAAATAGAAGGGTCGAGCACAACGGCATCACATAAGGGGCCTGACATTCGGTCGAGGATAGAGGTGCGCAGCAAGAACCTCTGCACGCGTTCGGGCTGCTGCCCGAGGACTTCTTCAAGCAGGTAGTCCAGCACGAAATGGTGGCTGCCGGTGAACGACCGGATGAAGCCGGCGGCATCTTCATGCCCCTGCAGGGAAAGCGCGGCTAATTGCAGTCCGGCAATCCAGCCTTCGGTGCGCCTTTCCAGCGCGACGATGTCTTGGGCTGAGAGGGTAAGTCCCATCGCCTGGTTGAGAAAAGCGGCAGCTTCGGAAGGGGTAAACCGCAAATCATCGGCGCGCACTTCGGTCAAGTGGTCCCGGGCACGCAGACGGGCCAATGGCAGCGCTGGATCCTCACGGGTGGCGATGACCAGGTGCATCTGCTGGGGCAGATGCTCGACGAGATAGGTGAGGGCCTGGTCAACCGCTTTGGCAGAAATCATGTGGTAGTCGTCCAGGACGAGGACGAACTGGTCTTGTATGGTGGTCAGGTCATTGAGCAGGGCCGTCAGAATCGCTTCCGGTGGCGGCTGAGGAGATTGGAGTGTACTCAAGACCCTTTCTCCAATCGTGGCCGCAATCGTCTGCAACGCAGCCACGAGGTACGTCAGAAAGCGTGCGGGGTCGTTCTCTCCTTCGTCCAGCGACAGCCAGGCGATCGGTCGAGGGCCTCCAGCAAGCCATTCACTGACCAGCGTGGTTTTTCCAAAGCCGGCGGGGGCAGAGATGAGCGTCAGTTTGCGGTGCAGACCCTCGTTCAGGCGCTCGATCAGGCGGGGACGGAGGACAACGTTCGGCCGAAGCCGGGGAATATTCAGTTTCGTGGCGAGAATAGGCATAGACATAGATCAATTATAATAACCAGAGTTCTCCGCCGTCAACGACAGCGCTTTGTTAGGGTGAGCTGTTCTGTTGCATCGTGATGACGACATTGCCCTTTTTGTGTCCCTGGTCGACATACCGGTGAGCTTCGACAATTTGTTCCAGCGGATAGCATCGGTCTATGACCGCTTTTATCTGTCCCGCTTCCATCAGTTCTGTGAGGAATTTTAAATCTTCACTCTGGAGCTTTGGTGATCCATCATCAACTGATAGGTATTTCCCGTTCGGAGTGAGTGCCTTTTTGCACTGTAATTTTAATTTTGAGCTTTTTCTCTTTCCAACTGCATCAAAGATGATGTCATAAAGCTCTCCTCTTTTCGTAACATCCTCTTGAGTGTAATCAATGACCGAATCTGCTCCCAGAGATTTCACCAATGCCAAATTTGTAGTGCTGCATACCCTGGTCACTTCTGCCCCAAAGTGCCTGGCAAGCTGTACCGGAGCAGTCCCCACCGCTCCGGAAGCTTCATAGATCAGCACTTTTTGTCCACTTTGCGGCCTGACTGTTTCTTCTCTTCTTTCTTCCGAGCGCGCAAGGACCGCTATAAATAGCGGTGTGATGCTTTCAAAAGCACCTACGTTCGATGGTTACATTCTTTCTTGTATGAAGCACCTGGGTGCTTGCTCCCATGCTCGTACGTTCGCACCTCTTTATACAGCACTTCTTGCAATTTAGCAACATGGGTGAGGGTTGGGTTGAGCTTGCCCCACGAAAGGGGTCAAGGTCAAGCTTGGTTGGGGCATGGATAGTGGAAAAAATCTGGAAGCATAGTTTGTCCGCTATGAACAAACTATGGGTCTAGTCACACAAAAGAAGCCTTCTTAAGGATGTCCTGGGGTGACCGATGGGGTTCGAACCCACAACCACTGGAGCCACAATCCAGAGCTCTGCCGAGTTGAGCTACGGTCACCATACGGTTTTGCGTACAGCCAGTATAGCGAACGGCCTGGGTATTGTCAATAGCCGCTTGGACATCGTCAGTTACTGACTTTCGTGAGGTAGTACCAGCGCAACACGCCCGTGCCGGCCTGCAAGGCGTAGGTGATGCCGTTATCTGCGCCAACGTAGACCGTTGTGCCATCCACCACCAGATCACTATACACAATACCGAGAAGAGCATAGCTCCAGAGCGGAGAGCCATCGCCCGCTTTCAGCGCGAACAGGATATTATCCGAACCTACATACACCGCACCATTGCCCACCGCCAATGTATGAGGGTTATTCTCAGTGGCAAAGCTCCAGAGCGGAGAGCCGTTACTGGCTGAGAGCGCATAGACATAGCTCTGACTTGTATTGATATACATAGCTCCGAAGAGCTTCCCATCGGAGAGCACAATTTGTGTGGCCCATGCATTCGTATTACTCCCCTTATACTGCCAGAGGACCGTGCCATCACTCATGCGTAGTGCGTACACAGTTGGCTTTGACATTTTCGCTGGAGTTTTTCTCGTGCTGGGAATGGCCTCGCGCAATTCGTAGCCGCCACCGTGAGTGGGAGCAGAAGAGGTCTGCTCGGTGATTTTGGCCACCACGAGATACATGATCCCATTGTCCAGTATCGGCTGATACCAGGGAAAGCCATCCAGGGATGTATGCCAGAGTACAGCGCCAGTACCGGCTTTTAGCGCCACCAGCGTCTGACCCGACCCGGCATATACTACTCCATTGAGCGCCAACGGGAAACCAGTATCGCTGGGATATCGCCAGAGTTGTGCGCCATCACTGGCTCGCAGCGCATACAACAAATTCTTGTCTGAAGTGACAAATACAACACCACTGTCCACTATTGGCGAGCCGAACACGCGATCTTTTATCCTGAATTGCCAGAGCAATCGACCGTCACTCGCCTGCAAAGCTGAGACAGTATGATCTTCTGAAGCTATATAGGCTACATCATTCACCACCGCAGGTATGAATACATAACTGCCTGCTTTATAGCTCCAGAGCAGGGTGCCGTTGCTGGCGCGCAAGGCATAAACAGAGCCAGGGCCGTTGTTGACATTGGCGGCTGCATAGACCACACCATTGACAACGAGCGGCGCTGCCGATGTATCACCTTTTGTTTTGTACTGCCAGAGCAAAGAACCATTGCTGATGTGTACCGCCGAGACCGCTCCTCCAGCCGCGCCGATGTAGGCCACACCTTCAACGATGGCCGGGCTGACAATGTGGTCGCCGATGAACAGCGAAATGATCGGAGTGTTTGTAGGCGCCAGCACCGTCTGAGTTGGCATCAGCACCGTCTGAGTTACTCCAGGAGACGACCCGGGAGCAGCCTGACGGCTCAGTTGATTGCGTATCGTTGGGAGGATAGGTAAAATCATGATGATCAATAAGAGTAGAATGCCTCCTGCCGTGACAAGGGGCCAGTTGCGCCAGATGCTGGCAGGGTTGGAACTCACTGGCCTGGCACTCACAAGGGGCGCCGTTCCATTGCTTTCTCCTCCAATAGATGGGAGGTCGGTGACTTCGATGGCCGGGTCATCTTTTTGGGTTTCTTGTTCGATCTGATCCATAACTTGCCTCTACTGTCAGCGTGTTGCCTGTCCTCTGAACACCAGTATAATTGATCGACCTGAAATGAACCTGAAAGGATATACGGCCGACAGGCTGCCTATCTTACTATCAGTTGCCCAAAGTGACCATCGAGATCGGCTGCCAGTAGTGCTGGCAACTCCTGGTGATGCTGCTCCATGCCGGGCTTTGCCACCTTGCTATTTGTCGCTTCTAATTATTAGAACATATAAAAGATGGAAGGTGTTGCGAAGATGACCAGGAGAAAGGCATGCTATTCTTAAAAACTCAAACAACATGCCTAGGACGTTTCAGTACCTATCGCATGACGCAAAAGCCTGGGTAGTTCGCTTAAGTCGCTTTCGAAGCGGCGGGCGGCGATGTGACGGTCGGGGCGTATGAGGTAGAGCGTACGCGGGCCGACATTGTACGCGGAGGCGGCTTTGCCTTCTGTGTCCAACAGTACACAGAAACCGTTGGTAACAGGCGCTGCGGGTGGTATGGATACAACCAGGTAGAGTGATGTGGGAATAGGCGGCAGGTGGGCAAGCACTTTTTGCAGCGCAGAGAGGCCCGCGCCGGCGTTGGCACAGAAGTAGAACACTACAAAGCTCTGGCCAAAGCGATCAAGCAGCGATACAGGTTGATTATTGTTAGCGTCAGTCAATATTACCACGGGGGCAAGGGCGCCTGCCAGCGGGCCGAGCTGGTAACGTTTGAATACCGATCGCTGCTCCGGCGGGATGCGACCGGCTGGAATTGATTGGTTGTCCTCGGAAATGATGGGCGAGTCGCTATAGGTGAAGGGATTGGACATGTGGCCCGCGTTGACATAGCGGCGCATAAATTTGAAGGGCAGGCTCAGGCGCAAAATCATGTCGCGCTTCAGGCGGGCGAAGCCGGGCGATGGTACAAGGAAGCGCATGGTATTGTCGGTCAGGCGTAGGTTTTCGACGGCAGCGGCATAGCGCTCATGGTGGTAGGTTTCTAGCAGGGTTTCTGGCGCGAGCCCTGCCCGTACCAGGACGAGCTTCCATACGAGGTTCCAGGCATCCTGGACACCGCTGTTCAGGCCGCGGCCTCCGAAGGGGGACATGAGGTGCGCGGCATCTCCCAGGAACAGCACGCGCCCGTGTTTGAAACGTTCGAGTACGCGCTGCTGATAGGTATAGATGCTCTTCCAGACGATCTCATAGGGGCGGTCGCCGACGGTGGCGACGATGCGCCGGTGGAGCGAATCGGGCTGCCTGGCAGCGTCAAGGTCTTCGCCGGGGGGAAGCTGGTAATCGAGGCGGTAGATACCATCCGGCTGGGGATGGAGCAGGGCCGTGCGCCCGGGGTTAAAAGGCGGGTCGAACCAGAACCAGCGTTCGCGCGGGGTCTCCAATTGCATGCGCACATCCAGGATGAGGAAGTGGTGATCACGAGATGCGCCGGGGAAATCGAGCCCGAGCAAGTTACGCATGCTGCCCCTAGGGCCATCGGCAGCCAGCACATAGGGGGCATAGATGCGGTCAGTACCGCGCGGTGTTTTGAACTCGACACATACTTGCTGGTCATCCTGCGAGATGCCGGTTACTTTGTGTCGCCAGCGCACTTCGCAGTATGCGTTGGTTAGTAGGGCTTCGTATTGCCAGTACTCCAGGAGGTTCTGGGGGACATTGACGAAGCGTGGGTAGCGAGCGTCGGCCTCGGGCGGGGCCGTCAGCGTTTTGTAGAGCTCGGTTTTGCGGAAGAAAACACGGCCACCAATCAGGGTCATGCCCTTTTCGGCCATCTGGCGACCGACGGGGCCCCATACGCCGAGGATCTCGAGGGCATGCCGTTCCATAAAGATGGCACGGGAGCCCTCGATGGCAGGGCCGTCACCGTCATCGAGCACGATGCACGGTACACCGTAGTGCGCCAGCCCCAGGGCGGCGCTCATGCCGACGGGGCCAGCGCCTACGATTACGATGGAGTCGTGCCAGTCTGGGCGAGCCTGCAAATGTGCTAAATCGTGCTGTGCCATGCAAGAAATCCAATTACGATGCCAGTTCTTTCCACAGGGCTGCGTCGCGCGTTTCGGTCCAGATGCGCGGGCGGGTGCCGCTTAGTTCGTCATACATGC
>WNFD01021287.1_pt1 | contig 11527 bp, 13 predicted proteins | sample 5400491 | NCBI WGS metagenome assembly WNFD01 (sample SAMN13153343, study PRJNA577476) | soil metagenome | isolation source: 120 cm saprolite under Douglas fir tree site 2 hole 2 replicate 2 | place: USA:California | collected 2015-04-18 | reverse complement strand
CCCCTCGACCATCGGCTATGCCACCGCCGCGTTAACGGCCATCACGGCTGCGCTCAACCGCGACCTGCCCCCTGTGCCCTGCAACTGGTACCGACCGCACCGCCGTTCCAGTTCGCGCTGCATGCCCGCTACAACCCCGAGCAGATCACCGCACTCAACATCGTGCCGGGATTGATCTGCATCGTTCTCACCGTCTCGACGCTCGTCATCACCACCTTGTCGATCACGCGCGAACGCGAGCGCGGCACCATGGAAAATCTGCTGGCGATGCCGGTGCGCCCGATCGAGGTGATGTTCGCCAAGATCGTTCCCTACATCGCGGTCGGCTACGTGCAGGTACTGTTGATCCTGACGATCTCGGCACTGGTGTTCCAATTACCGATCCGCGGCTCCGTTTTGCTCCTCATCTTCACCCTTGGCCTGTTCATTGCCAGCAATCTTGCCCTCGGGCTGACCTTCTCGACCATCGCCAGCAACCAGATGCAGGCCCAGCAGATGGCGCAGTTCACGCTGATGCCGTCCTTCATGCTGTCCGGCTTCATGTTTCCGTTCAAGGGCATGCCGATGTGGGCACAATGGGCCGGAGAACTTTTTCCAACCACCCACGCCATGCGCATCGTGCGCGGATTGCTGCTCAAGGGCAGCGGTGTGACCGCACTCGCCCCGGAGCTCTGGCCAATTGCGGCGTTTACGCTGGTCGTGACCGCCGTCGCGATCTGGTCTTATCGTGAGACATTGGATTGATCTTGAGAATCCCCGCTCAATCGATCGCGGTTACCGTGACCTTTGTCCCGGCCTTGACGCGCGCAAGGTCCCTGACGTCCCCGAGTGCTTTGCCAAACACATTGCAGGGGCTGGCAAGCCGCGTCTCATCACCCTTAGAGATTGGCGTGCGACCGAAGCCAAGCGCGATCGCCGGTCCCTCCGGCCAATAGGCGACCTCGCCCGGCGTCACCACCGCGCGCGCTTCCTTCTCGCGCCCGGCCTCAACCGGAACTTCGAAATAGACTTCCTCGCCCCACGTGAGCGCGGAGGATGTTATGGGAAGTGCGGCGGCAATAGCGCGCGCAGTGGGAGTATCGAGAAGCTCGGCATCAAGCGTGAGCGTGCCGAAATCAAAGCGAATACTTGCCATGGAAAACAACCGCCGTCGCTGGTTCGGATTGGTCGGAGCACACGATGTGACGCCCCGAAGATCGCTGTACCAAGCCTCACGACCTATGGAATCGGCACCCCACGGCATGTAGCACGCGATTGCGAACCGGGCATGATGTTCAGTGCAGGCGGAACACTCCGTCCACCGGCCGGATTTCGGCTGGTTGGATCAGCCGCGAATGCGCAACAAGCACGGAATGCAGAGGGCCTTCGAGCTTATCTCGCCAGAAAGCCAGGAAACGCTGCAATTCGGGGAAATCCGGGTGGAGATCGTAGTCTTGCCAGACATAGGTCTGGAGAAGCCAAAGATAATCAGGTCGCCGGTACAGAATGCGAGCCGTGGTGAGCCCGTATCCCTCGAGCTGGCGCCTGAAGTCCCTGCTGGCCATCGAGTCCTCCATTCTGGTTGGACAACAAATCTGACCTTTCTGGTGTTCCCATTGCAAGCCTAAAAAGTGAATAAAGTGTTTATTATCAAAGCACTAGCAGCATCGTCGCGAGTCTGCTGATAAAGCGGTATTTGGCCTCCCCAGCGCGGATGTAACCATCGGCCTGGAACCGGATTAACCAACATATTCAGGGATGTTAGGAAATGCTGGCACTCAGAGGGCTTGATTGCTAATTATTTCGACCGGTCCCCCTTGCGGGGAAAATTTAGGTCGCTTATGTGCCGGCCGAGCGGACCTGCAGGGGGATTATTTCCGGCCGGTCACCTCAATCGGAAAACATCTGGTCACCTCAACAAATCAGGAGGATATCCATGAAGTTTCGTCCACTTCATGACCGCGTTGTCGTTAAGCGCATCGATGCTGAAGAGAAGTCGGCTGGCGGGATCATCATCCCGGACACGGCCAAGGAGAAACCGCAGCAGGGCGAGATCACTGCCGTCGGCCCAGGCGGCCGGGACGAGGCCGGCAAGCTTATTCCGATCGACGTAAAGGTCGGCGACCGGGTCCTGTTCGGCAAGTGGTCCGGCACCGAGGTCAAGATCGACGGGGTCGAGTACCTCATCATGAAGGAAAGCGACATCATGGGAGTTCTAGTCGAGGTCGAGGCCCGCAAGCGGGCTGCCTGACCGCCATCCCCGCTCTTCTCAACGCAAAGCTAAACGTGGATCTGAGAGGCCCCGTCCGCGCAACCGATCGGACAGCAGGTTTCGCCAGGTCGTTTCATCAGGAGTAACAATAATGGCTGCCAAGGACGTCAAATTCTCAGTGGACGCGCGCGATCGCATGTTGCGCGGCGTCGACATCCTCGCCAACGCGGTGAAGGTGACGCTCGGTCCCAAGGGTCGCAATGTCGTGCTCGACAAGTCGTTCGGCGCCCCGCGCATCACCAAGGACGGTGTGACGGTCGCCAAGGAAATCGAGCTCGAAGACAAGTTCGAGAACATGGGCGCCCAGATGGTGCGGGAAGTGGCCTCGAAGTCCTCGGACTTCGCCGGCGACGGCACCACCACCGCAACCGTGCTCGCACAGGCGATCGTCAAGGAAGGCTCCAAGGCCGTCGCCGCCGGCATGAACCCGATGGATCTCAAGCGCGGCGTTGATCTCGCGGTCGAGGCCGTCGTCGAGGATCTCAAGAAAAACTCCAAGAAAGTCACCTCCAACGACGAGATCGCCCAGGTTGGCACCATTTCCGCCAACGGCGACCAGGAGATCGGCCGCTTCCTCGCCGAAGCCATGAAGAAGGTCGGCAACGAGGGCGTCATCACGGTCGAAGAGGCGAAGTCGCTCGAGACCGAACTCGACGTCGTCGAGGGCATGCAGTTCGACCGCGGTTACATCTCCCCCTACTTCGTCACCAACGCCGACAAGATGCGCGTTGAAATGGACGATGCGTATATCCTGATCTACGAAAAGAAGCTGTCGGGCCTGCAGGAACTGCTGCCGCTGCTCGAATCAGTCGTGCAGACGTCGAAGCCGCTCGTCATCATCGCCGAAGATGTCGAAGGCGAGGCACTGGCGACGCTTGTCGTCAACAAGCTGCGCGGCGGCCTCAAGGTCGCGGCGGTGAAGGCCCCGGGCTTCGGCGATCGCCGCAAGGCCATGCTGCAGGACATCGCCATCCTCACCGGTGGCCAGGCGATCAGCGAAGACCTCGGCATCAAGCTCGAGAACGTTACGCTCGCGATGCTCGGCCGCGCCAAGAAGGTGATGATCGAGAAGGAAAACTCCACGATCGTCAACGGCGCCGGCAAGAAGGCCGATATCGAGGCCCGCATCTCTCAGATCAAGGCGCAGATCGAGGAGACCACGTCCGACTATGATCGCGAGAAGCTGCAGGAACGGCTGGCGAAGCTCGCCGGCGGCGTCGCCGTGATCCGCGTCGGCGGGGCGACCGAGGTCGAGGTGAAGGAGCGCAAGGACCGCGTGGATGATGCCATGCACGCAACCCGCGCGGCTGTCGAAGAAGGCATTCTGCCGGGCGGCGGCGTCGCCCTCCTGCGCGCGACCGAAGCGCTCAAGGGACTGCGCGCGAAGAACGAGGATCAGAAGCACGGCATCGAGATCGTCCGCAAGGCGCTCTCCTGGCCGGCGCGTCAGATCGCCATCAATGCCGGCGAAGACGGCTCGGTCATTGTCGGCAAGATCCTGGAAAAGGAGACCTACGGCTTCGGCTTCGACGCCCAGAACGGCGAGTACGTCAACCTCATCTCCAAGGGCATCATCGACCCGACCAAGGTCGTGCGCGCGGCGCTGCAAAACGCCTCCTCGATCGCCGGCCTCTTGATCACCACCGAGGCGATGGTCGCGGAACTGCCGAAGAAGCAGTCCGCCGGTCCGTCAATGCCTCCGGGCGGCGGCATGGATTTCTAAGAAGAAATCCACCTAATCCATCAGCGAAAAGCGAAGGCCCAGGCGCCAACCCGGGCCTTCGGCTTTTTTAGGTTGCGGCTAGCGCTCTTCATTCTGGCCACGGCCCGCGCTACAATCAGCGCGCTTTCAGGCTGAGTGGACACCGGTCAGCCGCCCGGATTCCACTTTTTCTGAATGCGTTCGCGACGAGGCGACCATGAACATCCAACCGAACCTGCGCATGGACAAGGCTGCCTTCATCGCCTGGATGCAGGCGAACGAGGGACGGTATGAGCTTGCAGGGGGTCGTGTTGTGATGATGCCAGGGGCCTCGCGTTTTCATGGGCGGATCGTCACAAACCTCGTTACCGCATTGAGGCACCGGCTCGATCGGCAGCGATGGGACGTCATCGCGGAATTCGGATTGGACGCCGGACCGGAAACTCTGCGTTATCCCGACGTTGTGGTCGACCACGCGAACGGCGCCGACAAGGCTTACACGACGACCGCACCAGTGCTCTTGGCCGAAGTGCTGTCGCCTTCGACCGCGGAAATCGATCTCGGCGACAAAGCCGCCGAGTATCTGCGGATTCCAAGCCTTCTCGCCTATATCGTCTTCTCGCAGGAGGAGCCGAAAGCTTGGGTTTGGGCGCGAGCAAGCGGAGAGTTCACACCTGGGCCGGAAGTCTTTGCTGGCACCGAGGCGATTATTCGCGTCCCCGCCATGCAGCTCGCGCTGCCCCTGGCCGATGTCTATGCGGGCGTCTGGAAAACTTGATCGCAACGCATGTCGCACTGGCGCCAAGTGCGAAGGGCCGCCCGCAGGCGGCCCTTCTGTTTGCTGTTTCAGTCTCACGCCGTCTCGGGCGCCTTCAGGCGCACGAGATCCGAGAGCAGGGAATCGAGGCCCCGACCCTCGCCCGCGTGGAGATCAATCCGGCCGACCTTCTCCACCAGCCGCTCGAGCGACTCGAGCTCCTTGAGCCGCAGGAGGAGCGGGTTGTCCTCCATCAGCTTCGCAGTGTTGAGGAGCGACCGGGTTGCAGCCGTTTCCTCCTGGCGGCGGATCAGGTTCGCCTTCGCGGTCCGCTCCGCCTCCACCACCTTGTTCACGAGCTCACGGATCTCGCCGGGCAGGATCACATCCTTCACGCCGAGTTCCGTCACCTCGATGCCGGTCTCCGCGATGCGTTCGCGCACGAAGGTGCGCAGCTGCGCATCGAGCGTGCTCTTGGCCGAGAGCACCTCATCGAGCGTGCGCTCTGCCACCGCCTCACGGATCGCGAACTGCACGAGCCGGTAGAGCCAGCCGTCGACGTCAACGACCGTGCTGACCGCGCGCTCCGGATCGATGATCCGGCGGAACGCGGTGAGTGTCACCCGCAGTGCGATGCGGTCCTTGGTCAGCATCTCCTGCGCGGTGATCTCGATCGCCTGCGGACGCAGATCGAGGCGCTTGACCTCGATCTTACGGCCGGCGGTCCAGAACGCGTGCCGACCCGACGCCAGCCGCTCGACCAAGCGACCTTCGACGTAGAGGAGACCCGCCTCCTGGTTCTCGACCACGTGCTCAGCCACGAGCGTGTTGCGCTCGCGAGCGACCATGGCGAGATGGCGCGGCGAAACCTTCGGATCGCTCGCCACGTCGATGCGTTCGACAGCGACGGGGGTCGCGACCTTCCAGAACACGCGGGTCTGCCACGGACCCATGAGGTGCGTCGGACGACCGTCGAGGCTGACGATGGCGAGCTCATTCGCCTTCGTCTCGACCGCCTCGAACAGTTCGTCGGTGATCTCCGGCCGCGCCGACTTCAGCACGGCATAGCGATCGGCCGAGATTTCGGCACGCACGATCGCGCACACTTCGACCGACAGCTCGCGCGCCGGATCGAACAGCCGGTGGAGACCCGGTCCGAGCACCCGCTCGAACCGGCCGTTGCGCGTCAGGAGGGCGCGCTCGCCATCCTTCACCGTCACGCGCAGCGTAAACAGGGTCCGGTTCATGACACGTCTCTTTCGTTGGCCGCGCGGAACATTCCGCGAGGCGTTGCTTGCGTTTCGAGGACTGACCGATCACTCAGCCTGAGTTCCGGGCGCGGCTTCCCGCAGAAAACGGCGGGCCGAGGCTTGAGCCGGCGCGGACTTCGGGCGCACGCATCCTTCCTCCGCCCCGGCGCAGAGCCGGTTTCACGGTGTCGCGATATGGGCGAAGAGCGTTTGCTCAACGACCGGACCGCGACTGAAGCGCGCGCCCGGTCCCCTTTTCAGAGAAAGTTCAGCTTAACAGGCTGATCCAGGGCGCTGGAACGGGATTCGAACCCGTGTCAGGATGAGTATCAATCATCTGCTCTATCCACTGAGCTATCCTCGCAGGATGGTCCATTGCTTCTCAAAAACAACGACCGCCTTCGTCCAGCGGAACACGAAACCGCAGCGCGGCCCGCGCCAGCCGGGATCTCAACGAGCCCGAGCACGGAGCTGAGCGAAGGAGGCGCGCGTGTAGGGGCGAAGAACGGCGAAAAAAAGACGGCGGCAAATATTGCAAGAAATTAGAGTGTGAGGTGTGTCGTAGCGAACACGTCTGGATTACACTCGCGCCCGCAGCGGAACATTGCCCTGCGAAAGGCGTCTTTTTCTTTTAAGCAAGCGTTCGCTGGCAATCTCCTGCGGGACCTGCGCTTTTGAAGGAGGCACTCATGTGGGTGATCGTAGCCGTTACTCTCGGGCTTTCCGGCGATACCCCGAAGCTCAAGATCATTCCCGGTCCGGAATACCAAACCGAGGCCGAGTGCACCAAGGCCACCCACTTTCGCGCCTCGTTTGATTCGGATGGTGGTGGCGTTGAGTTTGCTGTTTGCATGCCGAAGGACAGCGTGCAGATCGGCCGTGAGGAAGCCTCTGCCGAGAAGCCATCCGAAAAAAAATGACGGACAGTAAGAACACGACGCCCGTTGACGTGGACGGCGTGAGGTTTCTCGTGTGACGCTCGCGGTGACCGGAAAGGCTGACAACAGTCGTCAAAACGACTGTGCTCTCAAATACTGTGCTCTCAATTTGATGGCGGACAAATCAAGTTTGGCGGGAGATGGTCCAGACCGACCCCAGAAATGCCAACGACCACGACTGAAGGAGCGCGTACATCCGGCGTCATCCTCTAGACCGTGGTCGTCCCAGTGATGGAACGTTTCCGCTCAACATCACCGTTCTTGCCAATATGGCGCCACTTTAAGCTTTTTTCAAGGCACAACCGCAATGACAGTTAATGCACCTGCAAAAATCCGTGTCGGCATCGGGGGTTGGACCTACGAGCCCTGGCGCGGCGTATTTTATCCCAACGGGCTGCCGCAGGCGAAGGAACTCGCATATGCAAGCAGCCACCTTACCTCGATCGAAATCAACGGCACCTTCTACCGCACGCAGACGCCGGCGACCTTTCGCAAATGGGCAAGCGAGGTGCCGGACGGCTTCGTCTTTTCCGTAAAGGGACCGCGTTATGCGGTGAACCGGCGCGTACTTGCGGAAGCCGGCGACTCCATCAAGCGTTTCCTTGATTCCGGACTGCTCGAACTCGGCAAGCATTTGGGTCCCCTGCTCTGGCAGTTTGCACCCACCAAGAAATTCGATGAGGCTGATTTCGGCGGCTTCCTCGAACATCTACCGGCGACCATCGATGGACGAAAATTGCGGCACGTTGTCGAGGTTCGCCATGCCAGTTTCTGCACGCCGGCCTTTATCGCGCTGCTGCGCAAGTTCGCGATATCTGTGGTCTTTTCCGAGCACGAGAAATACCCCGCCATCGCCGATATCACCGGCGATTTCGTCTATGCGCGGCTGCAAAAGGGCCAGGAGACGATCAAGACCGGCTATCCGCCGAAGGCGCTCGACGCCTGGGTCGAACGCGTTCAGACATGGGCCAATGGAGGCGAGCCCGACGACCTCCCGCGCGTCGATCCGAAGGTTCACCCGAGCGCGACCCCGCGCGAGGTGTTTGCCTATTTCATTCACGAGGGAAAGGTGAACGCGCCGGCCGCGGCGATGGCGCTGATCGAGCGGCTAGAGAAATCCGGATGAGCCCCGGACTCATATGTGCGTCACCGGATCCGAAACGACGCGACCCTTGGTGATGCTCCGGAAAAAACAAATGGGAGCGCGCATGCGATTGAGGTAAACAGGTAGCCCGCCCTTGTGCGATCGATCCCAATGGAGGAATTGAATGCAAATTTTCCCGCGTACATTTGCCCTTGCGGCATTAGCCTTGGTTACGGCATTGAGCGTCTTCGCAATCGGCCTACCCACCACGGCAATAGCTCAGGCAGCGAAAACAATGACGACTCCTTCGGGTCTAAAGATCACGGACGGCAAGGTCGGCACCGGCGCAACGCCCAAGTCCGGTCAAACCTGCGTCGTGCACTACACCGGCTGGCTCTATGAAAACGGCGCCAAGGGCAAGAAATTCGACAGTTCAGTCGACCGCGGCCAGCCGTTCGAGTTTGCCATTGGCAAGCAGCAGGTCATCAGCGGCTGGGATGAAGGTGTCGCCACCATGAAGGTCGGTGGCAAGCGCACCCTCATCATCCCGCCCGAACTCGGCTATGGCGCGCGCGGCGCGGGGAACACCATACCGGCAAACGCCACGCTGATCTTCGACGTCGAACTGCTCGGCGTGAAGGGCTGATTGAAAACGCGAACAAGGCTGTCGGAAATGACAGCCTTGCCGCGCAAATAATCGAAGAACCGTCGGCTATACCGCTTCGTTGCTGGCGCGCAGACGGCGCACGAGTGTGCGCATCACGTTGAGCGCGAAGAACGGCGTTTCGCTGACCAGAAAAAGGAACTGCTTCTCCCCGACCGGCACTACGTTCACATCGGTTGCCGCGACCGCGGTCGCGCTGCGCGGAGCGTCGTCGATCAGCGCCATTTCACCAAAGATGCTCTTTTCCGAAAGTATTTCGAGAACCCGGTTGCCGCGCCTGATCTCGACACGACCGCTCTGGATGACGAACATCTCATGGCCCGGCTCACCTTCATTGAAGATGACCTCGCCAGCCTTGAACGCGCGCATGGTCGTCGATTTCGCCAGCAAGCTGAAGTCAACAGCCGTATCCGCCATGTCCCCCTCCCAATTGTCATCCGAATAGATCGCAGAAAGTTCACTTCAAAAGGACGGCCTGTGGTGATCGGATATGACAATTTGACGATGACTTGGCAACCGCGTTGACGGCCAGATCGGGCAATTGCGTTGAGTAACAAGAGTGAGCGACCTAACCTGACCACATGAGTGCACTCTGGACCATCGGCTACGAGCAGGCGACGTCGCAAGCGGTCCTTGAGACGCTTGGGCGTTCCGGTGTCGAACTCGTCGTCGACACCCGTGCGGTGGCGGCGTCACGCCGGCCGGGTTTTTCCAAGCGGCAGCTCGCCGCCGGGCTCGACGAACATGGCATCGCTTATCTGCATCTGCGTGGCCTTGGCACGCCAAAAGAAGGACGGCTCGCCGGCCGCAGCGGCCGCCTCGATGATCTCTTTCGCATCTACGAAGCCCATCTGGCGACGCCGCAGGCACGGGAAGAACTCGATGCGCTCACCGGCATCGTCAAATCGGGCAAGCGCGTGTGCCTGCTCTGCTACGAGCGCGACGTCGCCCATTGTCATCGCAAACGGATTGCCGAGCTTGTGCGCGAACGCGCCGGCGTTGAGGTCGAGCACCTGGTTGTCCCCTTCCCGATTCTTACTTCGAAGTAACAGTTGGATGGCAACGTCCTGACAAAGGTCGCCGGCTAAGAAAGGTACGCGTCGCGAACAGGTGTCTAATGCGCCCGCGATCGTTGCTTCATCGCGGCATTTTTCAAGATCGTCGTACCGTCTTGCCCGTGGAGAAATTCACCGACAAAGGCCCGACCGATATCGTCCTGATCAATCGTCCCAAACGATCCTGGAACGAGACGCCCCAGCAAGGCAAGAAACCCTGGGGTGTGCGCATTACCCGCAATGATGCCGGGGCGAAAAATTGCTAAACGTTTAAATCCGAGGCTCCGCACCGCATCTTCTTTTTCGCCCATGATGCGCGCATAACGAATCCAGCTCTTAGCGCTACTCCCGGCCGCCGAAAGAAGTCCGAATCGTTCGATTCCCGCCGCCAGGCAGCCTCGCGCAAACGCGCCGACCAGGCCAATTTCCAGCTTCTTAATGTCCTCTTCGCTCCATTGCTGACTCCCTTTACCGATGCCGATGCATGATGCGGCATATAACGGTTCACCCTGCGCGCTGCAGGTGCTGGCAAGTTCAGCGATCTCACTGGCAAAATTTGCCGCACTGGTATCCATGATCACCTGGCGCAGACGCGCATCGGCAGCAAGAGGAATCGTCCGGCGATTGACCATCACCACTTCCGTGCACGAGCTGGCAGCGAGCAAGGCCCGCACCAATCCCGACCCAACTTGCCCGGTGCCACCGCCGACCAAAACGCGAAAACCCATGCTATGCCTTTCTCCGAGTAATATCGCTGGCGGTATTTTTAAGAGCGATTCTGTTGCCGCATACTATCCCGATCGATCGCAATCAAAAGATCCAGGCGAACGCAGATCGTCACGATGGACGAGCCACCATAGGAGAAAAATGGCAGCGGCATGCCGACCACGGGAAAAATCCCGAGCACCGTGGCAACGTTGATAGTAAATTCGACAAAAATCAGCGAACCGATGCCGATCGCCAACATGTGTGCGAGACTTCTCAATCCGTGCGAACCGTTCCGCGGTGATTTCCGTGCCGCAAATTATGGCTCATTTGGTGTGAACACGTCTAGATGATTAGTGCAGCCGCAACTCCGGCGGCGGCGTGCGATCGAGCGGATCGCCTTTCAGCCCCTCGGCAAGATCGAGGCGGTAGCTCTCGATAATGTCCCCTCGCCACCGCGACAACTGGCCTTGCGGCTCAACGCGGGCATACATCGCGCGCAGGGTGCCGGTCGCGTCGAGATTGGCGTCACCGACATAGAGCACCTTGTCGGCGAACAGCGCTGGCGACGGCTCCGGCCAGTTGACCCAGCGGGCGCGCTCGTTGATCTGCACGACGGGGGTTTGCGGTGAATAGAACGAAAGCCAGGACGCAATCCCATAATTGCTCACGATCACGCAACGCGCGCCCAACCGCGTTCGCGCCGCTTCGATCTCGCCTGCCAGGTCACGCCAACCTACCCCCAAGAGGCGCGCCGTCGGATCGCGATGCAGTGGGAGGACGCCGACAACCGCCTGCAGACCGGCCAAGACAAAAAGACCAACGCCGAATGGAACGGCGAGCCAGCGAGAAATGTCGACGACCGGCCGCATCACCCCGCGCCAATCGATCTCGCTCGCAGCGACCGCCGCCGTGATCGCAAAGGCCGGATAGATCGGCCCGAGCCAGTTACCCTCGACGCGCGCGTGCAGGGAGTGCCAGAGAAAATAGACAAGCAGCGGCCAGGTCATGACACCGAGCAACATCCGCACCGGACGCGAACCACCCCGACCAAATGCCATCACGATCAGTCCCGCGGCGCCAAGGACGAAGACCGGCGGGGTTGCGAGCCCGATCTGCAC
>WNFD01003355.1_pt2 | contig 11527 bp, 12 predicted proteins | sample 5400491 | NCBI WGS metagenome assembly WNFD01 (sample SAMN13153343, study PRJNA577476) | soil metagenome | isolation source: 120 cm saprolite under Douglas fir tree site 2 hole 2 replicate 2 | place: USA:California | collected 2015-04-18 | reverse complement strand
AATCTGCCGAGCCCAATCGGGCAGAATGCGGCGGTTTTTGGTGACGAAGGTGACGAAATGCGGCTTGTAGTCGTCGCGCTGCAGATGCGGTAGATCGCGACGATAAAAGGTCACGTGGTCATTGTCGCTTGGAAAGCGTATCTTGATGCAAATGAGGCGAGAAAATCCGCGCAATTTTCCCGTTTTGAAATAACCACAGTCCACGCAGGGGCGGGTGCCCCTCACCCGCCCGGTGGTGCTCACGCTCCGCAAAGACGTTGGCGAGCTAAGCTCGCCCGCCCGGACGAGGCCGTCCGGGCCTACGCGGTCCGTGGTTGCGCATCCCGTGACCAGAAACGCGAGCTCAGCGGCTGTAAATCAACAAATGGAACGTTCCCGGTTTAGGGCTTCGACGCCCGTTCGGCTGGCCCGCGGCAGGTTCAGTAAATTCCGCTGTGCTCAAATAGAGATTGTGCGTTTTCGTGTCGAGTGCCATCGTCTTGGCTCCGTACTCGGTCTTCAGGGTCTGGACTTCACTGAGTTTACTGGGTGAATCTTCATGGAAGATGTGCACGATCCCCTCGCGAGTCGAGACAAACAACAGTCCGGTTTCATTCTCAAAAACCGCCGCATCGGCTCCCGCGCTGATGGGCATCGATTGCAGAACTTTTCCAGTGTCGGTGTCCAGCATTACGACCATCTGCGGCTTGCGCCCGGCTGAGAACAGGCGGCGGTGTTCGCGGTCCATGGCAAGCGCCGTCGGAGCTCCTGCGGGTGCCACAGGCCAGCGCGCCTTGATGGTCAGGGTTCGAGAATCGATCGCGACCAGTTCGTTTTTGTCTTCAATGTTGTTGAAGACCATTCCTCGGCCATCGGCGGCGGCGAATTCTGGTCCGCCTCCCATGTCGATCGTCTTCACGACCGTTGAGCTCACGGGATCAATCACCGACGCGCTATGCGAATCGCCGTTGAATGCAAAAATGTGTTTAGAAGCCGGATCGTAAATAATCGAATCCGAATCGTCGGCGGTTTTGATCTCACCGGTAATCTTCAGAGTCTTCGTATCGAAGACGAACACTTTCCCTTCGTCGCCGTCGGTGATGAATCCCTTCCCGCTGCCGTCGGGACCTACTATTCCATGACATTTTTTTAAGCCGGTAATTGTGCCGACAACGTCCCCGGTTTCAGCGTCAACGACCTTGACTTCTGTGCCGTGTGAAATATAAACGCGGCGGGCGTCGGAATCCGCCATGAGGTAGTCAAAATATTCGCCTCCGCCTGGTGCCGCTCCCAATGGAACTTTTTTCAGCAGGTGGTAGCTGACCGACTGCGCGTTGGCTAGCGTACCGAAGGCAAAAATCAACAATAAGGCAAACGTCACTTGGCCGACAGAACGCAAAAGCTTCTTTGTCATTATCATTGCAATCCCTCTTGTTTTTTGGTGCCAGGATTATACCCGCAACTCCACCCAACCCTGTCATCCTGAGCGGACCGGCTGCTTCGCATTCCGTGAAGCCCTCCTGCAACTCCCAAGCGAACGCGGGGTCCTTCGACGGCTTCGGCGTCCGCTTCGCGCACCCCCACTTCGCTCAGGATGACAGGGTTGGGGAGGGAACTTGAGATTGCAGCGCTGAAAGGGCTGCTCCACCCTTCGCTGCGAACGGCAGTTATTGGCGATGCGGATGCTTTGCAGGTGGGCGGTTAGCTACCACATCTCTATTCATGCTCCGAAATATGCCCTTGCCACATTGATCCAAGGTGTCGCATCGGCATTTGGTCGTCAACTTTTTGAGCACGCCTCGCACTAGTTTTATTCCATCCGTCAGATGGTCCAACTCCGCAAGCTTTCTTTGGGAGAGCGTTCGCCAGCGTTCCGAAGGGCGAGTGATGTCGCGGAAACCAAAGAACAGTGTCGGATTTCAGTCAACGTAAAACCGAGTTGACGCGCCCGCTGAATGATTGCCAGGCGGTAAAGCGCGGTGGTGTCGTATCGTCTCTGCCCGCTGATTCGCGGGGCACGGGGAAGCAGTCCAATTCTCTCGTAATAGCGAATTGCTGATGCTTGGAGTCCAACTTGTCGCGCCACCTCGGAAATCGTCAGTTCGGGCATAAGGACATTCTAGATCACCCTTTCCGCTCAACATCCGAACGTTGACAGATTCTTTGCAAACAAACCCCTTGCCTTAAAGTCAACTTTAAGTTGTAGCGTGATAGATACAGCGGCGGAGCGTCCACAGCTTTGCCGCCAGGAGGAGAAATATTCATGCAGAAAATGAAATGGATATTGATGCTCGTGTTGTGTTTGAATTCTGGCAACATTTTGGCACAAGTCGGGCAGTCGCGTGTTGACGGCAAGGAAACTGCCAGGCTCGACGCCGAACGGGAAAAGCACGCATTGCAGATCTTCTCAAAGCTCACCGAGAAACTGCTCGTATCTGCCGCTGATGCCATGCCCGCCGACAAGTATGGCTTTGTGCCAACAGATGGTGAATTCAAGGGAGTGCGAACTTTCGGTCAAATGGTGAAACACCTGTCCGCTACCAATTACATTCTGGCGGCGGCAGCCTTGGGAGAGGAGCCACCGGCGGATGCCGGCGACGAGCTTGGGCCTGAAGCTGTGAGAACCAAGGCCGAAATTCTTAATTACCTGAATGGCTCATTTGCACGTCTGGACTTAGCGATCGAAGCTATCGGCCAGAACAATACGCCGGTTAAATCCTCGCCGATCTCGCCCCTGAAAAGTGCGGAGGCGACTCGCCTGGCATTAGTGGTGGAATCCTTAGTGCACGCTTTCGACCATTACGGACAAATGGTCGAGTACCTGCGCATGAACGGCGTCGTTCCGCCCGCGAGTCGGCCGTGAAGCATGGCTCTGATGACAGGCCGATAGTTTGCTGTTTGACGAGCGCAGAACTACGCGAGCGTGCGGCAACGCTCCTTGCCCAATTTAGGTCTGCAGTGATTGAGACTGAGGAACTCCCGGATGGGTATGCTTTCCGCGTTCCCGGCAACGGCAAGTGGATTGCGACTACAGCCGAAATGATTGTGGCAGAAAGGGAGTGTTGCCCGTTCTTGACATTCGAGTTGGTTGCCCAACCTAATATGGGACCGGTAATCGTCCGCGTGACTGGCCCTGCGGGTGGCAAGGAGATCTTGAAAGCTAATCTTGGGTAAGCCCGAGGCGGCTATCTAGCACTCTGGACTAGTGGTCGGTCACTCGAGACCACCGAAAAACAGCAAGGACGACACGGCGAGGAAAGCCTGATGCCACAGATCTCGACACAAGAGTTCGAACAGTTGCCACTGCGAGTTCACGACTTTCTTGCCGGCGTGCCCCTTCATGACGTGTGGGCCGTCGATCTGCCGCGGACTCGCTCCGGTATCACGCTGGATGAGTTTTTGCGGACGGCAAGCACGCGTCTGTTCACATGCTCGCCGTTCGTGCGCGCGCTCCTAAACATCCGTCTCTTTGTAGGCCGGCTGCTTGGTTGGGACCGTGAGCCGGCCGCAACCGCGTGGGAAACCTTCGCAACGCGTCTGACCACCGCCGATCGCTCGAAGTCGCTTGCGCCGGCGGGCACGCGCGAGGGACTTTTCCGAGTGGTGTACACCTTCGAAAACGAGCAACTCCTTGAGCTGATCAACCGCACCGCACACGCCGCAGCGTTGAGCGCCCTTGTCGAAACGGCAAGTGCATACCGCTTCTATTTCGGCGTTTATGTGCGCAGCGTCAGTCGCTTCACGCCCGTTTACATGGCCGTAATCGACCCGTTCCGCAAGGTGGTCGTCTATCCCTCAATCCTGCGCAGCCTCCGCGCGACCTGGAACCAAACCTTCGGCACAGCGTGAAGAAATCGTCTGTCATCTGTCTCTCGATTGACATGTTATACACATGAAAGTATGCTTATAACATGTCAAAAATGATTCAACTTCGGAATGTGCCGGATGCGCTGCATCGCGGACTGAAGGCCCGCGCCGCGATGGCGGGGATGTCGCTGTCGGACTACCTGCTCGCGGAAATCAAAGAGATTGCAGAACGGCCAACGCTGGCAGAGTTGCGTGAGCGTTTGCACAAACGCAAACCGGTCGCGGTTCAACTTGACACCGCTCTTCTGGTGCAGGAAGAACGCGAGGCTCGGTGATTGTCCTGGACGCCTCCGCCGCAGTTGACTGGATGCTTCAGACAGCCGCGGGGCTGAGGATTGAAAAACGAATTTACGCGCGCAACGAGGTTCTTCATGCTCCTCACCTCCTGGATCTGGAGGTAGGGCAGGTGCTGCGGCGGCTGGTTCGAGAGGCTGTGATCTCAGCCCGGCGTGCAGATGAAGCGATCGCGGATTTGGTGGATCTCCGAGTAACTCGCTATCCCCATTTCGTATTCCTACCCCGCATTTGGCAACTTCGTCACAACCTGTCCGCCTATGACGCAGCTTACGTGGTGCTTGCCGAAAAGCTCGGTGCGACATTGGTAACGCGCGATGCCCGCCTGGCTTCCGCTTCCGGTCGCGCGGTGGCTGTCGAAGTGTTTTGATTGCCTCGCGGCACGGCTGAAGCCGCGCCCTGATACGAACCCCGTTTGGTCTAGACCTGCCGATAGCGAAAGCACGTCACAACATGATCATTCACCATCCCCACCGCCTGCATGAAGGCGTAGCAGATGGTTGAGCCGACGAAAGTGAATCCGCGCTTCTTCAAGTCTCTGCTGAGCGCATCCGATTCGGCAGTCCGGCTTGGGGCATGCTGCAGGCCATTCAGCGAATTCACACGCGGCTTGCCGCCGATGAATTGCCAAAGATAGCGGTCGAACGATTCGAATTCGGCCTGCACTGCCAGAAACGCCTTGGCGTTCTTTACCACCGACAAGATCTTCAGCCGGTTGCGGACGATGCCTTCGTCGCGCAGCAGAGAGTCCAGCTTGCGCTGATTGTAGTGGGATATCTTCTTCACGTCGAAATCATCGAAAGCCGCACGATAATTCTCGCGCTTCCTGAGAATGGTGTCCCAACTGAGCCCGGCCTGCGCTCCTTCCAGCACCAGGAATTCGAACAGCACCCGGTCATCATGCTGCGGGACGCCCCATTCGCGATCATGATAAAGAATGGCGAGCTCGTTCGTCGCCCAGCCGCAACGGATTATTTTCTTTTCTGAAGTTGATTGCATTTCGCTCGATGCCCTTCAATGCCTCGCCGCCGCACACGCCGCCTCAAACTCGGAATACGATCCCTTCACCAGCGTAATCGGAACAACTTCGCCCATGTACGGACGGCCCGGATCGTGGCCGTGGTAAACGCTGCCGTCGGGCAGAAATGCCCGAAAAATGCTGCCGTGATCGTCCATCACCAGGTCGGGATTCTTCCAGTGCCCGCGCACCTCGAGACTGGGGCGGCGGTCGGCAATAAACTGGCCGTACAGGGCGGGCCAGTAGTCCATATAGAGATTAATAGCCTCCCCGTCGGTCGAGAGGTTGAGATGCGGCCTCATGCTGCCGCCCAGATGGAGCCGAAATTGCTCTCCGCGCGGGGTGCAGAGGTAGCCTATCCCCCTCAAATTCGAGTGGGGGATCACCCGGCTGCCGCGCGGCGTGGGCTCAAAACGCACGAACAGGACGTAGTCACCGCTCTTTGCATGCAACTTTCCCCAGCCTTGCCAATAGGGGATGATGTGGAATTTCCCACCAAGATAGAAGGCCCAGGGATAGAAAAGGCCGGTCATTGCCAGCACCAGAATCGTCCCCAGCACCAACACTACTGCCGACTGCCACAGTAGCTGCCCGAGGCAGCCGAGACATCCGCGACGTGGCTTGGCGCGAGGCGGGGATTGTGCGACATCTCCCTCTGTACGAATATCGCTCTGTCGCAGTGGCATGCAGCGAATTGTAAATCTTCCCAGCCCTATAATCCTGAGCGGAGTAGCTGCTTCGCGAATGCGAAGCAGTAGCGGAGTCGAAGGACCCCTGCCCGCTCACTGCAGCCATGAACGCGAAGAAGGATTCTCACGTTGATCTCGACTTGATCCGGAAGAATTCCCTAAGGCGTCGCGCCGAGCGCGCAAAGAAAATAGGGGTCCTTCGACTGCGTTGGCGCCCGCTTCGCGGACGCCAAACTTCGCTCGGGATGACAAAGTACCGGAAGCAGTCCTAGATTCACGCTAGTTACCTTCGTATTACCCTTCCCGCCCGCCGACGTTGCCTTCTGCTATACTGTTCTTGACGCTTTTCCACGGTTTGCTCGTCACGCGGTGGTCCCTAGTTCCTCTGGACCAGATTCATCTCCGCATTTCCTGCCCGCCGTTTACTTTTAGCGTAAATCTAAAATCAATATGAGCGGCACGGACCTGATCAACACGTGTATCTGAAGTGTGTGACAAACCAGCCTCTCCAGAAAGAACCAAACGAATGACTATATTTACCGAACTGCCCCTGTCTGCCGCTTTGCAGCAGAAGCTGGCGGCAGCTCAATTCATCACCTTAACCCCGATCCAGGCGGGTGCAATCCCTCCCGCCCTTGAAGGCAAGGACGTAATCGGCACCTCGCAAACCGGCAGCGGTAAGACCCTCGCGTTTCTGATCCCAATCGTTGAAATGCTTCACCGCGAAGCGTCTCACGAAACTCGCCATCAGACGCAAGCTCTAGTCCTGTTGCCCACGCGCGAACTGGCCATGCAAGTCCACGCACAATATGAGAAGCTCCGCAGCAAGACCGCGCCCAAAGCGGCGCTGGTAATCGGCGGCGTGTCGGAGAAGGCGCAGATTAGCGGCCTCCGAGCGGGCGCTGGACTGGTAATCGCCACTCCCGGACGCCTTCAGGATCTTATGTCCCGCAAACTCGCCGACCTGCGTCACCTGAAAATTCTGGTGCTCGACGAGGCCGACCGCATGTTGGATATGGGCTTTCTTCCTGCCATCCAGCGAATTTTGTCGGTCCTGCCGGTGAAGCGCCAGACGCTGTGTTTTTCCGCGACCTTGGAACAGTCCGTCGCCGGACTGGTGCACGACTACATGCGCCAACCCGTGCGCGTCGCATTGGGTTCCGTTCTTAAGCCCGCCGAGAGCGTGCAATTGAAAGCTTACGAGGTGCGCCCCGGCGAAAAGCTGGACGTGCTCCGCGAATTGCTCTACGCAGAAAAAGGTCAGACTCTGGTATTCACGCGTACTAAGCGCGGTGCCCAGCGCCTGGCACAGGAACTGGTACGCGATGGCTTCACCGCCACAATGATTCACGGCGACCGCACTCAAGCCCAGCGCAACGGGGCCCTGAGCGGATTTCAGGAAGGCTGTTTCCAGGTTCTGGTCGCCACCGACATAGCATCGCGGGGCTTGCACGTGGACGACGTAGCCCACGTGGTCAATTACGATCTGCCGAAAATGGCCGAGGATTTCATCCACCGCGTCGGCCGCACCGGCCGCGCCGGATTACAAGGCCGCGCCACCACGCTGGTCGCAGGCGCCGAAGTTCTGGAGCTTCGCAGTATCGAACGCAAGCTGCAATTACGCATGGAACGGATGCAGTTGGACAAGTCCGGCCCCCAGCGAGCCAGACGTGTGGTTGAAAACACCCTGGCGTCGCGCACATTAACCGCTTTGCCCGGCGAAGTTTTTGTGTAGGAAGTTTTTTTATAGTGTATCGATAGAAATCTTCTCTCCAAGCACTTATGCTTCGCACTTCCAAGCTCTGTCATCCTGAGCGCAGTGGTTGCTTCGCGCACGCGAAGCAGCCACGAAGTCGAAGGACCCCTTTAATTCCGGCAAGGCCGGCGCCAAGGGTATTCTGGCGCTGGCTGCGTCGGGAGAATTCCCTGCGGGCTCGGAGCGAAGATAAGCAGCGAAGGGTCCTTCGACTGCATTGTTGTTCGCTTCGCGAGCGACAATTTTGCTCAGGATGACAGCTTAGGTCGTGCCGGTTCCTCACTAGTTAACCATTGTGCTGAAGCCACTCTTTTATGTTTCATTCGCGGGTGTGCTCCTGCATGTAGTCCAGACGCCCTACAGGGTACTCAACTGGGGCCTTGTAGTCTGGCTGGGGCAGATCAGCTACAGCCTGTATCTGTGGCAGGAGCCATTTTGCGCCGATCGCCACTTGCGCTCCGGCTCTTTGGCCTTGCGGCCGTTGCTTGCGCCTGTCTTTCTTACTACTTACTTAATACTTAGTTGAACGGCCCATGCTGAGGGTTCACGAGAGACGCAGGGATCGGGCCGCAAGGGAAATCAGCCAGCCCAATCTCGAGGCCTCGCCCACCGCTGCGTAAACGGGCGCTCAAAACCGAGAAACTACTCTCCCCCGGTTTGGCCCACACACGCTGCCTGCTTTACCATCAATTGCCAATGGCATCACCCCTGCGGCGCAGATTCCAGAGTCCCGTCTTCTTGCTCGCCCTCACCTCAGGGTTGCTTGCATTCTCAGTTCAGTCTGGCGAACTTGGTTCGGCCGACACCATGCACCGCCTGCAGACGGCGCATTCCTTCTGGACTTCCGAGCCTGCCGTTTTCCCCAGCGAATATCCGGAATTCGGAGTCCATGGCCGCGGCGGAAGACTCTACGACTGGTACGGACTCGGCCAGCCGTTGCTGCTATTGCCGGCAGACATTGCCGGCGCTTATCTTGAAACGCTTCCGATCTTTGCCGACTACAACGGTCCCGATCCCACGGTCCGGGATGTTTTCGTCACTTACACGGTCAACATCCTGATCAGCGTGCTCACAGCGCTGATTTGTCTCCGGTTGCTCGATCGGCTGGGATTCAACGTGGCGCAGTCGGTCGCCGGAGTCCTGGCGCTGCTGTTCTGCACCACCCACCTGCACTACACCCAGAACATGATGGAGAACAACTACATCATGCTGCTGACCCTCACCGGATTCGTCTTTCAATACGACTGGCTTCGCACGGGGAAAATACGAGCGCTCGCGCTGGGCTCCGCGGCTCTGGGGCTGAATCTGCTGAGCCGACTTACCACAGGTCTCGATTTGATTGCGGCGGGTATTTTTCTCCTGCTCGTTCTCTGGTTCGAACGAGCAGGGAAGCAGGACTTCTGGCCTCGGTTAATTGCCTATGCGAAAGTCGCGCTGCCCATTTATTTGTTGTTCCTGCTCATCGACCGTGTCTATCAGTTCTATCGCTTTGGCACCTGGACCGACACTTACGTCCATTACTTCACCCTGGAGCATCGCCTGCATGACCCCACTCTACCCCCGAAATATCCCTGGGAAACCCCCTTCCATGTCGGCTTCCTGGGTCCGCTGCTCACTCCGGAGAAGTCTATTTTCCTGTTTGATCCACTAATTATCTTGACGATCCTGGTGACGGTCTTCCACTGGAAACGCTTCAGTGCCCCAGTGAAGGCTTATATTTCGGCGGCATGTTTCTTGCTGCTCGCTTACATCTGCCTTTACGCCCGCTATACCGTATGGAGCGGAGACTTTGCTTGGGGAGACCGCTACGTCTCAACCGCGACCGAAGGGCTGGCCTTCATTTCCGTGCCGCTGCTGCTGAAGTTCAGAAGGGAACTGGGAAGATTCGTCTGGCCAGCGGGACTGTTTCTAATTGCCGCGAGCCTTATCATCCAACTTGCCTCACTGGCCTTCTGGCTTCCGCTGGAGATTTATCAGTTGGACGATTTCGGCCGTCCCGGTTTCATAATCTGGCTGCGCTTTAAAAACATCGTCGCCTTCGCTTTCGGCAAAATGGACGCCTGGGGCCTCAACACCGACGCCATGACCTACGACGCATGGGACTATCAACACATAACCACATGGAATTTCTTGCCCTTTGTTCTGCGCCGGATTGGCGCCGCCCCAAGATGGGCCGTGTACCTGACGTTCGCTGCCTGGTATGCGGCGATCGCCGCGTTGCTTGCGACCTTGCTGAACCTGAAGGTAACCCTGCGTGAAGTTGCCGAAGCCAAGGAAGCCTGACTTTCCGGCGCGCGGACCAGACTAGGCCGCTCCTTATAGAATGGAGACGTGGCCGAAGCCGTGCAGATTGGGATTTTCGGGGAGTACGATCCCGACTCACCCACTCTTCCCTCCATCGAAAAATCCATTCACCACGCTTCCAGCGAACTGAAAATTGCTATCGAAGTGCAATGGCTCCCCACCGATTCGTTGCTGGATCCAGAACTGGAAAAGAAGCTCGAAGCCTTTGACGGATTATGGGCCGCGCCCGGAAGTCCTTACAAGAGTTTTGACGGAATGCTGCGGGGCATTGAGTTCGCCCGCCGCCGCGACTGGCCGTTCCTGGCGACCTGCGGAGGATGTCAATACACGCTCATCGAGTGTGCTCGCAACGTGCTTGGAATCAAGGATGCCGACTCTGCCGAAAACAATTCCGGCTCAAAGAACATCGTCATTTATCCGGTTGCCTGCGCGGTCCCTGATCGCAAGCCGAATGCGCCCAAGCTCTCGGGAAAGATTCCGGAGATTCGCCTTCGTCCCGGGTCGTATCTGCATTCGTTCTACAAGAAAGACGTCGTCACTGAAGAATTCTTTTGCAATTTTGAAGTGAACCCCGAGTTTGAATGGGCGGTCATCGAAGCTGGATTTCCCATCGCCGCCCGTGGACCACGAGGCGAAATCCGCGCCATCGAATCCTCCACGAGCCGGTTCTTCGTTGCAACCTTGTTTCAGCCGCAGCTCTCATCGAAGCCCGGCAAGCCTCATCCCATCATCGTGGAGTTTCTACGTGCCGCAGCCAAGTGGAAAACGCAGAAACCCGAAGACAGCGTGTTGGAATGAGCGAGCCATTCACCACGGAGACACGGAGAAACTGAAAGAAGAATTCTCGGCACTTGACAAAGCAAGCCGCCACGCTAGGAAATTCTAAAAAAGGTTTCGCTGTGGCTCTGTGGTGAATGGTTCTATGCCGGTATCAGTTCAAATGCCGGATAACCCGCTGCGATTTCCGCGAAGGCCGCTAACGGTGCGTCCGGTCGTACCGGGAAGAATCTCTGCACAGTAGCGCCGTAGTGCATCAAGTACGACTTCAAAATCTCCGGCTTTTCGGCATCCGGCAGCGCCCGCAGCTTGTAAGTCCAGCGCCGGCCTCTTTTCTTTAGTGTTATCTCGCCGGAGACCTCGGCATTGCGCACCCACTGTGTCCGGCCACGCGGTGCCACCAGATACTGCTTGCCATTCACGTCGTGCAGATTCACCGGAGTGGAATAAATCTTTCCCGATTTCCGGCCCTTCACTTCGAGCAAATAGTTGTAAGAAGGGCTGAGGCCCAGGCCGACAAAGAATCCAAATACCCGGTTAAAGAATTGTTCCGCCGGAGTCGCGACCCGGAATTGGCGTTCGCCTGTCATGGTTTTTTCTGATTCTACATCGGATGTCATTCCGAACACCGTCGGCGCGAGGGCCTGCTGTTCGCGTGCGGCGTCGCGACAGCCGATACAAGGCAGGCTCCTCACCTCTGATACGAGTCGGAATGGCAGAACCAACAGTTGGCCGTGCGTTTCTTCACTCGAGCTCCGGCCCCACGGCGTGATAGCTGGATTGAAAGTACAGCAGCGGTTTTCCCGCGCGCACCAAAACATCCTCCACTTCCGCGATGAAGAT
>WNFD01011783.1_pt1 | contig 11528 bp, 13 predicted proteins | sample 5400491 | NCBI WGS metagenome assembly WNFD01 (sample SAMN13153343, study PRJNA577476) | soil metagenome | isolation source: 120 cm saprolite under Douglas fir tree site 2 hole 2 replicate 2 | place: USA:California | collected 2015-04-18 | reverse complement strand
GACCGGTGAGGGCGTGAGATACGCCCGAGGTCGCCAGAGGCTCCGGACCGGGTCCCACCGATAGGAGACGTCCTCGTTATCGGATTTAGCGGACTAGGCGGCCGAACCAGGTTTATCGGGAACGGCCATATATTCTCGACGTCAGGAAGTAGGTCGGTCAGTAGGCTTCGGCGTGTCCACAAGCTGCCATGTTCGAAAATAGCCGCTGCGTGGCTCCGGGACGACGGGCGCCAGCTTCCAAATAAGGCGGATTGGGTTGGCGGCCCTGACAACCTCGAGCCAGACCGAAACATCCGCCCCCGATTCAGGAACGTCCTCAACTGGGCGCCTGGCGGACCCGGTCAACACCAACAGACAAGGCCCAGAAATTGTCATTTCCGAATCGACCTTTCTCATCTTTGATTCATGCTGCGCGGGCATCGAGCCGAACGAGCTGGAAAGCACGAGGGGGCTGTCGTACTCATATTGGTGGTCTAAGCGAGTCTTCATGAGGTGGATGTCGAGGCTGCCGACGAGCACGCGGGCGTCAATTCGGTGAAAAGGGAAGCTGACCGGGCGATCGTCCCTAGGCGTGAAATAGCCGCCGGCTAATAGATCCCACTCAAGACCCTCTGAAACTTTCCCTGAGCCGTAGCCACGGACGGACAGAAACGCTCCCATTTGCTCGACATCTGGCAGAAGCTGTGTTGGCGACAGAAGGCGTAGGAGCTCGCTTCGCCTGGCCGTCCTAGTGTGGGTTCCTTCCCGCCATGGGACTTCGAGGCTGACGACCTCCGCCTGTTTTCCATACGCGGGATTCCTGACAACGTACGGCGGCTGGCGCGTGTCGAAGAGTAAAGCTACGACCCTTCCGCCGCGCACGGGCACGGTCAGGTGATCCAACAGCTCGGGCGCTATGCCGTCGAATTGAGACGCAACCTGCTGCACCCACGATGCTAGGTCTTCCCTCTCGCTTGCAACCAGTCGGCGCTCACGCTCGTCGATGCCAACGATCCACAGGATCTCGGCTCCCCCGGCAGTGTTTGCATGCGCCGCCAGGCGACGCGCCGCACGGACGGAGTCAATAACGTCCGACTTCAGCTCAACTCGGTCGTCCTCGATGGGCTGACCGTCCAGTGCGCGATCGACTAGCTCAAGAACCCACGCCTCGAGCTCATGGCGTTTCATGGCCATGATTGTGCGCAATCAGCGTGCCGAGGTTGAAGCCGCGCGCGGCTTCTTATCTTGTTACGCCGAAGGCGTCGGTTTGCCTCCACTTAGGAGGTAATTCTCCTCCTGCTAGGGATGGCTGCCGAGGGCCGAATCTCGCGTCGTGAGAACGTCGTGAGCTCGATTGACGGCGATTTCCACGAGGTCCAGACTGGCTCACATGCGACGGCTAGCAGCTGGCCTTGTCGTGGTGGCTCTGGCGCTTGCCCTCGCGGTCACGTTCGAGACTTCGAGGACTGAAAGCACTGCAGCCAACACCGCAGTGGCCCAGGCGATGTCCGCCCAGCCCCAGGCCAGGTGGTTCGTCGACCATCAGACTTTTGAGCTATGGGCCAACGACGTGGCCCGAGGCTCGATGCGCTTGAGCGGGGGCTCAGGGCCCGCATGGGTTGTCGAGTTGGCTGCGCCGGCTGACTCAACGTGGAGCACATATCGGGCCGTAGTGATCGTGAATGCATTAACCGGCGCCGTATCCGGGTCCGAGGTTGTAGCCGCCAACTAGCAAACGACCGTCGTGGACGGGCGCCCACGCGACACCCGCCCACAGGCGCATTGGGTTGAGTTAGGAGTAGGCGCCGTCGATGGTTACGAGCTGAAGCGCTTGGCCGTCCCAGTAGAGATCAGCGTTGTAGGCGACGGTCGCGCTGTCGGCACTCGTGTAGGTGCCCAGCCAGTCGTACGTGGCCGACATGCGGAAGTTGCCATGGACCGTGATCAGGCCGCTGTCAGGATCGAAATTGACGGTCGCCCCTGAGAGCGGATCGCCCGTCATCGACCAGCGGACGTTGGTTGTCCCTCCGACACCCAACTGCTGCGGGCAATCTGCGACGCGCGCGACCTTGGCTGCCGCACATTGGGCGAAGGCTTTGGCGACGATCGCCTTTGCCGACTCGTCAGTCGCGCCGGCCGGTCGAGTGAGTGGAGGAATGCCGGTCGCCGGCTTGATACCACCGATCGTCACATCACTGGCCGTCAAACTCAAGCTGGCGCTGTAACCTTCAGCGACCACCATGTGCCGCGCGGCCTGAAAGCCGTCCTCGTTGTATGCGAACACCATCTGATAGTGGCCGACTGCAGACGCGTTCATGGCCTGATCAAAACTGACGGCCATGTCGCCAATGGGATCGCCCACGACCGACCACTGCCCTGACAGGTTGAAGCTGTCCTGAATATCCTGCGGACAGGGGGACGAGATCCTGGCGTTGGCGCTGGTCTGCCGCGAGCAAGACTCGAAGCCGGCCTTCACGGCAGCCTTGACCTTGGCGACGCCTGCCTCCGTGAGTTTTGGGCTGTACGCGACCGCCTGAGCCTGAGAGAAGAAGGCGTCAACGCTGAGGCTGCTGGCGGCAAGGATCTGCGTGCCTGCGAACTGGATGTTGTGGAACACGGGCAGCACCGCAATATTCAATTTGCCCGCTGCCAGGCTCAAGCGCTTGCCATCGATCGAAACAGGGCCGCTTCCGCCCGGAAGGTTGATTTGAAGCAGGGTCGGCGTGAGCAGGACGCGCCAGACGGCAAAGATGCCGAAGCGAGTCTGCCCCGATTTCACCACCACAAACTGAGCCTGCTTGCCACCGGAAGAGGTCGCGTAAGTGAATTTGACGATGGCGGTCGACGTGTTCGTGTCGGTCGTGCCGTCGATGCTGAAGCTCTTGATGTCAGGTCGCCCAACAGCCAGGGCCGCACGCATCGAGGCCTGGTCGGTCAGAGTCGCGGTTGCCGATGCAGTGGGCGCCTCAACCTGTACCTGGGCCCACGCCGTCGATGCGTCGCCCGCCTGAAGGGCACCCAAGTAGGCACGGACGGCGCCGTCCGGTGTGTACTGGCGCGCGACTAGGTTGAAACCAACAACGGACCCGATGACCAGCAGGATGGCCACGGTGGCGGCGGCGACGATGCGCGGCTGGCGCCATCGACCGAGGCTGTTTGGCTGGGCTTCAGGTGAAGCTGGCTGTGGTTTCTCGCCGTTCGGAGAAGCAGGCGCGGCTGCGACCTGAGCCTCGGTGTCCTTGACTTCGGTGTTCATCTTTCTCCCTCCTGTGCGAATTGCCGGCGGACCTCGCCGGCGAGCTTGGTTTGGCCCGTCTTGAGGTAGGCAATGGCCAGACGTTTGGCCAGGTCTCGGCGTCCAGGCATGGCGTCGAGGGCCTCTTGCAGGTAAGGGATGGCTTGCTCCGGGTGACCGATCGCGTCCTGGTAATCCGCCAGCCCGCGAGTCAGATCGGCCCGATATTCGGCGAGACGAAGCCGGGCGTCGGCAACCACCTGGCCGGCGGTGCCTCTGCCCTGCGTGACGCGTCGCTCAAGCTCCTCGAATCCTGCGAGGAACTCTTTGCCACGGATGTCGTTGAGAAGGCGCTCAATCGTCGCGGCTTGCTGAGGTGAAATTAGTTCCTGATCGTCCGTAACCGTGCTTGCCAGGCTGCGCAGCTTGTTGACGTCGTTATCGACATCCGCGAGCTCGAGCCAGACGCTGGTGCGATCGGCCCGCACTAAGGCTCCCAGCGCAGGGTCGATGTCGCGCTGGAGGTCATAGAGCTGCTTGCGCAAGCGGTCAAGCTGGTTTTTGCTCGGCAGCCCAGGGGACAGCTCGTCGCCGAGGGCCGGGCGAACCACCTTCGGCTCGTCAAGCACCCACCGCGCGAGCAGGTATTCGAATAAGAAACTGAGGACCGGCTTGTCTTCGAGGCCTCGCGTCATGTCCTGCCCGCCGGCGCGGACTTGGAGTGTGCCGATGCTTCTTATTGCTAGCCGGCCCTGCCTTTCCAAGAACCGGCCGGCGCCAACTGAAGGCGATTCCTCAAGGCTGGCTGAGGTTTCTCGAATTGCTGGTAGCGGAACCTCAACCGGCGCTGAGGTTTCGCCCACCGGAGACTCGCCGTTTTGGTGTGACGACTCAACCGTCTGGATGGCGGCTGCCGGTTTCTCCGGTCTTGAGTCAATTGGCGCCGGGATCACGGCGACCGCTCCTAGGAGCAACCCGAGTCCGCACTCGACCCAGCCGCCGGCGGCGCCGCCGACTCCACCCAAAGCTCCGTAAGCCGCGATCAGCAGCCAAAGAAATGTCGGGAGAAACCGAGTCTGCAGGAAGAAATATCCGAGAACCGCCGCGCCGAGGTAAGCAAAGCCGATTGGATCGCCAGGCGGCAGGAGCACGCCAACGCCGACCGCGCCGGCGCCCGCGAAGCCACACGCGAGCACGATCCCGCGCGGATCTCTCGGAACGCCCAGCGTCGTAAGGAACTGCTGCACCGGTCTTCCCCGCAAACCCGTCCCTGCCTCCTCAGGGCAGCTAGCAACGGATGAAACAGGTGTAAGCGCTGACGGGCAGGTTGCCAATCCTTGATTGCCATGAGTCCGGATCGTTATTTCCCATGAGGGGTGCGATGGGTTGTCGGAGATCACGGCCGCTCCTCAGCCATTGCTTCATAGGACCCTTGGCGACGTTGTCTTCGCCGCTCACGCGCGAGCTTGCGGCGGACGCCCTGGTTGGCACGGTGGACAAGTGCCGCCTTCAGGTGTGCCGGATTGTTGGGCAGGGGCATCATTGCCGCCGCGTGGAGAAGCTCCAGGACCAGTTGCTGGCGTATGTCTTCCTCGACCATGACGGGCGGTTCATCTCGCAGACGCCGCAGGCGATGCAGCATCGCCGGTGCCAACAGGTCGAGCAACACCGGAGCCCAGAGCTGGCGCGGTCCGACACGGTAGAGCTGGACCAGCGCGAGTAGGCTCCGACCGCGCTGGCTGCGACCCTGCATAGAAAGGTCGCGCGCGCGCGCGAGTTCCGCGCGCTCCTGGTCGGAAAGGACCTCTTGGACCCGGCGGTAGCCGGCACTGAGATCGGAAGTCAAGCTGCCTGCCATCGAGCACCTCCTTGGTTTGGTGCCTCGAAGGCTCTCAGCCCAGCGTCGTGAGACCGTCGTGAGCAGGCCCGGGATCGTCGTGAGCTTCGGCCGGCGCTGAGTTCGGCTGGCGTCGTGAGCGAAGGCGATCGTCGTGAGACCGTCCTTTTTTCTCAAAAACGACGATCCGGGGACGTTTTTCGGCCCGGCCGGTGAACATTAGGGATAGGCGTGAGGACATCACGCCGCTACGAGCTCCGGCTCGCATCTCCCCTGTCGTCCGACCTGGAGGAGTTCGCCCGCCGCCACGAGCTGGGTTGGGGACCATCGATTCGCCTACTCATCCGCCGCGGGCTCGAGCTGGAAGCCAGATCCAGGCGGGCCTCCTTGGCAAGCGACTCGCCGGCAGCGCTAGCCGCGTTGACCGCGTCTGAGCACGCGGTGCTGATGGTCGCCTCGATCCTGCCCGAGGGCGAACAGCGGATGCAAGCGCTCGCTGAGCGCGCGGCCCAAGCCGCTGAAGCACGCCTCGCTGTGTTCAGCGCTCAGGAGACGGAGAGCTGATGAGCGACCGCTGCTTCGTCCGAGTGAAGTGGGATCCGGCCACCAGCGCCGGCGATGCACGCCGGGCGGTTGGCGGCTTCCTCCGATACATCCAGCATCGCGATTTGCATCCAGACTCCAACCCGGTTCGCACCGCCCAGGACGTGCACGGCCTGGTCAAGTACGTCGCCTACCGAGATCAGGCGACCAGCCGTGCTGAGCTGTTCGGCCCAAAGGGCGTAAGCGGCACTGATGCTCGGAAAGGTTTCGCCGAGTACGTGACCCGCTCGATCGAGCGCTCACAACCGCAGCTCTACCGCAGCCGCGATGGGCGCCTGCTAGATCGGCGGCGCGCTGTGTCGCGCTTTGTCATTTCGCCCGAGCGGGCTGCCGGGCTGGATTTGCAACGGCTGACACGCGTGGCCGTGGCTCGACTCGAGTCCGAGCTCAGAGTCGATGGGTTGCGCTGGATCGCAGCTGTCCATCGCAACACCCAGCACCACCACATTCATCTGGTCCTGGCCGGACTGCACGAGGAGGCCCCGGGCCGTTATCGGCGAGTCGACATCTCAAAGAAAGGTCTCGCCGCGATCAAGGAGACGTTCGCGCTTGAGATCTCGCGGCAGCGCGGAGATCGCTCACCCGAGATCGCGCCGAAGCCTGATGCCGATGGGGCCGATGGGGCGCATCCGCCTGTGCATGCCGCCGAGCTGACTCGCCTCCGCGCGATCCCGCTGCCTGCGTTGGTTGACCTTCCCCCGCGCCGATCGGTCGCGCCGATATCGAGTGGGCATGTCTCTTCGCTCGACGTGTCGGTTTTGCGTCTACGCGCGGCGGCTCGTCGATACCAGCGCCAGATGCAGCGCGCGGCTGAGCTCGAGGCCCGGCGATTGGGCTGGGAGCACGCCGCATGACGAGGCTCCTCGCCATGGTCGCCAACCAGATGGTCGAAGTGGCGCTCTACCTGCTGCAGCACGTCTTGCCGGCCTGGCTTCTCGGTTCATCGCCCGAGAGCCACGGCAGTAGTCGCTGGGCCCGCCCGGGCGAGCACGCCCGCCTGGGCCGTCCGGGAAGCGCGGATCACCTGCTCGGCGACGGCATTGTGCTCGGCTGGCATCGCGGCCGTCTGCTGCAGTCGCCGACGGAGGACAACGTGATCCTCTTTGGCGTCCAGCGCTCGGGCAAGACCTCAACTGTGGTCGTGCCCACTTTGCTCGGCTGGCGTGGCGTCGCCGTCGCCACCTCTACCAAAGAAGAGCTGGTCAAACTCACCGCTCACCTTCGGGCCACGCGAGGACACGTCTTCGTGTTCGCGCCGCTAGACCGCGATCACGCGTGGATACGGGACCTCGGCCTGAGCCCGGCGACCTGGAACCCGCTGGAGGCAGTCGACTCGTGCGGTTCGGCCTCCGAGCTCGCGGACCATTTCACCGCCGACGGCAAGCGCGGTCACGCCGCCCATTGGTATCTGGCCGCCTCCAGCCTCGTTACCGGGCTGGCAGTCTGCGAGCGCGAACGCGGCGGCGACATGCGCTCGGTGCTGGCGCGCCTCAATCGCACCGCCCCTTCCGAGTACATCGGCCTCTCCAAGGTCGTTGAGGACGCCAGCGCCTCGGATCTATTGCTGGCTTTCGGACTGACGCCCGAACGTGAGGCAGGCTCAATAGCCTCGACTGCTCGCTCCTCCCTTTCGCTATGGAACGACGAGCGCATCGCCGCCGCTACCAGGTCATCCGAGCAAGCGCTCGACCTTGATCGCCTCTTGACGGGGGGCGCAACTCTGTACCTGGTGGCGCCGGCCGAAGAGGCTGAGCGCTGCCGACCTCTCTTCTCCGCCCTCCTTCTCTCCCTGCTGCGGCGTGCGACTGCTAAAGCGCGCGTCCAGGGCGGTGTGCTGGCTCCGCGTTTGTTGCTGGCGCTGGACGAGGCGGCCAACTTTGCCCGCATCCCGCGTCTCGCCGGATACGCCTCCAGCGGTCCCGGCCAGGGCATCGAGCTCCTGCTTTGTTTCCACGATCTGGCCCAGATCGAGTCGGGTTACGGGCAGGAGCAGGCGCGGACCATCTGGAACAACTGCCGCGCTCGCTTGCTGCTCCCTGGTCAGGGTGACATCAAGACGCTGGAGCAGTTCAGCCGCGCAATCGGCGACGAGACTCGGACGTTTCGAGCCCAGCACTCGGACCGCTGGCGATCCAGCTCCAGCGAGCAGCGCGTGGGCCGGCCACTGGTCAGCGTCGACGAGCTGCGCCGCCAGCAGAGCGCGGTCCTGATCTACGCCAACGCGCCGCCAGCCCAGCTGGAGCTCCGTCGCTGGGACCAGGTTCCCGCGTGGCGCCAGCTGGTCATGTCCCGTCCAGCCATGGGTGCCGGTGCTGCCGGCAAAGGAGATAACTGAACGTGCGGATCCTGAACGACATCTCCGTCCGGCCCGATTTCGTGGGACTGCCGCCAAGCGTCTACCACGGCCTCGTCCACCTGACCAACAATGCGGCCGCGGTGCTGACCCTGGTGGCCGGTCTCGGCCTCACGGTCTCGTTGATCGGCCTAGTCCTGGCTTCATTCACGGCAAACCGCGAGCTGGGTGAGCGGGCGAAGGGCGGGATCGCGGTCTCGGTCTTCTCCATCGCCCTGCTCTATATCGGCGTCGCCGCGGCCAACTACGCCGGACGGCTCTTCAACTGATGGGCGACTACAGCTCGGCTGGCGCACAGATCGTCAACGAGGTCGTGGTCGCAATCGCCAATTGGTCGACCGCGGTCGCGGTGGCCAGCATCCGTTGGCTGGTGGAAGGCGTCGGCCAGGCAAGGCCTCAGCCACGCCACCGAGCCCGATTTGTCAGTGATCGTGCCCGTCTACGACCGCGTCTTGGCCATCTCGCTCCTAATCCTGGGCGCGATCGTTGCCCTGGCTCTCATTGAACGCATTGCGTGGGGATCGTCCGGCACCGGCCTGGGTCTCATCCCTCGAGTCGTCGCGGCCACCTTCGCCGCTTACGTTGGGCTCGCCCTGGTCAATTACGTCGCGGGGTATGCGGCGCTACTGGCTACCGTCTGGACTCCCGACTTCGCCGGCCTCAACAACCTGCTCATCCACAGTGTCGCGGTCAGTGACGCCGTGGTCGAGAAGGCAGGCAGCGGGCCGCACGTCAGCACCTTCGGGCTCATCTTCACCGCCCTTTCTGTGAGCTCGCTGGCGGTGATGGTGCACCTGGAGCTGGTCGTCCGCTCGGCCCTCATCTTGACCGTCACCTCATTTGTACCCCTGGTCTGCGTGCTCTCGATCTGGCCGCGAGCGGCCGGCGCCGCCACCACCCTGGCCGAGTTTCTGCTTGGGCTCTTTCTTTCCAAGTTCGTGGTCGCCACCGTCGTCTACGTTGGCTTCCGCCTGGTTGTGGTGGCGTTGACCTCGGCCGCCGACACCGACACAACTGAGAACTGGATGGCTTCGGGTCTCGCGGTGCTTCTTATCGCCGCGTTCTCGCCGCTGGTGGTCTTCTCGGCGCTTCGCTTCGCCCACACTCAGGCCGGCTCGGTCGCACGCAGCTTCACCGGCGCAACTGTCGCGTTGGCACCGACAGGCAAGCTGCTAGGCAGTGCGGGCAAGGCGCTCGGTCCGCTAGCGAAATCAGCTCAGAAACGTCTGGTTTCGGGCATCGCCCGCCTTCGGTCCCGCCAATGACACGTCACGGTCAGCAGGTCGTGCTCTCGACCGCTTCCTTGGGGCGGCGCGGAAGGGGTCAGGGGGAACCCGCGCCGCGCCGGGTTCCCCCTGTTCTGGGCCTCGAACAGCCGTTGTTATTGGACAGCCGCGGGGTGGCTCTTCTCCTCGGGATCGGTCGCACAAAGGCTTATCAGTTGATGTTTCGCAGAGAGGTGCCGGTTGTTCGAATCGGCCGGTGTGTTCGAGTGTCTCGAGCGGCACTCGCTGCGTGGATCGATGAGCAGTCTGCGGCCGATCGCAGCGATCGACGCCGGCTTGCGATCGGCCCCCTCTAGCGAGTGGCCGCCCGTCGTCGTGGGAACGGCGAAGGAAGCGTGTTCTTTCGCAAGGATGGCATATGGGTGGCCAGCATCACGCGCCAGGACGGATCCAGGAAACACTTCTATGGCGGAACTCGCGCAGAGGTGCAAAAGAAACTTGCCCTCGCCTTGCACGCTGTCGAAACGGGGACGCTTGCCGATGCCCGAGGTCTAAGCACCGGTGAGTTTCTTGACCAGTGGCTGACGGACGTAGTTCGCCCACACGTCAGGCAGTGGACGTACAGGGGCTACGAGGTCCACGTTCGGCTGCACCTCAAGCCAGCCTTGGGAAGGGTGCCACTGGCAAAGCTCACCCCGCAGCAGATTCAACAGTTAATCAACGCCAAGACTCGCAGCGGGCTCAAACCCAAGTCGGTGCGATACATACTCGGAACGCTTCGATCCGCTCTGAATCAAGCCGTAAGGTGGGACCTGATTTCGCGGAATCCGGCCACCCTGGTCGATGGGCCGCGAGTCGAACAGTTTGAGATCCAGCCCCTAAGTCCAGATGAAGCTCGCCAATTTCTGAGTTCGATCAAGGGCGATCGCTTAGAGGCGCTGTACTCAGTCGCTCTCACAATGGGTCTACGGCAAGGCGAGGCGCTCGGCTTGAGATGGCAAGACATCGATGTAGAAATGGGCTATATGAGGATCTCTAAGCAACTTCAGAGAGTTGACCGGAAGCTGCAGCTCGTCGAACCGAAGACGAAGCGCAGCCGCCGAACCTTGGCGATGCCGGCTGTCATCAACAGAGCGTTAATGGAGCATCGGGTTCGACAAGACCACGAAAGAGCCAAGGCCGGCGAGCGATGGGTCAACACCGAGCTCGTGTTCACAACACCGATTGGAACCGGTCTAGAGGGAACCGCGGTCACGAAAGACTTTCATCGAAAGCTGTCTCGAGCTCGACTGCCTCAACGCCGATTTCACGACCTTCGACACTCCTGTGCAACGCTATTGCTCGTCCAGGGTGTATCGCCGCGTGTCGTAATGGACGTTCTCGGGCATTCGCAGATCGCTCTGACCATGAATACGTACTCGCACGTGATTCCTGATCTGCGCCGCGATGCCGCGCAGCGGATGGACGACCTGCTCCACGAGCGATAGAGGGGCAAGTTGTAGTTCCAACGTTCAGCTGCGGCAGCAGGTCGTGAGATCGCAGTAGGGGGCCATTCATGGCGGTTGTGTCCGAGACCGATTGCGGCCTGCGGCCCATCAAAGGAACCGAGGTCCGGCTTGATTTGTTAGGGGTCAGCACAACGGTTGCTGACGGCTCGGACGAATTGGATCGTCTCTGCGAGCGGAGCTTCTTTTGAAGCAAAGCCTGTTTGAGGTTCGTAGCGCTGCGCTAGAGCTCTCATGATCAGGTTCCGGAATGGTGGAAGCTGGGCCGCGGCCCACTCTGCCGCTTCCTTCTTTGAAGCGTCCTGACCCGTCAGGCAAACGCGTAATGCTCGGCAGGCAGTCAACACTGCAAATGCGCGACCTCCATCACCGACATCATCGGTGAGACAATTGGGCAACCCTTGGAGTAGCTGGCGCACGGCTTCGACGAACTCCTCGTGAGAGATCGACGGAATGAAGGTCTGCGGCGGCGGACCGAAAAGAGCGACCCGGGCAACGAGGACGTGGTACCAGTCCACTACCCACCGCGAGTCGATCTGGATTCGGTGAAAGGGCTCACCTGGGCTGATCCGAGCCGCGGGCCACTTGCCTGATCGGAAGTTGACAAGCGCCGCCGCTGAGAGATAGTCGACTTCAATTCGGTCGTCCCACTGCGGTGCATCTTTGATCAACCTCTCGTGCATGGTGGCGAGGAGGTCGATGTCGTGCTCCGTCGGATCTGCACTAAGGACGCCCAACATGTCGACGTCGCTGATGCTGGCCTCAAAAGAACCGGTCGCGGCCGACCCAA
>WNFD01020084.1_pt1 | contig 11529 bp, 10 predicted proteins | sample 5400491 | NCBI WGS metagenome assembly WNFD01 (sample SAMN13153343, study PRJNA577476) | soil metagenome | isolation source: 120 cm saprolite under Douglas fir tree site 2 hole 2 replicate 2 | place: USA:California | collected 2015-04-18 | reverse complement strand
AAAAGCCCCGGCGGTGAGGCCGGGGCTTGATCTCGTTTTGCTCAACTCCTGGTCGAACGCTTAGTCGCGCTGACCGAGCAGCTGCAACAGCAGCGTGAACAGGTTGATGAAGTTCAAATACAGCGACAACGCACCGGTGATCGCCGCGCGCTCCGCGACGTCGCCACCGGCCGAGGCATAGCCGTAGATGTACTCGTTCTTCAGCCGCTGCGTATCCCAGGCGGTGAGGCCCGCGAACACCAGCACGCCGACCACCGAGACGATGAACTGCAGCATCGAACTGGCCAGGAACAGGTTGACCAGGCTCGCGATGATGATGCCGATCAGGCCCATGAACAGGAACGAACCGATCCCGCTCATGTCACGCCGCGTGGTGTAGCCGTAGAGGCTCAGCGCGCCGAAGGTCGCCGCGGTGATGAAGAACACCCGCACGATCGAGGTGTGGGTGTACACCAGGAAGATCGACGACAGCGAAATGCCCATCAGCGCGGAGAACACCCAGAACAACATCTGGGCGGTCGCAGGCCGCAGGCGGTTGATGCCGGCCGAGATGACGAACACCATGGCGAGCGGCGCCAGGATGAACAGCCATTTCAGCGGGCTCACGAACATCGCGTAGCCGAACGGCGTCAGGAAGGCGCTGCCGATCTTGGCCGCGGCGCCGGACGGATCGTTGGTCACCGCCGCCATGTAGATGCCGAGCGCGGCCAGGCCGGTGATGGCGAGGCCAATGCTCATGTAGTTGTAGATGCGCAGCATGTAGGCGCGCAGACCGGCGTCGACGGTCGCGGCGTCAACGCGCCCGGCGGCCCGGCCGAAAGGAGAGGCATAGTTGCGGTCTAGGTCCGACATGGTCGAATTCCCGTTAGTTGCCCGGCGGATCGCAGGGGTTTGCGGCGCCGGTCGATTAAAAAACCTATCTCAGATCGTGCGGATCGCCGACATTAAATTTGCGTCATCAATCCGGATCTGAACCCAAGGCTTATGTGGGAAACTAGCACATCCGCTGCAAGCTTCCACGCGCGGCTGAATGTCGCTCCGCACGGGCAATCCGCGACAAAATGCCCGTTAACCGTGTGTCAGGATGCCCGTTAACCGTGTGTCAGGCGCGGTTCGTTCCACGCATGGCGGGTATTTCCGCTCATATCAGACCCGCCGGCTGGCTCGTTCAATCCTTCATAAGTTCCGCAAGACCGAGGCTGGCTTCTGGTTCAGCGCCAAAAGCGTGCCGATCAGCCCGAGCCCGACCGTGACGACCAGGGCGGCCGTGACCACGCCCGCGGCGCTGCCGGCCTGCCAGACGAAACTCAGCGTCATCAGCCGGGTCACGATCAGCCAGGCCGCGACCGAGCCCGCGATCACGCCGAAAATGGCGGTGGCGAGCCCGATCAGGAGATATTCCAGCGCATAGGCGCCGAGCAGCCGGACCCTTGTGGCGCCGAGCGTCTTCAGGATGACCGCGTCATAGACCCGATGGCGATGGCCGGCGGCCAGCGCGCCGCCCAACACCAGGATCGCCGAGATCAGCGTAATCGCGCTGGCGCCGCGGATCGCGAGCGCCAAATTGGTGACGACGCTGCCGATGGTTTGCATCACCTCGCGCACCCGCACGCTGGTCACCATGGGAAATGCGTCAGCCACTTGCTTGATGATCCGGGCGTCGCCGGCGGCGTCCGGACGCGCCTCGCTCAGCGTCGCGACATGGGTATGCGGAGCGCCCTTGAAGGCGTTGGGCGAGAACACCAGCACGAAGTTGATGCCGAGGCCCTGCCAGTCGATGTTGCGCATATTGCCGATTTTCGCGGAGATGTTCCGGCCCAGCACGTTGACGACGATCTCGTCGCCGATGTTGAGCTTGAGCCCGTCGGCGATCTTCTTCTCGATCGAGACCAGCGGCGGGCCGGCGTAATCGGCGCCCCACCAATCGCCCTCGACGATCTTGGAGCCCTTGGGGATTTCGCCGGTATAGGTCAGGCCGCGGTCGCTCTGCAGCACCCATTCGGAGTCGGCGGAAGGATTGAGGTCCTCCGCCTTGACGCCGCGCGCGGCAACGATGCGCCCGCGCAGCATCGGCACATCGTCGACGGTGGCCTGCGGCTCGATCTTTTTCAGGAAATCGCCGAAGTGATCGGCCTCCGCGGAGGGGACGTCGATGAAGAAGAACGATGGCGCGTGCTCCGGCAGCGCGGCCAGAAACTGGCGCCGCAGATTGCCGTCGATCTGGGTGATGGTCACCAGCACGGCGAGGCCAAGCCCGAGCGACAGCACGACGGACGGGGTCAGCGCGCCGGGCCGGTAGATGTTCGAGATCGCCAGCCGCAGCATCGGGAAGCGCGATCGCGGCAGCCGCCGCGCCAGCGCCATGACCGCGGCCGCGATGCCGCGCAGCAGGGCGAACACCACGATCGACGAGCCGACGAACACGGCCGCCACGCGCTTGTCATAGGCGAGACCGATCACCACGGCGATCAGCAGCGCGATCACGACGGCCATCAGCGCCAGCGTGCGCCAGCGCGGCCGGTGCCATTCGGCGATCACCGCCTCGCGGAACAAGGCAGCCACCGGCACGTCATGGATGCGGCTGAGCGGCCACAGGCCAAAGGCCAGCGCCGTCAGCAATCCATAGACGAAGGAGAGGGCGAGTTCGCCGGCATGCACGGTCGGCACCACCGGCAGCGGCAGCAATTTGCCGAACAGGCCGACCACGACAAAGGGCAGCGCCGCGCCCACCGCGAGCCCGATCACCGAACCCAGGCCCGCGAGCACGATGACCTGTGTCAGATAGATCGAAAACACGTCGCGGCCGGTGGCGCCGAGCGCCTTGAACGCCGCGATGACGTCGAGGCGGCGATCGATATGGCTCTTCACCGCGTTGGCAACCCCGACGCCACCGACCAGAAGGGCGGCGAGCCCGACGAGAGTGAGGAATTGCGTAAAGCGGTCGATGGTGCGCTCGAGCTGCGGCGAGGCGTTGGCGCGGCTGCGGATTTCCCAGCCGGCTTCCGGCGCGGCCTGCCTTGCATCATCGATCAAGGTCGCGGTGGCGCGATCGTCGTCGGCGCCATCCGGCAATTTGAGCCGGTAGACCCAGCGCACCAGGCTGCCGGGCTGGATCAGTCCGGTCGCGCGCAGGCCCGCTTCGCCGACCAGAAAGCGCGGGCCGAGGCCGATGCCGCCGGCGAGCTTGTCCGGTTCGGCGTCGACCACGCTGCGGATCTGGAAGCTCGCCTCGCCGACGGTGACAACATCGCCGATCTTCAGGTCGAGGCGCGCCAGCAAGGTCGGATCGACGGCGGCGCCGAACTGACCGTCGCGCGCCATGAAGAGGTCGCCGAGCGGGACTTTCGGATTGAGCGCGAGTTCGCCGAGCATCGGATAGGCGCCGTCCACGGCCTTGAGCTCGACCAGCGCAAGGCGGCCGTCGGCCGCGCGCGCCATCACGCGCGAGGTCGCAGCGATCGACACCTGGCCGCGCGTGCGCAGGAATTCCACTTCGGCGGGCTTTGCTTCGCGCTGGAACAGCGCGAAGGCGACGTCGCCGCCGAGCAGGTTGCGGCCCTCGCGCGCCAGTCCGTCGCGCAGGCTCGCCGCGACCGAGCCGACGCCCGCGATCGCCATCACGCCGAGCGCGATGCAGGCGATGAAAACGTAGAAGCCGCGCAAGCCCCCGCGCAGTTCGCGCAAGGCGTAGCGCAGGCTCAGCGATGCCGGCCGGCCGCCACGGGCGGGCTCGGACGCGAGTGAGGCGGAGATCGGTTCGGATGCGATGCTCATGACGCTGCTTTGCGGTCCGCCTTGCCGTCGTCGATGCGGCCCGAGCGCAGGCGCACCACGCGGTCGCAGCGCCGTGCGAGCGAGCCGTCGTGGGTCACCAGCACCAGCGTCATGCCGCGCTCGGCATGCTTGGTGAACAGGAGATCGACGATCTGCTTTCCGGTCGCCTCGTCGAGATTCCCGGTGGGCTCGTCGGCGACCAGGATGGCGGGGTCGGGCGCGAGCGCGCGCGCCAGCGCGACACGCTGCTGCTCGCCGCCCGAGAGCTGTGTCGGGTAATGGTGCAGACGGTCGCCGAGCCCGACGGACGCCAGTTCGCGCGCGGCGCGCTCCGAAGCCTCGGCATTGCCGGCCAGTTCCAGCGGCACCGCGACATTCTCCAGCGCCGTCATGGTCGGGATCAGGTGAAAGGATTGGAAGACGATGCCGACCTGGCGGCCGCGGAAGCGGGCCAGCGCGTCCTCGTCGAGAGCATTGAAAGGCGTGCCGCTGACCACCACCTCTCCGCTGTCAGGACGTTCCAATCCCGCCATCACCATCAAGAGGGTGGATTTTCCCGAGCCGGACGGCCCGATCAGGCCGATGGTTTCGCCGGAGGCCACACTCAGGCTGATATCTTTCAGGATATGAACCCGCGCGGCACCGGTTCCGAGCGAGAGGTTGACGTTGGAAATGGAAATGGTGTCCGGCGAAAGGCCGGAGCGCGATGAGGATTCGATGAGACTGTCCATGGCTCGGTCATATGGCACTTTCGCTCTCGCGGTCGAGAGGCGGCGACCCGCGTTCGTGCACATACTCGTGTTGATGATGGCCTTGACGGTGGCGGGACCCACGCTTGCCGGAGGTCCGGCCGCCATGCCGGTCAAGATGGTCGTGCTGGGCGATTCGCTGAGCGCCGGTCTTGGTCTCCCGGCCCCTGCGGCGTTCCCGGCGAAGCTGCAAAAGGCTTTGAATGACAAAGGGATAGGCGTTGACATGACCAACGCCGGGGTGTCCGGCGACACCTCATCCGGCGGCCGCGACCGGCTCGACTGGTCGGTGCCGGAGGGAACCGAGGCCGTGATCGTCGAACTCGGCGCCAACGACGCGCTGCGCGGCGTCGACCCCGCGGTCACCCGGTCCGCATTGTCGGATATTCTCACCCGGCTGAAGGCGCGCGGGATCGCGGTTCTGTTGTGCGGGATGCTGGCGCCGCCGAACTACGGCCATGATTATGCGGACCGCTTCAACGCGATCTATCCGGACCTGGCGAAATCCTTCGACGTGCCGCTCTATCCGTTTTTTCTCAATGGTGTCGCCGCCGACGCCAAGCTCAACCAGGCCGACGGGATTCATCCGACCGCGGAGGGCGTCGATATTATTGTGCAAAACATCCTGCCTAGCGTAGAGGCATTGCTCAGCACGATAAAAGGGCAGCGCCAATGAAAAACAGGCTGTAATAACCTTACTTGTAAGGGTTTATTTCAGGAGGTTTCCGACCCGTAAACGCCACATGCTTCGCACAGTCACACAACTCAGTTAGAAATTGATAACGGTGATTCGTCACCGGGATTTGTTTCAGGGCATATCTTCCCGAAGTTTTACCCGCTGTTGAAGCGTGGGCAGGCTTCATCCGGAAATCATGCCCAAGCATCGGGAGTCCTTAACGATGCCGCGTTTGTTCACTGGACTGGAAGTCCCGGCCGAGATCGGCCAGACGCTTTCCAGCTTGCGGGGCGGCCTTCCCGGCGCCCGCTGGATCGATCCCGAAAATTATCACGTCACCCTGCGCTTCATCGGCGATATCGACGGCGCCTCCGCCAACGAAATCGCCTCCATGCTGGTTCGCGTCAACCGCAAGCCGTTCGAGGTGACGGTGCAGGGCCTGTCGAGCTTTGGCGGCCGCAAGCCGCGCGCGGTGGTGGCCTCCATCGTGCCGAGCAAACCTCTGATCGAGCTGCAGGCCGAACTGGAGCGGCTGATGCAACGCATCGGGCTCGATCCGGAAGGGCGCAAATTCACCCCGCATGTGACGCTGGCGCGGCTTTACGATGCCTCGAGCCAGGACGTCGCGGACTATCTGTCGGTGCGCGGCTATTTCCCAAGCCGGGTTTTCACGGCGGAACGTTTCGTGCTGTTCTCCGCCCGCGCCTCCACCGGCGGCGGCCCCTATGTGGTCGAGGATTCCTACGCGCTCAGCCCGTAACGTCTTGGTTACCCTGCTCTCGTCCGAACGCGGTCAAGGATGTCGCCGGCGCCTTCCGCGCATACCTCCCGGATCGATTCGCGGCTTGCAATTTCTTTAGCGTTGGGGCCGTAAGGTAGGGCATGTTGTCCCATCCCTCCGACGCGTTCCGTAGCCAGTACCAGGCCCTCGTTTCCTCCGGCGCGATCGAGCCGGACGAAGCCCAGGCTGAAGTCGCCGACGCCTTTGCCGCGCTCGAGCGGCGGCTCGCGACCTACAAGCCGCAGCGCAAGCAGGGCCTACTCGGCCGGCTGTTTTCGGACAAGGACGACGCGCCGCCGCGCGGCCTCTACGTTCACGGCGAAGTGACGTGCATGAGCGGATCTACGGCTACCGCCAGGGCATCGCGCGCGGCGAAACCGTCAATGGCGACGTGATCACGCTGACAGCATCGGCGATCTTCGAGGAGGCGTGGCTGTTGTGCTTCGACGAGTTTCACGTCACCGACATCGCGGATGCAATGATTCTCGGGCGGCTGTTCGCAAAACTGTTCGAGTTCGGCACCGTGGTGGTGGCAACCTCCAATGTCGCGCCGGAGGATCTCTACAAGGGCGGGCTGAACCGGGCGCTGTTCCTGCCGTTCATCGCGCAGATCGCCGATCATATGGACGTGCTGCGGCTCGACGCGCGCACCGATTTCCGGCTGGAAAAGCTCGCGGGCGCCAAGATGTGGCTGGTGCCGGCGGATCGCGACGCCGCCGCCGCGCTCGACAAGGCGTGGGTCAGGATGACCGGCAACGCGCCGTGCAAGCCGCGCGATATTCCGATCAAGGGCCGCACGCTGCATGTGCCGTGCTCCGCGCACGGCGTGGCGCGGTTTTCCTTCGCCGACCTCTGCGAAAAGCCGCTTGCGGCTTCCGACTATATCCGCCTTGCGCACGACTATCACACCATCCTGATCGATCGCATTCCGGTGATGGATTATCCCGAGCGCAACGCTGCCAAGCGGTTCATCTCCCTGATCGATACGCTCTATGACAACGCGGTGAAACTGATGGCCTCGGCCGAGGCCGACCCGGTGTCGCTGTACCTTGCCGATGAGGGCAATGAGGCCAATGAATTCAAGCGGACGTCGTCGCGCCTGATCGAGATGGGCTCGGAATCCTACCTGGCGCTGCCGCACGGCCACAAGGACTCCGCCGCCAGCGGCTCGTCCACGGGACTGGTGGAAACGTAGAGTCAAGCGCCGTCATTCCGGGGCGCGCGAAGCGCGAACCCGGAATCCAGAGGTTGTGGGGCGAGATTCCGGGTTCGACGCGGAGCCTGTCATCGGGCGCGCATTCGCGCGAGCCGGTGGCGTCGCCCCGGAATGACGACCCAGCCCTGACTGAAATCCAGGCAGGTCCGTCAATCCGTCATGGCGCGACTTGAACGGCTCGGGCGAAAGGGATAACCAGCCACTCAGCTCTTCAAAACCTCTCCCCGTTCGGGTTCGCAAAGGACAGATTTCCATGGCGCGCGACAAGATTGCTTTGATTGGCTCCGGTCAGATCGGCGGAACGCTGGCCCACCTCATCGGCCTGAAGGAATTGGGCGACGTCGTGATGTTCGACATCGCCGAGGGCGTGCCCCAGGGCAAGGCTCTCGATATCGCGCAGTCCTCGCCGGTCGACGGCTTCGACGCGCATTATGCCGGGGCCAATTCCTACGACGCGCTCGACAACGCCAAGGTCTGCATCGTTACGGCCGGCGTGCCGCGCAAGCCGGGCATGAGCCGCGACGATCTCCTTTCCATCAATCTCAAGGTGATGGAGCAGGTCGGCGCCGGCATCAAGAAATACGCCCCGGACGCCTTCGTCATCTGCATCACCAACCCGCTGGATGCCATGGTCTGGGCGCTGCAGAAGGCCTCCGGCATGCCGCACAAGAAGGTGGTCGGCATGGCCGGCGTGCTGGATTCGGCGCGCTTCCGCCATTTCCTCGCCGACGAGTTCAACGTCTCCGTCGAAGACGTCACCGCGTTCGTGCTCGGCGGGCATGGCGACACGATGGTGCCGCTGGTGAAATATTCCACTGTCGCCGGCATCCCGCTGCCCGATCTGGTCAAGATGGGCTGGACCTCGCAGGCCCGGATCGACGAGATCGTCGACCGTACCCGCAACGGCGGCGCGGAAATCGTCAATCTGCTGAAGACCGGCTCGGCGTTCTATGCACCGGCGGCGTCCGCGATCGCGATGGCCGAGAGCTACCTGAAGGACAAGAAGCGGGTGCTGCCCTGCGCGGCCTATCTGAACGGCGAATACAGCGTGAAGGACATGTATGTCGGCGTTCCCGTCGTCATCGGGTCGAAGGGTGTCGAGCGCATTGTCGAGATCGAACTGGCCGGCAAGGACCGCGAGGCCTTCGACAAGTCGGTCGGGGCGGTGCAGGGGCTGGTCGATGCCTGCAAGAAGATCGCGCCCGACCTGCTCGGGCGCTAGCCGGGCCATAAGCGGGCCGGCTGGACCGGCCCGCCACTTTCGGCGCTTGCAGTTATCGTGGTATATGGTATGCCAGCTGTAAAAAGGCCGATGTAAGCCCTCAAATGCATCGTGCGAGGGTTCGGGGAGCGACTCAATGAATATTCACGAATACCAGGCCAAGGCGCTGCTGCACGAGTTTGGCGTCCCGATCTCGAAGGGCGTCCCCGTGCTGCGGCCGCAAGATGCCGACGCGGCGGCGAAAACGCTGCCCGGACCGGTCTGGGTGGTGAAAAGCCAGATCCACGCCGGCGGGCGCGGCAAGGGCAAGTTCAAGGAGGCCTCCGCTGGCGACAAGGGCGGGGTGCGGATCGCCAAATCGGTCGATGAGGTCAACGAATTCGCCAAGCAGATGCTGGGGGCGACGCTGGTCACGGTGCAGACCGGGGCGCATGGCAAGCAGGTCAACCGTCTCTACATCGAGGAAGGCTCCGACATCGACAAGGAGTTCTATCTGTCGATCCTGGTCAACCGCGAAACCTCCGAAGTCTCGTTTGTGGTGTCCACCGAAGGCGGCGTCAACATCGAGGACGTCGCCCACAATACGCCGGAAAAGATCGTGACCTTCTCGGTCGATCCCGCGACCGGCATCATGGGCCACCATGGCCGCACGGTCGCGAAAGCGCTGAACCTCACCGGCGACCTCGCCAAGCAGGCGGAAAAGCTTGTGACCCAGCTCTATAACGCCTTCGTCGCCAAGGACATGGCGATGCTGGAGATCAACCCGCTGGTGGTCACCAAGCAGGGCCAGCTCCGCGTGCTCGACGCCAAGGTCTCGTTCGACGACAACGCGATGTTCCGCCATCCCGAGGTGGCGGCGTTGCGCGACGAGACCGAGGAGGACGCCAAGGAAATCGAGGCCTCGAAATACGATCTCAACTATGTCGCGCTCGACGGCACCATAGGCTGCATGGTCAACGGCGCGGGCCTTGCCATGGCGACGATGGACATCATCAAGCTCTACGGCATGGAGCCTGCGAACTTCCTCGATGTCGGCGGCGGCGCCAGCGTCGAAAAGGTGGCGGCTGCCTTCAAGATCATCACCGCCGATCCCAGCGTGAAGGGTATCCTGGTCAACATCTTCGGCGGCATCATGAAATGTGATGTGATCGCCGAGGGCGTGGTCGCCGCGGTGAAGCAAGTCGGCTTGCAAGTGCCGCTGGTGGTGCGGCTCGAAGGCACCAATGTCGATGCCGGCAAGAAGATCATCAGCGAGTCCGGCCTCAACGTGCTGCCGGCCGACAATCTCGACGACGCTGCGCAGAAAATCGTGAAAGCCGTCAAGGGAGGGTAACGATGGCCGACCATCTCGCCGCACCGACGCCACTGGAAGAGCACCGCAGGCTCGCCGTGTTCGCGGGCGAATGGAACGGCGAAGAGATGGTCTATCCGTCGCGCTGGAACGCGGGCGGGCCTGCGACCTCCCTTGTCACCGCGAAGATGGCGCTCAACGGCTTCTACCTGATCCAGGACACGCTCCAGACGCGCGACGGCAAGGAGACCTTCGCGACCCACGGGCTGTTCACCTACGACCGCGAGGACCGGACCTACAAATTGTTCTGGCACGATTCGCTCGGCTATTACCCGCCATCGCCGGCCTCCGGCGGCTGGAGCGGCAAGGTGCTGACCTTGGTGCGCGGCTCGCTGCGCGGCAATGCGCGCCACGTCTACGAAATCGTGGACGACAACACCTACAACATGAAGATCCAGTTCTCGCCCGACGCGGAAGGATGGGCCGACGTGCTCACCGGCGTGTACCGGCGCGTGCACTAAAGGCAGGCGCTGCGGTCCATGAGCGACATTGACCCGATGGTGTCTGGCGTCCCGTTCGCATCGTCGCTCGTTGTTGCTTTTTTCAATCGCGCATCGCTAACACACTGAGGGAACATGTCCGTCCTGATCGACAACAACACCAAGGTCATCTGCCAGGGCTTTACCGGCAAGAACGGCACTTTCCACTCGGAAGCCGCGATCGCCTATGGCACCAAGATGGTCGGCGGCACCTCGCCGGGCAAAGGCGGCTCGACCCATCTCGGCCTGCCGGTGTTCGACACCGTGGCAGAAGCGCGCGACAAGACCGGCGCCGATGCGAGCGTGATCTATGTGCCGCCGCCGGGTGCGGCGGACGCGATCTGCGAGGCGATCGATGCCGAAATTCCGCTGATCGTCTGCATCACCGAAGGCATTCCGGTGCTCGACATGGTGCGGGTGAAGCGCTCGCTGTCGGGCTCGAAATCGCGGCTGATCGGGCCGAACTGCCCGGGCGTGATGACGGCCGGCGCATGCAAAATCGGCATCATGCCGGCCAACATCTTCAAGCAAGGCTCGGTCGGCATCGTCTCTCGGTCGGGCACGCTGACCTATGAGGCGGTGTTCCAGACGACCCAGGAGGGCCTCGGCCAGACCACCGCGGTCGGCATCGGCGGCGACCCGGTCAAGGGCACCGAATTCATCGATGTTCTGGAGATGTTCTTAGGCGATCCCAAGACCACCTCGATCATCATGATCGGCGAGATCGGCGGTTCGGCCGAGGAGGACGCGGCGCAATTTCTGAAGGACGAGGCCAAGCGTGGCCGCAAGAAGCCGATGGTCGGGTTCATCGCCGGCGTCACGGCGCCCCCCGGCCGCCGCATGGGTCATGCCGGCGCGATCATCTCTGGTGGCAAGGGCGACGCCGGCTCCAAGGCAGCGGCGATGGAATCGGCCGGAATCACGGTTTCGCCGTCGCCCGCGCGGCTTGGACATACCCTCGCCGAAAAATTGAAATCTTAATTCATACCTTAGTTCTTTTCAGCGCGAAGTTTCCTCCTAAATAGGGTACATGGTTTTAGACCAGCATCGATCCGTTGACGGGGTCGGTGACCGCGCCGTTTGTTACGCGCGAAGTAAAAAATCACCAGGACGCCATCATGTCTCGCCAGGACGCGAACGCAGCCTTTGCCCTCTCTTCCTTTTTGCAGGGCACCAACGCCACTTACATCGACGATATCTACGCCCGCTACGAGAAAGACTCCGCTTCGGTCGACCCCGAATGGCAGGAGTTTTTCAAGAGCCTGAAGGACACCCCCGCCG
>WNFD01012440.1_pt1 | contig 11530 bp, 12 predicted proteins | sample 5400491 | NCBI WGS metagenome assembly WNFD01 (sample SAMN13153343, study PRJNA577476) | soil metagenome | isolation source: 120 cm saprolite under Douglas fir tree site 2 hole 2 replicate 2 | place: USA:California | collected 2015-04-18 | reverse complement strand
TTGGAAATCATTCATCCCGAAGTTTATCCGCTGGATTCAGGCGCGCCGCCTGCGGTGCGTCCCGTGTATGGCCTGCCCTCTGAGATTGGTCAACGAGTCTATGCCGGGCTGGTTGCTCAGGCGCTCGCCGCGCTCGGCGGGCGAATCGAGGGCGCGATGCCCGCGGCGCTCCGCGCGCAGGCCGGGGTGACGGCGCTCGGTGAGGCTCTGCGCATGCTCCATCAGCCGCCTGCGGACGCTGATCCGGCAAAGTTCGAAGCCGGCGATAGCGCCGCGCATTTCGCGCTCGCCTTCGATGAGATGTTCGCGTTTCAGCTCGCGATGGGAATCGATCGGATGCGAGCGGCGCGGCGTATCGGCGCGCGGATGGACGCTCCGGCCAAGCTGACCGCGCGCCTGCTCGAGACGCTGCCGTTTGCGCCGACGCGCGCGCAACTCCGCGCGATCGACGAAATCGGCGCTGACCTCGCGCGAACGCATCCGATGAACCGCCTGCTGATGGGCGACGTCGGCAGCGGCAAGACGCTGGTCGCGCTATGGGCGGCGCTGCGCGCGGCTGAATCGGGATGGCAGGTCGCGATGATGGCGCCGACCGAGTTGCTTGCCGAGCAGCACTATCGCAGCTTCATGGCGCTGTGCGGTGCGCTCGGCGTGCCGGCCGCGCTGCTGCTCGGCAAGACTCCGCCGTCCGAGCGCGCACGAACGCTTCGGCTGCTCGCCTCGGGCGCGATTCCGTTGGTCTTCGGCACCCACGCGCTCATCCAGGAGGGCGTCGCGCTCAGAAGCCTCGGTCTCGCGGTTATCGACGAGCAGCATCGCTTCGGCGTTTTCGATCGCGCGCGCTTAAAAGCATTGGGCCCCAGTGCTCATGTGCTCCTGATGACCGCGACGCCAATACCGCGAAGCCTCGCGCTCACGCTGCTCGCCAACTTGGACATTTCGGCGCTCGACGAGATGCCGCCGGGACGGACGCCGGTTGTGACCGAAATCTTCACCGAAGATCGAATCGGCGAGGTTGACGTGATCGTGCGCGCGGAACTCGAGGCCGGACGGCGCGCGTACTATATCGTTCCGCTGATCGAGGGCGAGGAGGAGGGCGATGAGCGCTTGTCCGTGGCGGCGACTGCCAAGCGGCTCGGCGCGGGACCGCTCGGCGGTTTCAAAATTGGCACGCTGCACGGCAGGATGCGCCCGGCGGATAAGGAACGCGCGATGCGTGAGTTTCGCGACGGCGCGCTCGACGTGCTGGTCTCGACTACCGTGGTCGAGGTCGGAATCGACGTGCCCGAAGCGAGCGTGATCGTGGTGATCGCGGCGGAGCGCTATGGGCTCGCGCAGCTTCATCAATTGCGTGGCAGGGTGGGGCGGGGCGCCGCGGCCTCGCGATGCTGCCTGGTGGTTTCGCGCGAGAACGACGCGCGTGCGCGGCTCGACAAGCGCCTTGAGGTGATGGTCCGCGCCACCAGCGGCGCCGAGGTCGCTCGCGCCGACCTCGAGCTGCGCGGCCCCGGCGACTTGCTCGGCGCAAGACAAAGCGGCGCGCTGCCGCTGCGCTTTGCAGACTTTATCCGCGACGGTCGGCTTATCGAGCAGGCGCGGGCGATGGCGGAGAGCTGGCTTAAGCGCGATCCCTCGCTTGAACTGCCTGACTCGGCCGGCGCGCGCGCCGCGCTCCTGCGGATGCTCGATTTCGGCTTCAGCCTCGGAGATATAGGCTAGAGGCGATGGCGCGGGCGAGATCCAAATCGAAACGGGGCGGTTCAGAAACAAAGATAAAGAGTCGGCGCGAGGTCTCCGCCGGCGGGCTCATCTGGCGGCGCCGGAGCGACGGCTCGATAAGCGTGGTACTCGTCAGGCCGGCCGGACGCAGCACCTGGGTCCTGCCCAAGGGTCACCTGGAGGAAGGCGAGACAGTCGCGCAGGCGGCGACGCGCGAGGCGCGCGAGGAGACCGGCCTTACGGTGGGGGAGATCGAGCCGCTCGGCGAAATCTCCTACGTCTATTCGTCGCGCGAGCGCAATGGCGCGGCGCTTACGCGGATTTTCAAGCGCGTACATTTCTTCCTGATGGAACACACGGGCGGCGATACCTCGGCGCACGACTCGGAGACCGACGAGGTCGCCTGGCTGAGTTTCGACGAGGCGCTGACGCGCGCGACTCATCCGAGCGAGCAGGAGCTGATCGCCAAGGCGCGCGCGATGCTGGGCGCTTAAGCGCCGGGGGCGGCGGCGCCGATCGCGCTCGCACGCCATACGGCCGGGGCGAGTTCCGCCGAGTGCGCGGCGCCTGGACCGATAATCGCGAGCACCGCCGCGCCGCGGCGCTCCACATGATAAGGCGCGCCATCGGTCGCGATTCGTTCCAGTATACCCGCGTAAGCCTGGGCGAAGGCTGCGGCGCTGGTGTAGTCGCTCAACGCCACGATCCAGATGACCGTGGTCGCGCCGACACTGTTTTGCAGCACCGCCATCCGATCTCCGCGCCACGCGCGAGCCAGTGCGGACCCTGTCGGGCCGCCCGCACTGCGCGTCAGGATGACGCGCAGGAGCAACTCGCCGTAAGTGTTTTCCGCGACCTCGCGCCATCCCCTGAGCGCCCGCCTCCATCCGCCGACGGTTATCGCCGGCGGCGAGGAATGGCTGAAGTAAAGCGCCGGATCGATGATCTCCCGCGTCGAGAGCGGCGGCTTGCCATAGAGCGCGTTCACCGCTTTCCAGCCGCCGTGCTGGTAGACCTCGCCGACGAAGCGGGTCCCGTCGATGTACTGAAAGATGAGCGAATCGCGCAGCGCCGCCGGCGTATCAGGCGATTGCACGTCGAAGATCTTCGGCATGTCCTCGAGATGGGTGAGCAACGTGTGAATGGTCTCCGCGTTGATGATTCCTGAGATATAGCCGTAGCCGACCAGCGTCGCATCGCCCTCGACCACCGACTTCAGCGCCAGCGCGCGATCGTCATTGTCGATGATTCGATCGATCTGGGTATGAACGCCGAAATACTGGTCCTGCAGCGCGTGGGTCAACTCGTGCGCGACCAGCATATCGCTCGTCGGATCCTTGCGCCTGAAAACTCCCGTGATCCTGGACCACAGGCTGGGCTGGGACTTGCCCTTGACCAGGATCATTTCCCGATCCTGGGGATCGTAAAAGGCCACGACCTGGCTGCTCAACACGCGCATCGTCTGGCTCTTGAGGTCGGTTCCCGCGGCGTAAAGTCCCGTCAGCTCGCCGACCTCAGCCGCGCGTTGTAGTTCAGCCTCGTCGTGATTTTTGAAGTTGAGCTGGCGCAACTCCTGCACGTCGGAATAAATCTGACCGGCCCTTCGAAGGTTGACCTGGCCGCCGCTCACGACCGCGTAGGCGCATCCCGCGAACGTAAGCGCGAGCAGCGCAGCGCCTTGATGAAGTCGCAGTGGACGGCGCGAGCGCATCAGCGCGCGGCGAGCCGGCGAAGCGGCGGCGGCGTGGAGCGGGCGGCCGGCAACGCGGCATGGAGCGACGGACCGCCCGGCGTAATCGCCGGCGCCGGCGCTGTGATCGTACTGGCCTTCCATATCGCCGGCCCCAGGCGGTCGTAATGCGCGACCGCTTCGCCGATCACCACGAGCACCGCGTTGCCTTTGAGTTCGACGCGATGCGCCGCTGGATGGCCATGCATGCCATCGAGCACCTTGCGATAGACGGCTGCGAAGCGCGCGGCCGAATCGGCGTCGCGAAACGCCAGCAGCCAAATCACCGTCACCGTCTCGCCCTTGCGCAGCATCACGATCCGGTCGCCCGCCCATTTGCCGGCGAGCGCCAGGTCCGGCGACTTCGTGCCGCGCGTGTTTTCCAGGATGATGCGCAGGCCGAGCTCACCCAGCGTGTCTTCGTCGGACTTATGCCAGCCGGCCATCCGCGATTGGTAGCCTGCGACCGTGACCGTAGCGGGCAGGGCAGGGCGCTCGAAGTAGAGCGACGGATCGATGATCTGCTGGGTGGATTGCGGCGGATCGCTGTAGAGCTTGTCGACCCCCTTCCACCCGCCCCGCTGGTAAGCCTCGGCGACGAACTTGACGCCGTCGGTGTATTGGAAAATCAGCGGCTCGGCCACGCCACGCGGCACGCCGGCGGCCGCGCCGGTAAAGGTTTGCGAGAAGCTGGTGAGATTGCCGATCAGCGTGGCGAGGATCACCGAGTCCATGCGGCCCAGCATGCAGGCGTAGCCCGCGATGGTCGCGTCACCCTCTGCCACCGAGTGCAGCGCGAGCGCGCGGTCGCCGTTGCTCTTGAGCGCCTCGTCCCTGGCGCCGAAATTGAAGTTCTGGTCCTGCAGCGCGTGGGTGAACTCGTGCGCCAGGATCATGTTGTCGAGCTTGGTCTGGAGTTCGGGGGGCTGGCCGGGAAATTCGCGCTCGAGCGCGCCGTTTACCACCACCATCGTCTTCTTCTTGAAGTCGTAAAACGCGATCACCTGGCTTTCGAGCAGGCTCATGTTGGCGGCCTTGAGATTAACCCCAGGCGGATACAATCCGATCATCGCGCCGGCGCGGCCGTCGGTATCGATCGCCTCGGGCGTGTATTCGCTCTCCAGTTCCGCCTCCAGCAACTTGCCCGCTTCTTCGGTGCTGCGGACCACGACCGGAACCTTGTTCTTGAGCTTGAGCAGACGGACTTCCTGGATGGTCTGCTCGACGGCGGCCGCCTGCTGTTCGTCGATCTTGCCGTTTTCCGCCTGCGCGCGGACGCCTCGCGCGCCGGCCACTGCCAGCAGCATCGCGGCAATGATCGAAAGCAGTAGCGCTCGCGGGGAGTAAAGCAGCGGATGTCGCGGGAGGGGGCGGGTGGGGTGTTTCATTCGCTGATAATTATAACCGGCAGTCCGAAGCGCGCGGTCTGGACCGCACGCGCCTGGGCCTGCTCGCGGGTCGCGAACCCACCCATCCGCACACGGTAATAGCGCCTGCCCCCGGTATCAAGCTCGCTCAGCCTGACGTCGGGGTAGTAGGCGGCGAGGCGGACGCGGATATTCTCGGCGTTGCCCTGGTCGGCGTACGATCCGGCCTGGACGAAGTATTGCGGCTCGCCCGCGGGATCGAACTCCGGCGTCGACACAAGATCCATCCGCACCAGCGCCGTGCCCGGCGCGACCATCCCGAGCGCGCGCGCCGCGCCGTACGAGAGATCGATCTTGCGCCCCTTGCGGAACGGGCCGCGATCGTTGATCCGCACCTCGACCGCGCGTCCGCTGCCGATATCGGTCACGATCACGCGCGCGCCCAGCGGAAAAATGCTCGAAGCGGCGGTCATCTGGTCCTGATCATAGATTTCGCCGGTGGCGGTCGGACGGCCGTTGAAGCCCGGCCCATACCATGACGCCTTACCCATGACTGAACGGATCGAGACCGAGCCGATCGCACCCGACCCGGCCGCGACGAGCGCAGGCGTCACGCTCTGCGCGGGCTCTTGCGAGGCGCATCCCGCCGCCATCGAGCACCCCGCTATCGCGAGCCCCAGCCATCGCCACATCGTCATCCGCGCCTTGCCTTGCGGCCCCCGCCGCATCTTCGGCAACTTCGGGGATGATTATAGGCGGCAGCTCAGGGCTTAAGAATACGTCCCGCCCGTTTTTGAGCCGCGCTCGAATGTTCTCAAGCGCATCTCGAGCTCAAACATAAGCGCGTCTGTTGACAGCCGATGGCCCCGGCGTGTCGGCGGGCCGCTCTTCGCGTGGTAGCATTGAACAAGCGCGCCCGGCCCCGGCCGCGTGCCAGGATGCTGCGAAACAGGGAGGATCTCGAGGAGTTGGAGGCGCGCACGCTCGCGCCTTACGCGATGCTGTCGCGGATGAGCCGCGGACGGCGTTTTCCCGAGCCGCCGCATCCGATGCGCACGGCGTTCCAACGCGACCGCGACCGTATCGTTCATTCCGCCGCCTTTCGCCGCCTCGAATACAAGACCCAGGTCTTCGTCAACCACGAGGGCGACTACTATCGCACGCGCCTGACGCATACGGTGGAGGCCGCGCAAATCACACGCACGGTGGCGCGGGCGCTCGGGCTCAATTCGGAGCTGGCCGAGGCGGTCGCGCTCGCGCACGACCTCGGCCACACTCCGTTCGGTCATGCCGGCGAACGGGCGTTGCGCACGCTGATGGAGCCGCATGGAGGTTTCGATCATAACGCGCAGAGCCTGCGCACGGTCGATTGGATCGAAGTGCGTTATCCGAATTTCCGCGGGCTCAACCTCACCTTCGAGGTGCGCGAGGGCATCATCAAGCACTCCGAGTTCAAGTTGCGCCCGGCGGCGGCTGAGTTCGATCCGGCGTTGTTCCCGTGCCTGGAAGCGCAGATCGTGGACCTCGCCGATGAAATCGCGTATCTCGCGCACGACGTCGACGACGGGCTGAAGGCCGACATGCTCACGGTCGACGATCTCAACTGCACGCGCCTGTTCCGCCAGGCGGCCGCCGCCGCGCACGAGGCGAGCCCGCGGGCCGAGCCGGGCGTCGTGCGCTACCAGACCGTGATTCGCATGATCGACGCGATGGTCACCGACCTCGTCGCCAACATCGACGCGGAGCTCGAGCGCGGCGCCATCCGCAGCGTCGACGACGTGCGGCGCGCGGGGCGGGCGCTCGCAAACTTCGGTCCGGCGATTGCACCGATGGTCGAAGAGCTCAAGCAGTTGATGCGCGAGCGGCTGTACCGTCATTACCGGGTCAGCCGGATGACCGGCAAGGCGGGCAGGGTGCTCGAGCGCCTGTTCGAGACTTACATGGGCGAGCCGCGCCAGATGCCGGGCCACGTGCTGCGCCGAATTGAAGTCGACGGCGAGGCGCTCGCGCGCGTGGTCGCCGATTACATCGCCGGGATGACCGACCGCTTCGCACTGGATGAGTACCGCAAACTTTTCGATCCCGATGAACGTGTCTGACGCGCCTTCAAACGGATTCGAAAGAAAAGGGCGGCCGTCGGGGCGCGCGCGCGGCTCCACGGTGCGCATCGTCATCCGGCGCGAGGATCATATCGGCGACGGACTGGGATTTATCTTTCTCGAATCCGGCGGCGGCGATCACGACGCGATAATCGAACGGCTGCGCGAATATCTTGGCCCGCGAATCAGAATCCTCAAGGCTGAAATCGGCGCCGAGCGGATCGAAGTCGAAGCCGGCGGGCGACGCTTCGCCGACGAAGCGTCGAGGCTGGCGGAAGCCGGCGAGGGGCTGCGGCGCAAGGGCGCGTCGCGCAACGCGATGGCGCATTTCAATGAGGCGCTCGCGCTGGACCCGCTCAATGTGATGGCTCTGCGCGGGCTGGGCGCGCTGTTCTCGTCGCGCCAGGATTACTCGGCGGCGTTCAGGATGCTGTGCAAGGCGCGCGAGGCCGCGGGCGACAGCCCCGAAGTGCTGCACGATCTTGGCCGCGCTGCGGCAGGGATGGGGCGGATCGCGACGGCGATCGTATACCTCGAACGAGGCTGCGAGCTGGCGCCGGACAACCTGGCGATCCGGCGGACGCTTGCGGACCTGGGACGGAAGCCGCGCTCGACGATGAAGCTCAAGGAACGCGCGGCGCAAATCCAGCGCGATCGCGAAAACGGCGGCTAGTGCCGCGTGCCTTGCCGCGGTTTCCTCGCCTGTGGCGCGAAGGCTACAATCGCTCCATTGTGAAGTTCATCGATCTGCGGCAGGCGGCCGCGCTCGGCCTGCTCGCCGCCTGGTACTTGCTGACTCCGCCGTTCGCGCCCGGAAACCCGCCCGGCCCGCTGCAACTCCGTGCGCCGCTTAGCCAATGGAACCAGATGGATTCGTCCGACACCGCGTCGGGATGCGACGAACAACGCAACAACATGGTGCGTATGTACAGCAGCGGCGACATGACCTCGGTGTCGACCCAGTTCAAGCTCTGGCTCTACCACAACTCGGTATGCGTCTCTTCGGACGACCCGCGTCTCAAACAGGTCGGCGGGCAGCTTACTCATCAGCCGTTGAAGTAGTATGGGGTCAGGTCAACGGCTGCGATCTCGCCGGCGTGCGTGCCATCAGGATGACATTGTCGCTGAAGCGCCTGCCTCGCAACCATCGCGGCCAGTGAATCGGAGTAAACGGGATTCTCCCGGAATTCGTGTAGTGGATTGTCGGCTCGACTAATCCGCACTCGCGAGCGATTCTCAGCAGATCGATCTCCAGCAAGGCCGTCAGGTGCGCCGGGTAGAGGCCTGGTGCTTCCTGAAAAGCATTGAACTGGTTCTTGACGACCAACGTCAACTTGCTCAACAGGCTCAGCTGATTGGGCGTGGACACGATTACCACGCCGCCCGGTTTGACTACGCGCGCGAGTTGCCGCATGAACGCGCGCGGGTTCTCCAGGTGCTCGATAGTCTCGACCGAGGCGACCACATCCGCATAGTCGTCGGCCACGGGCAGTGGGCCATCGTCTAGATTTCCGGTTACGAACTCCGCGTCGATGGGGAAGCCGTCATACTTGACGATGTCCACGCCGACATAGCGTGCGAAGGCCGGACTGAGCACGTGCCACAGAGCTCCGCTTCCGCAGCCGACGTCCACCAGAGTTCCACCACTCCGATGAACCGCGCCGAGGGCCGCGGCTATGCCCGCATAGATGGCGGGATGGCTGCATCCCTCACTAAGGCGGGCACGGCGTTCGGTGTCGCTCATCGTTTCTGGCATATGGACGGCATCGGTAGAGGAGGCTTTAGTCCAGCGGATGACCAGCGCATGGTACCGATCGATCTGCAAAAAGAGTAGGGCAGACGAAAGGTGAAACGTGAAAAGCTAAAAGCACACGCGCGCGACGATCTTCCGGGCGCGGAATGCCACCGATCGCTCAGGCGTTTGTCGGCGCGCGCAGGCCTGACGCCGCATCAAGAATTTCCTGCGGAGATTCCTTGACCGCGATCGTCTGGCCGATCGCGGCGCCCCCGAAGTGAATAGCCGTACCGGTTGCGACCGCATTCATATAGTAGCCCGAATCGAGATTCACCCAGACCGGTCCGGGCGGGTTGATGCTGGTCAGTTGAATCCAGGTGCTCATCGTGGCGTTCCCTCCTTGTTGCCTATAAGAGAGGTTCTTTCTGTCTGCTGAATTCGGCTCTGCCTCAAATCAAAGTGGCCGTTGGCGATAGACTCTACCAAGCGAACTGCGCCCCCGATTGCAAGCCGCCTGACTGTCGGCGACAATGCGGGCGCTTATGTCACCTAGGATTTCCGCCGTCTCTGCGTCTTTGCGATTCTCGGCAATGCTCCTGATGCTGATTTCCGTTACCTCAGCGATCGCCGCTCCCCCGGCTCATAGGCCCTTGCCGTCGCAGGTGGTTTCGCAGGCTCCGCAACTGCATCCGTTCGGGAAAGGCCGCCACTCGTGGTGGGGCATCCAAATGTACGACGCGACGTTATGGATAGTCGGCCCGCAATGGTCTGCGACCGGGACACACGCACTCGATCTCGAGCCGAGCCGAGTCGTTCCCGCCGACACTTTGGTGAAGAACGCGATCAAAGAGATGCGCGACCTCAAGGTTGGCGACGAGAGCAAGCTCAAAACCTGGCAGGCGGAAATGACCAAGGTTATCCCAAACGTTCGGCCAGGCGATCAGATCGTCATCTTCTGCTCGGACACCAACCGGACCCTGGTCTATCTTAACGATTCGAGCACCGGCGAAGTTGACGATCCGTCGTTCTGCCCGGCGATCATGAGCGTATGGCTTCATCCGCAAACCAAACATCAGGCAATGCGAAAATCGCTGCTCAGACAATAATGAGGGCCATGTTCCTGACGCAGCGTGTTTAGGGATTCGCGGGCGGAATTTTTGTATCCTCGATGCATTTGGTTGACGGGATTGCGCGTGCCAGGCGGCGGCGCCGGTCCGTGTCTGTTCGTATGGTTCCTTCCTTCACCTGCGTTTCGAAATTAGCTCGCCACTTGGCCGCCGCCTGCTCACAAGCCTGCTTGGTAGGGAAGCCCGTTTTGTTCTCTGAAGCCGGGCTTCTTGGGATGCTGATGACAAGGGTCCAACTCAGCAGCCCCAGTGCAGCAATATGACTTGTCTTCATGAACGTCTCGCTCGTTGTCGGGCGTTTCGAACGCGCGCGATAACATAATATTTCGCGGGCGACTTCTGAGCATCAATCGCCCGAGTGTCGATCGCAAGCAGGCGCGCTTAAATCACAGTCAGGCCACGTGGATCACCAAGTGGGCACTAGGTGGCTGTTGACACTCGTGCGGGAAAGTGCTAGGATGACTGTATGACAAAGGCACCGAAGACGCTGAGCGCAGCGAAAACCAAAGCTAAAGACCCGAAACTTTGCGCGGCAGTCAATTGCCCAGATTTAGGGAAACCAACTCCCATTCCCGATAGCGAGCAAGTCTGCAAGTGGACGCTCAGTCTTTGCAGTTTTCATGGGCGTATTCTTCAGGATGACAACAAACTTCATCTGGCCAGAGAAAGAGGGATTAAGGGTCAAATAGCCCATGCAGACAATCGGTGAATTCGACAGGGCGTTCGGGACTGACGAGCAATGCCGTCGCTTTCTAGTCCAAATGCGCTGGCCTGATGGCGTGCGCTGCCCTCGCTGTGACCGCAAGGAAAAGGTCTATGCGCTCAAGGCGCGTCCGTTTCATTGGGCTTGCAAGAACGAGGATTGCGGCAAGCGTCAGGGCTTTCGGTTCTCGGTTATCAGCGGGACGATTTTCGAGAACACAAAGAAGCCGCTCGATCTCTGGTTCAAGGTCGGCTACCTGATACTGACTTCAAAGAAAGGCATGTCGGCGCTTCAGATTCATCGCGTGATGTTTGGCGAGAATTCCACGCACGACTATCACACAAGCTGGTTCATGTGCATGCGCTGGCGCGCCGCGATGGCTGGCGATATGTACCATCCGCTGAGCGGCGAGGTTGAAGTCGATGAGACCTATACCGGCGGGAAGGATCGCAATCGTCACAAGAACAAGAAAAGCGCCCAGGTACGCAAGGCCAAGGGCGCGCAACGGCTAGGCGAGGCTGTTGGTTTCGGCAAGATCGGCGTCATCGGCGCTATCGAACGCAAAGGCAACGTTGTGGCTCGCGTGATCGGTTCGATGGACGCCCTTACTCTCGGCGCTTTCGTTCGGCGCGCTACTGACGAGAAAGTTACGCTGACGTGCGCTCAGTAGCCGACGAAATTTGAACGCGCTATGCTTCCGGCGTGCCTCGAAAGAAAAAATCTAAGCGGAGCACAGCCGTCAGCGCGAAGACGCGCGCCGAAGACGAGCGCCTAAGACAGGAACTCGCGCACGCCGATCCTGAAAAGTTCAAACGATTGATAAAGCCGCTTTTCGGCGCGTCAAAGACTAGCGACCGATAAGAAGCGCCGCTAGGTGCTGACAATCCTCGTCGTCTACCACGAACGACAAGACCGTGTCGTTTTGCTTTGCGACAGAAACCACGCCTTGATGCTAGTGGCGATTAGGTGGGAGTTGACTCTTGCCGAAATCTGCGCTATTCTCTGAGACATGGAAACGCTAGGCGCATTCGATAAACGCTTTCCGAACGAA
>WNFD01006654.1_pt1 | contig 11530 bp, 11 predicted proteins | sample 5400491 | NCBI WGS metagenome assembly WNFD01 (sample SAMN13153343, study PRJNA577476) | soil metagenome | isolation source: 120 cm saprolite under Douglas fir tree site 2 hole 2 replicate 2 | place: USA:California | collected 2015-04-18 | reverse complement strand
CCGCGTCGGCCTTCCATGCACGATACGCCTCGCGCCCGCCGTGCCGTGCGATTTCCCGGGACACGACCGATTCGCCCCGCCCGATCGAGGTAGCTATGTCTTTATTTTCCAGTCCTTTCGCCAGTCCGCGGGAAATGTCTTCCCTGTCTTCCATGGTCAGCGGCTCGCGCGCCGGGGCCACGTTTTCTCCTGTCGTCTCGCGTGTCGCGAGAGCTTTTCACTACAGGAAGATCATCCCCGACAACGCCCCCATTCGGGCGTTAAATCCGTGTCGCCTGTTAAACCCGATTGCTTAGACCGTCTGTGATCAAGGGTGGTGAGTTCAGCGCGGTAGGCGTGGTCTGCGGTGGCCCATTCGAGGGCGTCTAGCAGGCGGGGGCGCGGGATGGATGGCGGGAGGGCGTGGTCGGCCTGGGCGGTGCCGGTCCATAGCTTGCCGCCGGTTTTGCCGGGGGGTGTTTCCAGGACGCGCAGCCATGCGGGGCCGGCGGGGGTGGTGACGGGTCCGCCGAGGGTGCGGGCGCCGTGTCCCCAGGCGTGCGGGCCGGGTCCGGCGGTGCAGCCGAGTTGTGCGGCGGCGCGGGCGTGGGCGGTGTGCATCCGGTTGCGGATGTCTGGGTCACCGGGCGCGGAGAACAGCGCAGATCTCCCGTAGGTCGGCGGGCGGGATGGGCGGGGCGGCGAAGGTGGCGGCGGCCTGTGCCCAGTGTGCCGTAGTGGATGCTGAGAGGAGCGCGCCGGTGAGGCCGGGGGCGGAGGCGACGACGAGGAGGGCGGCCTGGGCGGGGGTGAGGCCGGGGCGGATGCGGGCGGCGAGGGCGGGGGTGACCAGGGCGGGGAGCTGGCCTCCGGCGAGCGGCGCGGATGCCCATGTTTCCAGTCCGGCGGCTGATGCTTCGGTGACGGGTCCGTTCCGGGCTGCTGCGGCGGCGATGACGTCGATGTGGACGAGGCTGGCGGGGAGCTGGAGTGCTGCCAGGCGGGTGCGTGTCCCGCCTGCGGCGGCGTGCGCGGCGGTGAGCAGGTCAGCGATGGTGAATGCGCCGTGGGCCAGGCCGTGCCAGGTGGCGATTCCGTATCCGCTGATCTGGCCTGCGGCTGCCGCTTCCTCGCAGGCGGCGAATGCGCGGGTGATGTCGCTGAGCAGGGTGTCGCGGTCTGCGTGGCCGTGTTCGGGGTTGTGCAGGTAGAGCAGGTCGATGCGGTCGCGGCGCAGTTCGGCGGCGCTGGCGGCGATCTGGTACCGGATGTATGCGGCTGTGATGGAGTGCCTGGCGGCGGCTTCGCGGGGGCTGATGATCCCGGCCTGGGCGGCGGCGGTGGCCTGGGCCGGGGTCATGTGGCCGGCCTTGGTGGAGACTCGCACGCCGGGACGGCCGGCGAGCGCGTGGCCGACTGCGCGGTCATCTGCACGCGCGTCCGTGGGTGGCCGGGTGGTTCCCCGGTGACGGCGGAGGGCAGTGAGAATCCTGCGCGGCCGTCGTCGTCGGCGTCCCGTGCCGCGAGGTAGGAGTCGATGAGTGCGGGGTCGTCGAGCCGCGCGGTGATCAGCCCGGCGATCCCGGCGCGCCATTCCGCCTGGACGGCGGCGCTGGCAGTGCATGGCACGTCGGATCGTGCCAGCTCGTGCGCCCGTAGCTCGTCGGTGAGCCAGGTGAGGAGGTCGACGCCGGTGCGGGTGCTCAGCCCGCAGGTAAGGTGCAGGGACGGTTCGCCGGCTGATGCGGCGGCGGCGTGCCACCATCCGCGGGGGACGTGCAGCGCGTCTCCTGCCCGCAGGGTGAGTTCGTCGGCGGGCTGCTCCGGTGGCGTGTCGTCGAATGCGATGTCCCGGTACAGCGGGGCGGGGCGGGTGGGTCCGTAGATCCGCCAGCGTTTTGCCCCGGCGACCGCTGACGGGGACGGTGCCGTTGTCGGCGCTGAGGCGCAGGCGGGGCGGTTCGAGCCGGTGGGTGCTGAGGAGTTCGTTGAGCGCTGGCCAGGTGAGCAGGGCGGCGAACCGGTCCTGTTCGCCTGCGGGGGCGGGGTAGGCGCGGTGGGTGCGGCCGAGCACCTGGGCGGGGAAGTCCTCCCCGCCCAGGATGCCGGTGACCAGGTCGGTGGTCATCTGCCGGGGTTCAGCCGGGGCGCCAGGGGGGTGGGTGGGCGGGCCACCTCCTTTGCGGTTCCTCGTGCAGGGGCCGCGCGGGGGGCCGGTGGGCTCCCCGCGCGGTCGGCTGGTGAGGTGCGGGTCTTTCCTCTCGGTGATCTTTGGTGTGTAGGGTCGGGGGGGTGTGGCTGTGCTAGAGCGAGGTTGTCCACTCGATGATCAGGCGGCGGGCCGGGCTAACCGGGCGGAGTTTTCGGATGCGTTACGTAGCCCTATAACACGTAAAACTCGAACAGAAATTTGGCTTGCCGGTACCGCGTTATGGCTGCCGTCATCCCGCTCCCGTTCGGTAAATGTATGGATGTCATCTCGGTGATCTTGAACTCGCCGGTCACGCCAGTAGCTCCTGTAGCGCGTCGTCGTTGACCGTAAGCTCGTCGTCTCCCTCGACAACCGGTTCACCCGCGGTCTCCATGGCCACCTCGTTGATCACGTCCAGCGCACCAGACGGCATGACGCCATGTCTGGCCGCCAATTCCGCGAAGTCGGCGCGCGACCACGACGACCGGGTGGCGAGCTCGACGAGTAGCCTACTGTGCGCCTGGTCGAGGCCGCAGGGATGGCACTGGCCGGCCTCGTCGCGGGGGGCCGCTGGTGCGCTCGCGGTCGGCCCTTCGTCGGTGAAGATGCTCGAGAGCAGGGTCGACACGGCCGCCGTCTCGGTCATTTTCCGGGTAATCACCTCCGGGCTGAGCTGAACTCCCGATCCGGAATCCGCCTGGGCGCCCGGTGTGGCCTCGGTGGGTGCGGTGCCCGGCCCCGGCGGGGTGCGCGGTAGCGGGTGGCCTGGCGGGCCGGGGCGCGGCCGGCGCACCACGATCGGACCGTCTGCCGACGCCAGGCTGCGGTGGTGCAGGCGGCGATAGACCAGGTCGGGATCGAGGCCGAGCAGCCGGTACGCCTTGGTCAGCGCTGTCACCGTCTCCGGCGCGAGGACCGGACCGGCGGTGCCAACCGAGACAAGGAAGTGCCCGGCCGCCTCCCGCTCGGCCGCGGTCAGCGCGGAGATCCGGCGGTCGGGCCGGGGCAGGGTAGCGCCGGAGGCGAGCAGCCAGCGCAGCCGCGCGGCGAGCCGGGACCGCTCGGTGACAGGCAGCCGCACTTCGGCCGCCAGCCCGGTGATGATCGCGTTCGCGATGTCATCGGAATTGGAACGGGCACCCGTCGCGAGGGCGACGACGGCGGCCAGGTGGAGCATCGTGGTCGCCGCGAGGTAGCCGGGAGACGGGGCGTCCGCGGCCTCCCGGTCGAGGCGGAACAGCACCGCCGGCCCGGGAGCGAGGGCGGGTCCGCCGAATCGTACATCCGGCTCCACACCGAGGCCCGCGCGGGCGAGGATGAGGGCCAGCGACGCGGCCTCGTCCCTGGACATCCCCGCCGGGCTGGCGGTCGACCAGAAGGCGCTGAACTCCGATGCGTCGATGACCGCGGCGAGCTTCCCGTCGAGATGGGCGTTCGCCCAGGTCAGCAGGTGCCGGAGCGGACCGGGGTCCAGGTCGAGCAGCTCGGCGGGCAACAGCGCGGTCGAGGCTAGCGAACCGTGGCCACCCGGGGTGCGGGCGAGCCAGCGGCTGTACGGCGTGAGCGCGTCGGTCACGGAGTCGACCAGGGCGCCCAGCTTCCGGGTGGCCCTCGGCTCCTCCAGGACATCCGGCAGGTCAGGGCGGTCCAGGACCACCGCGTCGATGCCGGGGCTGGCCGGCTGGTAACCGATCCGGATCGGTGGCCTCGCGGTAGCCTGCGGGACCAGCCCGGCCGCGAACCGCCGGGTGTAGCGCACCGCGAACAACCGCTCGAACTCCTGCGGGCAGCGGGTCTGCGGCGTTCGCGGAAACAGCGATGGGTTGTACCAGGCCCACGACCTGGCCCAGTCGGCGGGCACCGGAGTGCCGGTCACCGCGAACCCGGCGAGGGCCACACGCAGCGCCACCGGGACCGGCCAGCGGTCCTGGTGGGGTGCTGGTGGCGCACCAGAAGGCGGGGAGCCGCCCGGCCGCCACCGGGGGGCGCAGAGGAGATCGAGAACGTCGAGAAATGCCTTGGCGTAGGAATTGAACGCGTTGCCGGCGGGGATCCGGGAGGCCCGGAGCCGGCGTACCTCCGCGGCGATGGCGGGTAGCTCGCGCCGCAGCGCCGGGTCGTCCGCCGCGTCCACAAGCACGCGCCGCTCCAGGCCGGACAAGAATAGCGACGCGAAGCCGGCCGGCACGTCGGCGCGGTCACGGCCCCCGGCCAGCCAGGCGAGATAGGCGGCCCTGCTGTCCGGCGACATCAGGTGGTACGACGGTGACGGGTCACAATCGCGGCCTGACCGGTCCGGCTCATGGCTGCCCAGTGGTAGCGCGGGATTGATCAGCGCCGGCTCGATGGTGCCGACGGCCGACGGCAGATGCTGCCCGATGTAGATGAAACCGCCGGGAATATCGTATCCAGCGACGCGGGCGGACTGTCCGGGTGATACCCAATGGCTCTGCCGACTCACGGCCCCGACTGTAGCTGCCTGCGGCAGCCCTGGGTCGTGGCCTTTGTAGAACCGCCAATCCTGTCGCGTGGCCGACGACTGTCGGACGGCGGCGGTACTGTACCTAACTGTCCGATGAGAAGGGGTTGAGTGACGGTGGCGCAGACCAATGGGAACAATGGCGGCGAGATCCTCGTGGACGAGTCCGCCGACGGCGGTGTCGGCACCCTGGAGGAAACGCTGGCCGCGACGGAGCGGGCGGTGGACAGTGCGCTGAAATCCGCCGCCGCGGTCACCCGCGAGCTGCGCAAGGCGCTGGCCGGCGCGAGGAATGGGCACGTCCGTGACGCGCGCAAGGCACTGGCCAGCGCACACGCCGCGGCCACCGGCCTCGCCGATGAGACGCGTGCGCTGTCCGATGGGTTCGATCCCGATGAGCAGGCATACCTGGCCTCCGGTGGCTACGCCAAGGAGCTGCTGGCTGCTGCCGGAGCCCGCGGCGTCAGGATGTTCGAGGAGGAGGACCGGCTGCTCTGCTACCCGTCGCTGCTCCGGGTGCTCCCCGGTGACGCCGCCGTCGAGATCGACCGGGTGCGGGAGCGCCGGATCCGCCCTTCCGTGCTTGTCGACTTTCTCGCCAGGACCCAGGACCGGCCGCCGCGGTTCAAGGCGGAGGCGTTCCTCGACAGCCTGCGCGCGGGCTACGAACTGGTCGTCGCCAGCGAAGGCAAGAAGGAGGACGGGGTGATCCGGCTGGTCGACATCTGGTCGGTGCTGACGATGCTGCCCGGGCAGCGTGGCCAGTACTCCAAGCAGGAGTTCGCGCGCGATCTCTACCTGCTTGACCAGAGCGGCGTGACGCGGACGGCACGGAACTCCCGCGAGCTGCGGTGGTCGGCTAGCACCGGCACGAAGGGCTCGGGCGTGCTGGTCACCGTGGCCCGCAGCGGCCAGCGTCAGCACTACTGGGGCGTCTCGTTCACCCTTGACGACACCGGAGCGCGGTAGCCGTGGCGCCATCCAGCGCTCTGGCCCCGCTCGACGCGTCGGCATATCTGGACTTCATCGACAAGGAATACCTCGCGCCGTACGTCGGACGTGGCGGTGCCGCTGTCAAGCTGCTGGCGGTAGGGGACGAGCCCGCGGCGAAGGAGCTGGCCGCGGGGCTGGCCAGCATCGGCGACGGGTTCGAGCATGCGGCGGTGGACGCGGCAACCACCCGCATCCACATGGTCGACCAGGTGTTCGCCACAGTCGCGCGCCAGCTGGACTGGGTCGCGCTGGCGGGTTCGGTGGTGCGCGTCGCCTTCGATCAGTGCGGATTCCCGCCACCGCCCGGTACGGGCCAGCCCGACCCTGATCTGAGCATCGCGGCAGTGGCCAGCCACCACGGGGTGGACGGTGCCGAGCTCTATCGCAGCGTGCGGCGGGCGGTCGAGCAGGCCGTGCTGAAGGACGCCGGGCTCAGCCATGAGTTCCGGGTGGCGATGCTGCGGCTGTGCCAGGAGCGCCTCGGCCGTGGTGACGTCAGCGCGGCCGAGCGGGAGACGGTCATCGGATGGCTTCGCGGTGAGCGGGTGCCCGCGGGCGAGCTGCGCAAGCTATCGCTACATGCCAAGGTGGCCAGGCACAACGCCAGATCCCTGCTGCTCTCGACCACCCGTTGGCTGCGCATGGCAGGCCACGCCGGCCTGGTGCTGCGAATGGATCTGACGCGCCTGGCGGTGATCCGGCGCCCGCCCGCGGGCCTGCGCGACGGCTACTACTACTCCAAGGCCGCCGCGCTCGACGCGTACGAGCTTCTGCGCCAGCTGATCGACGGCACTGACGAGTTCGAGGGGCTGTTCGTGGCCGTACTGCTCCCACCGGAACTGATCAACGACGAGGTGCGCGGGCTGCCGGCCTACACGGCGCTGCGCCTGCGGGTCGTCGACGAGGTCCGCGACCGCCGCCGGGTCAACCCCTACTCGACGCTGGTCCGTATCGGCATGCACCCGGAGGCGGCGGCATGACGACCATGGCCGTAGGCGCGGACCCGGCCGTGGCGGGGCGCCGCGCCATTGAGGCGCTGCGGGCCGGCGTGCCAAGCCGGGACGCGGTCGCCGCCACCGGCAGCGGCCAGGCCGCCATCGAGGACCGCTTCGCCTCGCTCCGAGAGGCCGCGGCGGCCGGTAACCCGGCTGGCCTGCTCCTCGGCGGGGGGTTCGGCGCGGGTAAGAGCCATCTTCTCGAGCACCTCGCAAGGCTCGCCCTCGAGGCCGGCTTCACCGTCAGCCGGGTGGTGATCAGTAAGGAGACCCCGCTCCATGACACGGCAAAGGTGTTCGCGGCCGCGGCTGAGTCCGCCGTAACGGCCGGCCGCCCGCGGCCCGCCATCGTCGAGGCGTCGGCCGCGATCGACCCGGACGGCCGAGGGTACGCCGAGCTGCTGCGCTGGGCGACATCGACAGGCTCAGGCCTCAACGAACGGTTCGCTGCGACGCTGGCGCTTTTTGCTCAGGTGCGCCAGCGCGACGCCGCTTTCGCGAACACGATCGTGCGGTTCTGGTCCGGTGATCCGATCGCCACGCCGGAGCTTCGCCGACGCCTCAAGGAGATCGGCGAGGCGCGGCCATCGCTGCCTCCGGTGGCAGCACGGCAGCTGGGCGGGCAGCGGCTCCGGTTCGCCGCGAAACTGCTCACCGCGGCGGGCTCCGCGGGCTGGATGATCTTCTTTGACGAGGTCGAGCTGATCGGGCGCTACTCGCTCCAGCAACGCGCCAAGTCCTACGCGGAGATCGCCTGCTGGGTGCGTGGCGAGCGCGGCGGCCCCGGAGTGCCGATCGCGGCAGTACTCGCCATGACAGACGACTTCGAGGCCGCCGTCATCACCGGACGAAACGACCGCGAGCTTGTGCCGGAGAAGCTGCGCGCCAAGCAGACGCCGGAGGCGACGGCGCTCGCGGCGTCGGCGGCGCAGGGCATGCGCATCATCGACAGGGAGATGCAGCTACTCACGCCACCGGACGAGGCCGAGCTCGGTCAGGCGTACGCCCGGCTGAAGGAGCTGCACGGCGAGGTGTTCGGGTGGCTACCACCCGATGTCAGCGGTCTTGAGCGGCTCGGCGCCACCCGGATGCGCCAGTACGTCCGCACCTGGATCAACGAATGGGATCTCCTGCGGCTCGACCCCTCCTACCGGCCGGAGACCGAAGTGGCCGACATCTCGTCCGACTACCGGGAGGACCCTGATCTGGAGACCATCGAGGATATCGCCGCTCCTGACTCATAGCGCCGGTTATCGCGCCGTCCTCAGCTCTACCGACGCATAGTGCGCCTCGTCTAGGGCCGCGGTCATCATATCCGCCGCCTGGCCAGCGGTTGTGAGGGCCTCGGTCACCTCGGTTACCAGGCGGCCCGGGTCCGGGCTTGAGTCATGCGCGACCTGTCCGTCCTCATACCGCGCTACAAGGAACCGAGCGAGCTGCTCGTACAGCTGCGGCAGGCCATGACCCATCACCTCAAGGCTGGCGATGACATCGCGAACCTCGCCGGGGCCGGTCAGCTCTCCGCCATCGAGTGTCAGGTCGTTCAGTGCGCGGATCGCCGCAGCCGCCTGGCTGGCGATCTCGCGCAGCGTCATCGTGCTGGCCAGCTCGGTCACTGACCGGCCTCCAGCTCTAGGCGGGACTCGGCGAACCGCCGGCGGCCTTCGCGCTCGACCCTGTGCACGCACGTGGCCGGAACCTGCTTCCCAGAGCTCATGCCGAACAGGCTATCGCCGCCGGGTCACGGGGCCACGGCGATGCGCGCTCATGCCGCCGCTTTGCAAGGGGTTTCGATCGGGATTCGCGGGCGCTATCCCAGCTGGTCGCGGCGGCGTGTCAGGTAGGCGGTCTCGGCGGTGTTGCCCGCCATCTCGATGGCTTTGTCGTACGCCGCGCGCGACTTCTGACTGCGGCCCAGCCGGCGCAGCAGGTCGGCGCGGGTCGCGTGGTAGGCGTGATAGCCGGCCAGCGTGTCCTCGAGACGGTCGACGGCCGCCAGCGCCACCTCCGGGCCGTCAATCTCGGCGACCGCGATGGCCCGGTTGAGGGCGATGACCGGCGAGGGGTCGACGCGGACGAGCTGGTCGTAGAGGGCGACGACCTGCGACCAGTCGGTGTCGCGTATGTCGCGGGCGGAGGTGTGCACGGCGCTGATCGCGGCGAGGATCTGGTAGCGACCCGGAGCCACCCGGGCGGCCAGGCGCTCGCGCACCAGCCGGTGACCCTCGGCGACCAGCGCCGCGTCCCAGGCCCCACGGTCCTGCTCGTCGAGCGTGACCAGTTCGCCGCTCGCCGAAACCCGGGCGGTGCGGCGGGCCTCGGTGAGGAGCATCAGCGCCAGCAGCCCGGCCACCTCACCGTCCTCCGGCATGAGGGCCCGGATCAGGCGGGTGAGCCGGATCGCCTCGGCGGTCAGGTCGTGACGTACGGGATCGGTGTCGGGGCCGGTCGCCAGGTAGCCCTCGTTGAAGACGAGGAAGAGGACGGCGAGTACGCCGGAGACGCGTGCCGGGAGATCCTCCGCGGACGGCACCCGGTATGGGATGCGAGCCGCCTTGATCTTGGCCTTCGCGCGGGTGATCCGCTGCTCCATGGTGGTCTCCTGCACCAGGAAGGCGCGGGCGATCTCGGGCGCGGACAGGCCGGCGACCATGCGCAGCGTCAGCGCCACGCGGGTCTGCATCGCGAGCGCCGGGTGACAGCAGGTGAAGATCAGCCGGAGCCGCTCGTCGTCGATGGCGCCGGGAGGCTCGGGCGGGTCGTCGTCGTACAACATCTGAGCCTCCTTGTGCTTGTCGTCGCGCTTGTTCTCGCGCCGGATCCGGTCGATGGCCTTGCGGTTGGCGGTGGTGGTCAGCCAGGCGCCGGGGCTGGGGGGTACGCCGTCGGCCGGCCACCGCTGGACGGCGGTCGCGAACGCCTCGGCCGCCGCCTCCTCGGCGATGTCGAGGTCACCGAAACGCCTGGTCAGGGAGGCGACCACCCGGGCCCACTCCTCGTGGTGTGCCCGGGTGACCGCCGCCCGGACGTCGACCACGCTCACAGGAACGGCCGCACCTCGATCTTCCGGTTGCAGTGCTTCGACCCCTCGGCGGCGAGCTTGAGCGCCACGTCGAGGTCGGCGGCCTCGATGATCCAGAAGCCGGCGAGATACTCCTTCGACTCCAGGAAGGGCCCGTCGGTGAACATCGCCTCCTCGCCTCGGTTGTCGATGACGGTGGCCGAGCTGGGCGCCGCGAGGCCACCGGCGAAGACCCAGTGACCCTCCGCCTTGAGCCGGTCGTCGAACACCTCGATGGCAGCCTGCTCCTCCGGGGTGGCGAGGCCGGCCGTGTCGTCGATCACGGAAACCAGGTACTGCATCTGGGATCATCTCCTGTGGTCCGGGGCGCCCCTCGCGGGCCGCCGCTCACCCCTGCAACGAACACCTCTGCCCCGATCCGACACCGCCTCCCGGATGTCTTTCGAGACATTCTGGTACGCCGGCTGAGAACGATCCGGCTCGCCGAAGCCATCGCTGGACACCTGCGGCGGCCGTAGGCGCGGCCGGCGGCTTTCGCAGCGTTGCGCCGCACCTCGATCTTCCGATTGCAGGCCTTCGACCCCTCGGCGGCGACCCTGAGCGCAACGTCGAGGTCGAAGGCCTCGATGATCCAGAAGCCGGCGAGGTACTTCTCGTTTCCAACGTGGGTGGGTCTTGGCCATACGGCTGGAACCGGCCGGTCCTCTAGTGCGTCACCTACGTCACGTGCTTCAGTCGGTTGCATACTGCGGGCGCCCGGCCGGCCGGTAGACCTGGATCGTTATGCCCTTCGGGAAGGCACGCGATTCGACCAGGTCAAGCGCCATGTCCGGGCCGGTGTCGGGGAACAGCCGCGTGCCCTGACCGACGACCACCGGGACGATAAGCAGATTCATCTCGTCGACGAGGTCGTTCTCGAGCAACCACCGGGTCAGGGCGCCGCTGCCGTGCACCTGCAGCTCACCCGCCGGCCTGGCCTTCAGCTCGCCGATGGCCGCCGCGAGGTCACCGGACAGGACGGTCGTGTCCGCCCAGCGTGGTTCGGTGACCGTGTTCGATGCGACGTACTTGGGCCGCGTGTTCAAGGCATCCGCGATGGGGCCGCTGCCCGGATCCATCACTCCCCAGTAGCCGGCGAAGATGTCGTAGGTCCACCGGCCAAACAGGAATGTGTCGGCGCGCTGGTAGACCTGATCTACGAACGTCCTAGACTCGTTGTCGAAGTGCCCCATGGCCCATCCGTCGCGCTCGAATCCAGCTATGCGCTCCTCCTCCGACGGGCCGTTTCCCTGCATCACCCCATCGACGGAGACCTGCGTGGTAGTCGTCAGTTTCATGATCGCGGTTCCCTTCTCCTTGGAGGCGCCCCCCGTGGGCGGCCTCTCACCCCCGCAACGAACACCTGCGCCCCGATCCGACACCGCCTCCCGGATTTCTTTCGAGGACGTTCTGCTACGCCGGTTCTGAACGATCCGACAGCGACGGTATCTCGTCCCGTGATTCGCAGTCCGAGTCTCCCGGACGTGAGAACGCCGTCCCTGATCTCGAGTAGCGATCAGGGACGGCGTTCGGGGCGGTCATGCCGCGGCTGACTGCGGCACCTATGTCACGTGCTTCAATCGGCGGTAGCGGTTGCGTACTGCGGGCGGCCAGCAGGCCGATAGGTCTGGATGGTTATGCCCCGGGAAGTGGTCCGCGAGTTGACCAGGTCGAGCGCGGTGTCCGGACCGGTATCGGGGAACAGCCGTGTGCCCTGGCCGACGACGACGGGATAGGTGAGCAGGTCGAGCTGGTCGACCAGGTCGTTGGCGAGCAGCCATCGGACGAGGGCACCGCTGCCGGGTACCAGCAGTTCGCCGTCTTGCTGCGCC
>WNFD01018461.1_pt1 | contig 11532 bp, 9 predicted proteins | sample 5400491 | NCBI WGS metagenome assembly WNFD01 (sample SAMN13153343, study PRJNA577476) | soil metagenome | isolation source: 120 cm saprolite under Douglas fir tree site 2 hole 2 replicate 2 | place: USA:California | collected 2015-04-18 | reverse complement strand
CTTCTCGCCTGAAGGTCGCACCTTGACTCCCCATCCCTCGACGTGGTAACAGGCTCGTGGGTTGACCTTCATATAGTCCCAATCATAGCGGGTAAAGTTCTCAACCATCGCTTCGGCCAGCGCTTGCGCATTCCATTCACGCATAAAGTCATGGCCCCACATGCTCGCCGGTACACGATCTACCAGATCACCACGTAGAGCAGCATCAACGCGTTCCTTTTTATTCACGCTCTTATCCTCTTTCTAATCGACCAGGCTTTCGTCTTTGTACAGGCGGCGGCCTTCTCTCATTACGAGATCCCATGGGCATCAAGTTAAGGGCGTAGTTGCGACATTTATGGCGCTGGGGTGGGGCACGGCCTCGCCTGGGATACCTCCCCACCCCGCGCGATGAATCGCGGTCCCTCGATAAATCGGGGACCTACAACGCCGTTATCTCGTTCTGTTAACTTGACGCCAATGCCTTCTCTCATTAGGAAATCCCCACGTTCAAGCGGTATGTCGCGAGTAGTGTCGTCTCCGCTGCATAGGCCGAGACGATCAGCACGACACGGCCGACACGCGTGCCAAAGTCAGGAACCATCAGTGTTCCCTGAGCAGTAGCAAGATCAATATTCAACTTATTCACAGTAAACTGCTGCCCCTGGTAGACCAGGGCTTGCACGTCAAAGTGTTCCAGTAGGACGTTGTTGGAGCGGATGAAACCATTGCTGACCCATCCGTTATCGGTGTCCAGTGTATCATGAAAATGCAGTTCCGGGATACGAATCCGATCGACTGCGAACCCCTGCTCATTTACACTATCATCTGTGACCTCTTCAAAACGTATCTGAATCCTCTTGCCGATATAGGGAGTTAAATTTACGCTTTCCTGCAGCCACTGTGGTCCGCTAATCCCGCCACTCTGCCCTGTGTAACCGTTGCCCCAATTCGCGCCATTTGGATTGGCGGTCGTTGTGTAGCGCCCCTTCAGCGTTGTCCAGTTCAAGCCATCGGTAGAGACTTCAACATAGGCGTAATCATAATCGCGCTCCAGGTCGAACCAGGTCGCAAATTGTAGCGTTGCACGCTTGCTTTGCAGCCCGGTCAGATCAAAACTGCGGGTCAATGTGCTGTCCATATTATCGTAACGATTGCTCCACCATTCATTCGTTGCCTGGTACGGATCGTTGCTGATTATACGCACGAGCGGCGTACCTTTAAAGGTAACTACGAGAGTGCCGCGCTTCCCTCGTGTCTGGAGATCGTAGTACTCAGCGGCATACTGGTGCACCTGGTCGGACCTGGATAGTGGATAGCTCTCGATTTTGTGCTGTGGTGTGAGGCCCTGTAAATGAATGGTGGAGTAGCCATATCCTCCCTGGCCAACGGTTGGATCCGCCACAAAATTTGCGATGAACCACTTGCGCAGCACGTCGAAAAAACGATCCCGGTAACTATGTTTCGCCAGCACATGATCAAAGTTGAGCGGTGGCGAGGCCGGGTCCTGTAACAGTTCCTTAAGAATACTGGGGCCGCCGTAGTGCTCGGAGAAGTAGTCCATAAAGAGATATCCCGCGCCGTAGTGAGGCAGGTCTGCATTAATGTCACTTGCCCAATCGTTGAGCTGTGTATCAGGTCTTTGTAGATAGCTTTGAGCGATGTAATCGACGGGGTACCCGTTAAGGTGTTGGGCCAGCACTGACATGCCCTCGTTCATCCAACTCAAATCGACAGGATGCTCGTACCAGTGGATCATATGCTGAAACTCGTGTGCCAGTGTGCTGTTATAGTCCGCACTTCCTGGAATGGCTCCTTCCACCCGCCGACGCCACTGCCCAACCCAACGGCGTTGAGTATGGTCAGGTGTACATCATCATCGATGCCGGGGCTCCACTCGCTCCCAAAGGTTGCACGATCGGTGGGATAAATTTTTGTCTCAAAGGTATTTGCTGATGACTTGAGGGCTGCTATATTTACCTGCTGCCCGTCCTGGACATACATATACACATGAGGAGTGATATAGACAAGTTTCGCGCGAATGCGGCTGCTGCGATGCGAATCAAAGTTGGTAATCCAGAAGGAATCCTCCTGGCCGAGCTGGGCATTGAGGGGAGTGGTACGCCCGACGTGAGGAATGGGCAACGCGGTATGAAGTTTGAAGCGCCGGGCCAGGTCATACAGGTCGCGCAGGGGATGAGGTGTCATGAGTAATAACTGCTCTGTCTGCAACAGGCTTTGCAAGTTCTCGGGTGCTGGTGATGGCAAAATGCTACTCGTGCCGGTCGTCGCGGTTGGAGGTACTGGCCTTGTAGGCTGGTCTCCCCACAATGAACAGGAAGAGAGCAGAAAGAGGATCACCAGGAGCGGAGACAGGGCGACTCTTGCGGTCGCCCTGCGGTTTCTTTTAATCACCATCCTATTATCCCTCTATTTCCCTAAAGCGATACCCGACGCCGCGTTCAGTTAAAATATACTTTGGATGTGCCGGGTCTTGCTCAATTTTCTGTCGTAGGTATGTAATATACAGGCGAAGATAATGCGCCTCGTCACGATACTCACGCCCCCATACTTTGGAGAGAAGTGTTTCGTGTGTCAATAATCGCCCCGCGTTGCTGACCAGGTGATACAAGAGGCGATACTCTGTCGGGCGCAATACGACCTTTTCTCCACGCACGATTACTTCTCTGCGCGTGAAATCGATCTTCAAGTCGGGATCGACGATAATTTCTGTTTTACGTGCTGGTGGGGGCATAAATGAGCGGCGTAGCAATGCGCGAATACGCGAAAGCAGTTCGCGTGGGCTAAAAGGTTTCGCAATATAGTCATCGGCACCCAGGTCCAACCCCTGTATCCTGTCTTGTTCGTTCTGACGCACAGTGAGCATGATGACTGGTACTGTTGAGACTTCGCGCATGCTGCGCAGTGTCTCAAATCCGTCCATTTCTGGCATCATGACATCCAGCACGATCAGGTCTGGGAGGTTTTCACGCAGTTGGTCCAGTGCTTCTAGACCATTACTCGCTTCTATCACTCGATAATGCTCTAGCTCCAGGTTCATACGTACGAAATCGCGAATACGCGGCTCATCATCTACGATCAAAATGGTCACGTCGCGCTGATCAAATGCTTCCTTCTGCATCAAAAAACCACCATAGGCAAACGTGCTTTCTCAACACGCGGTAAACTAAATGAAAATGTCGATCCCTCGTGCAAGGCGCTCTCGACCCAGATATGCCCGCCGTGAGCCTCGACAATGGCGTGGCAGATATATAACCCCAGACCCGTGCCTGGAGTTGTGCGCGTCAGTTGATTGCCGATGCGCCGGAAGCGCGTGAAAATCTCCTCCTGGTCGCGCAGTGAGATACCTATACCGGTATCGCTCACGCTGACAATCACCTCGTCGCCTGTGGCCCGAGAAGCCACGGTTACTACCCGGCGCTGTGGTGAGTACTTGAGGGCGTTGTCCAGCAGGTTTTGCAGCACTTCTTCGATACGGTCGCGGTCGGCCATTACCGTGGGAAGGTTGGGCGGGATATCGAGCGTTACTGAAATATCCGGGCTTTTGGCTTGCAGGCGGCGGACAACTCCTTCTATCAAAGGAGGCAGCTCCAGCGGGGTAATCTCCATCTGCAAGCCGCCAGCTTGAATGCGCGAAGCGTAAAGCAGGTTCCCCACCAGTTTGTTCAAGCGATCTGCTTCCTCCTCTACAGCAAGAAGGCGCAAATGTAATGCTTCTGAATCAAGCATAGCATCGGTGCGTGCCAGTGTAGACGCATATCCCTTGATGATGGCAATTGGTGTTTGCAACTCGTGTGAAATGACAGAAATGAACGTTGAGCGCTGTTCCTCCTGCTCTCGCTCGCGAGTGATGTCGCGTATGTTCAATATACCATTCATTGGCTCACCCCTGGTAGAACGGACACACGACGCGGTGACACTGGCATCGAAACGCTGCCCATCTCGCGCAGAAATAACCATCTCGCGATTCACAACAGGTTGTCCCGCGAATGCCTGTAGGATTGGCGAGTCTTGTAGACCCAGATCGTTTCCCTGCCGGTCTTTTGGACGCAGCACTTCAAAATAGAAACGTCCCAGCACTTCACTTTCACGCCAGCCTGTCAGTCGCTCCATAGCGGGATTGAAGTCGATGATGCGCAGCGCCCTATCGACGGTGAGAATACCTTCTGCGCTGTGCTGGAAGATCGCCGCCAATCGGCCTTCCTCTTTTACAAGCGCTTGAGATTTCAAAGCCGAACGCAGACCTGCCGCCAGGTGTGCGATAAAGAGGCGCAGTGAACCTCCCGCTTCGCTGTGTCGTTCAAAACACGAGTATGCCCCCGCAGGCCGCAGGTAGTGTATAACTCCCAATATGCCTATGTGATCCTGTAAAAATAAGGAACAGCGTTCAAAATCTCGCGCCTCCTCTTCACCTGTTTCTTTGTCCTCTATTCCAATCTGTGAAACTAATGCCGCCGGTAATGGACTGACAACGTGCGGGCGAGCGGAGTTCGGTTGTATGCCCACCTGGACACTTGCCAGTAGTGCTGGCAACACCAATGCATCAAGTTGATACAAAATATACTCGGCACTACTCTGTGGATCGAAGGCTTCATTCGATACGACAAAGACACCCGCCTCACCGCACAGCAGGCGGATAGCGCTTCCAACGAGGATAGTCATTTGATCATGCAAATCCTCGAATTGTTGTATTTGGGATAAAGACAAAGTAACACCACCACGAACTTATCTACTTGCCAGCAGTGAACAGCAGTGCTATTGTAACACATAAATGCTAGAAGGGAAGATTGCATGCATTTCGACGTCTTCACGCTCTTTCCAGACATGTTTCAGGGGCCCTTCACTGAGAGCATCCTCAAGCGTGCTCAGGAGCGTGGATTGCTCAGCATTGCCCTGCACGATATTCGGGATGTCGCTACTGATAAGCACCACATCGTTGATGATTATCCTTATGGCGGCGGCGCAGGCATGGTGATGAAGCCGGAGCCGATTTTTGCCGCGATAGAGGCTGTCTATGAAAGTGGACCTATCATCCTCTTGACTCCCCAGGGGCGGCTCTTCAACCAGCAGATAGCCCGCACGCTTGCCCAGGAGCAGCGTGTGACGCTGCTCTGCGGGCACTACGAGGGAATTGATGAGCGCGTGCGCCAGCACCTGGTGACCGATGAAATCTCGATTGGTGACTACGTACTGACGGGCGGGGAACTGGCGGCGATGGTCGTAGTGGATGCCGTGAGCCGTCTCATTCCGGGCGTGCTGGGAGCTGACGCATCGATTCATGAGGAGTCGCACAGTGGGAACCTGCTGGAGTATCCACACTATACACGCCCGCCAGAGTTTCGCGGCTGGCGCGTGCCGGATATATTGCTCTCGGGCCATCACGCGCAGATCGCACGCTGGCGGCGCAAAGAGTCGCTGAGGAGGACACGCCAGCGGCGGCCGGATTTGTTCGAGAAGGTGGAGTTAAGTAGCAAGTTGGATATGAAGCTGCTAAAAGAGCTGGATGAGGAAGGATAGGGTCTACGCCCTTGATATGAAGCCGATAATGGGCTAAACTCATATATATCGTCAAGCTCATGAAGGTGTAACATGGATTTTGATTACGAACTGCATGTATTTAGGTCACCGGAACTTGGAAGTATCGTAAAAAATGCCGTTGAATTCTTCTCTAAAACGCCTGTGCACTATTTACCTCCGCCTCATGACTTTAGCGGGCCAGGTGTTTATGGTCTCTATTATATCGGTGACTACGAGCCATACGAATCACTCGCTAACGTAAATATAATCGAATGCCATAAACCGATTTACATAGGCAAAGTTGTACCCCCTGGCTCGCGAACAGCAAGAACACAATCAGGAATATCATCAACTTTGCTGGGAAGACTACAAGAGCACGTAGCGAGTATAGAAGCGACTACTAACCTGAAAGTCGAGGACTTCAGATGTCGCTTCATGGTTCTTGATGGCATTGAACGAGACTTAATTGTACCTGTAGAATCAGAGCTAATCAGAACTTATCAACCGCTTTGGAATGTTTGCGTCAGTGGTTTTGGTATTCATACGCCTGGTACAGGTCGATTTGGTCAAGCACCCTCCGAGTGGGATACATTGCATCCAGGCCGCGCATGGCTAGAGAAGTTAACGGGAAAACCAAGAAACTTAAACGAGATACTTGTAAAAATTAGGCAGCATCTAGCATCGTCACCTTCTCCTTAACTCCACCACGGCTTCATATAATTGATGTGAATCTGCGGCCTTAGCAACTCGCACACTGGATTGAATAATACTATTCCCCACGCGAGTAGTTCGCGGAATATCAATTTTCATCAATTCCAGGCCAACAAACTCTGCGATCTTACCAAAATACTGATCTGTCGGTATAGTGAGACCTTGCAATATACTGTTGCCAATGACAACTAAAGCTGTGCCTCCAGGCTTAAGAGCATAATGGATACCTAGCGCAAATTTATAACAGTCATTGAAGTAGGAAGCTGCATAGTTAGCCCACCCATTGCCTCCATACACTTTCTTTTCAAGGTTAAGCGACCTGAGCGTTCGCAAACGTTCCTCTAAGTCTGTATCAGGCAGCGAAAAATCTAGACCCAGGTAATTTTGTTCACGAACAGTCTGCCAGTATTTGCCGAAGTTTGAGTATTCAAGCAATTTAAAGTCCTGAGGGTGTTCCATGTAGCCTAACCAATACAATTGTGGACGTGTGTTCCGGTTGTAGTGATAATTGTTCAAATACGGCGGTGACGTAATAATGAGATCAACAGATTGAGGTGCAAGGTATGTCTTGTATTGAAAAAAGGAATCATCGAAGATACGCGTCTCTACCTGTTTGTCTGGTAAATGTGCTTGAAACCAAACAACATCTTTTACTACTTCAGCTAGCTTACCTAAAATCGTTTGTACTACTGGGAAGTCTTGAATCGCCTCCTTTCCACTAGTTACCCTTCTGGATAAACTAGGTTCGTAGGAGTAGTTTGAATAGCTTACCATAGTTGCTGCAAATACTAGCTTGAAAAGGCTTCGCAGATTAGTATCTGCAACAGTATCCATAAAATCTTGGGTAATCAAAACCTTGTGGAGCACTTCAGGACTGTAAAATTCCGCACGTGTTTTAAATCCCTTGGGTACTGTGCTCCTTGGAATATAATTAGTTGAAATAGCATCCTTATAGAAGTTTTGAAATCTCTGGATCTCACTGCTTAGCTTGCTGGTATCGATAAGATGAGCATTTAATTTTACGCGACAAGCCAAAGCAGCATAGGGGTTAATCTCAAATCCAATTGTATTATGACCTGATAGAACAGATTCCACCAAAGTAGTTCCGACCCCCGCAAAGGGGTCTAAAACAGTACCTTTGCTATCCAAATGGCTCTTCAATGCCTCTCTGACGAAATCGCTAGAGAATCCTGCGATCCATGGTACCCATCGATGAATAGGCAGAATTTTATTGGAAGCAAAGGCAGGATCGCTAAAAGTAGATTTGCCATTGCCTGGTACTGAAGGAGATCCTTTGACTTCTATTTCAAAGAGGTTTAACTGCTCTACCGGCACAACTCTTGAAGCATCTACAGATGTCATTGAACACCTCTACACTATTGTTTACCTATAAAACGATCAAAGCCTTACACTGCCTTGGATAATGACCTATCGTCACAAACAGAGAAGGTTAAATGGAGCTTTCCCTCATTATAAATAATACTATGTTCCCATCCAAAAGCGGAAAAATATCATCCATTGTTATCACAGCGTACGATTGAAGTGTGAATCATACCATAAAAGTACCATGCTTTTAGCCTCCTGACAACTCTCCGTCAAGAATGCTCTATATGAAACGTGATAGTGAGTTTGTCATTAGGACGAAGTAGCCCATAGGTTTTCTGGTAAGTGTCTAGTATGAGATGGGAGAGATCAATAATACGGTGCTGAGGATTGTCATAGACCTCAAATATGTATTCCTTTCCCTCCTCATCTTCCTTGAAGATGGATGTAATTTTAAATTCTACCTCGATCATAACTTTTCTCCTTCCATTTAGGGAAGCGAGTCGATTCACACACTGCTTGTCTGTTCATGTCGCCGATTTCTTATGTACGAGCATTCTCTATAAACGCTCCAAAAGTGGAAGACATGAGCATTCTCATTTGTGCCTGTAGTACCCCTGGACAGATATCGTTATCTTTAACCACTTGTAAAAGCGTTCATTTTGATGTACACGTATATGTACGCAAAAGATGAACAAGGAAAGGGAAACAGGAGTGGCCAAGAAAATGGAAGACACTCTGTCGATAGTCGAGGCAAGAGAGCAGCTAACACCGAAGAGCTTAAGACTCGCAGGAATGTAAGCGCGATCAAGGTAACCCGGCATAATAAGCCTGTGCTGGCCATTTTGCCCTGGGAGTTATATGAGTCAATTGTAGAAACTCTGGAAATCCTGGGAGATGAGGAGTTAATGGCCGATTTGCGCCAGAGCATCCAGGATGCAGCCGAAGGCAAGGGCGAGCCCTGGGAGGCCGTGAAAAGGGAGCTTGGCTGGTCGTAACACTAGCAGGTTAGCCTCAAGCAAAGGCCAACCCCTTACAACTCCAACTCCTCCACATCATCATCCTTCCCCGCCCCCTTTGAAGACACATAGCCCTGCTGCTGCCCATTGGTGGGTTGCTTCGCGGCGCCCTGTTTCTTGACGAACTCCTCGCGGGCCTTCAGGAAGTCTTCGCGGGCTTTCTCTTCGGCGATGATGTCGGCGGCCTCGCCGGCCATGGTGCGTCCCTCGCCGTTGCCGTGCCTGCCATGACCATTATCGTCATCAAACACTTCCCGGGACCGCCCGCCTGCTTCTGAAGGACCGATTACACCGCGCGCCTCCAGCAGATCTATCAGGCGGGCAGCGCGCGAATAGCCGATGCGGAGACGACGCTGCAGCAGCGAAATGGAGGCGCGCTCGTACTCGCGCACGATCCGTTCGGCCTCCTCCAGGAGGTCATCTTCCATCTCAAAATCATCGGAAATATACTTACTGATCTCCCAGCCTGGCTCTACCACGGGCAACATGACGGGAGCATCTTGCCCCTTCTTACTGCGATTCATCAGAGCAGTGCGCTCTTGAACCTGCTGCTTCCAGTAGTTCACGAGGTTGTCCACTTCGTCATCAGCAACGAATGCGCCCTGGATACGCTCAGGTTTGCCCGCGTCGGCAGGGAGGTACAGCATATCGCCGCGCCCGAGCAGGCGTTCCGCTCCACCCATGTCGATGATGGTGCGCGAATCGACTGCTGAACTGACCATAAACGAAATGCGTGTAGGGATGTTCGCCTTGATCAGACCCGTGATGACATCGACGGATGGACGCTGCGTGGCAATAACCAGGTGGATACCGGTGGCGCGGGCCAACTGCGCCAGGCGGCAAATCATGCCTTCAATCTCCTCGGGCGCAGACATCATCAGGTCGGCCAGCTCGTCGATGATAATGACAATGGCAGGCAGGTTTTTCAGCGAGGTATCGCCGCGAGCAATCCTCTCGGCCCGCTGCTTGCGGTAACCATCGAGGTTGCGCACGCCCAACTGCGAGAAGAGGCGATAGCGCTTCTCCATCTCGACAATGGCAATCTTGAGCATTGCTACCACCTTTTCGACCTCTGTCACGACCGGCGCGAGCAAATGAGGAATGCCATTGTACATGATGAGTTCGACCATCTTCGGATCGACCATCAGGAGGCGTACATCATCCGGGGTGGCCTGCATGAGAATGCTGCCAATGATGGCATTGATGCTGACCGATTTCCCTGCCCCAGTGGCGCCCGCAATCAACGCATGCGGCATGCGTGCCAGGTCCGCAGCCCGCACCGTACCGGCCACATCCTTGCCCAGCGCAACCGCCAGCCTAGATTTGGTCTTTACCGCTAGGTATTCTTTGCTCTCCAACACCTCGCGCAGCGTAACGAGCCGACTGTTCTTGTTGGGGATCTCAACGCCTATGTAGGGGCGTCCGGGAACAGGAGCCTCCATGCGGATGCTTTTGACTTCCAGTACAAGCGCCAGGTCGCTCTGCAGTGCCATGATGCGGTTCACCCGCGTGCGCGATTCGTACACGATATTGCCGGAGGCGTCCCGGAGAGGTACCGACCTGCCCTGCGCGTCGAGCTTCATCTGCATCTTGCCCGTCGGGCGGATGCCGAAACGAATGACCGTCGGACCAATGCTGATATCCTCCTCTTTCACCTCGGCATCGACGCGGAAGCTGCGCAGGGTATCCTGGATGATCTTTGCCAGCGCCTTCGTATCATCGCCAAACATGTGCAGCTTGACTTCTTCTGGATTGTTGAGTAACTTGATATCTGGCAGTTTCCACGGTGGCTCGAGCGCCGCTTGCGATTGTGCACCGGCTGCGCGAGTAATAACTACGGGCTGGTTATTGCGTATGGGATTGGGTGCAAGCGGCTCCATCTGCGCTTTGTCCTGGTTGAAGGGGAGCTGCTGCTGGCGGGCGCCCTGTACGGCGTCGCTGTGCTCTTCGCGATTCAGAGACTGGGCGGAGCGCTGTCCTCGCGGCACGAGGCGAATCTCGTCTTTGTGCAGGTTGATGTCGTTGAGCGGGTCATTTGTTGCGCCGTCAAAGTCGTCCTCGAACTCGATCAATGAATCCTCATCCTCGTCCTCTTCGTCTACCCCGGCGGCAACCTGTTTCGCGTTATCTGGAGCTGGTAAGCCAGTGCCATAGCGGCTGTATTGTGGACGCTGACCGAGGTACGGCGAAGTACCAGCGGATGTACTTCCTGGCGCTCCTCTCTTTCCGATGGCACGACCGATCATTAGCACGTGCCCAAACCTGATGCCGAAGGCGGCGATAACGAAAATGACACAGAGTCCAATCAATAAAACATGTATGATGATAGCATTCCTGGCCGTCCAATCAGAGAGTGGAATGGCAAGAATATCCGCCAGTATGCCTGCTCTACCAAGGCCGAGGAGCAGGCGGCTTTCGAGGAGTACTAACAACCAGAGCGCAACCAGCCAGAACACCAGCGATCCGCGAATGAAGCGCTTGTTAAGCATACCTTCGATAAAGTGAGCCAGGGCAAAAGCGATCAGGCCAAGCGCCAGCAGATAGGCCGACCAGCCGAAAAAAGCGGTAGAGAGTTTATAAAGGTCGGCGAGGATCGGGGCCTGGCGGAACAGGGTGAGCGCGCCAAGGAACAACAATGACAGTACGAGCAACAGCACGCTGAGAAAACGCTGCTGGTGATGTGGCGCCATGTTCGCCCACCCGGCACGCAGCCAGTCGATGAAGCGTGTATCCCTGGTAGGAGTTGGAGCGGGCTGTTTGGCCGGGGCCTGTTTCTTTGTCGCCTGCTTACCGCTTTGTGTGCGCTTTGAAGCAGCCTGGCGGGGAGAGCTTTGCCTGGTCGCAGCAGGATTTGAGCGTTGTTCAACACGCATGCTTTCCGAGCCGATGCTACCGGCTGCTCGGCTGACACGCGAGGTACCCTGTGCTACATCCGTTTTCACACCTGGCCCCAGACGTCCAT
>WNFD01012147.1_pt1 | contig 11532 bp, 10 predicted proteins | sample 5400491 | NCBI WGS metagenome assembly WNFD01 (sample SAMN13153343, study PRJNA577476) | soil metagenome | isolation source: 120 cm saprolite under Douglas fir tree site 2 hole 2 replicate 2 | place: USA:California | collected 2015-04-18 | reverse complement strand
CTTGTCGTCGACGATCTCGACGACGTGCGCGAGACGACCATGGGCGTTCTCGCGGCGGCGGGATATGCGGTTACGTCCGCGGCCAGCGGCGCCGAAGCCTTATCGCTACTGGCGCGCGAGCCAGCCCCCGATCTGCTCCTCACGGATATCGTTCTGGGCGGAGGCGTAAACGGCTTCGAATTGGCCCAGCGAGCGGTCCAACTTCTGCCTCACCTGAAAATCCTCTACGCGACGGGTTATGCCTGGAACCTGGAAGAAGTGCACGCCGCGGTTCCCGGCAGCCGCATGCTCCGCAAGCCCTACCGCGCCCATGAGTTGCTGCGCGAAATCGACCTTCTGCTCGACGGACCCGCCCCCATCGTCGCGGCACCCGATCGTGACGCGGCCATCGCGGCGCTGCGCCGCAAGCCGGGCAAGGCGAAACCGGCCGTGCTCGTCGTCGAGGACGATCCGCGGTCGTCTTCCATAGCGGTTGAATTGTTCATGGGGCTTGGGCTCGTTCGCTGGCGCTCTTGCCGAAGCACCCGGAGATCGCCGTGCTGTTCAGCGACATACGCCTGCCCGGTCTTAGCGGAACCGAATTGGCCGAGGCGGTGCGCAAGCTCCGGCCCGATGTGAAGATCGTGCTGACCTCCGCTTATGTCGACGTGACGCCGGTGCCGGGAACGCGGTTCGTTCCGAAGCCCTGGAGCACCACCGACTTCGCGCTCGTGGCCGGACTGGTCGCCCGGCATTGATTGAGGTCCGCTCGCCTTCCACGGCGCATCGCTTCTCCGTTGGCCGCAAGAAAAGCCGCACCGCAACGACGTGCCGTGCCTGCGATGGACGAGCGAGGCGTGGCGAACTATATTTGATTCATCGCCGGATCGGCTCGGCAACAGGCCCCGGCGGCTGAGAGATTGGCCTACCCCCAAAGAGGGGTGACGCGCGCTCCCGCCTGAAGAAAAGGGAGTGTCGCCGTGCGGACGCGCGAAGAGCGAGTCACGACGTACCGATTGCGGGCGGAAGAGATACGCACTGCGGCCGAGGGCATTGCGCCAGCCGGAGAATCGGGCCACGTTTCTGCGCATTGCCCGCGACTATGATCTGATGGCCGACGATCTCGAAAGCCAAATCAGGCGCGGACTCCTTCGCAAGACGCCTTAGCCCCGGCGCTTGCCTCATCCGCGCACGGCTTGTCCGTCGCATTGAGCGATGATGCGCGGCGCGCGTGTCGGCCGATGGCTCGGCGTTCGTCAAGCTGGTTTAGTTCCGGGCATCCTTGTGCTACCATCTGGTTTGTCGTCGACATGAGCCCTCCGGCGTCGGCGGCTGAGAGACAGGAACTCGCCATCGCCACAGGGGTCGCGGCACTCCCGTCTACCATGGTGAGGGGTCTATCATGCGATCCTACCGCTGCTACTTCCTGAATTTGCGCACGACCATCCCCGCCGTCGGATCCATCGAAGCGGAGACCGATGCCGAAGCGGTGAAGCAGGCCGAAGCCCTGTTCCGCGCGAAGGGCGCCGGGTTCACCGGCATGGAGGTGTGGGTCGGGGGGCGTCGCGTCCCCCATGAATTGGACGATTCCTCGGCGCAAATCGGGCGCTGGCGGATGAAGGCGGAAGAGCTCCGCACGGCCGGCGAGGGCTTCACCGACAACTCGTCCCGCCACCACTTGCTGAACGCCGCCGAAACATACGAATCCCTGGCCAATGCCGCCGAGGCGCGGCTCCGGCGCCGGAACGATCGGACGCGGGAAGCGGGATGACGCTTGCTGATCCCACTGCCCCGCTCGCGCCGCCGATGACGCGCCGGAGCGCGTTGCCTGGTCGCTGCTGCGCCGCTCGGCTTGAGAAGCATATCTTCGTATGCATCTGAGTGGGCTTGTTGTACTATTCGGGCATCGCCGACACGGTCGGCGGCTGAGAGACACGGTCTCCCCATTCGCCATAAGGGGTCGCGCGCACTCCCGCTTGTCAGCAGACGTGGAGGCGTACGATGCCGTCCTACCGCTGCTTCTTCCTGGATTTGCATGCCAAGATCGCGGCCGTCGAATTCCTCGAGGCGCAGAGCGATGCCGAGGCGGTGGAGCGCGCCGAAGCCGCCTTCCGCGAGAACGGCGCCACCCTCAGCGGCTATGAGCTATGGGACGGTGCGCGCATCGTCCGACGTGAATTGGACAGCTCGCTCGAGCGCATCCGGCGCTGGCGGATGAAGGCAGAAGAACTCCGCACCAGCGGCGAAGGCTTCACCGACAACTCGTCCCGCCAATACTTGCTGAATGCTGCCGAAACATACGAAGCGCTCGCCAATACCGCCGAGGCGCGGCTGCAGCGCTGGTAGGACCGGAAGCCGGAAGGGGGGGTGAGCTCGTCGCTTCCGACACGACGTTTTTGACGGCTTCCGGTTCGGCGGCTCGCTCTCGCCCCGTTTGTTCTCTGGATCGCCCGAGCCAAGAAAACGATCCGGCCTTTTGTCGCCGACGATAGCGACGCCCTTGCCCTCGCGGCGGCACACCTTCCCCCACCGCCTCGCCGCCTTTATCCTCGGCGCATGATCGCCTTCGTTCTCCGCCGCCTGCTGCAGTCGCTCCTGGTGATCCTGGTGGTGGCGCTGGTCGCCTTCGGCCTGTTCCGCTATGTCGGCGATCCCATCAACAACATGGTCGGCCAGGACACCAGCGAGGTCGACCGCGCCGCGCTGCGCCAGCGCTTGGGCCTCGACGATCCCGTCCTGGTGCAGTTCGCGCGCTTCGTCGGCAACGCCGCGCGCGGCGAGTTCGGCCTCTCCTTCCGCCAGGGCCGCAAGGTCTCGACCTTGATCGCCGAGCGGCTGCCGGCGACGCTCGAGCTGAGCTTCGTCGCAGCATTGCTGGCGCTCATCGTCGGCGTGCCCATGGGGGTCTACACCGGGCTCAACCGCGAGCGGCTGTCGAGCAAGCTGTTCCTGGCGCTGTCGCTGGTGGGGATCTCGCTGCCGACCTTCCTCATCGGCATTTTGCTGATCCTCGTCTTCTCGGTGCTGCTGGGGTGGCTCCCGGCTTACGGCCGCGGCGAAGTCGTGCGGCTCGGCTGGTGGACGACGGGCTTGCTGACGCGCAGCGGCCTCGAATCGCTGATCATGCCGGCGATCACCCTCGGCCTCTTCCAGATGACGCTGATCGTGCGTCTGGTGCGCGCGGAGATGTTGGATCATCACCATCACCGGGCTCCAGCTCGGCTCGATCATCGCCTTCTCGATCATCACCGAATCGGTGTTCCAGTGGCCGGGCATGGGGCTCTTGTTCATCCAGGCGGTGGCCTTCGTCGACATCCCCGTGATGGCGGCCTACCTGGTCCTGGTCGCCGTGCTCTTCGTCGCGATCAACCTGATCGTCGACCTGCTTTATTACGTGGTCGATCCGCGCCTGCGGCTCGACCGCAGCATCGCCGGCGGCCACCGTGGCTGAGGCCGGCGCCCGGCCGCACGCCGCGGGCCGGCTGGCTGCGGCGCTGGCGCGGCTCTGGGACAGCGACCTTGCTTACGGCTTCCGCCGCTCGCGCGTGGCGATGGCGGCGGCCGCGGCGCTGCTGGTCATCGTCGCCGGCGCGCTGTTCGCGCCGTGGGTCGCGCCGCACGATCCGTTCGACCTCGCCAGCGTCAGCCTGCTCGACGCGCGCAACCCGCCCGCCTGGATCGCCGGCGGCAGCTGGGCCTATCCGCTGGGCAGCGACAATCTCGGCCGCGACGTGTTCTCGACCATCCTTTACGGCTCGCGCATCTCGCTCTGGGTGGGATTCGCCTCGATCGTGCTGGCGCTGGTGCTGGGCGTCGCGCTCGGCCTCGTCGCGGGCTATGTCGGCGGCGTGACCGATGCCATCATCATGCGCATCGCCGAGATCCAGCTCAGCTTCCCCGCCATTCTCATCGCCTTGCTGGTCGACGGCGTCATGCGCGGCATCGTCCCGCGCGAGTTCCAGGACAGCCTCGCCGAGGACGTGCTGATCCTGTCGATCGGCCTCTCCTTCTGGGTGCAGTATGCGCGCACCGTGCGCGGCTCGACCATGGTCGAGCGCGGCAAGGAATACGTGCAGGCGGCGCGCGTCATCGGCCGCCGCCCGCTCGCCATCATGCTGCGCCACGTGCTGCCCAACGTGATGGGCCCGGTGCTGGTGATCGCCACCATCAATCTGGCGCTCGCCATCATCACCGAGGCGACGCTGTCCTTCCTCGGCGTCGGCGTGCCGCCGACGCAGCCCTCGCTCGGCACCCTCATCCGCATCGGCAATGATTTCCTGTTCTCGGGCGAATGGTGGATCACGATATTCCCCGGCCTCGCCCTGGTCCTGCTCGTGCTGTCGGTCAATCTGCTCGGCGACTGGCTGCGCGACGCGCTCAATCCCCGGCTGCGCTGATGGGCGCGGCGGCGCTGCTCCGCGTCGAGCATCTGCGCGTCGAATTCCCGACGCGGCGGGCGACGCTGGTCGCGGTCGACGACGTCTCCTTCGCGATCGGCGCGGGCGAGGTGCTGGGCGTGGTCGGCGAGTCCGGCGCCGGCAAGTCGGTCACCGGCGCCGCCATCATCGGCCTCATCGACCCGCCCGGGCGCATCGCCGCGGGCCGCATCGTCTTCGCCGGCGAGCGCATCGACCATTTGCCGCCGGAGCAGCTGCGCCGCATCCGCGGCAAGCGCATCGGCACCATCTTCCAGGACCCGCTCACCAGCCTCAACCCGCTCTACAGCATCGGCCGCCAGCTGGTCGAGACCATCGCCACGCATGGCGAGATGTCGCCGCGCCAGGCGCGCGCACGGGCGATCGAGCTCTTGGCCGAAGTCGGCATCCCCGCGCCGGCCCAGCGCTTCGACCATTATCCGCACCACTTCTCCGGCGGCATGCGCCAGCGCGTCGTCATCGCGCTGGCGCTCGCCGGCAACCCGCAGCTCATCATCGCCGACGAGCCGACCACGGCGCTCGACGTGTCGATCCAGGCGCAGATCATCGCGCTGCTCAAAAAGCTCTGCCGCGACCACGGCACGGCGGTGATGCTGATCACCCACGACATCGGCGTCATCGCCGAGGCCGCCGACCGCGTCGCCGTCATGTATGCCGGGCGCATCGCCGAGATCGGGAAGCTGCGGGATGTCGTGAAGCAGCCGCGCCACCCCTACACGGTCGGGCTCATGGGCTCGATTCCGTCGCTCTGGGGCGCGACCGACCGCCTCGTGCAGATCGACGGCACCATGCCGCGGCTGAACGAGATCCCGGAGGGATGCGCCTTCCATCCGCGCTGCGCCCACGCCTTCGCGCGCTGCCGCGCCGAGCGACCCGAGCTGATCGCCGGCGGCCCGTCCGAGGCGGCGTGCTGGCTTTACGCGCCGGCGGCGGCGGGCCGCCATGGCTGAGCCGCCAGCGCAGGCCGACCGCGCCGGCGAGGCCGCGCCGCCGCTGCTCAGCGTGCGCGGCCTCGCGCGCTATTTTGACGCGTCGCCGCCGCTGCTGAACCGCCTGCTTGCCGGCGGCGGGCGGCGCACGCTCAAGGCCGTCGACGGCATCAGCTTCGACATCCCGCGCGGCCGGACATTGGGCCTGGTCGGCGAGTCCGGCTCCGGCAAGTCGACCGTGGCGCGCCTCGTCGTCGGCCTCTATCCGCCGACCGCCGGCACCATCGCCTTCGCCGGGCAGGAGCTCGCGAGCTTGCGCGGGGCCAGGGAGATCGCCGCGCTGCGCCGCCGCCTGCAGATCATCTTCCAGGACCCCTATGCCAGCCTCAACCCGCGCTGGCGCGTGCGCGACATCATCGCCGAGCCGCTCGTCGTGCATGCGCTGCTCAACGGTCGCGCCGCGCTCAGCGCCCGCGTCGAAGAGCTCTTGCTGCAGGTCGGCCTCGCCGCCGCCGACGCCGACAAGTTCCCGCACGAATTCTCCGGTGGCCAGCGCCAGCGCATCTCGATCGCCCGGGCGCTGGCGAGCGCGCCCGACTTCCTCGTCTGCGACGAGCCGACCTCGGCGCTCGACGTCTCCGTGCAGGCGCAGATCCTGAACCTGATGAAGGCGCTGCAGCGGCGCCTCGGCCTGACCTATCTCTTCATCTCGCACAACCTCGCCGTGATCAGGCACATGGCGGATGCGGTCGGCGTCATGTATCTGGGACGCCTGGCCGAGCTCGCCGATTCGCGCGCCCTCTTCGAGCAACCGCGCCATCCCTATACGCGCCTGCTGCTCGCGACGATCCCGGATCTGGCGCTCACCGGGCGCCCGCGCGCGCCGGTGACCGGCGAAGTGCCGAGCCCGATCGACCCGCCCGCGGGCTGCAGCTTCCATCCGCGCTGCCCTTATGCCGATGCGCGCTGCCGGCGCGAGCGCCCCGAGCCGCTCGCAATCGCCGGCGGCGGCCTCGTCGCCTGCCACGCGGTGGCCGAGGGCCGGCTGCCGCCGTGAGCGACCGAATGGCGGCGCGCGGGCCGGCTAGCCGAGAACCTTCGATTCCGCCCCTTGCAAAGTCTAAGATGACTGGTCATATCCCGCCGCATGCGCAGGGATTCGACCAAGGACGTGCGTGAGCGCCTGCTGGAGGCGGGCGTGGCGACGTTTCACCAGCGGGGCTTCAACGGCTGCAGCGTGCAGGACATCACCGAGGCGGCCGGGGTGCCCAAGGGCTCGTTCTACAATCATTTCGAGAGCAAGGAGGCGCTGGGCGCGGCCGCGCTCGAGCATTTCTGGCAGGAAGGCGCCGGCGACCGGCTGCAGATCCTGAGCGAGCCCGGACGCGCGCCGCGCGACCGCCTGCGCGCCTATTTCGAGCAGGCCGCGGCCGACATGGCCGCGATCGATTACACCTGCGGCTGTCTCGTGGGCAACCTCGCGGCCGAGCTGTCGGACCAGAGCAAGCTCGTCTCGGCGCAGCTCTCGGCCATCTTCGCCAGCTGGGCAAGGCGGGTCGCCGACTGCATCCGCGAGGCGCAAGCCAGCGGCGAGATCAGCGCGGCTGGCGATCCCGAGACGCTCGCCAATTTCGTCCTGAGCGCTTGGGAGGGCGCCGTCCTGCGCGCCCGCATCGAAAAGACGGGCCGCCCGCTCAAGCAGTTCGTGGACGTCCTCTTCACCCACCTCCTGCGCTGACCTCCCCGCCTCGCTTTTTTGCAACGGAATCAAGATGACCGGTCATCTCAACACTCTCGCTCCCCCTGCCCATCCGCCCTGGCCAAAGGCAGCCGCCGAGCCGTCAGCGCTTCTTGCCGACGCACCCCTCCGGCAGCGACGATCATTCGATCGCCTTGAAAACTCTATTACGGAATTCGCCGCTGACACCGTGACGGCGGGGGGCCATCTATCGGCGGCGCTGGGAAGGGGGGTCGAGCTTCCCGCGCCGGCGAACAAGGGCTTCGCTGCACCAACTCGCGACACTCGCATCCGGCAGGACATACGATGACCGCTCATCCGAACGATCTCGATCGCTTTCCCATGGCTCGCGCCGCCGCGGCCGGACCGCGCCGCGTAGGACCACACCGAGTCGGCGTCTGGGTTGGGCTGGGTGCCGTTGCCCTGCTGCTGGCGGTCGGCGGGTCATTGGGCCTCAGCCGTCTCGGCGACACGGCAGCGACGGCAGCGCCGTCCGCGCCGCCGCCGCCGGCGGTGACCGTCAGCCCGCCGCTGCAGCGCCGCGTCGCCGGCTGGACCAGCTTCACGGGGCAGTTCTCGGCGGTCAATTATGTCGAGATCCGCGCCCAGGTGAGCGGCTATTTGAGCGAGATCCGCTTCACCGACGGCCAGATCGTCCATCAGGGCGACCTGCTCTTCGTGATCGATCCGCGCCCCTACGAGATCCAGCTGCAGCAGGCGACGGCGCAGCAGCAGACGGCGGCGGCGCAGCTCGAGCTCGCCAACAAGCAGCTCGCGCGCAGCGCCGAGCTGAAGCGCAGCGACGTCGTCTCCGCCGACGTCCTCGACCAGCGCGTGCAGCAGCAGCGCGCGGCGCAAGCCGCGCTCGAGCAGGCCAAGGCCGCCATCCGCTCGGCCCAGCTCAATCTCGAATTCTCGCGCATCACGGCGCCGCTCACCGGCCGCATCAGCGAGCACCGCGTCTCCGTCGGCAGCCTGGTCAGCGGCGGGCCGAGCACCGGCGCGACGACGCTGCTGACCACCATCGTCTCGCTCGACCCGATCCATCTCGATTTCGAGATGAGCGAGGCCGACTATCTGAGCTACCAGCGCTTCCTGCAGACGCAGCAATCCGGCGGCGCGGTCGACCGCACGGTGGAGGCGAGCCTGAGCGACGAGCAGGGCTGGCCGCGCCGCGGCGTGCTCGATTTCCTCGACAACCAGCTCGACCGCAGCAGCGGCACCATCCATGCGCGGGCGAGCCTGGCGAACCCGGATCTGTTCATCGCCCCCGGCCAGTTCGCGCGGCTGCGCCTGCCGGTCTCCGAACCGCGCCCGGTGCTGCTGGTGCCCGACGCGGCCTTGACCACCGATCAGTCGCGCAAGCTCGTCATGACCGTCGGCCCCGACGGCACCGTCGTGCCCAAGGTGGTCGAGATCGGCGCGCTCAGCGACGGCCTGCGCATCGTCAGGAGCGGGCTCGCCGCCGATGACCAGGTGGTGATCAACGGGCTGATGCGCGCCCGGCCCGGCGCCAAGGTGACGCCGCAGCCGGGCAGCATCGCCGTCGCGGCGCGCGGCTGAGAGGAGCGAGAGCGATGCGCCTGTCCCATTTCTTCATCGAGCGGCCGATCTTCGCGACGGTGCTGTCGCTCTTCATCACCATCGTCGGCGGCATCGCCTATTTCGCCTTGCCGGTCGCGCAATATCCGGAGATCGCGCCGCCGACGGTCCAGGTCACCGCGACCTATCCCGGCGCCTCCGCCGAAATCGTCAGCCAGACCGTGGCGACGCCGCTCGAGCAGCAGATCAACGGCGTGCAGGACATGCTCTATTTCAGCAGTCAGGCGACCGGCGACGGCAAGCTGACGCTGACGGTCACCTTCAAGCTCGGCACCAATCTCGATACCGCGCAGGTGCTGACGCAGAATCGCGTGTCGGTCGCGCTCCCCCGTCTGCCGGACGTCGTGCAGCGCCTCGGCGTCACCGTGAAGAAGAACTCGCCGGACATGCTGATGGTGATCCATCTCTATTCGCCGGACGGCTCGCGCGATCAGCTCTATATGTCCAACTACGCCACCTTGCAGGTGAAGGACGTGCTGTCGCGCCTCGCCGGCGTCGGCGACGTCACGATCTTCGGCGCCCGCGACTACTCGATGCGCATCTGGCTCGATCCCGACAAGGCGGCGGCGCGCAATCTCACGGCGGGCGAGGTGGTGGCCGCGCTCCAGGCGCAGAACGTGCAGGTGTCGTCCGGCGTCCTGGGCCAGCCGCCGGTGGCGGCGCCGGGCGCTTTCCAGCTCAACGTCCAGACGCTCGGGCGGCTGACCGATCCGGCGCAGTTCGGCGACATCATCGTCAAATCCGACGGCGCGGGGCGCGTGACGCGCGTGCGCGACATCGGCCGCGTCGAGCTCGGCGCGCAGGATTATGGCGCCAACGGCTATCTCGACACGCGCAACGCCGTGCCGATGCTGGTCTTCCAGCAGCCCGGCTCCAACGCGCTGGCGACGGCCGACCATGTCCGCGCGACGATGCAGGAGCTGTCGCAGCAATTCCCGCAGGGCCTCAAATACGACATCGTCTACGATCCGACGCGCTTCATCGCCGAGTCCGTGCGCGAGGTGGTGAAGACGATCCTCGCCGCGGTCGCCCTCGTCGTCGTCGTCGTGATCGTGTTCCTGCAGACCTGGCGCGCCTCGGTCATCCCGATCGTCGCCATCCCGGTCTCGCTGGTCGGCACCTTCGCGGTGCTGGCGGCGCTGGGCTTCTCCTTGAACAATTTGTCGCTGTTCGGCCTCGTGCTCGCGGTCGGCATCGTCGTCGACGACGCCATCGTCGTCGTCGAGAATGTCGAGCGCAATCTGCGCCGCGGCATGAGCCCGCGCGAGGCGGCGCATCGCACCATGGACGAGGTCGGCGGCGCCCTGATCGCCATCGCCTTGACGCTGTGCGCGGTGTTCGTGCCCTCGGCCTTCATCAACGGCATCTCCGGCCAGTTCTTCCGCCAGTTCGCGGTGACGATCGCGGCCTCGACGGTGATCTCGTGCGTGGTCTCGCTGACCTTGAGCCCGGCGCTGTGCGCGCTGCTGTTCCGGCCGCACGCGGCGGAGGAGGCTCATCCCCGGCGCCGCTCGATCCTGGCGCGGCCGCTCTTCGCCTTCTTCGACGCCTTCAACCGCGGCTTCGAGTGGCTATCCGAGCGCTATGGCCGCCTTGCCGCGCGGCTCATCCGCATGAGCGCCGTCGTCCTCGTCGTCTATGCCGGCCTCATCGGCCTCACCGGCTGGCAGTTCAGCCGCGCGCCGACCGGCTTCATCCCCGACCAGGACCAGGGCTATCTCATCACCGTGCTGCAGCTGCCGCCCGGCTCGTCGCTGGCGCGGACGGACGCGGTCGTGCGCCAGGCGACCGAGATCATCCTGGCGACCCCGGGCGTGACGCATGCCGTGCCCTTCGCGGGCTTCGACGGCGCCACCTTCACCAACGCGCCCAACGCCGGCGCCATCTTCTCGGCGCTGGCGCCGTTCGACGAGCGCCACCGCCAGGGGCTGAGCGCGGACGCCATGCTCGGGCAGTTCCGCCAGCGGCTGGCCGGCATCCAGGACGCCTTCATCATCACCATCAAGCCGCCGCCGGTGCGCGGCATCGGCACCGCCGGCGGCTTCAAGATGATGGTGCAGGATCGCCAGGGCGCCGGCCCGGCGGCGCTCGAGGCGGCCGTCCAGGATCTGACCGGTGCGGCCAACCAGGCGCCGGGCCTGGCCGGCGTGTTCTCGCTGTTCAGCACCAAGACGCCCACCGTCTATGCCGACATCGACCGCGAGAAGGCGGAGAAGCTCGGCGTCTCGCCGGCCAAGGTGTTCGAGGCGCTGCAGGTCTATCTCGGCTCGGCCTATGTCAACGACTTCAATTATCTCGGCCGCACCTACCAGGTCATGGCGCAGGCCGACGCGCCGTTCCGCAACAACGCCGACGACATCAGCCGGCTCAAGACGCGCAATGATACGGGCGCGATGGTGCCGATCGGCTCGGTCGCGCAGTTCCGCGACGTCACCGGCCCCTACCGCGTGCCGCGCTACAATCTCTACCCCGCGGCCGAGGTGCAGGGCGGCACGCTGCCGGGCGTCTCCTCGGGCTACGCGCTGGCGGCGATGGAGCGGCTGGCGACCGAGCGCCTGCCGGCGGGCTTCGGCTTCGCCTGGACCGACCTCGCGTTCCAGCAGCGGCAGACCGGCGACACCGCGATCCTGATCTTCGCCGCCTCGGTGCTGTTCGTGTTCCTCGTGCTCGCCGCGCAATACGAGAGCTGGAGCCTGCCGCTGTCGGTCGTGCTGATCGTGCCGATGTGCCTGCTGGCGGCGGTCACCGGGCTCATGCTGCGCGGCATGAGCGTCGACATCCTGGCGCAGATCGGCTTCGTCGTGCTGGTCGGGCTCGCCGCCAAGAACGCCATCCTCATCGTCGAGTT
>WNFD01014827.1_pt1 | contig 11533 bp, 13 predicted proteins | sample 5400491 | NCBI WGS metagenome assembly WNFD01 (sample SAMN13153343, study PRJNA577476) | soil metagenome | isolation source: 120 cm saprolite under Douglas fir tree site 2 hole 2 replicate 2 | place: USA:California | collected 2015-04-18 | reverse complement strand
GTCTCGCGTCGCCGTCTCCAGCGACTTGAAGACGGACTCGGCAGCGTGTCGCAGCTGCTCGAGCGACCGGTTGAGGTCGGCGGTCTCCCGGTCGTCGGTGCCCCGGTAGTGGCGCCTCAGCTCGCCGGCGAGCCCCTGGATGTCCGATTCGAAGCGATCCCACGCACGCTTGCTGTCTTCTCTGCCCATGCCACCAAAGGTAGCGCTCAGAGGATCATCGTGCTGACGCTGCGCCGCGGCGCCACCTCGGCATCGCGGGTCGCGGCCGCGATCCGCTGCAGCGCCACCGCGTAGGCGGCAAGCCGCATCGAGATGCCCTTGTCGGTGGAAAGCGCCGTCACCGCGTCGTAGGCGCGCCGCATGACCACCGCCAGGCGCGCCTCCACCTCTTCGAGGAGCCAGCGTTCCGAGTGCAGGTCCTGCACCCACTCGAAGTAGCTCACGACCACGCCACCGGCGTTGGCGAGGATGTCGGGAAGGATGTGCGCACCGCGACGCGCGAGCACGTCATCCGCTTCCGGCGTGGTCGGGCCGTTGGCGAGCTCGACGATCCAGCGCGCGCTCACGCGCTCCGCGTTCTCGGCCGTGATCTGGCCTTCGAGCGCAGCCGGCACGAGGATGTCGACGTCCTCGTACAGCGGGCTGTCCGCACGCTTGCGCTCGAACGTGGTCCAGTCGCAGAAGTGGGCGCCGCGGCCCTTGTAGGCGATGAGCTCCTCGACGGGAAGCCCGTCGGGCGCGACGAGCGATGCGGTCGAGTCCGACGCGGCGACGATCACCGCGCCCGCCTGCTGCAGGAGGAGGGCGGCGTTGGCGCCGGCGTTGCCATATCCCTGGATCGCGACGCGCTTGCCGCGAAGGTCTTCGTGCGCGGCGTTCAGCGCGGCCTCGAGGACGTCGAACCCGCCGCGCGCGGTCGCCTTGTCGCGACCGAGCGAGCCTCCATGCTCGACTGTCTTCCCGGTCACCACGGCGGGGTCGGCGAGACCTGACTGGCGGCCGTACTCGTCGGCGAGCCAGTCCATGATCCGCGAGTCGGTGTTGACGTCGGGCGCTGGGATGTCGACCAGCGGGCCGATGACGCGCCAGATCCTTTCGGTGTAGGCGCGGGTCAACGATTCGAGCTCGCGCGGGGAAAGCAGGTGAGGGTCGACGGTGATGCCGCCCTTGCCGCCGCCCATCGGGATGTTGACGACGGCGGTCTTGATGCTCATCCAGCCCGCGAGGGCCTTGACCTCGTCGAGCGTCACGTTGGGGTGGTAGCGGATGCCACCCTTGTAGGGTCCGCGAGCCGAGCTGTGCTGGACCCGATAGCCGGTCAGCAGCTCGCGGCGGCCGTCGTCGCGCACGAGCGGGATCGAGACCTCATGCACACGCTCCGGGGTCTTGATCCTCTCCAGGAGCGACGGATCGGTGATTCCCGCCACAGCCGACGCAGCATCGACCGTGGCGCAAAAGCGCGCGTAGGCGCCCTCTTCGCCCAATTTAGCCCTCCTCTTCGCGGATAGCCGTGGCGTCCAATCATGCGCCGCCGGCCGACGAATTTGCGCACGTCTGGGATGACATCCCCCGAGCCAGATTGAAATAGCCACTTGATTTTTGGAGTTGCTAGAAAATAGAATGACCTCAAAATCTGTAGGAGGTGGTGAAATGAACTCGATCGGAGCTCGACGATGGTGGGCTTTGGCGGCCCTGGACCTCGGGGTCCTGGCTGTCGGCCTCGACGTGACGGTGCTCAGCGTGGCTCTCCCCACGCTGGCGACTTCGCTGAAGGCGTCGGAATCGGACCTGCAGTGGTTCTCGTCCGCCTACGCTCTGGTGCTCGCCGCCGGGATGCTTCCCGCGGGCGTTCTGGGCGACAGGTTCGGCCGCAAGCGGGTGTTGCTCGGCGCCCTCGCCGTGTTTGGCGCCGGGTCGATCGCGTGCGCCTACGCGGTGAACGCGGGCGAGTTCATCGCCGGCCGGGTGCTCCTGGGCGCAGCGGGCGCGGCCATCGTGGTCATGGCGCTTTCGGTCATGACCGTCCTTTTCTCGGAGGAGGAACGGCCGCGCGCCGTCGGCATCTGGGCCGCCGCCAACTTCCTGGCGTTGCCGATCGGGCCGATCTTCGGCGGCTGGCTGCTCACCAACTACTGGTGGGGATGGATCTTCCTGATGAACGTGCCGGTAGCCCTGCTCGGCATCCTGGCCGTTCTCCTCATGGTTCCCGAGTCGCGCGCGGCGAAGAGGCCGGCACTTGACCCGCTGGGAATGCTCTCTGTCACCGCCGGTCTGGTCGGCATCACCTATGGCCTGATCGAGCTGGGCCGCAACGGCTGGACCGACGGGCGGTCGCTGATTGTGCTCGCGGCAGGGATCGTCCTGACCGTCGCGTTCTTCGCGTGGGAGCGCTACCTGACGGTGCGAGCAGGCCGCCCGCTGATCGACCTCTCGCTGTTCCGTTCTCGTGGCTTCACGTGGGGCATCGTCCTGGCCGCGCTCGGCGGACTCGCGTTGATCGGGATGGTCTTCACGCTGCCCCAGTACTCGCAGGGCGTGCTCGGCCTGAATCCTGAAGGCGCCGGCGTGCGGCTTCTGCCGATCATCGCGGGCTTGATCGTGGGCGCGGTGCCCGCGGACCGTATCGCGCAGAGGGTCGGCGCGAAGGTCACCGTCGCCGTCGGGTTTGTGATCACAGCCGCCGGGCTGATCGTGGGCGCAACCACCGCCGTCGAATCGAATGCATGGTTCGTCGCCGGTTGGATGGCCATGGTCGGGCTGGGCATGGGCATCGGATTCGCGACCGCGGCGTCGGCCGCGCTCAAGACGGTGCCGAGCGAGAAGAGCGGTGTCGCTTCCGCACTGATCCAGGCGATGCAGAAGGTCGGGGCGCCCCTCGGATCGGCCATCTTCGGGAGCGTGCTCGTGACCGTCTACCAGTCCTCGCTGAACCTGGGCGGCCTCCCGCCCGCGGCGGCTGACGCTGCGAAGCGGAGCGTGTTTGCCGGTGTGGCAGTCGCCGCCAGGCTCCACTCGCCGGCGCTGCTCGAGTCGGTGCGTCATTCTTTTGTGCAGGGAATGGACGCCGCGCTGGTGTTCTCCGCGGGCATCGCCGCGCTCGCAGCCGTGGCAGCGTTGATCTTCCTGCCCGGTCGCGACGCGATTGCGGCGCCGGCCGAGCAAAGCGCGGTTGAGAAGGTAGCCTAGGTTGGAAATCGGATTACGCGAGCGCAAGAAGCTCAAGACCAGGGCTGCGATCCAGAGAGAGGCTATGCGCCTCTTTCTGGAGCGTGGCTTCGAGGCGACCACCATAGAGGACATCGCCGATGCCGTCGAGATCTCGCCGAGCACGTTCTTCAACTACTTCCCGACCAAGGAAGACGTCGTGTTCGAGGACGAGCTCGACCCGCTCGTGCTGGCGGCGTTCGACGCCCAACCGGAGGCGACCCACCCGGTGCGCAGGCTGCGCATGGCGATGCGGACGGTGTTCGGTCAGCTGACGCCGGAGCAGGGCAAGATGATGAGGGCCCGGATGCAGCTGCTGGCGACGACGCCCGAGCTCCGCGGCGCGATGCTGAGCCAGTTCGCAAGCATCGTCGACCAGATCGCCCATCTGCTCGGGCCGCGGGTCGGCCGCAAGCGCGACGACTTCGCGGTGCACAACATCGCCGGCGCGGTGCTTGGGGTGCTCCTCGCCGCGATGCTCGAGATCATCGACAACCCGAAGGCCGACATGCTCAAGGTCACCGACGAAGCGCTCTCTCACCTCGAGGCCGGCCTGCCACTGGACTGGCCACCGGAAAAGCGCCGCTGACGAAGGAATCGGCCGGCCTGCTCGTCTGGCGACGGCGGGATGTAGAGCTGGAGGTCTTGCTGGTCCACCCCGGCGGCCCGTTCTGGAAGAAGCGCGACGACGGCGCCTGGTCGATCCCGAAAGGCGAGATCGAGCCCGGCGAGACGGTGATCGACGTCGCGCGGCGGGAGTTCAAGGAAGAGCTCGGCCAGGATCCGCCTGCCTCCGAGCTCGTGCCGCTGGACGCGGTTCGCCAGGCGGGCGGCAAGGTCGTGCACGCGTGGGCGGCGGCGGGCGAATACGACGCCGGCACGCTGAGCGGCATGACGTTCGAGGTCGAATGGCCCCCTCGCTCAGGCAAGAAGATGAGCTTTCCCGAAGTCGACCGGGCGGCCTGGTTCGACCTCCAGACCGCCCGGCTCAAGATCCTGGACGCTCAACGCGCCTTCATCGACCGCCTCGAGGCGGCGCTCGGTTAGCTCACAGCGCTCAGCGCGTCCACCTGGCCGTGCCCGTACCAGGAGTTGTAGCCCGGTCCTCCGGCGCATGCCTGCGCCGCGCCGTTGTTGACGGACGGGAAGAACGCGTACTCGGACAGCACCGCGGCGCTCGGGCACGCCATCGCGTCGGCGGTGTTGTTGATTCGGGCCGCCACCTGGCCCGGGTTGGTGATACCGAGGCTTTCGATCAGCGCGACCACGCCGGTGACGTGCGGCGAGGCCATTGATGTGCCCTGCAGGTAGCAGTACTTGGCTGTGCCGTCGAACACCACGCGCAGGCAGTTGATTGCCACCGGGTACGAGGGAAACGTCGAGAGCACCCGCCCGTTCACTGCGGCCGCGGTCCGCTGAAGAAGGCTGTCGCCGCCGGGCGCTGTGACCTGGGTGACGCCCACGCCGTAGTTCGAGTAGAACGACTTCTGCTGCAGGTTGCCGTCGGCGGTCACGCCGATGACGCCCGGGATCTCGGTCGGGATCACCACGCAGTCATTGCCGACCGGCCGGGTCACCGGCGTCGTGTTGTCAGGGCTCTGGGTGTCCTGTGTCGGGTGCGCCAGGTCGTCCGCGAAGTTGCCTTCCGCCGCGACGACGGTCACACCTTGCTGCATCGCGAACCTGATCGCGCGTGCCTCAGCCTTCCAGATCGCGCGCTGCGTCGGGTCGTTCTTGCAGTTGAAGTAGAACGGGTCGGCGAAGTAGCTGTTGTTGGTCACGTTGAAGTGGTGCGTGCCGGCCCACACGAACGCGCACACCACGCTCTCCGGGAAGAAGAAACCATCGCGATTTCCAGCCTTGATGGCGGCCAGCCTGACGTTCGGGGCCACCCCGACGATGCCGATGCCGTTGCGCGCCGCTGCGATCGTGCCGGCGGTGTGGGTGCCATGACCGTTGTCGTCCTTCCACGCGGTCGGCGTCTGGTCAGGCACACCGCTTATGCACGACACGCTGTTCGCGAAGTCGACGTTGGGCGCGAGGTCGGGATGCGTGTAATCAACGCCCGTATCGATGTCGCCGGCGATCACGTTGCGGCTGCCGCTCGTGACGCTCTGCGCGTCGAAGGCCTTGATCTGGGTCATGTCCCACTGCAGGCCGGACAGGTTGTCGCCGCTTACCGGCGTCGCCGCCGCCGCATTGTCGGCGGTCGACGCGTCGACCTGGCTCCCGTCGAGGCGTGTCGCGAACGCGGCAGTCGCAACTGCGCCGTCGACACCGGCCGCGCTCCTGAGGTTCGCGGCGAAATCGCTGCGGTCCGAGCGAGCGATCACGACCCCGATCTGCTGATAGTTGTAGACGAGCTGGCCGCCCGCGCCCTGGATCACCGCTGCAGCACCCAACGAGGACGCACCGTCCTGGTAGGTGACGATGTACGTCTGCACTGCTCCGGTGGTCGCCGCGTGTACGGGCGCCGCGGGAAGACTCACGACCGCTAACGCGGCGGCCGCAGCCAGCGCGCGCGGACGCAGACTGACGAAGCAAAGTCTCACTACCCCCATGCGTATCCCCCTTAGCGCAAAAGGCCGACGAAGACTGGTCTGAGCTTATCAGTCGAGGGGTTTTGCAGACTCGCTATCGTGGCCGCGTGCAGCACACGGATCGCCACGAGCCAGGCCTGAGCGGCTGACCGCTTGTCGATCAAGATTCTCGAGACTGACGAGCTGCCCCGGGACGTCATCTCACGCGATTTCGTCGGAGACGACCACGGCGGCATCGGGGCATGTGTGCTGTTCGTGGGTGCGAACACCGGTGATGGACCGCGCCTGCACAGGCACCCCTACGTCGAGATCCTGATCGTGCTCGAGGGGGTGTCGACTCTCAACGACGGCGTCTCTGAAACCGAGGTCGGCCCCGGCCACATGGCGGTGGTCGACGCGGGCCAGGCGCACGGGTTCGTCAACCGCGGGCAAAGCGTGCTCCGGCAGATCGACATCCACATGTCACCACGCTTCATCACCGAATGGCTCGAGTAGAACTCCCGCACGACCCCGGGCCGGAGGTCGGGCGCAAGCGCGGCGAGGAGTCCGCGGAGGCTGCGCGCAATCCGATCAAGGTCGCCAGCGGCGAGGTGCGATTTGGCACTGCGAGCTGGACCGACCCGACGATGACCGCGCCCGGCGTGTTCTATCCCGAAGGCGCGCGGACCGCGGAGGACCGCCTCAAGTTCTACGCGAGCCAGTTCTCGGTGGTCGAGGTCGACGCGACGTACTACGCGCTTCCGTACAGGCGGATGGCCGAGACGTGGGTCGAGCGCACGCCGAAGGATTTCGTCTTCGACATCAAGGCGCATGCGATCATGACCGGCCAACCGACCGAGGTGGCACGGCTGCCGAAAGCAATCAAGGAGGAGCTCCCAGCCGACCTCAAAGAGAAGAGCCGCATCTACCGCAAGGACATGCCGGGCGAGCTGCTCGACGAGGTGTACCGGCACTTCCGTGAGGCGCTTGACCCGCTGGTCGAAGCCAAAAAGCTCGGCGCGGTGTTCGTGCAGTTTCCGAAGTGGGTGTTCCCGTCAAACGAGGCGCGGGAGCTGATCCTGGAGTCGCGCGAGCGCATCGGTCTGCCGATCGCGGTCGAGTTCCGGAGTGGAAGCTGGTTCAACGAGAAGAACGCCGAGCGTACGGTGCGCTTTCTACAGGACAACAAGCTTCCCTACGTCGCCGTCGACGAGCCGCAGGGCTTCAAGAGCTCCGTGCCGCCGGTGGTGATTCCGACGAACGAGGAGCTGTCGGTCTTTCGCTTCCATGGCCGGAACACGGAGAGCTGGGAGAAGAAGAACATCACGCCGGCCGAGCGGTTCCGGTACCTCTACGACGAGGACGAGCTCGCGGACTGGACGCCGAAGATCGCCACCGTCGCCAGGCAGACGAAGCAGACGCACGCGATCTTCAACAACTGCTACTCGAACTACGGGACGACGAATGCGCGCGAGGCGGCGCGACTGCTGGCGGAGATGCAGGCCTGAAATTCTTTCTCGGCCCCTCACCCCTACCCTCTCCCCTGGGGGAGAGGGAGATTCGTTAGTCGATGTGCTTGTGCATCCACGCCTCTAGGTCGGCGCCGGCACGCCACACTTGCGCCACCCTCTCCCGCGCCCTGGCTGTCGCGATCCACGGCTCGGTCGGCCAGCGCCGCCAGTAGAAAACGCGCTTGTGCCGCAGCAGGTCGGCGCGCGGGTGGTCCTGCGGATACGGTGAAGGCACGCGCTTGGCAGCGCCGCGACCCTCGCCACGAGCTCCTTGCCTGACCGGTCGGCTGCCGTCGCCTCGCGCAGGCGTTTGAGCTGGGCGTCGTCGACCATGTAGCGCCCGCCCGCCGCGACCAGGCCCTCCGCGTCGAGCGCCACGTAGCCGCCGCGTTCGCAGTCGGCGTAGATGTTCAGCTTGTACGGCGACTTGTCGGCGGAGAATCGGATGTCGCGGTTTGGCCGCGAGATGCGGTGAGGAGGCCCGAACTCGGCCTCGAGGTCGGCCAGCAGGGCGACCAGCGGCGCCTTGACATCGTCTTCGTACTGGCGGCGGTGCGCGTCGAACCAGGCCTTGTTGTTGTTGGCGCGCAGGCCCAGGAAGAAACCTTTGAAGTCGCCTTTCCAGCCCGCGAACTGCCCCACGAAGGAGGTCAGATTAGACGCTCTCCTGGACCATTCGCTGAAGGAGAGGTGGGGCGGCGGCCCCACCTCTTGAGAGCTCAGCGCGTCAGTCGGCGGCGATGCCTTCCTGGCTGCCACCGTCCGGGACGTTGGCGACCTGGATCGCAGTCAGCGCACCGCCGGAGCCGATGCTGAAGGCGTGCACCGAGCCGCCGATGCCCGCCTGCACGTAGAGAAAGCCACCCGCGGCCGCCGAATCCGTCGGGCCCGAGATGCCCGACGCCGCCACCGGGTTGACCAGCGTCACGCTGCTGCCGGACACCTGGAACTGGCTCACGTCGCCGGTTGCCGTGTTGGAGACGTAGTCGTAGCCGCGCGTCGCGGTCACCCAGCACGCGGCGGCCTGCCCGTCACTCACGAGTGCGCCCGCCGCGGTGATGGTGTCGTCAGGGTTGACGGTGAAGGCCTGAAGCGAGCTCGTGGCCGCGAAGTTGAGGATGAGCCGCTCGGCGCCGTTGAAGACGAAGGCGAAAGGAACGCCCCCCTCCGGGTTCTGGACGGGTGCGGCGGACAGCCTGCCGTCCGGGCCGACGGAGAAGACGTCGACGGTGCTGTTCGTCTTGGTCGTGACGATCAGGTGGTCGCCGCCTGGCGTGAATCCGGCCTGCGCCGGAGAGCTGAGGAAGAACGGGGGAGTCGTGTTCGCGAGCCCGAGGCTCCGGGTCGAACCCTCGATCGGGTGCAGAAGCCGGCCGGCGATCCGGAATCCCGACGTGTACCCCTGCCCGCCTGCGTCAAGGACGTACAGGAGGTTGTCGTGCACTGCGATGCCGGTTGGGAACGGACCACCCGAGGACAGCACCTGCTCCAGGCGGAGCCGGTCGCCGTCGACGGCGAAGACCGAGATCGTGTTGCTGCCCGCGTTGACCGCGATCAGCAGGCCCGCGTCCGGAATCAGCGCGAGCGAGCCCTGCGAGGCGAGCGGGTCCGAGCCGGCGCCCTCAGCGCGCGCGCCGTTGCCGCCCGTGGCGTAGCTGGTCACGTAGGTCAGTGTTCCGTCAGCGTGCCTGTCGAACGTCGCGATCGCGTTTCCGGCCGGGTCGTTGGTCTGGACGAACAGGGCATGGCCGGGTGAGGGCGAATCCTCGGCCGCCTGCACAGGCACCGCGGCCACGACGGACGCCGCGCCGAGCACGGCCATGACCAAGAGCGAACGAATCGATATCTTCATGCGCACGCCTCCTGCTGTCTGGGATTGACGCGGCACAGCCTGCAAGACGCGTGTTTCGCGGCGGTGACGGCACGTCACCGGTTCGTCACAAACGAGGGCTGCGTTATCCCGCGGGCAGGCTCACCCAGAAGCGCGACGAATGGTCGGTCGAGTCGGCGCCTACCTTGCCGCCCGACGCCTCCACCAGCTGCTTGACGATCGCGAGCCCGATGCCGGCGCCGCCGCGAGCCGCGTCGCGCGATTTTTCCACGCGATAGAAGCGCTCGAAGACGTGCGGGAGGTCGCCGGCCGGGATGCCATCACCCGAGTTGGTGATCGAAAGCGTCACCGTCGAGCGGCTCGAGGTCGCCCGGATCGACGCGTTGCCGCCGGGCGGCGTGTATCGCGACGCGTTCTGGAGCAGGTTGGCCAGCACCTGCGCGAGGCCGTCGGGCTCCGCGCGGACGACAAGCGGCTCGGGGACGGCGATGTCGACTGCGATGTCTCTGGCTTCGAACGCGGACCGCGCCAGCTCGTACGCGGAGCGCACGGCCAGCGCGAGGTCGACGTCCGTCGATGCCACGACCCGGTCCGGGCGCTGGTTCTCGGCCAGCGCGTCGAGCGACCGCGAAAGACGCACCAGTCGCTGCGCCTCTTCGTGCAGGGAGCCGAACTGCTCCGGGGTCGGCGCGATGACGCCGTCGCGCAGTCCCTCGAGGTAGCCCTGGAGGTTGGTCAGGGGGGTGCGCAGCTCGTGCGCGGCGTTGGCGATGAAGTCACGCCGCTCGCGCTCTTGCTCGGCAAGGCTCTGCGCCATCCGGTTGAACGAGTCGGCGAGCGAAGCGAGCTCGTCCGGCCCACGCGATGCGCTCCGCCGCGACCGCCATGTGCCGAAGCGGCCTCGACAGGAGCGCGGCGAGCCCCATCGCCAGCGCGACGCTGATGACGACCGCGAGCGCGGCCGCGACCGCAAAGATCGTGGCCACGCTGTGGTCGAACATCGCCTGCGCATCCGCCGCCGGAGTGCCGGCCTCGACCATCAGCCTGTTGAAGGTGGACTGCGCCACCACTAGCACGCCGACGGCGATGATCGAGATGGCGCAGATCGCGACGACGACCGAAACCGCGGTGATGCCGGTCGCGAGACTGCGTAGGCGCCGGCGCATCGTCAGGCGACGGCGCGGTAACCGAGTCCGCGCACGGTAGCGATGTACCGGGGTTCGCCGATCTCCTCCCCCAGCTTGTCGCGCAGCCTGCCGATGTGGACGTCGACCGTGCGCTCGAGCGCCTCACCCTGGGCAGCGCCGTACAGAGAGTCGAGCAGCGCCTGCCGTGACAGGACCCGGCCGCGCGCCTGGACGAGCGCGACCAGCAGGCGGAACTCGGCGGGTGTCAGCGCCAGCACCTCCTCACCGCGGCGGACCTCGACGCGGTCGAGGTCGATCGCGAGGTCGGCGTGCGCGAGCGTGCCCCGGCCAGATGGCAATCGGTCGCCTCGGGCCCGGCGCATCACGGCCCGAACCCTGACCACAAGCTCGGCCGGTGAGAAGGGCTTGGCGAGGTAGTCGTCCGCGCCCTCGTGGATCCCGAGCACGCGGTCGGCGACGCTGCCGCGCGCCGAGACCATGACGATCGGTACGTCGGATCGCTCGCGGATGATGCGCATCAGGGCGAGACCGTCGAGCTCGGGCAGCATCAGGTCGAGGACTATGAGCCTGGGCTGAAACTCGTGGTAGGCATCGAGCGCGCCGCGACCGTCGGCCGCGGTGATGACACGCATTCCCTCGCGCTCGAGGTAAGTCTTGACGAGAGAGACGATCTTCGGGTCGTCGTCGACGACGAGGATCGGCGCCGGCATATCGGATTCCATGGTAGGCAGCAAAACCCTAAACGCCGAATGTGACGGCGATTTGAAGCGAGGCTGCTAGCTTTCGACCTCGACACGGTCGCCGACCGAGATACTGCCGCCGGTGAGCAGGTCGGCGCGAATGCCAGCTCGGTGGGCGAGCGGCTTGAGGATCGGCTTGCCGACGAGGTCCTGGAGGTACTGGCAGGGCTCGTTGATCTTGACGCCGCGCGCGCGCACCTCGCCGATCCAGAACTCCTTGCCGATGAGCTCGTTGAGCCGGATGCCTCGGGTCGTGATGTTGCGGCGCGTTTCGCCGGGCGCCAGGTGGATGCCGTGGTTGCGAGCCAGCGCCTCGATCTCCTCGGCTTCGATCAGCGTGAGGTCGCGGCCAGGGCTGTCGCCGTTTTCCCGGTGGTTGCGATCGCCCTCGAGGCCCAGGCCCGCGACAGCGTCGACCGTCTCGAGGGGCCGCACCGGCCCGCCCTTGACGTCGGCGATATGGATGAGCTCGACCGTGCCCTTCACGTGCCGGGCAATTATCCCTTCAACTCGGCGGTGGTCAGCGCCTGAACAGCCGGTCGTACTCCGGGAAGTACCGCTGGATCACCGACAGGTCGAA
>WNFD01008146.1_pt1 | contig 11533 bp, 17 predicted proteins | sample 5400491 | NCBI WGS metagenome assembly WNFD01 (sample SAMN13153343, study PRJNA577476) | soil metagenome | isolation source: 120 cm saprolite under Douglas fir tree site 2 hole 2 replicate 2 | place: USA:California | collected 2015-04-18 | reverse complement strand
GGTCCATGCGCTCCCCCCTCAGGAGCCCTGGAAGAGATCGCGGGCGGCCGCCAGGGAAGCGGCCTTGTCACCCCGGGAGCTACCCGGGGTTAGCCCGCAGCGCCACCGTATGCTGCACCCCCTTCTGAATTCCAAGGCTCAGTGCGTCACGAAGGGGTCCCCGCGTCGGGCTTGTGGGACAGGCCTGACACATTCTGACCGGGTCAGCTTGACCCACGAGACGCCCCGACGCCTGGACATAAAGCCAGTTAATTCCGTGAGTTACTTATCATGTAGGGGCGTCAGGAACCGGGCCCGTGGATTGCACGTCTTATAGAGAGAGGCCCTGTCTAGGTGCGCCTAGAGTGCACCTATTGACGCGAAAGGTAGCGTACAGTAAGGACAGAATGCGCTTGACGGCGCGACGGGCTGGTGTCAATGTTCCCGCGCGTTGTGGAGACGCTGGCCGGCGTCTTGGAGGTCGCCAAGCATGACTCAGTACCCCCTCTTGTTCACGTTCCTCGACAAGGTCGAGGGCAAGGAATTCCTAGCGGAGGTGGCCGTGCACGGCCGTCTCCTCGCTGAGGAGGCGGACGGGGTGTGGTGGATGTACGGAATCAACCCCGGGGCCTTGGCCGCAACGGGCAAGACTTGCGCTGAGGCCTATACGGAATTCCGGTCGAGCCTCATGAAGGTGCTGTTCGATATCGCCGCTGACGAACCGGATTTCTACGATTTCCGGGCGCGGGCTAGGAAGTTCTTCGAGGAGGATGACAAGGAATCGGTCGCGGAGTGGGAGTCCGCCCGTGAGCGCGTCCGAAGGGGAGAGATCACGCTCGAGGGGCTGAAGCGAGAGCCCGCCCCGCTCCCCCCACGGATCGACATCAAAGAGAAGGTGACCTTCAATCCACAGGGTAACATGATCGACCCACAAGTAGCGGTCGCGGCGTAAGCCCTGGAGGATGGCGTCAGCCGGGCAAGTCCCGCAGAAGCAGGTCTGGGACATGCTCGACAAGTGCGCCCCGGGCTGGTCGCCGGAGCCGAAGCTCCATCACATCTGGATCCACTGGGGAGGGCGCACCTATACCTCATTCCCGAAGCACCCCCAGGTGGACGTCGGCCACGTACGAAAGATGGTCCGCCACCTGCAGGTCGACAAGGAATGTTCGCAGCGAGAGATTGAGCAGCTCCGCTAGTTAGGCAACCGCCTCGCCGGCGATCCCGAAGTCTCGTGCCTCCTCGTCTCCCTATCTAGCCAAAAGGCGCCAGGTATGTCGCGCCAAACCCATCCAACACTGCTCTCAACTCGTCACTCGGAACACCATACACGGTAAATCGCTTTCGCTCGACCATGCCCACAAATCGCCGACTGAATGTCCTTCCGAATGTCCGTAGATGTGCCACCGCCGCGGCTGAGTCCTCGTAGCGTTCGTAGACGTGGACTTTCGTGCCATCCACACTGACAAACCGCTCGTAGCTCAGGACACCGCGCTCACCCCGCGTGGAATCTGCCATCTCTCGCGTCAGTGTCCGAAAGTTCTGGAGTTCGCCTGTCCTGACCGTCAGCTCGACCTGCCACGACACCTGTTCGCCCATGGGACGTGTCCTTCGTGGATGGCTCCGGGAGGCCTGACTCCCGGTGTTCCCCGGCCTCCTCGTGCCTTGCTTGCGTTGTGTTCGTCGGGCCCGGCGGTTCCTCACTGAGCGCCGGGCTCCATTCCCTTCTCCTTAATCACGGCTGCAGCCTGCGGTGTGCGCAGGAAATCGACCAGCGCCTTCGAAGCCTCGGTCTGTTTGCTGCGAGCCACGATCGCCGCCGAAAACACGAATCTGTTCTGCAGCTCGTCAGGCAGCGGTCCCACAATCTCGATGCCGGCGATTGGAACAAGCTCCTGAACGTGATTCACGGTGATTTCAGCCTCGCCGTTCGCAACCAGGTTGGGGGTGAGGCCAGGTTTAGTGAGCAGGATCGTCTTCGGTTTCATCTCATCCGTGATCCCTAGCTGATCGAGCAACTTGACAATGTAGCCGCCGACCGCGGCGCCGGTTGCCGGATTCGGATACGTGAAGGATTGTGCAGCCAGCAGTGCGTGCTTGAACGCTTCCGAGGTCGAGATGTCGGGCTTGGGAGCGCCCCTGCGCACAGCTACGCCCATGATCGAGTACGCGACGTCGGTCACGTTGCCCGCCTCGATCTTCCCGCTCTTTATGAAGTCATCGATCCCTGGTCGAGGGATGATAATGACGTCCGCGGCTTCGCCATCTTGAAGTCGCCTAACGACTTGTCCCATAGTGCCGAACGCGATCGCGAGCTTATGTCCGCTCGCGCGCTCGAACTTCGGCCCGAGGTCCTCCATGACCGTTTGCATGGCGATTGCGCTCAGGACTATAAGGTCCGCGGCCTGCCCTACGGTGTTGCCTACGAGGAGCGATATGACACCGGTACTTGCCGCTGCGATAACAGATCGTGTCGTCATTGAACCCTCCCTGGGATCGGCCTCGCTTCGGGGCCTAACTCTTGGCGGTGCCATCGGAGAAACCTTCCGCAGCATCAGGTCGCCCTTCAACGGACGAAGAAAAGGAAGAAGTCGCGATGGTCAAGCGCATGTCAAGCCTTCGACGAAAATAACGACGCCGAGTTTCCGAGCCGCCGCCGCAATGCCCCGGACGGTCGGGTTTGCGGGCTTCGAGGTCGATGGATCATTCAGTTCTTCTTTCTGGAGAGCGCAATGCGTTACCGGACCATCTCGATGAGCGACCGGATCAGTGTGTGCGCTGCGGGCGTGCTCCAGTCGCGCGCGCCAACGACGCGACCGATCAGTTGTCCCTTGCGGTCGATGAAGGACGCGGTAGGGGGGCCCCACACTCCGTAGAGCTTGCCCGTCACGTCACCGGAGGCGTCGAGAAGCACGGGAGCGACGTAGCCCCGCTCGTGGGCTGCCTTCTTGACGGTCTCGGCGCTGTCGCGGAAGGTCACCAGCAAGACCTCGAGGCCCTGGCCCTTGAACTCTCCGTACAGCCGATTGACGGAAGGTAACTCCTCCCGGCAATCGGGTCACCAAGTGGCCCAGAAAAGATGGGGACGAGCTTGCCCTGCAGGTCCTCGAGCCGAACCGTGCGCCCGTCGAGGGACGGCAAGGCGAATGCGGGAGCCGGCTTTGGCGGCTGGAACGGCTGAACCTGGAAGCTCGCGAAGTCGGGGGCGGCCCCGGCACCGCCGACGGTCAGCAGCGCCAAGGCCAGCATGACGATGGCCGTCCGACGAATCACGAGGCCAAAGCCTTAACGGCCTGCAGCACTTCTTCGGGGTTCAAGAGATCGAGCGGGTTGTCCATGACCTTCGCGAAGCGCACGGTCCCGGTCTTGTCGATGATGAAATACGCCCGCTTCGCGTAGTGGAAGACGGGGCTCTTTTCATCGGTCTGCAGCGCGCTGTAGGCGGGGAGCATCTGACGCCGGAAATCCGAAAGGAAGAGCAGCTTGGTGTTCCGTGCCTTTTGCCAAGCGGCGAGCGCCAGGTGATGATCGGTGCTTATGCCCACGACCTGGGCACCTGCGGCCTCGAACTGCGGCAGCGCCGCCTCGAAGCCGATCAGCTCCTTCGTTCAGGTCGGCGCGAAAGCAGCGATGAAGGTGAAGATCACGATCGGGCCGTTGGGCGTCAGATCCGAAAGCTTGACGGCCTTGCCGTCGACTCCGTTCAGCGCGAAGTCGGGGGCCTTCTGGCCAACCTCCAGAGCGCTTGCCGCACCGACCAGAACCACGCTGGTCAGGACCGCGGCGAGGATACCTCGGAGCAGCAGAGATGTTCGCATGGGACCTCTTTCTTCGCGGAACAGTGCCGTGAACTTCAGAGTCGGTGCCCGCTCTCCTCTGGTACGTTGGGATGGTAGCGCCGCCTGAAGATGGCCGGTCGGCAATTGCCAGCGTGAAGTCAAGTTCTAGCCGTAGCCTTGGCCCGAGCGATCTCCTCTGCGCTGTAACGGAGCGCCCGGAAGACCAGGTTGCCCTCAGTGGTCGGCGGTCCGGCGAAAAAGGGCCGACCAAAAAAGGGATTGACGTATTCCCAGACAATCTCTCCGTCTTTGGTGACTTCGAAGAAGCGGCCGAAGGAAGACTCGCAAACCAATGTGTTGCCGTTTGGCAAGCGTTGCGCGTTGCCCATACGTGGCGAGAAAAAGTTCCACGTGGGTTTATCCTGATACTTCCACACGATCTCGTTTGTCGAGGGATTGACCTCGATGACCCTTGAAAACGGCATTGAGTCATCGAGACGATGCACTCCGTTATCGAATATCAGGACGTTGCGGTTCGCCAACTGCGTGGGCGCATGCTGGCCCGCGACGGTCGGAGGGCCGAGCTTCCAGAGGATCTTGCCGGTCGTGCGGGAGATGCGGATCACGGTTGAAGTGGGGCGGTAGCTGGCCAGGATGTCGCCGTCAGGCAGCTCCAGGACACTGTTGCCCTGAGCCCATAGCGTCCGGGGCGCCTGCACCTCGGCGATGCCGTCGGCTACCGGATCGAGATGCTCCCAGGTCCGCCACTCCCAGACCGTCTGTCCGGCCGGCGTCACCTCGGCTAGGTAGTCAGAGTACATCTTGCCGGCTTCAGTCGTCGGCCGGGCCGCATACTGACCCGACGGGAAGCGGTCCTCCTCCACCCCTCCTTTGACCCGGCGGGCGATGTCGTCGGGCACCCGGCCCATGCAATTCAGCAGCACGTTTCCATTGCGCAACAGGATGCCGTGGTGATGGTGGTCTGGATGGCGTACTTCCCAGAGCACCTTGCCGTTCCAGTCCACTTCCATGACCACGCCACCCTTGAACGGAAAGCGGCTGAGAAAGCTCTCCTCTGGAGTGCGCCCGTTGTAGAAGAGTGTTCCCCGGTCGGTGAGATACCCGGACAGGCCTGGCGGGTATGGCATGTTCCAGGTGTGGACGATGTTGCCGCGAAGGTCGATGAGATACACCCTTCCGTCTCCCCAGATCAGGGGAGCAAACAGGGTAAACCCTGGAGAGGCGCGCTCTGGGTTGAACGCGCGTAACCCGACACCCCGGCGTTTGGTGGTGTTCTGCTCGACTGCCGCCGTAGGTGTTTGTTGGCCGCTTTGCAGCGGGCGACTGCTACATGCCGTGGCGGCGCTCGCGCCGAGAACGGCGACGCCGGTGAGCAGCGTGCGGCGGTGCATGGGGTAGGACTCGTGGTTGGTCATTTGGTGGCCCTCCATGACGCGGACGCGCGTTCACGTGTTCCGCGTCGAGGCGCTCAGCTGCTCTTCTTCTCCGGTTACCCACTTGATCGCCTTTTCAGGTCCGGCCGTGCCCCGAAGGGGCTCTTCTCACCGCGACAACTTCACTCGAAGAGCTTCACCGGGCTTTTGATGGCCTTTCATGCGTAGTGCCCACCAGCTGACTCTCAGCAGAAGGATGCTGGTGTTCATTATGTTGCGACTATGCAACGAGTGTTTCGAACCGGCAAATAATCATAGCGCGTTGCGTTAGTAGGAACCGCTCGGTCTCCCGGGCTTGACGGACGGTGGACTTCCGATCTCGTGTGCAGTGCTGAGGAGGTTGTTTCGAACCTGGCGCTTCAGTACGCGGTGATCCCGGAAGAGGCCGCCCTGACTCGGCAGACGCAACGGTTTCCACCCGCTTCTGCCCTCTCGTGCGTAGACCGTGCAGAGGCCCTTTCTCATGCCCTCATTCGACTCCTCGTGTCGCACCGCTCCCGCCAATGGAGGACACGGATCATGGCCCGTCTCCGCCCTTTTCGTTTCGGCGTGTTCGCTGAGGGTGTCCGATCGCGAGAGGCGCTGCTGGACACCGCGCGGAGGGCCGAAGCCGGGGGATTCGCCACCTTCCTGCTCCGGGACCACTTCATTGCCGAGCCCTTCGGCCATCAGCTGGCCCCGTTAACTGCGCTTGCGACCGTCGCCGCCGTGACGAGGACCCTGCGGATCGGGAGCCTGGTGTTTGCGAACGACTACCGTCACCCTGTCGTGCTGGCCAAGGAGGTCGCCACGCTCGACGTTCTGTCGGAAGGGCGTTTCGAGCTTGGGTTGGGAGCGGGTTTCTCGCGGGCAGAGTACGAACAAGCCGGGATCACGTTTGATTCGCCGCACGTTCGGGCGGAGCGCTTGGAGGAGGCCCTCCACGTCGTGAAGGGCCTCTTTGCCGACGCACCGTTCACGTTTGCCGGTCGGCACTACGCGGTGGCCGGCCTGCACAGCTTCCCGAAGCCGGTCCAGCGTCCACATCCTCCCATCCTCGTCGGCGCGGCCAGCAGCCGGATGCTGTCCATCGCCGCCCGACACGCCAACATCATCGGCTTACAAACGGTCTCGACGACGAGGGGCGTGCTGGCGCAAGACCCGAAGGTTCGGTCGGCGCGCGTCGTCAGCGAGAAGATTGAGCAGGTCCGTCAGGCGGCGGGCGAGCGATTCCACGCGATCGAATTGAGCACGGTGGCGTCGGTGATTGTGACTGATCATCGTCAAGAGGCAGTGAAGCAATTCGCTCGTGATCGAGGATGGGGCGATATTGCGGCCGACGAGGTGCTTAGTATGCCCTCGGTGTTCATCGGAACCGTGGACCACTTAGTCGACGAGATGCGGAACCGCCGTGAGCGATACGGCATCTCCTACTACGTGTTCTTCGACCAACTCATGGAGACCGTTGCGCCGCTTGTGACCCGTCTTGCCGGGGAATGAGACGCCACGCGTGGCCTCACGGGACCCGAATGGGAGTAGGCCGCGAGCGTCCTTCGAGGTAAGGCGGGTTGGCCAGGGTGAGCAGGCGGGCCCCCCCGCAGACTACCGCCTCAGGGCCTCGTCGTAGAGCTACGTCATGGCCCGGCTGACCATGCGGAGGGTGTTACGGACACAAGGAGACGGCCGTCCATGCACAGGTTCCCTCGTTACGGTGGCCCTCTCGCCAATTCATGTCGCCATGCTAGCAGCCACCGCCTGGCCGCGCAAGGCACTCATATGCATATACATGTGTACTCCATGCATCTACATCTTGATTCTGAATCCACCCAGCCCCCACACAACGTCTCAACCGGCAAGAAGGAGCGTGACGATGAATGGACCCCGTTCGATACGATCCACCGGCGCGACACCGCGCTTTGACTGGTGAGCCCGTGAGCGTCTCGGCTCCGATCCTGAGGAGCCCCGGACAACCCATTGGAATCCAAGGATTCCCTGGCGACCTCGTCCGGGCCGTCGCCTTGCGCAATGGGGCCTCCGTTGGCCTTCGCCCGATCCGCCCCGATGACGCGCCTCGTCTGATGGCGCTGTGTCATCGGCTGAGTCCGCACACGGTGTTTCAGCGATTCTTCTCCCCGCGTCGACTCCGCGCGGAGGACGCCCACGCCCTGGCCAACGTCGACTATCTCGAGCGGATGGCGCTGGTCGCGGAGCTCGACACGGGCCAGGAAACCGCCCTGATCGGGGTGGCACGCTACGGTCCTGCCGAGGAAGCAGCCATGGCCGACACCGGTCTGGTCATCGAGGATGGCTGGCAGGGCCTCGGCCTCGGTTCGATCCTCCTGACGGAGCTCCTCCAGGCAGGAGCGCGGCGAGGCGTCCGGTACTTCAGGGCCGACGTGCTGACGGAGAATTACCGCACCCTGCGCCTGCTGGCTCGGTACACACACATTACACGGCGCACGACGAGCGCCGGCGTCACGAGCATCACGTTCCGCCCCCATCAGAATTCGGTCGCTGGAGAGTGACGCATTGCTGCTTACGTGACGCACTGTGAGAGGAGATTCCAAATGCCGGTCGCCACACTCTACGTCCTCGAAGGACAATATGACGACGCTCGACGCGCCCACATCTCGGCCACGGATCCAAAGGCCGCCTACCCTGACGATCGGTCATGAGAAGCCGCCATGTTCTGCGTGGGCGCTCCCAGCGTTGGACCCCGGTCCATCGAAGTAGGCGTCGCCGATCTGAAGAGGAGGAGTGGAGATGAGAGCCGTGCAGGCCGAGTCGTTCACCGGGTACGGGGGTTTGAAACTGGTGGACCTGCCCAAGCCCGTTGTGGCTGATGGCCGGGTCCTTGTCCGCATCACCGCCGCAGGCGTCACGCCGCTCGACCACACCATCCTGTCGGGCGGCTACCCGCGCGCGACAGCGCCCTTGGTGCTAGGGAACGAGGGAGCAGGCGTCGTGCACGATCCTGGTGACTCGGCATTTTCGGTCGGCGCCCGGGTGATGTTCACGGGTCCGTACGGTGTCTTTGAGAACGGCACTTATGCCGAGTGGATCGCCGTACGCAGCGAACACCTCTGCCCGATCCCGGACAAGGTCGACGATGCGATGGCCGGAGGTATTCCGGTGGCCTATCTGACCGCGCAGATTACCCTTACGCAGGCGGGCTTCGAGCCGGGCAAGATCGTCCTAGCTCCGGCGATCGGGGGCGCAGTCGGCAATGCCGTCACTCAGTTGGCTCGAGCGCAGGGCGCCGGTAAGGCGATTTCGACGACCACCAACCCGGCCAAGGCCGAGCAGGCACGCGCCCTTGGGTTTGACGATGTCATCGATCTCTCTGCCGAGAGCCTCGCCGACGGCGTCGCCCGCATCACGGGCGGCCGCGGCGTGGATGTTGTCATCGAGAGCGTCGGCGGGGCCCTGACGGGTCAGGCACTGGCGACGCTCGCGCTCCATGGCGTCTTGACCTCCCTGGGATATTCGGCCGGGCGGCAGACAACGATCGATGTTACGGACTTGATCTGGAAGCGCGCCCGGCTGAACGGCTTCGCCCTGGCCGCACAATCGCACGCCATCAAGGCGGCTGCGTGGGCCACCATTCTGCCGCTGCTGACCTCGGGACTGGTGAAACCAATCGTCGAACGAACCTACAAATTGAGCGAGGCCGCCGAAGCCCTCCGCCATCTGATCGAAGACCGTCCCTTTGGCAGAGTGGTATTGGTGGGGTAGTCGGTGTCGGTTGAAGTGTTCTCCTTTACTCACCGCGATCGCGCGAGACGGCGACGTCTGTGGAGAGTGCAGCCATGAAGGCGATCCAGATCGAGGCATTCGGCAAGTCGACCGAGATCGTCAACGTCGTCGATCCCGGGTCCCTTTGGGGATCGGCCCGCGCCATCAAAGGGTAGGAGTGTCTCACCAGTCAGATGATCCCAATAACGATCTTTCCCGAACGGAGGCCGTGATGGGTAAGCAGGTGCGCTTCGAGACCTCGGGCGCTCTCGGGATATTCACGCTGGCGAATCCGCCCCTGAACCTGTTCAGCGAGGAGCTCATCGAAGACTTGCGAGGCGCCGTGACTGCGGCAAAGCAGACTCCGGTCAGAGCCTTGATGGTTCGGGCTGAAGGCAAGATCTTCTCGGGAGGCGCCGACGTCCGCATGTTCAAGGGAAGAACGTCAGCCCACGCTCGTGAGCGGGTTACTAGCCATCTACGAACGATTGCCGACCTCGAAGAATTGCCGTGTCCGACGGTGGCCGCGGTCCAGGGGCTCTGCCTCTGCCTCGCGGCAGGGCTCGAACTCGCCTTGGCCTGTGATCTCCTCTGGGCGGGTGCCTCCGCGCGCTTCGCTCAGGCGGAGGCATCGATCGGCACCACGACGCTCCTCGGCGGCGTTCAGCGCCTCGCCGAGCGTGCCGGCCCGAGCCGTGCGCGAGAAATCATCTATACCGCCGACCAGTACGACGCGGCGACGTTCGAACGCTGGAGCATCGTCAACCGCATTGTCCCCGATGACGCACTTGAAGCGGAGACTCGGGCATTCGCCGCGCGACTGGCCAACGGCCCTACTCTGGCGTATGCCGCCGGCAAGCGGATCGTCCGAGCGTATCTCGACGGAAGTGTCCGCGGGGCGGACAAGGTTGTCGACGAAGTCGGTCCGCCACTCTTCGAGAGCAAAGACATGCAAGCGGCCGTGACAGCTCTGCTCGATCACGGTCCCCGTGGGTTCCGGGACAAGGTCGTGTTTGAGGGCCACTGACAGGGGAACGCGAGCGCAGCCGCTGCAGACCACCCTTAACAAAGGAGAGATCAAAATGCGCGCTGTTCAGCTCACGGCTTACGGCAACCCTGTCGAGGCTCTCAAGTATGTCGACATTCCCGCGCCCGAAGCTCCCGGCCCGAACCAGGTCCTCATCGGCGTCGACTTTTCTCCCATCAACCCCAGCGACCTACTGCTCGCAAATGGCATCTATGCATTGCGCCCCGCGCTTCCAACCGTCATCGGCAATGAAGCTGTCGGCCGCGTTCTCGATGTGGGTCCAGGGGTGCAGAACGTCAAGTTCGGCGACCGGGTCCTGGCGCCGCTCTCCAGCTTCACCTGGAGGGAGCGAATGGTCGTTTCTGCCGACGGCCTTTTCACCCTACCTCCTGGCGCGGACCCGCGGCAGTTGGCGATGCTGGCCATCAATCCCCCGACCGCCGCGCTGCTGCTCAGCGAGTATGTCAATCTGAAACCTGGCGAATGGGTGGTGCAGAACGCCGCCAATTCCGGTGTCGGGCGGTGGGTGATCGCGTTCGCGAAACAGCGCGGCCTGAAGACCGTCAACATCGTCCGGCGGCCAGAGCTCGTGCCCGAGCTTGAGGCGATTGGCGGAGACCTCGTCCTCCTCGACTCCCCCGATGTCTCAGAAAGGATCAAAACGGCTATCGGTCAGGCTGAGCTCCGTCTGGCGCTTGATGGTGTCAGCGGGCCGGCGACGGGCGTGCTCGCAGCGGCGCTCTCGCCCCGCGGCACGCTCGTCAGCTTTGCGGCCATGAGCTCGAATCCGATGTCAATCAGCCCGCTGGACGTTATCTTCAAGCCTGTCACGGTACGAGGCTTTTTCATGGCCCACCCGGAGTTTGCGGCCAAACTTGCGCCAGCCGCAGCGCAGGCGGCTGAGATGATCGCGTCCGGGCGGATGCGCATTCCAGTGGCGGCAACCTACCCCCTCTCGTCTATCAAGGAAGCGGTCGCGCATGCGCAACGCGGTGGAAAGATTCTTCTGGACGTGGCCGGATCATCCACCTGACCTCGGAATGGCATCTGAGTCGCCGACGGCGGGCGCTTCCAGCACCTCTATGGGGATGCCTAAACGATCTTGAATGGCTCGAGGCGCGGCGGAAGAGGCCGAACAGCGAGCCCTACGAGTATCACGAAGAGGCCAGGTCATGTGGATAAAGCCTATCGGACATGCGGCAGGTCGTTGGGCCGCGGCAGGCCTGCAGATTGATCCGCAGGACGAAGCGCCGCTTTGCGAGGGACGGTCGAGTAACAACTAATTCGTAAGCAACCCCAGGCACCTCCAAGCTCCACGCCACACGACGCGAATCCCGGAACTCCAACGCAACGGCCATGACCCGACGTCGGCGTGCATCGCCCAGTATCGGCCTACATTGGAAGCACGCTGGAACCAGGGAGCGGAGGCCTTACGATCGCTAGATCGAATGAGGCGATAGTCTCTCCGTGGGACGCGTGATGGAGCGGTCTGGGCGCCAGCGCTGAGGGTCGCTGGCGGCTTTTGCGAGCGTTGACCCGCGGCCGCGAGTGCCAATCGGCTGGCAACCGATAGCTGGTCAGCA
>WNFD01019288.1_pt1 | contig 11534 bp, 11 predicted proteins | sample 5400491 | NCBI WGS metagenome assembly WNFD01 (sample SAMN13153343, study PRJNA577476) | soil metagenome | isolation source: 120 cm saprolite under Douglas fir tree site 2 hole 2 replicate 2 | place: USA:California | collected 2015-04-18 | reverse complement strand
GATGCCGCCGGTTGTCAGCTGAGCCTGAACAACCGGCGATAAACAAAACATCGACACCGCACAGACCACCAGACTCACCACGAAACACGTGCGCTTTGTCATAAGTTTCCCCCTCGGAAAACGCGATGCGCCTGCTGTCCCTAACCGAAAAAGATTAGCGCTAATAAGCGCTTATCATATAGCTCCGTTGCTACCGTAATGTCAAGAGCTTTTTATCGCAGAAATCGCTTTGATGGAAGCAATTAGGAAATTCGATGACGGTTAGTAGCTTCTCCCCGATCAGCAAACCGCCTGCCCTGCCTTCGGGAGTCAGCCGAGGTTCGATGCGATGGCCACGGTGCGGTTCTCCCGCACTGACTGGTAGATCGCCTGAATCGTGGCCAGGTCTCGAAGCCCTTCCATTCCGTCAGACTTCGGGTCATGCCGACGCCTGATGCAGTCGGCAAAATGGTCGATTTCCAGAACGAACTCGTCCATCACTTTGAACTTCTGCTCGAACCATCGCCCCAGGATCTTCCCAAAGAGCCGGCGTTCTTCTTCAAACGCGAACGCGGGGTTCAACGCAGCCCATCCCTTTTCGCCGTGAACCTGGACGAAGGAAGCCGCCTTGGTGCTATAGCTCGAGGTGCCCTGACAAACCAGACCTTCGGGGTGCGTCAGACGGAACGCGATGCTGTCTTCGACTTCACCGAAGCGCGTGGGGTTGTCAGTCCAGGCATGCGCCGTCGCCTCGATCGGGGTGCTGCCCGCCAGCCAGCGCATGGTGTTGACACAATAGATGCCGATGTCCATCAACGAACCGCCTCCCGCCAGCCGCGGGTTCAACTGCCACGCCTGCGCTTTTGCCGGGTCGACGAATTCGGTGTACGCCGAAAACATGTGCCGGAGACGACCAAGTTTGCCTCCAGTGATCAATTTCCTCAGTGCCACACTGCCCGGCTCGAAATACTTGCGATAAGCGGTCATCAAGTAGACCCGGTTCTTCTTGCACGCTTCCACCATGCGGCGGCATTCTTCCACCGTGGTGCCCAGAGGCTTCTCGCATAGCACGTGCTTTCCGGCGGCCGCGGCGCGGATCGTTTGTTCAGCATGGGCTCCGTTAATCGAAGCAACGAATACCGCATCGACTCCGGGATGGTTCAGGCATTGATCGTATTTTTCGTAGGCGTAGCAGTCCTTAACGTTAACGCCGAATTTTGCGCCAAGCTGCTTGGCCCTCTTCTGCTCGTGACTCACCAGGGCCACCAGTCTGCACTTCTTGCTGTGGCGGAAAGCTGGAAGGACAGAAGTTTCCGCGATGCTGCCTAGACCCACGACTGCGTATCCGATAGGTTTTGAACTCGCCACATGGTTATCCCTTTACTAGAATTTGAAATCCGCTTTCGAAAGTTCCAGGCACATCATCAAACCGTGAAGCCGCGATTCCGCTGTTCTCATGCGACATCCGGATTCGGCAGCATGAAGTCACGCACCAGCCCATCGAGGTCATGACAAGCAGTGATGAACTGACGAAGCGTCCGTCTGGTCGGAGCGAAGGAATCGAATCCGTCCAGCGACAGGCCACCCTCCGAGTAGGCGCTTCGGAAATCCGGAAACTTCCGCAAGAGTTCTTCCAAGATCCTTGGATCAACCGGTTGGTCGATGCGCGGACGAACCTCAACGTCGCTGGCGTTCAAGCGAACCTGCCACGCGTAAGGTGGAGAAATGACGACATCACCACCGATGAATTCGCTCCAGTGCATGTGGTTGCGAAAAGCCGCCGACAGCAAGCGTATGCGATAGCCACGCTCCCGAAAAATCTGGTAGGTTTTCTTGAATACCGCGACGCCGGCCCACTCCAGGTATCCCGGATCGATCGTGATATTTTCCTTTTCGGCGACGACCTTCAGCCAGTCATCGAGCCGTCCGACCATTATGGTGCATACCGGTCCCATGGCAACAATTTCCTTACCCTCCTTTTCGCGTCGGGTCAGACCGCGCTCCACCGCTTCCGCCACCGCGATGCACTGTGGCAGGGTGAAGCAAACCGTCGCGTTGATGCTGATCCCGAGGTAAGTCGCTTCCTCGATGGCGGGAATCCCAGCGCGAGTTACGGGAATCTTCACGATCATGTTCGGCGCAAGCCGGTCGAATTCCTGGGCCTGCCGCACGATGGACTCGGTGTCACGATAGAACCGTGGATCGGTTTGTATCGAGAGCCTTCCGTTTCGCCCCTGATGCGCATCAAAGACGGGCTTCAGTAAGCTGGCAGCTTTGATGGAAACCTCGCGAACTAATTGCCACCCAATCTCTTCTTCGGTCGCGGTCGGGCGTTCTTCAATCAGCGCGCGAATGCGGTCTTTCCACACTCCCATCTCTTTCTTGAGCACCCCAAGCACGATCACCGGATTGCATGTAGCGCCCATCGCGCCGTGTTCGATCGAGTAGGTCAGCTCCGGGATCGACGCCGAGTCATTCCACAGGCAAGTCGATGTGGTCTGAGTCATTTCATGCAACGGACTTTTGTAAGCTACAGGAGCAGTTGTTTGCGTCATGGATTCCTCCGGCTGCCGCTGGCGGTGAGCTCGTCTGCCGCACCTACGCTGCATGCCTTGGATTGAAGGTAGGACTTCTCAGCCGCTACAGCGATCTCGAGGGCCCGCAAGCCGTCTTCACCGGAAACACGCGGGGCTCGGTCTCGCAGCATGCTTTGAACAAAATCCTGGACCTCGGCGATGTAAGCATCTTCGAACCTTGCGAGGAAATGGTCGGCAAGGACTTGAGTGCCACCTTCGCTGGTCAGGAAAGTTACCGAGGTTTGTTGGAGGCTTCCAACCAGGATCGATCCTTTCGATCCGGCAATCTCGGTCCGCACATCGTAGCCATAAACGGACTGCACATAGGACTCGATGTTGCCAATCGCGCCGCGCCCGTACTTCAGGTTGACGACCCCTGCGACGATGTCGCCGAACTCCGCTACCTCAGGCCGAATGGCGACGGTTGCGTATGCCTGGACCTCTTTTACTTCGTCGCGCATGAGCCAGCGCGCGAGGTCAAAATCATGGATGCTGTTGTTGTAAAACAGCATGCCGTTCACTTTCGACTGGTAGGACGAGATCGGCGGAGCGTCCTTGTCGCGTCCAATTGATTTGAAGACGACGGGCTCGCCGATTTCGCCAGCCTCAATCCGCTTCATAGCCGCCGCATAGCCAGGATCATAACGTCGCATGAAACCAATCTGAAGACGGACACCAGCCTTGGCAACGGCCTCCAGGGCGACATTCGCATCCGCGAGGCTTAGGGCCAGGGGCTTTTCACAGAGAATGTTTTTTCCCGCTGCCGCCGCAGTGCGTATTGCCTGAGCATGGAATTTGTCAGGCGTGGCGATCACAACGCAGTCAATGTCTTTGCGCTCCAGCATGTCTTCGAAGGTGGCGAATCCGTGTTCGATTTCAAGTTCAGTGGCAACCTGCCGGGCCTGATCCGCAGCGAGGTCAGCAACCGCGATCAACTTGGCCTCCGGGACAAGGCGACGAATGTTCTCCGCGTGCCGCTTGCCCATCGCTCCCACTCCGAGCACGCCAATCCCTAACTTGCGCATATCAAACGTTCTCCGAAAAATCTTAGGGCTTTGATAAAAATCACTGCTTTGCTTCTTCTACTACCGGTTTACTTGCCGACTAGTGTCTTACGATCGCCACAAGAAATCTCAGCGCTGCGAAGGCCAGAAATATCTTTCCTTTTTCTTGCCTTCCAGGTACTTGCGCCGAGCTTGCTGGACGGACTCGACCTCCGACACCTCAGCTATTGGAACGTCCCACCAGGACTCGTAGCCAGGAACACCGTCGTTGTAGTCGGTTTCGACCACCACCACCGAGGTCTGCGGCTGCTTCTTCAAGGCAGACAGGGCTTCCGATAGTTGCTCGTGCGTTCGCGCGCGCACCGCATGTGCTCCCAGACTGGCCGCGTTGGCGACGAAATCCACAGGGATGACGGCGCCTGCATTTCCCTGATCGCGGTACTGATACTTCGTTCCGAATCCTCCGCTGCCGCACGCGCGACTCAGTCCGCCAATACTGGAGAAGCCATGATTGTCAAAGATCACGATGTTGAGCTTCACGCTCTCCTGCAACGAAGTGACGATCTCCTGGGCCATCATGAGGTAGGAGCCGTCTCCCACAAGAACGTAAACTTCGCGGCTCGGGTCGGCCATCTTGACTCCGAGGCCGCCCGCGATCTCGTAGCCCATGCAGGAATAGCCGTACTCCATGTGGTAATTCTTGGGATCGCGAGTACGCCAGAGTTTATGCAAATCGCCGGGGAGACTGCCCGCGGCACAGACGATGACATCGCGAGCACCCAGCGTGGTGTTCAGCAGCCCGATCACCTCTCCCTGACTAAGCGGTGGACCGTGACGCCGCGCGTAGATTCTGTCGACTTCCGTCATCCACTCGCCGCGCAGACGCGATATCTCAGAGGCGTAGCTTTCCGGCACACGATACGACGATAGCGCGGTGGAGAGTTCCTCCAACGTTGTGCGTGCATCGCCCACCACAGGCAACGCCGCTTGCTTGCCGGCATCGAACTCGGTGACATTGATGTTGATCAGGCGCACGTCGGGATTCTGAAAAGCAGTCTTCGAGGCGGTAGTGAAATCGCTATGACGCGTGCCGATGGCAACGATCAAATCGGCGCTACCCGCCAACCGGTTTGCCGCGGAGGTTCCCGTGACCCCAATCGCGCCCACCGACTGCGGATGATCGAAGTTGAGTGAGCCTTTTCCCGCTTGGGTTTCGCCCACCGGAATTCCAGTGCGTGCCGCGAAGCTGGAGAGAGCTGCCGTTGCCCCCGAGTAAATTACGCCTCCGCCCGCAATGATGAGCGGCCGTCGCGCCGCCTGAATCCACTCGACGGCCCGGTTGAGCAGAGTTGCATCCGCTCGAGCACGAGGAACAACCCAGGTGCGAGGACGAAGGAATTCTTCGGGGTAGTCGTAAGCTTCGGCCTGCACATCCTGGGGGAGCGCAAGGGTCACAACGCCGGTTTCCGCAGCCGAAGTAAGCACTCGCATCGCCTCCGGCAAAGCAGTCAGAACCTGTTCGGGTCGCTGGATTCGATCCCAGTAGCGCGAGACCGGACGGAAACAATCGTTGACCGATACATCCTGAGTCGACGTTGACTCCAGCTGTTGCAAAACAGGAGCGACGTTGCGCCGTGCAAAAATGTCGCCGGGAAGAAGCAGTACAGGAAGCCGGTTGATGGTTGCGCCCGCGGCCCCGGTCAGCATATTGGTAGCGCCCGGCCCGATCGAGGAAGTACACACCAGGGTGCGGAGGCGATTGCTCATCTTGGCGAATGCAGCGGCGGTGTGGACCATCGCCTGCTCATTGCGGCACAGGTAATATGGAAAGTCAGGGTTCTGCTGCAGGGCCTGTCCAATGCCCGCGACGTTGCCATGCCCGAAGATGCCGAAGCACCCTGCGAAGAAAGCGTTCTGACTGCCATCACGCGATACGAACTGGTTTTTCAGGAACTGAATGAGGGCTTGCGCCGTGGTCAGCCTTCGCGTCATGTCTCTACCCCAGTGGACGGGTGCGTTGCCAGAGCAGGATACTGCAACTTGCCGTCGAGCACCAGTAGATTGTGCAAAACCACAAACCGCTTAGGCGATTCGTCCAAATGCGTGGCTTTTCTTTGGCTGGCACGGTCCGTAGGGTCTGAACATCGGTCCACCTGCCTAGTCATCGGGAGTTGAGTTCCCTGTGTACGCCTGGCCAGATTGCCCCGTGCGTTTGTGGAATATAAGGGGTTAGGGAGAACGGGCCTGGCACATTTTCAGGGATCACGCTGAATCGGGGATACCAACATACACTTGCTGCGCCTCAATCTTTGTGGCATACGTCTGCAGATTTACGCACACTGGAGCGCCCTTCGCTTTCCCGGTAGGAATGTGGAAGCGTCCTTGATGTTTCGGGCACTCGATGATTTCCCCCAGTACCAGCCCGTCGGTTAGCGGCTCATCCTCGTGGGTGCAAAGTCCATCGGTTGCATAGAAGCCGCTGGGCGTGTGGTAGATCGCATAGACCTTTCCGCCGTGCTCAAACTGCGCCACGTCTTCCTCCCCAATCTCATCGACGTGACAGACCGCGTGCCAGGAAACCATGCCTTCAGGCATAGTGCGTCCCCTCGCCGGCAGTAATAATGCCGCCGCTCGACTCCTTCTCGTGCGACGAAAGTTCTGTTACTGCGTCTTGCGGGAGTTCCCGCAGAACGAAATAGGTCGCATCTTTTGACTGCTTGATCAGCGCGGGGACAATCTCCCGGAATGCCTCCATTAAGCCGGAATACGTGTGGGGCAGAACGCCTTGCACCCGTTCATGCAGATTGGGCAGCGCGTGAAACGGGACCATCGGGAACAAATGGTGTTCAATGTGGTAATTCATGTTGAAGTAGAGAAAACGGAACACCGCATTCATCTCCACCGTGCGCGTGTTAAGCCGGTGATCGCGCACATTTTCAGCCAGGCCGGCGTGTTGAGTCAGCGAAACGTACAATCGCGCGAGGGGGAAAAACAGAAGCGGGAGCCAACTTTTGATGGCCACGGACCAAACGATCATTGCCGCATAGAGAAAAAGGTAGCAACGCGACCACCAGAACATCTTTTGCCACTCGCTTTGCGGCACGAAGTCTCGCGCCTCTTTGGTGGGTGCGCCCAGCGCATGGAGAATCATTACCCTAAACATCTGGATCGCGTCGGGTATCCAGAGAAAATCCAGCAGCACTCTGCCGAGGTTCGCCGGGCGCATCACCTGAATCTCCGGATCCAGGCCAACCATGATCGTTTCCGTGTGGTGTCGGGTGTGGCTCCACCGCATGTAAGTGCCTTCCTTCATGTTCATGATGGAGGAGAGGAAATAAAACGTCTCGTTCAGCCATCGCGTCCGAAACGGAGTGCCATGAGCGCACTCATGCCATCGCGCATCGCATGAACTGTAGATGGTGCCATACAAGAAAAATGCGGGAAGCGCCCAATAGCTTCCGACTGCCGCATAGGCGAGAAAGCCGCTGCCGGCAAGGCATGCCAGCCAGAGTCCGAAGTTGGCGAAGCCCTTCCAATCGCCTCGCGTCATCAACAGCTTCAGTTCTTTGCGAGGAATCTCAGGACGGTACCAATCGTCCAGCGGTTGCGTCGTGCCCATACGAGTCCCGTTTTCACTATCAGCGGCCATCATGATTCACTAAAGTCAATTACCACGGGTTGACCCAAAGCCTTAGTCTTCAAGACCACGTAAACGCCGCCGACGACCAACCAGATCGCGCCAGCAACCAGCGTTGATCCTTGCAAGCCCAAAAAAATCACCAGGCAAAAAACGAATCCCAGGCTCGGTACGATAACGTCGAGTAACAAGTGCCTTTTTCCGGCCATTCCCGGGGAGAAACCAAAATACCGGACGGCAGCAAGATTCACGGCCATAAACGCCATCAGAGCGCCGAAATTAAGGACCTCAACTGACCGCTCCCAACCCAGGGTTAACGTTCCCAGGTACGCCAGAACGCCGGCGATCAGCACGTTGTAAGAGGGGTTGCCGCGCTCGGCATTGAGATGGCCGAAGATTTTGCGGGGCAGCACGTTGTCGCGGCCCATGCTGTAGAGCAACCGGACGGCCCCCAGCAGACCCGCCAAACCGCAGGCCAGGCTTGAAATGAGCAGCACGGCTCCGAATCCCACAAACAATTTGTAACCGCCCACGACACTCGCGACATCCATAAACGCTGTTTCCGGATTGACGAGGGTGCGGTAATCGGGCCAAACTCGAACCGCCAGGTAAACCTGAAATGCCGCAAAAAGTCCCGTGAACACACAGACGAGGACAGAGGCAAGCAAGACGTTTCGCTGCGGATTCTCAACCTCTTCCGCCAGGATACTGACCCCATCGAACCCGATAAAGGTGGTGGCAGCCAGGGCTGTACCCGCGGCAATCGCGCGCACGCTGAACGTTCTCGGATCGTAGATAGGCTGACTTGAAATCAGTCCCGCCACGTGGTGGTGTCCGATGATGTACCAGATGGCCTCGCCCAGAAAAACCACCATGACGATGGACATCATGGCAAGCAGGATTTCATTCGCTCGAGCAGTAGTCCGAATCCCAAACCAGCACAGCAGAGTCATGAATCCGACCGCCAGTGCGGATAGCAGCGCCAAGGGTATATGCGGAAGCAGTCTCTGGATCGTGAGCGCCGCGTAGAGGCTGTTCTGCAGCGGCTGAAATAGGTACTCGAGGAACATCGCCCAACCCACTACGAAGCCAAACGTTGGATTAAAAGCCCGGCTGGCGTAGGTGTAGACCGAACCCGCCGACGGATAAACGGTCGCCATCCGTCCAAAACTAACTGCCGTCGCGGTCATGGCCACCATCGCGGCCAGAAGAGTTATGACCGCGTGACCATGAGAAAGAACTTGCGCCTCGCCGAACATGGGAACAACCGCAATCGGCGACGTTAGTATCACTCCGTAGTAAACCAGGTCCCAGAGACCGAGGACTCGCTTTAACTTAGGTGTCTTGGCCGCTGCCCCAGTAACTCTTGGTTCCACCTTGGTCCTCTGGCCCATCATGGATGGGGTACTGACTCAATCGCTTAGCCTGTCAGATCTAACAATCTATGCAGCCACTGTGCACCCGCCGATGCAGTCATCCTCTTATACAAGAGGCAGCCGAGGGTCAGGCTCCTTCCACTCGGAGCGTATCCAGACGTGCTGGGGATCTTCTGTAACCGCCATCACGCGCGAAGATCCAGCGAGAAAGTTCAGGTAGTAGACGTCATAACCCGGTCCCGCAACCACCGGGTGATAGCCGCTACGGACGAGAACTGCATCTCCGTCTCGAGTCTTCAGCGTCCGTTCGACGGAACTTTGGTGGGAATATAGATGTTGGAACGCAAATGCGTTCGGTTGATTCATCCGGTAATAGTAAATCTCGTCCAGATCGACTTCCGTGGGAGGGTCGTGGACGTCGTGTTTATGCGGCGGATAGCTCGACCAGTTTCCTCCAGGGGTGTAGACCTCCACCACGATCAGTTTGTCCGCTGGAAAAGCGGGACTCATGATGTCGATGATCTGGCGTGAGACGTTGCCCCCTCCCCGCAGACTGCTGACAACATCATTGGGAGTGATTAACCTCGGTCTTAGCTGCGCTTGCGAAGGCGCCCTGCATTCTGCAATCTCGCAAGTTGTTTCTGCGGTAAAACTGGCTGCATTCCCGGTCGGCAAATACAGCGCATATGGGTAACCGTCGAAAACATTCTTTCGTTTTCCGATGCGCTCCACGCCTTCCCCCCAATCGACCTGGCAGGTTCCGCCAAGCAGCACAAACGCCGCCTCCTCGCCATTCGTGTCAGCTCGATAGACATCACCACGTCCAAGCCGCCGAACGAAGAAGCTCATCCACTCCCAATTGGCCCTTTGGCGAGGCAAATGCAGAAGCTCACCCGACTGCTCCGGGGGCAGATTCTCGGAGTGAACGAGGAGATCACTTTCGCTCATGTGTTCTGCCTCTCCGGTTGCTGCAGGCCCGCTGAGACTCAAGTTGAAGGCATTTTGCACTCATGTTGCTAACCGCTTTGACAATATGTCAAATGCGGGTTCCGTTGTCAATCGCGACTTCAGATGCATTGCGGACAATTTCAGGAAACGTGTGCTGGCGAAACTACAACAGGACCTGGAGCTCAGCTCACGTTTCAAGTGCTGCGCCGGAGCCACGCGACCAGGAACCAAAAGACGCGAGAAGATCGGAGGTTAGCGCGGGCATCCATCTCTCGAACGCTGTCCGGTATCGCCTGGGCATAGGTCCCGAGAGTCATGGTCATTGTTTTGTGCCCCAGATGGGCCTGGGCATCCTTAGGCGAGTACAACAGAAGACATCAGCTTGGTTCCGCGAGCGCTGGCGTCGAGTCGTGCCGCGAGAGGAGGAAATGCCGGCGTCGGACCCTTCCACTGCAACTGGTCAACCGAGGCGAAAAGAACAATATCAGTGCGCAGCGTCGCCAGCCTGCGAAACAGGAGCGCGCTGTCCCGCTCGCGTAGCAGCGTGCTCGCAAGCGTCGCGGGACTCGCCACCTTGACCTGCCAGTCACGCCAATCCTTAGGGATCAATTCGAGACGGCCGAAGCGTGCGAGCACCGCCGCCGCGGATTTCGCTCCCCAACCCGGCAGCCCCGGATAACCGTCCGCCGCATCTCCGACCAGAGCCAGGTAGTCGGGGATCAACGCCGGTGGAACTCCAAATTTCGCGACCACTCCGGCTTCGTCCCGAATTGTGCGCGTGCGGCGATCCATCTGCACGACCCGCGTGCCACGCACGCATTGTGCGAGGTCCTTGTCGGGCGTGCAAATGATCACGCGCTCGACTCGTTCGTCGCCCGCCGCCGCCGCCGCGGCGGCCGCCAACGCATCATCGGCCTCGAACTCCACCATCGGCCAGACGACAACTCCCATGGCAGCAAGAGCCTCCTCGAGCACCGGAAACTGCGCCCAGAGTTCGGGTTCAATGCCCGCGCTGGTCTTGTATCCCGTCCACAGCTCATTGCGGAAGGATTCGATGACATGGTCGGTCGCCACTCCGATATGAGTGGCACCCTCCTTCATCATGCCGAGAATCGAGGCGAGCACGCCTCGCACGGCGGCCACCTCCCGGCCGTCGCGATCGCGGACCGAGGGAAGCGCATAGTAGTGCCGGAACAGTTCGTAAGTGCCATCGATGAGGTGAATGTTCAGCGCGATGCTCCGGAAGAAACTATACGTCTCCGGCTGCAGATTCGGCTAGCGCGGGACGCACTTCGGGAAGCGATTCTGCCGGACCTTCAGGTTGAACGCACAACAACAGAAGATAAGGATGAGGATTTGAATTTGCGGGGTGTTTCAGGCAGCTTGGCGCTAGTTGCCCCCGAGATGCCCCCAAGGGTGAATTTGCCACGTCTAAACTATTGAAAAGAATGGCGGGGACGACGAGACTCGAACTCGCGACCTCTGCCGTGACAGGGCAGCGTTCTAACCAACTGAACTACGTCCCCTCTTGCTTTTCATACGGTTAGCGCCAAACCCGCATGTTTACTGTCTACTCTTGCTGTCAACCGTTTCGCCTGTTTCAATCCGTTCCACCGAATATAACCAATCTTCGGTACCAAATGGACAGTAAATGGACAGTATGAAAAACCGCCAAAAACCGTCCGCAGGCAATCGCAACGCCGAGCATCTGTCCATGCTCTGTGACTGGATTGTAGCAGACCGAATTCAGATCAGTACAGGCTCCCGGACTTGGGGTGTGCTCGTACAGCGGTGAACTCTAAAGCGAGTATTGTTTGTTCGTTTGTCTGTCTGGGATCTTGTCCCGGACAGATTTCTCTTTTTATGGGGGCCGCTCGCTGCAGCTTCAGTCGGCGAAGCAACTGTGCATTGGCAGCCACGATGATGGTGGAGAGGCCTCATTGCGACTGCACCAACGCTCATCGGCAGATCGAGTCCCCATCGGACGAGAAGGTCCTGCAAGAGCTGCTAGAGA
>WNFD01006651.1_pt1 | contig 11534 bp, 14 predicted proteins | sample 5400491 | NCBI WGS metagenome assembly WNFD01 (sample SAMN13153343, study PRJNA577476) | soil metagenome | isolation source: 120 cm saprolite under Douglas fir tree site 2 hole 2 replicate 2 | place: USA:California | collected 2015-04-18 | reverse complement strand
CTTCGGTACAGCCCACCAACGTTTTTCTGGCGGCTCTTTCGACCTTTTGGGCCCGATTTCTTCGCCTGAACCCCAACCCCGACTTAGGCGCCGCGTTCGGCGCAGTGTAATGGATGCGAGGCCCACAACGAACCATCACGTCACCCGCACTGCCCCTTCACGGAAAAACACCAGTTCTCGGATGGATTTCTAGCCACCGATCCCAATTTGATGTTGGCCTCTTCCAAGATCTTTTGGATTCGGTTCTTCAGACGTGACCGTTCGGCCACCAAACTAGTGCGATCTCGGCTGAGTTCCCGCAAGTCTCGTAACACCGTATCGGGCACAAAACTTGGCTTCAGCAATCCGTGCTGCAACAGTTGAGCAATCCACTCACTGTCTTTGATGTCAGTCTTTCGTCCCGGTACGTTCCTCATGTGCGTGGCATTGGCCAGCAGCAAATCAAACTGGCCTTCCAACAGGTTCCAAACCGGGCGCCAATAAACTCCCGTGGATTCCATGGCCACATGGCTGACTCCCAGACTTCGCAACCAGTCCGCGCAACTCAGAATTTCCGAGGTGGTCGTCCCGAACTCGCGGAGATGTTTTTGTTCTTTTCGGCCCGCTTCCCGGATCAGTACACAGACCGTGATGCTTTTCTTGTGAATGTCGATTCCGCAGCACCGCACATGTAGCACTTCCATGGCTTCATCTCCGTAGCAACAGCGGAAGGGACGCCTGAATCAAGATAGTCTCTCCTACGCGCTCCCCACCCGAAGATGAGGGCTACAGTTCGTTGTGCATAACGGCGTCCAGGCCAAACTTAGACCGCGGGTTCTTGCCACTCCACTGCTAGACAGCCTCTCCACCCGCTGCTGCTATTCCAAACGATAGAATCACGCCGCCACGAGCGCAAGGCTTGTTGCGAGGACCGTTTCATGGTTCGTTGTGCCTGAAAGGCATGAAAAACTTAGCTAACGTCACTGGCCGCGGCGGGACGTCAACGCCGCGGCCTTCTTTAATTCTTAGTCTCGCGTCGTTCTGTTGCAGGAGTTTTGTGTAACTACTCAGCTTGGTGTGGTGCAAAACGGTTGCCTTTCCGCCACAGTACACAGGCGGCGTCACAACTCAGAGACAAGGCGCGCAGTAGCACTGCCCCGCCCCGTCGCTTCGTCTTTGCCGGGGAGGACAGTCAGATGCGTTTATTTCGGCCCAGCCATCTTATCAATGTTCCCGCGCAGGCGGGTGTCGAACGCACATGCACCCGGATCGGGACAGCCGAATCGCCACTGTCACGACCCGGGAGTGTTTGGCAGCCCAAAGGCTGGACCCGTCCGCGTTTGGCGCGGCTTCATGTCAGTGACCGGTCGGAGAAATTACCCCGAACAGGCCCCGAGAGTAAAAGACCGGGCCCGCGGTAAAGAAAAGATCGTTGGTCTTGCCATTCTGCGGAGTGCCAGCTCCGAAAGCAAGTCCCCAGAGCCCATCAATTGATATGGCTTGTCCTTGTTGGTTCCGAAGTTGGCCAAGAAATGCTCCGGTGTTCGGATCAAAGGCATTGATGCGACCATCGAAGAGATTGCCGACCAGGAAGTCATTACTGAAGGGGCCGAAATTAGCGGGCGCTAAGGCAAGACCCCAGGGCCCGTTGAGGTGACCCTGCGAAGTGAGCGTTTTGATGAAGGTCCCATCGGTACCAAAGACGTCCACGACCCCGCCGGGCGCGCCGCTGAAGAAGCCGGCAAAGGTGACGTAGAGCTGACCGTTAATGTTCTGAACGTTGAAGGCGGAAAGGCCGGGGGGCAGAGTGGGATCAGTAAAGGAGCCGACCACGGTGAAAGTGCTATCGAACATGTCAACTACGTTGTTGGCCTGATCGGCGGCGTAAATAAAATTCGCGCCGCCGCTATTGCCGATGGCGAGTCCGGTGAAGAACGCGCCGGGAACGCTGGTGGCGAGAACAGCATTCGTTGGGTCCACACTGGGGTTCCAGCCACTGATGCTTCCGTCCTCGCTATCGAAGATGAAAAACGCGGGACCCGAATTGCTTCCTTTTGACACCACAAAGTCGGAGGTGCCGTTGGCGACTATTCCGGTCGGAGTACCGAGAACCCCTGATGGCGATGGAATGGTGACAACAAGCGACTGCCGCTTGCCCTGGTGATCATAGAGGGTGGATAGCCCGGAAGCCTCGTCGGCAACCCAGATAGGGCTGGTGGGGAAGAAGGCAATCCCCCAGGCATTAACCAAGTTTGTGTCCGTGTGTGCCGCTAAGCCTTTGACATTGGAGACCAGGTTGGTGCGCGCGTATTGCGCAAAAGCAGGGCTCATAAAGAACACTAGCGCGCTCGCGAAGACGACGAGCGACAATACTCGCTGAGGCGTGCGGTTCATATTGATCCTCCTTTGGGATGTTGAAACAGCCAACGGTGTTCGGCCGGCCGTCGGCCGGCCGAAAGGAACCCCCAGTAACCTGCCTCGCGGGCTTGGGTCGAGTGTTAGGGGTGGAAGGGTTAACTACTCGCGAGGACTGCCAAAACTCTGCTCTCCGTTTATTCGTTTGTCAAGAAGGCACCGCGAATCGTGTCAACCGCGAATCGGAAAAGCTTGCTTTTAGCTCCAAACTGAGACGCTCCCGCTAGTATCCTCCAGTCTGCCAGGGTTACCTAGGTCAAAACTCCGACGAATTTCGCCTGCGTTCCTGAAACAAGTCTCTCAGAAAGCACAGAACGCTCGGCACCGCGGGCACTAAAGACTCAATCAGTTGTGTGGCAACCGTCTCGCAAGCAACTGGTGAACCTTCTGGACCTCAGCTATCTCGAAGATGTTCTTACCTCTGCAGACGCTCGATGTATTCTTGAGAACGAGATGTGCGGACGTGCGGCACGATGTCTCCGAATGGGGTCGCTGAATGTCCTGGGATGGCTGTCGCTGGCGTGAGGACCGCACGTTGGACGTGTTTGACCGAGTTCGCTCTACCTGTCGGGAAGCCAGCGCCGAATGCAGCAGGGATGAGAAGACAGCCGTTCGCTTAGCGTCTAAGGTCACCGTCGCTGCCGTTGAGCGCCTGATTCAATCCGATCGACGCCACGCTGCTACGTCCGAGCAATGGGATTCCGATCCCTGGCTGCTTAACACGCCGAAGGGAACGGTAGATCTTCGAAGCGGGAAAATGATAGTGCATCGGCGAGAGCAGTACCTCACAAAGCTCGCGACCGCTGGGCCTGGTGGTGAGTGTCCCGGTTGGAGGCGATTTCTGGATCGCATAACGGCTGGCGATGTCGAGCTGCAGTCTTTTCTGCAACGCGTGATGGGCTATTGCCTTACTGGCAGCACGAAGGAGCATGCATTGTTCTTCATGTACGGACGGGGCGCCAATGGCAAGTCCGTAGCCCTGAATACCATCGGGGGTCTGCTGGGCGATTATGCCAGGACAGCACCAGTTTCGATCTTCACCGCGAGCAATACAGACCAACATCCCACGGATTTAGCCGGGCTCCGCGGGGCGCGTTTCGTCCCAGCCATCGAAACCGAGGATGGCCGTTGGTGGGCAGAGGCGAAGATCAAATCCCTCACTGGAGGAGATCGCATCCCTGCCCGCTTCATGCGGCAGGATTTTTTCGAGTATGTCCCTCAGTTCAAGCTGATCGTGGCCGGCAATCACAAGCCGGGGCTTCGCAACGTGGATGAAGCCATCCGACGAAGACTCCACCTAATTCCGTTCAACGTGACTATTGGGGAGCAGGAGAGGGATCCTGATCTTGCTGCAAAGCTAATGGCTGAGGGACCGGGCATTCTGCAATGGGCGATTGACGGCTGTCTCGCCTGGCAGCGCGAGGGTCTGAATCCGCCGGCTGTTGTGCGCGATGCCACGGCAGAGTACTTGGCGGCGGAGGATGGTTTTGGCCGGTGGCTTGACGAGCGCTGCGCTTTAGGCAGGGAATACTGGACCCCAGGAGCTGTGCTTTTTGCCGATTTTCGACAGTGGTGCGACGAAGAAGGCGAGCGACCGGGAAGTCAGAAGCGATTTACCCAGGCGTTGCAAGCAAGAGGAATAGAGCCGGCACGGACAGAAAATGCTCGTGGCTTCTCTGGAATCAGGTTGCGAAAGGACAGGCTGACACATCTGACACGTATTCCGGTATGAGCGTACGCGCGCGCGTAACGGTGATTATAGAAAGCTACCTGGCGCTCGCTACGCACGTCCCGGGCAACTTGGATGTGTGAGGCGGGCGTAGACCCAAAGTCTGTGCAAGCATCAATGCGACACTCTCGGATCTCGACTACGATGGACATCTACGCGCAGTTCGTTCCCGAGTCTCAGCGGCGGGCGTCAGTGCGGACGATGGAGATGGTGAACGAGCGAATCGACCGTGCCAGGCTCGCTGAGAGTGTGGCAGTGAACTGAATTGGGACGTTTTGGGACGTAAACGCAAAATCGACGGCTGTAAGTTGTTGAGGAATGGTGGAGCTAGTCGGGATCGAACCGACGACCTCATCGTTGCGAACGATAATGCTTTACGACTGCGACACTGTGATTTCAACAATTTAGCGTCCGATTACGTTCTATTACGTTCCGAAAACCTTAACTGCGGAAGTCCAGATGGTTCGCCAAAAGTTGCAGGCAGTTTTTAATCCGAAACCCCATTTCCACGGTAGTGAGCTATTTAATTTCGAACGTGGCATACTCTGGAGTCCTACGAACAGCGGCTGGCGGAAAGAGCGATAGCGTGAAATCGGTTGGCAAATACGCTCTAGTCATTACAAGTTCGCTTTTCTGCGGCGCTTTTCTATTCTCTGCGAGTTTTGTCTTGATGGACTTCGCGTGTACATATTTGGTTAAACCGAAAAATGTCACGGCTGGCGATGGTGTGATGGTGATTGGCGGAGGCTTTCTCTTAGGGAGCACCTTGGGCATAGCAGGTGCAGCTTTCATGCTCTACCGATTTTGGCCGAGGCGGATTTCAAAGTAGCTCCACTACCCAACCCGCCGGAAGCCCTTCGGTGAGGTGATTTTATGAATCATCTAGAAGTTCTTCGGGAAAAGATTGCGCGTCTCCGCGCCGAGATCGCGCAGATTCAAGTGTTAAATCGGGCATATCGACTTCGAGAGTGGAATGGAACCGAGGCTCAAGTTGCTCACGGCCAGAGGCATGAACGGCTGCAAGAAATCCAGCAGGAACTTGCCCAAGTCAGCGATCTTGGTCGCCGGATTCATTTGGTCGAGCAGGTGAAAGAAACCCACCGTTCCCGTCTGCATCTCGTCAAGGGGGCAAAGGCTTCCTAGGAATCTAGTACGTCTGGCCGCGAGGCACGGCGGTGTTCATTCCGAATACCCGCTTCGCGGAATACGTAGACGGCACCTATCGGCCCGTTGTGTTGCCGCTTTTGGCTAGCACGACCAAGACCAGCTACGAGGGGACTTTGCGAAAGTATCTGATACCAACATTCGGAGACGCGCCGTTGCGAGACATGAGTACGCTGAACTTGCAGCAGTATTTCTCTGGTTTGGGTGCTTCTGCGTTGAACGGAGGCACAGTGCTGAAGATCAAGGAAGTTCTCTCATCGGTGCTGGGAAGTGCCGTTGGCTACGAGTTGCTTGCGAAAAATCCGATGCTGGCGGTACGGATTCCCCGCAACAAGGTCGTGAACAAAAAGAAAAAGAAACCCCATCTCACCCCGGAAGAGTTCGAGCAGCTTGTGAACTTCGTGGAAGAACCATATTCAACGATGATCTTCGTCGCAGTTCACAGCGGCTTGCGCGTAAGCGAACTGGTCGGACTTAAATGGGAAGACGTCCACGATGAGGAGGGAGCCGAAGCCATAACGGTAGATGAACGCTACTGTCGTGGTGACTGGAGTGTGACGAAAACCGTTGCCAGTTCAACGACGATCCCCGTTGACCGTTCTGTCACGGATCGGATTCGTCGGCTGAAGAGCCTTGAGGTTGAAGTTCGATGGGGCGGCAGCGGGGCCAAAAGGCGCATTAAGGTGGTGCGAAGCGACGGCCCTCACGATTTGGTCTTCCAATCGCTCCGCAAGGGCGCTCCGATGCGGGATGGCAACATTCTGCGTCGTCACCTTCGTCCAGCGGCTGTGAAGCTAGGAATCGACCCCAAGAAAGCAACTTGGCGTTCGCTGCGGACATCCTGTGCCACTTGGATGATCGAGGCGGGTGCCAATCCCAAGGACACGCAGCCAACGTCGGGCGGTCACCAAGACGATGGAAATGGTGCGTTCACGTCAGGTTTCAAAACACGTTCCAATTACGTTCCAAAATTCCACTGTTTTCGATGACGTAGTGATCAAAACGACGGAGCTAAGTAATTGAGAAATATGGTGGAGCTAGTCGGGCTCGAACCGACGACCTCATCGTTGCGAACGATGCGCTCTCCCAGCTGAGCTATAGCCCCACAGGCAGGTTGGACCGCTGGTCTGCTGATTTTATCAGCGTTTTCTTCCCCGCACCAAGAGCGCGGAGCGGCGACCCATAGGCAAACCCATAGGCACCCATAGGCGCAAAGTTACTTGACGAAAAGCGCGGGGCCGCGTCTAACTATAGATCGAAGCGCGTCAGAGCTGCTGCCTACGATCAAACTGCGCGATGCTGGCTGGATCCAATACCGATCTCCGACCTCAGCGCCTGGTAAGCGCTCTTGCTGGCGATTTCGCAGCACCTCAAAAGCAACGCGGATTCGTAGCATGGTCACTGGCTGTGCACACTTTGCTTTTGGGTTGGCTGCTACACGCGCCTCAACCGAGGCTTTTAACGCCTTCCTCGGTAGCGTTGGGCAAGAATGGAGCCTCGGTGACTCCGCTGTATTGGCCAAGTCGAGTACAGGACAACGGCTACAGTAGTTACCCCGACTCCGCATCCGAGGTCTACCAGCATCAGAGAATTGCGCACCAGCGGCTGGCTTGGAAACAGAATGCAAGTGTGGCAAAACTGCCGCCTCCACCGATTCCATTGCTGCCCTTGGAGACCGAAAGCAAGTCAAAAACTTCCACGGTCTCCAACCTGGGCCATGGCGCTCCGGCGGGACTTCCTTATGGGACGCTCGGCAGTGCTTCAACCTTTGGTGACGAAATTCGACCAGCCCTGCCTATCACTACCTTTGATCCGGTTGTGTATCCGTGGGAGCGGCCAGATTCGGAGGGCAACGTGGTGGTTGAGATCACAATCGACGAACGAGGCGAAATCGTTCGCAAGAGCGTGCTCGAGAGTGCCGGCCCTGCGCTCGACAACAAAGTCCTGGCAGCGCTGGAGAATTGGCATTTTCATCCCGCCACCCGAAACGGAGTTGCCATTCCGTCCAAGCAGGATGCCATCTTCCACTTCAAAGCAAGAGGCTGACCCTCAGACAGCCTGCGGGCAGGTAACGTCCGGTCGCACGGTTTGTAACCGCTATAATGCAGGGGTGAGCGTCAGCGTAGTTCGCCAAATGGCCTCAGCAGCTTTTCCTACTCGCTGGGGAAAGTTTCGCATTTATGGCTTCCGCAGCGAGGTCAGCTCAGCCCAGGCGCCAGGCCAGGACCGGCAAAAGAATGGGCCGGTTGAAGAAGCGGTCGCCCTTGTCATGGGCGATGTCCATTCTGCTCCGCCGCTGGTTCGTATTCATTCCCAATGCCTAACGGGCGACGTATTTCATTCGCTGCGTTGCGACTGTCGCCAGCAGCTCGAGCTCGCGCTTTCGTTGATTTCCGCTGCGGGTGCGGGCATTTTGATCTACGAGCAACAGGAAGGGCGCGGAATTGGGCTGATGGCAAAGCTGCAGGCCTACGAACTGCAGGATTCAGGACTCGACACGGTCGAGGCCAACGAACGTCTCGGCTTCAAGGCCGATCATCGCGACTTCACGCTTCCCGCCGAGATGCTCAAGGCGTTGGGCGTCACGCGGGTTCGCCTCCTCTCTAATAACCCCGACAAGGTTGAGGCGCTGGAACGCGCTGGTGTCAAGGTAGAGGAGCGTGTGCCTTGCGAAGTGGAGGCGAACGAGCATGCCGAGGAATATCTCAAGACCAAGAAGGAGAAACTCGGTCACCTGTTCACCCCGCGGTAAGTACGTTCCGATAAGACACCCTTCCACATGCACGAAATAGTGCGGCACAAGGAAGCCTTCGGCAACAGAGAAGTGCAGAACCGCAACAAGCCATCTGAATGTCAGCCCTTGAGAAACTTCGAGAGAGCTTTGCGGTTTTTTGTTGGAAGGTATTGTAAAGCGGCCCTCGCCAGGGCCTTGTAGACCGCGCCCGCCGTCGGAATCCGCCGCAACGCGCGCAGGTGCTGGTTAATCGTTTTCACATCTCCCCTGGCAAACGGACCGCTGAAGGAAGCGGGCCCTCCTAAGGTCGCATAGTTAACCACGGTTTGCGAGACGATCGGCATCATTCTCCGCCTCGCAATCTTTGGTTTCACACCCGCCGCAACTGCCACGCGCTCCGTCGTTGCCAACAGAGCTGTCAACAAGGGCGAGGCGAACGTGGCCCACGCGTGATACGCCGCTTTATCTTTCTTTCGGATCAAGAACGGTTCGCCGCGCAGATCCTTTACTATGCGTTTCGCCATGCGGACGGCGGCCGCATCTCCTTCAATGGCGAATGATACGCCCGCCAGTGAAGGCCGCGATCCGGGCACAAAGCTCATAAGCGGATGCACCGAAGCCACATTTGCTCCGGTCCTCCGTAGCGCGTCCAACTGATCGCTGCTGAGCAGGCCGCTGGAATGTAAAGCGACTATCGGTTGTCCGCGGATTGGGAGCGCGAGCCATTGTGCTGCGGAAGCAATTTCTCCATCGGGTACGCAGAACCACATTACGTCAGCCTTGATCCGAGCCCCGGAGGCCACCGCACGAGAGCCAACCTGACGAGCCAGGCGAGTTGCACGGCGGAGCGAGGCGCCGCCCGGTTGCGTAACAATAGCATCGATGGGATATCCTGCCCGCCGCAATGACACCGCCAAGGCACCACCCACTTTTCCAGCCCCGACAATTGCAATCCGCGGATTAGCAGCCATGCCCGGCAGAATAGCAGAGTCAGGTTTGAGGTTCCGCCACACCGAAGACCAGAGGCCATGCTTTATATTTGTTTCCATGCCAAAAGTCCTACGCTCTCCTTCACGCGGAAAAAAATCTGGCCACAGCAAGACACAACGCAAGGCTCGTATCATTTCATCGCGAGTCGTTTATCGAGGACCTGTGTTCTGGGTAACAACCGATCAGGTAGAGGAGCCGGGCGGCGTCCGTGTGCGCCGCGACCTCATACACCACTCCGGCTCGGTGGTCATTCTGGCGGCGGACGAATCCCGTGGCGTGTCGCGGGTTTTGCTGGAGCGCCAATATCGCCACGCCGCCGGCGATTATCTTTGGGAGCTTCCGGCCGGACGCATCGACCCCGGCGAAAAGGAACTGGTAGCTGCTCAGCGCGAATTGCTAGAAGAAACCGGATACACTGCCCGTCACTGGCGCCGCATTCTCAACTTCTATCCCAGCCCTGGCTTCATGGCTGAAACCATGTCGGTATTCATGGCGACGGGCCTTCGACGCGGCAAGGCGCAACCCGAAGAGGACGAAATCATTCAGAAGCGCCTGGTTGCGCTTCCTGCCGCGGTGCGCATGGTCATTAGCGGGACTATCCGCGACGCCAAGACGATTTCCTCGATTCTCTGGCTCCAGTACATGAACGAGCACGGCTCAGACTCAAAAACCAAGCGCGAGAAAAAACGACGATAGAGCGCAATCGCACCCAACACTTCAAGTTTCACCGGAAGACGAATTAGGAAAACATAGATTCCTTGACTCATCCCCGCAGACCCGTGGTGGTGGGTCATCTATGAAGGTGTCGACTCGCTCCCTGGATTGGTCACGATCGGCTGCGGCAGCCACTCCCCTAAGTACTCTTGGCGCTGCACGCGCGCAGACCGCAATTGATTCGGGATCGATCAGCCATCGTGCAGCCCAGAGCTAGAGCAACTCGATTACTCCCCGAAGCGGCACTCTTCCACGATCCGATAACGTCCGAGTGGCTTCAACTGACCACGATCCTCAGCCACAGCCAAAAGACACTCGTGCTTTGTTCCTACCAAACGGAGCCATGTACCATAACCAAAAGCAATGCCGTTTTCTGACCTCGCACTGTCGAGACGTTTAGAGCGCGCGGAAGGGCAGGCGTGTGCTCAGTCCGCGGAGGCACGACGTCGTCTCTTCGCCGACAGCGGTGCCGAGTGGATTGAATGGGCTGGAGCATACGCAGTCTTCGATGGTATCGAATCTCCTATCACTCAGAGTTTCGGACTCGGGATATTCGAGGAACTGAGCCCGGCCTCGCTGGATGTGATTGAGAGCTTCTTTCTCGATCGCGGAGCCCGGGTGTTTCATGAAGTAAGCCCCCTCGCTGGGGTCGCTGCGCTGGACTTACTGTGTATGCGCAAATACCGACCCTTCGAAATCAGCAACGTCCTTTATCGGCCTGTTGAACAGCCCACGGCTGATCACCAGAGTCATATCCGCGTGCGCGTTATCGGTCCGGAAGAAGCGCAGCTGTGGACTGATATAAGCGCAAGGGGCTGGGCACACGAACATCCGGAACTTCTGGACTTTCTTCTACAACTCGGCACCATCTCTTCAGCACGCGAGCAGAGTCTGTGCTTCCTTGGTGAGCTTGACGATAAACCCGGCGCCGCTGGCGTGCTCTGTATTCATCAAGGCGTTGCGCTGTTTGGCGGCTCCGCGACGATTCCAGAGTTGCGGCATCGTGGGCTGCAAACGGCGCTCCTTCACGAGCGTATGCGCTACGCGTTCGACCATGGATGCGATCTAGCAATGATGGTGGCCCAGCCGGGCAGCGACTCCCAGCGCAATGCCGAGCGCAAGGGGTTTCGCATCGCCTATACACGCACGAAGTGGCAGTTATGCTCGTAGGTACGGTCGACGTGATTGCAGACGGGAACCTCGAGCGCCGCACGCTGAATCCTTTCTCACTACAGCGAGATCGCCATATTGCGTGTTATCCGAAGGAGTGCCGCTTCTGGGAAATGGTTGTCGACGATCCGGAAGTGGAGATGCTTCGCTCGATAAGTTCCGACTAGCCCGGCATTCGGGCGGAACCATGTTCGGCTTCCTATTTGCAACCTACATCGCGAGTGGCCCTAGCCGGTTGGGCCCGGATGGTAATGGTTCTGCTGCGCGATAATTTCGCCGTTTTCAACGAGAAATGCGTCGAGGACATAGCGTCTTGCCGTTCGCGAGGCTGATCTCGGCCTGGCCGGCAACCCACCCACTATCGCCTGTTGGATATCGAGAATACCCGGCAGCTGGCGGTCGTAGTTGTCCGCCCACCGGTGGACCTGGTCCCGTACTCGAATCAGCTGAGCAGTGATGCGAACGCGGCCAGCTTCGCGCCGCACGCTACCTTCGAGCACCTAGTATATCGTTTCACTAAAATATGCCCACATTACTCCTCGGTGAGGGCCTCAAACTTCTTCCATCGATGCACAACCGGATCGGCATTGATTTCCTCGATGCCCTTCAGAATTCGGTCCCGCAGCTCCTCCCGAGATT
>WNFD01007299.1_pt1 | contig 11536 bp, 8 predicted proteins | sample 5400491 | NCBI WGS metagenome assembly WNFD01 (sample SAMN13153343, study PRJNA577476) | soil metagenome | isolation source: 120 cm saprolite under Douglas fir tree site 2 hole 2 replicate 2 | place: USA:California | collected 2015-04-18 | reverse complement strand
GGAGGGGAGAGCCGGCCCGGCTCGATGAGCGAGCGTTCATGAAAATGGACGCGCTCCTTCTGCAGTGGCGCAAGCCATCGTCGAATGAAAACCCTCGGGTAGGCTGCTGGAGTCACGGTGCGAACCGTGACCTAGAGGAATGATCGCCGCGGCAGGCAGACCGTTTTGCGGTTTGCGTGTTGTACAGAATCCGGCTTACAGGCCCGTCCGCCATTTATTGATTTGTTTTCGTTGCACTGCATCGAGGTATTCCTTCACGGCGCGCAACTCGTTCCAACAGTCCTCTCTCGCCATGTGCCAATTCGGATGATGCACAGCGGCAAGTCTCCCCATCTTTGAATGATGATATCGATGTCTGTGTGTGTGCGAGAACACAGTCGTTGAGCGTGTGACACGCTTTTTTAGACCGCAGGGCTAACTCTGTCTGCGCTTTTCTTCGGTTTCAGCCCATTCTCGTTCTGAAATTCGGTTGGGGTGTGAATTGCTAGAAACGCGAGAGGAGACCCCGCGCGGACCGCTTGGAGTGCATAACCCGGGCGTTCCGCAGGTAGAGTCTGGCCGTTCTAGGTATGTCCGTTGTGATCGGCGCTGCCGCATTGATCCATTGGGTGGCGCCAGAGCCCTCCAGGGGTGGCCTGACTGCCATTCGCCCGGCTGAAGCGGGTCCCAGCAGCGAAAATCCATCCGCAGACCGTTTTGGAGATGGAACCCCGGATTTTCTTCGACTCAACTCGCCAGAAGACCGAGATTCCTTCCGCCGCTGGTTCGCGGTCATCGCCGACTATCAGGCACTACGCCCTGACAAGGAACTCCCAGCTGAGATCAAAGATTGCGCGGCATTAATTCGCTATGCGTATCGAAACGCGCTGCACGGGCATGACGAGGCCTGGTTCCAGGAAACGCGGATACGGCCGCCGGACGCGCTCGCCTCCGTGGAGAAGTACAGCTATCCCCACACTGCGTTGGGGGCTGCGCTATTTCGGGTGAAGCCCGGGGTTTATGCGCCGGAGGATTTGCAGAATCGAGCGTTCGCTGAGTTTGCCGATGCGAAAACGCTGAGGAGTTTAAACATGTTTCTTGTCTCGAGGGATGTGCGGCAGGCGCGGCCGGGGGATGTCCTTTTCTACTTCCAGTTGGAGCAGTACTCGCCGTTTCATTCCATGATTTTTATCGGGCGGAGCCAGTGGCCGGTGGAGGGAGAATCCCCGCAGGTGGATGACATTGTGGTGTATCACACCGGCCCGGTGGGCAAGAAACCGGGGGAGATGCGACGCGTGAGGATAGAAGAGTTGCTACACCATCCTTCGCCGCGCTGGCGGCCAGTCGAAGGGAACAGCAATTTTCTCGGCGTGTACCGCTGGAATATTCTGAAAGAGGCCAACTAGTGCGTAACAAGATGATCTTTCTTCTGCTGGTAGTGCTGCTGATGGCGATTCCCGCCGATAGCCAGTACGGAAATGTGTATTTCTCGCTGACCACCAACAAGACTTTTTTGCCGGGAGAGAAGATCAACCTCCATCTCTACGCCAACGGGGTCGATGCGCTGGAGTTCCGCGTTTACAAGGTCAATGACCCGGTGCGCTTCTTCGAGAAGCTGGATAACGTTCACAACTTCGGGCACTTCGTGCAGAAAGAACAAGTCGAGACGCGGACCCCGCTGGAGCGATTTCACGATTGGAAGCGGGAAGTGTGGGTGGGGATCCGGAATTTTTTCCGCCACCAGTACACAAGCGAAGTGCGCGAGAAGATTCGCGAGGAGCGCGGAAATACGCGGAAGAACAAGGAGGTTGAGGCGACGGTCTTTGCGCAGACGCCGATCCTGAACAGCCAGCAGTTGGTGGCGCGGTGGCAGCAGAAAATGCCGCCACACTACTACGCGCAGACAGAGGAAGTGCCGGTTTCCACGCTGGCGAAGGGTGTGTACCTGGTGGAGGCAACCGACGGCCAACTGCGGGCGTACACCATCGTGGTGGTGACGGAATTGGGGCTGGTGACCAAGAGTGCCGCTGGGCAGGTGGTGACCTTTGTTGCGGACCGCCGGAGCGGGATGCCGGTGGCAAAGGCGAATATTCTGTTGTGGTCCGACAAAAAAGAATTGGCGCAGATAAAGAGCGGGGCCGACGGACTGGCCGAGGCCACGCTGCCGCAAGAAAAGTATGAAGACGTGCGCGTGCTCGCCACGCACGGCGATGACGTTGCGGTGGTTTCGCCCTCCGCGTACAACCTGAGCAGCAATCCGGAAGAAGATTGGACGGGCTATGTGTATACAGACCGGCCAGTGTACCGCCCCGGGCACACCGTGCACTTCAAAGTGATATTGAGGACGCGCAGCGGGGAGCGCTATACGATGCCGGGAGGGCAATCCGTTCAGATCGTGATCGAAGATCCGACGAGCAAGCAGTTGTTGCAGGCCAACCTGCAGGTCTCTCCTTTCGGCACGGTGCACGGCGAGCTGAAGCTGCTGGGGACGGCGGCGCTGGGCTATTACTCGATATCCGTGAACACCGGCGGCCAACGCCGTTACAACATGACCGGGGGATTCCACGTCGAGGAGTACAAAAAACCGGAATACGAGGTGAAAGTTACGCCGAGCCAGACGCGGGTGTTGCAGGGTGAATCGATCGCGGCGACGATCGAAGCGAAGTATTACTTCGGGGAGCCGGTAGCGGGCGCGGCGGTGAAATGGGTTGTGCACACATCGGCGTATTGGTCGCCGTTCATCGAACGAGACGAAGAAGATGGCACGGACAACGGTGGAACCGGAGAAGGGGATGACGTCGAGGGTGGTGGCAATTCAGACCGGTACTTTGCGGGAGAACAGATTTCCGAACACAGCGGAGCACTGGGCGCCGACGGAAAACTGGTGATTTACGTTCCGACGCAACTCCACGGACAGCATCGCGACGTGCGCTATCGCATCGAAGCGCGCGTGACGGACGCGGGCAACCGCGAGATTGCCGGAAGCAACGCCGTCATCGCCACGTATGGAAGTTTCCAGGTGGGGATCTCCGCGGATAGCTACGTTTATCAGAAAGACGAAAGTATCAACGCGACCGCGGTGGCGAGGGACTACGACGGGCACCCCGTTCAGACGGCCGCGCATGTGGAGTTGGTACGGTGGCGCTGGTACGGCTACGGGGATAGGGACAGGTCGCGAGAGGATGTAGTGGAGTCGCAAGACGTGCGCACGCAGGCCGACGGGACCGCGCGGGTGACATTTCAAGCGAAGGAAGCAGGAAGTTTTCATCTGCGGGTCACGGCAGAAACGCCGGAGAAGCGCGAAGTGAATGAAGTTTCCTGGATCTGGATTTCTGGTGCGGGGGAGTCCTGGTGGGGCGGGGGACAGGAGCGCCAGATTCGCATAGTTGCGGACAAAAAATCCTACAAAGTGGGGGATAAGGCGCGCGTGCTGGTGATGACGGGCGTGCCGGAGGCTTATCTCCTGGTTACAACGGAAGGGCGGACGGTACAGAGCAAGAAGGTGGTTCATGCAACAGTTCCGACGGTGACGATGGAGATTCCCATTCAAAGCAGCAATCAGCCGAACGTTTTTGTATCTGCCGTTTTCCTGCATGACGACAAACTTTATCAGACCAGCAAAAGCCTGAAGGTGCCGGCAGTGCAGCAGAAGCTGCAAATTGAGATTCAACCGTCAAAGAAACAGTTCCAACCGGGCGACAAAGCCACTTACACGTTGGTAGCGCGAGATGCGTCCGGAAAACCAGTGCAGGGCGAACTGAGTTTCGGAATCGTCGATGAGGCGCTGTACGCAATCCGCCCGGAAACGACGCCGGAAATTCACGATTATTTCTATGGTCCCGTTTACGACCGCGTGGGGACCGAATCGTCGCTGAATTTCTATTTCAGCGGGCATGCTGGGAAACGAGAAATGTTTCTCACCAAGAACAGCGGGTTCGGGAATGGCCGTGCCCTTGCGCAATTGAAGCCTTCCGACACGATGGTCGAGCCCAAGGTCCGAAAGGTTTTTCCGGACACGGCACTGTGGCTGGCGGACGTTCGAACGGATTCACGCGGGCGCGCGCTGGCGGAACTCACGTTCCCTGATTCGCTGACCACGTGGCGCGCGACAGTGCGCGGGATCACGGCGGATACGCGGGTCGGCAGCACAATCGATCGCGTCATCGTAAGGAAAAACTTGATGGTGCGGCTGGCGGTGCCGCGGTTCTTCCGTCAGGGAGACGAAGTGACGGTGTCGGCCATCGTGCACAACTATCTTGCAACGACGAAAAACGTGCGCGTCTCGCTCGATCTGAAAGGACTCGACGTGCTCGAAGGATCTGTGCGCGAGCTAAATGTACCCAGCAGGGGTGAGGCGAAACTCGACTGGCGCGTCAAAGCCAAGTCCACAAATGAGGCCGTCCTTCTGGCGAAAGCATTGACGAATGAAGAGTCCGACGCGATGGAACTCACGCTGCCCATCATTCCTTTTGGAGTGAAATTGCGCGATGCCAAGTCCGGTTCTCTGTCAGGGCCGGAGCAGCAGGAAGATTCCTTCGTAACTCTGCCGGGGAATCCCGAGCAAGCGGCCCCCACGCTGGACATCACGCTGAGCCCGTCCATCGCAGGAGGGATTTTTGGGGGACTCGAATACCTGACTCACTACCCCTATGGCTGCACGGAACAAACGATGTCGAGTTTTCTGCCAAACATTATCGTGGCCAAGGCGATGAAGGACCTGCACCTATCCACAACAGTGAACACACCGGAGCTGGAGAAGAAGATTCAAGCCGGCATCGAGCGGCTGAAAGGGTTCCAACACGAAGACGGAGGCTGGGGCTGGTGGAATGAGGATGAGAGCGTCGTTTTTATGACGGCGTATGTCGTCAGCGGATTCGGTCAGGCGCACGCCGCGGGATACGACCTTGATCCGGATTCGCTCTCACACGCGCAGGAATGGCTGCGCAAATCGCTCGACAGCAACCCGAACGTGAGATCCGACCTCCGCGCTTACGTGGTGTATGCACTGGCCTTGAATGGCGGCTCTAAGCCGGAGTATGTGCAGAAGGCTTGGGATGCGCGCGATTCCATGAGCACGCAGGGTCTGTCCATGCTGGGACTGGCGCTTCAGGCGACCGGCAACGATGGACGGGCCAAGGAAATCGCCGGCAAGGTGGAAGCGATGGCCACGGTGAATGACCTCGAAGCGTACTGGCCTGCGCATTACGACTACTTCATGGAATTCGAGATCGAAAACGGAGCAGAGGCTACGGCTCATGCGGTGCGGCTGCTCAGCCTGACGAAGCCGGAGAGCCCGCTGCTGCCAAAGGCCGCATTCTGGCTGGTGAATCACCGCAACGGCGGCTACTACTGGGACAGCACCAAGCAAACCGCGATGGTGATCTTCGGCCTGACCGAATACTTGAAGGCGAGCCACGAGCTGGAGGCCACCTTCAAGGCGGAGGTGTACGTAAACGGCAAGCAGGTTCTGGCGCGGCCGTTTACCGCCGCAGACGGATTCAATCCCGTGCAGCCCGAAGTGCATCTTAATGCTTCCCAACTCCTGCCTGGCAGAAATGAGATCCGCATTCATAAGGCGGGTATCGGGCGATTGTATTGGGCGGCGAGCGGCACATACTACTCGACCGAGAAGCACCTCATTCAGAGCGGCAAGTACTCGCTCAACATTACCCGAGACTATTACCGGATGCTGCCGGATAAATTGGGCGGCAAGATCACCTACCATCTTGAACCGCTCGCCGGAGAGCTGCACACGGGCGACGTGATCGCGGTGCGCGTGACGGTTGGCGGCAACGAGTGGCGATACCTGCTGGTCGAAGACCCCATTCCCGCGGGCGCGGAATTTATCGAGCGGGATGACCTGTATCAGTTCCGGCAGCGGCCGGGCTGGTGGGAATCATGGTGGACCCGCCGGGAGTTCCACGACGACCGGGCGGCATTCTTCCAGACGTACTTCACCCGGAATCATGAGTACGTCTACCTGCTAAAGATCGTGAACCCAGGAAAGTTTCAAGTGAGCCCGGCCATCGCGCAGCCCATGTATCAGCCGTCGCTTCTTGCGACGAGCGATGCAGCAACGATCGAGGTGAAGTAATGTCACGCTTTGAGGAGCCTCGTCTTATTCTTGCCGGCAGTTTGCGATGCGGTCGGCTTTGGCTAGTTCAGTTCTTCTTGAACCCGATCCTGGCGGGGCTCTTTGCGGCGTGGCTGCTCATCCCGGAGGCAAAGAGCTGGCAGATTGCTTTGAATCTTCTCCTCGCAATGGTTATCGCGGCAACCGCGCTGGTGCTTCACGCGGGAACTTTGAACTACTTCAGCGATCAGTTCCGGGAACAGCCCGCGGCGGTCACAAACGCATTCGGCCGGGCGCTGCGCCACTTCACGGCTGTTGCGGTGTGCGCGATCGTCTTCTATCTGGTTGGGAAGCTCGCGGGCGGGTTGGACCGTTACCATGAAGCTTTTCCCACTTATGTTCGCTCGACGCTGCCGGTTGCCATTCGCCAGCACATCTCGCTCGGCGTACTGACTGGAATTTTCGACGCTCTGGTTTTCCTGCTGCAATGGGTCGCGGTTCCAGGGCTTCTCTTGCCTTTGGCATTACTTGCAGCGGACCAGGGATTTCGAGGTTTTGGGCGTGAGGGATGGAAGACGTGGAAGACGACGATTGCTAGCTTGCACTATTGGGTGATTCTTGCGGTCGCAGCTTTTCTGAGCGTTCAGGGAAGTGAAACGATCATGGGTTGGAGGCCGGCCTCGGAGAGTCCATCGTTTGCGAAAGAGACCGCAAACGTTGCTCTCCGGCTGTTTCTCGCTTACGGCCTCGGGCTTTTCTCATGGATGGTGACTTGCTCCCTGATCGGGCGGCGCGGCGGGTCTGCCCAGAGCCTCGCCGGGAATTCCGCTGCTTAGCCAATCGAGAACGGTGCTCTTCCCATTCTGCTGGATCAGAAACACCAAGCGAGCGCGAGCAGCGGCGTAGGCTTTCTCCAGCTTTTCGCGGTTGCCCGGACTGCGCAAGATCTCTTCTATCTCTTTGTCGGTGAGAGTCGCCGGTGGGGAGTTCCGCTTGTCCGGCTCGGACAGGTAGAGCACCAGTCCTTCGCGAAACCAGAGTGGAGTATTCGAACGAGCGCGCGACTCGATCAGCAAATGAAAGAATTCGTGACGCAGCGTGGACTCCAGGATGGAGCGTCTGCGGAGTTGAGCCAGGGGCTGCAGCCGGACCGTCTGGCCGCGAGTTGTGGCGGCAACCCAGCCGGGCTGGCCCGTAGCGTCACGGTAGCGGTCGAGCGTGGGGAACACCTGCAAGCGGGCTCGGAACGAGAGCCGCCATCCGATCGCTGCCTCATTCTCCTTCAGGATTTTCTCCGCTGCGGGCAAGAGCGCGGAGTCTTCTTGCGGAGCCGTGCTCATGAGCTCGAATCGCTCGGAAGTGCGTTTCTGCCAGTCATCCGCGGATGTTTTCGAGAGATGCGTGCCCGGAAAGTAGAAATCGAGAATTTGGCGATAATCTTTACCCTGACGTGCCATCTCTTCCGCGCCGGCCTGGCAGAGGCCGACTCCATGGCCGGAGCCGCGGCCGGAGAAGAAAATGTGGTCTCCCTCGTTTCGGAGGTCATAGAGATCGCTGCGGATTTTGTTCCAACCTAACGCGCGATTTACGGCAAAACGAAAGGAAGACGCGGAGATCAGGGTGTCCAGAGAGCTGCCGCCTGTAAGACGCAGGCGTCGAGCGCGGCCGCTTTCCGAGCGCGAAATGATTTCGAGGGCCGTCCACCTTGCCGGGGATGAGAGTCCCGCGGAGCGAAGAGCAGCATCGAGATCGGCGACGGAAATGCTCGATTCCCATTTGAGCGGCGAGGCGGTGAGGCAGTAAGGATCGGGGTGACTGCGGAGGTAGAGCTCGGTGACGGAAGGCCACGCCTCACTGCTGGCGGCTAGCTTGCCCCCACAATTCTGATGGTAAAAAGCGGAGATCGCGGCGCCCTGAAACCTGAGAATTTCGCTGCGCGTGAAATCCGCCGCCGAGCTGATGCGTGAGGATATGCTGTTCCACGACGGAACCTGGCAATGAGTGGTGTCGCAAAAGTCGAAGCCCTCGCCAGCGTGCTGGCCGCGGAAGCGCATAGCGTAAGTGCGGACGACGACGGCCATGGCCTTCAGTGACTCGTCGTTACGAAAGTTGCCGCTCTCGCCGGCCACGACCGCGGCGACATAGTCTTCGATGGGAATTGCGGCGGTGAGAAGAAGATGTCCGGCGCTGGCCTGAATTTGAAGAGGGGAATTGGCCGCAATGGGCGGCTGGCCGGAAGCTTCGATGCGAACGGCTCCCGAGATGAAAACTTCGCGGCTCACCCCCGCATCGCGAACGCGCAACTCGGAGCCGGCGGCTTGGAGCGACAGAAGAGTGGCTAAATTTTTCGGACAACCAGGGCAAGTCCTCCATTGCAGTGATCCCGAGGTAGCTTTGATGAGTATTTCCGTTGGTGGATGGAGAGCGTAGAGGCGCACGCGCAGGTCCTGTGCATGCGACGGCAAGGCTGGAAGGACTAGCCACAGAAAGATGAGATGGCGCCCGAACCTCATGGTCTCTCTCTGAATTTCGCAAACGCGCTAAAGACCGGTTGAGCCACGGCAGCAGCATCCATGCCACGGCCCTGCGCAAGGAATACCACGACAGCGATCTCCGGCTTCTCCGCTGGTGCGTAACCGATGAAGAAACCGTGCGTCTGTTGCGTGTTGCGGGCGACGGAAGTGCCCGTCTTCCCGGCGATCTTCATTCCGTCCACGGAAGCAGCATGCGCCATGCCAAAGGCGACGGAGTCTTCCAAGCCTTTAAAGACGGGTGCGTCAACGCCGACGTCCTTCTGGCGCTTGCGCAGCGCCAGACTGCGATAGGCTTCGAGCAATTCGAGCGGTGTAACCGCGATGCCACGATAACCAAGCGCTTCGAGCTGGAGCTCCTCGAGATTGGTCGGCAAAGCGATTCGTCCGCGGGCTTCCTGCGCGACGAGCCCCGAGGCCGTGTCAAATCCGGCTCGCCGTAAAAGCTCGACGAGCTCGGCCCCGTTCAATCGGGCTGCCACTTGCGCGACGTAGGAATTGCAGGAATAAGCGATGGCTTCAGCGGCATCCAGCTGCGTTACCTCGGTCGGATGCGTGCAATCCAATTGAGCGGAGCCAATTTTCAGCGGCCTGCGGCAAATGAATTGTTGTCTCGGATCAAGTTTGCCGGTTTCGAGGAGAGCCATCAGCAGGAACGGTTTCAACGTTGATCCCGGCGCTTCCAGACGAAGGCTCGCCTGATCCATGCCATGCGCGGCCAGGACGGTTCGAGTTGTGACGTCTACGACGACGAGAGCTCCGGGCAGTTTCCCCATGGCTCGGTCCACCTCGCGTTGCAGGTTCGATTTCGTCGCGGAGTCGTCTGAGGGCAGCGGGAAAGCCAGCAGCATGGCGAGAAAAAATGCCATTGCTATCGGCGACGGTTGTAGGCGCATAGGGAACACTGGTCTCAATTCTAATGCTTGTAGAGGCCCTGGAGCGGGCCCGGCTTCAGCGGCAGCTTGCAAGTTGCCGCCAGCGAGAATCCGTGTATTATTTGGGCAGACGTTGCGTCTGGAAATCCGCCGGCGGCGATATTTCGGAGACCAACCGGGGAATCCAGTGTTTTAGGTCCGAGGAGCGCGCTCACGTGAGCCAGGGCAGTTTGCTGCTCAGAATGGAATTGCGGAGCAACCCCGAGATGCTCTGCGTGGTGCGAAACGCATTGGGGGAGCTCGCGGCAAAGCTGGGATTTTCCGAGCCGGAATGCCGCGAGGTGGTTCTGGCCGTCGACGAAGCGCTGACAAATATCATTCGTCATGCCTACCTCGGAGACGCCGAAGGCCCCATCGAGGCATCCTTCCGCCGGATTGATGTGCCGGGGGACGGCAAGTCCGGAGATGCTCTTGAAATTGTGCTGGAAGATCGCGGTGTGACGGTAGATCCAAATACGATGTGCGGGCGCGCGCTCGAAGATGTGCGTCCGGGGGGCCTGGGCCTGCACTTTATACGCGAGAGCATGGATACAGTAGAATTCAGCCGCAGGAACGGCAGGAATCAGCTCCGCCTGGTGAAAATTTTGCACGTGCACGCGCCCCGGAAAGACACTTGAGGAGAACCCAACTTGCAAATTGCCGCACGCCGTTTGGACAAAATCACCATTTTCGACATTTCGGGAGACATCGATCTTGCCAGTTCACCGGAGTTGCGGAAGGCGCTATTGCGCGAACTTCGCGAACTGAAGATGCCGCGGGTCGTGCTCAACCTGGAGGCCGTTCGGTACATCGACAGCTCCGGCGTGGCATCGCTGGTTGAGGGCCTCAAAGCGTCCCGCGATGCCGGCTCACGTTTGATCCTCTTCGGGCTGAATAGAACGATCCGGGAAGTTCTGCAGCTCTCCCGATTGCTGAAAATCTTTGAGATTTGCGAGAACGAAGAGCAGTCCGTAGCGCTCTGAGCCTGCCAAAGCCGCAAACAGAGGAAGACCGACGAGAGCACCGTGGAACTGACGACACAAATTGGAAAATCGGTTACCGATGGGCTCACGTATCTGGGGGCGCTGACCTCGCTGGGCGGCCGCGCTGCGTATTTCACGTTCATCGCTCCGTTCCAGGGCAGGCCGCTCCGCTTGCAGCGCGCCATTTCGCAGGCCACGCAGACCGGCGTCGGGGCGCTCCCCATCCTTTCCCTGATCACGTTTTTCATCGGGTTGATTCTGGCGTTACAAAGCGCTTACGAGCTGCGCAAGTTCGGCGCGTTGAACTTTGTGGCCAGCGCCGTGGCAATCTCCATGACGCGGGAGCTTGGGCCGCTGATTACCGCGATCGTGGTTATCGGGCGGTCCGGTTCGGCGTTCGCCGCCGAAATCGGCACGATGAAGGTCACGGAAGAAATCGATGCACTGGAGACCATGGCGATCGATCCGATTCATTTCCTGGTAACGCCGAAATTTATCGCCATGATGGTGATGCTGCCGTGCCTGACGATCTGGGCGAACTCCATGGGGATTCTCGGCGGAGCGCTCTTTGGCGTGGCGCAGGCGGATTTTACATGGATACGTTATATTCAGTCGTCTTTGGACGCGCTCTTTCTGCGGGACATCACCACGGGTCTAATCAAGAGCGTTATGTTCGGTATAACCATTACGGCCGTGGGATGCCACGAAGGGCTATCCACCGGCGCAGGCGCGGAGCAGGTCGGCCGCTCAACCACGCGCGCGGTGGTGGTTTCCATATTTCTGGTAATCCTGGTGGACCTCGTTTTCACCTCGCTCTTTTTCTTCATGAGTGAAAGGTAGGGTTTGAAATATCGCCATGGAGCAGACCAACAGCGCGGCGGCACAGCCCGAGGCGATGATTTCTTTGCGGAATCTTCGCGTCAGTTTTGGGGAACGCGAAATTCTCCACGGCATTGGTTTTGACGTGATGCGCGGCGAAACCCTGGTGATCCTGGGCGGGTCTGGTTCCGGCAAGAGCACGCTGCTGCGCACGCTGGTGGGCCTGGAAAGGCCGAG
>WNFD01006649.1_pt1 | contig 11539 bp, 9 predicted proteins | sample 5400491 | NCBI WGS metagenome assembly WNFD01 (sample SAMN13153343, study PRJNA577476) | soil metagenome | isolation source: 120 cm saprolite under Douglas fir tree site 2 hole 2 replicate 2 | place: USA:California | collected 2015-04-18 | reverse complement strand
ATACAAACACTTAGAGCCAAAGGGGCATGGAGGGCAGAAAAGAAGACAGCGAACTACCAGAAACGCAGAAGCACTGAGGCCAACTTTCAACAGGCAGCCTCAGATGAGGCCGATTTCTGTGCATAATTTAGGTTATACAGCGTGGACGACCCCGCTTCCCAGGAAGGAGTTCCCGATGAAGACGATGAAGACTCAGATGATAACGATCTTGAATTCGAGGACCGAATGCGACATCTGTCGGAGCGCGCTTACAATCGCGCAAAAGAACATCCCGAAAAACAAAAGAAAATAATTGCGGCAATACGCGAACTGGACAGGGGAGACCATTACATCTCGATCATGACCGCTACGACCCTCAAGCGAGCCCATCAGTTCAGGGACCTCGCGCTCTATCTTCTGATTGCAATTAGTTTTGTGGTAGGGATGTTTTTTTATTGGTCCCGTAAATACTGATGTGCGGAGAATCTCTGTGCCGCTGTGGTGACGGCCGGATTTTAGCAATTTTGGCAATGCCAATTCCGGCGATTACAAATCTCCAACCGTTCGCTTCAACTGTCCGCAGGCCGCATAAATATCCCTGCCCCGCGGTCTGCGAACGAACGCCGGAATTCCCGCCTGCACCAAAATATTCTGGAAGTCCCTCACCCGCTCCTGCTCCGGCGTGGCGAAGTCGATGCCCGGCCCGGGATTCAGCGCGATCAGGTTTACCTTACAGCGAATCCCCCGCACCAGCTCAACCACCTGGCGCGCATGCGACGGCTCGTCGTTCACGCCGTTGAGCAATACGTATTCGAAGGTGACTTTCTCCCGGTTGCGAAGCGGAAAATCGCGCACCGCGCGCATGAGCTGCGCGAGGTCCCATTTTTTATTGATGGGCATGATGCGCTCCCGCAGCGGATCGCTGGGAGCATTGAGCGAGATCGCCAGCCGCGGCCTGATCTCCTCTCCTCCGAAATCACGGACACGTGGAACAATTCCCGAAGTTGAAACCGTCATGCGCGATTCAGGAAAGCCCACGCCTTCCACCAGCAGGCGCACGGCCTTCATGAAATTGTCGTAATTGAGAAACGGTTCGCCCATCCCCATGAAGACGATGTTCACGCGCTGACGCTCAAGATCGACTTTGCGATCGCTCAGCACCGCCGTGATCTGGCCAACAATCTCACCGGCGGTCAGATTGCGTTTGACGCCCAGCAGCGCGGTCAGGCAGAACCTGCAGTTCACGGCGCATCCCACCTGGCTGGAGACGCAGATGGTCGCCCGCCGCCAGTCCTGGGCATTCTCTGCCGGAACCTCGGTATCGAGATCGTCGGAGCCGTCACCGGCCTCTCCGCCGTCGCCTTCGGGCATCCAGACGGTTTCTACGGTTTCGCTGTCACCCATGGCCATCAGATAGCGAATCGTGCCGTCCACAGAGGCGAAACTCTTTTCGATGACCGGTGGATGGATATCCAGCCCTTCGGCGTCCAGGGCGGTCAGAAACGCCCGGGGAATGGTGGAAATGGCATTCAGACGGGTGAGGCGCTGAGGATAAATGGCGTCAAAGAGCTGGCGGGCCCGGTACTCGGGCTGCCCATGACGATGCACTAAGGCCGTAAGTTCTTGTAAATCAAGGCCTAAGAGGGCGGATTGGGAGGTTTCAGCCATGCCGAGGGGTATCATCGTGATTCTACAACCACTTGGCCGCCCCTGTGACTCCCTGGCCATCATTTACCTAAACTATTGATTAATAAGTACATATTTTCCACCGGGCCGCGCGGGAGTATGTGAGAATTAAAGAGACGCCGTTAGCGACGAAAGGTCATGTGGCCAACCAGTTTCTGATCGAACCGCGTAATATCCGCCGCGAAGTTTTGCCGAACGGCCTCACTCTGCTGAGTGAGGAGATGAATCACATCCGCTCCATTTCCATCGGCATCTGGATGAAATCCGGATCGCGCGATGAAACCCCCGACAACAACGGCATCTCTCATTTCACCGAACATATGGTGTTCAAGGGCACGACCTCGCGCTCGGCGCAGCAGATTGCCCGCCAGGTGGATTCCATCGGTGGCAACATGGACGCGTTCACCGGCAAGGAAGTCATCTGCTTCAACATCAAGGTGCTCGACGAACATTTGCCGACCGCGGTGGATATCCTGAGCGATCTGGTTCTCAATCCTGTCTTCGATCGCCGGGACATTATTCGGGAAAAAGGCGTCATCCTCGAAGAGATCAAGATGGATGAGGACAACCCCGACTATCTGATCCACGAGATATTCACCCAGAATTTCTGGAAGGACCATCCGCTCAGCAAACCGATTCTCGGCACCAAGGAGACGGTACGCTCTTTCGAGCAGGAAAGACTGCTGGATTTCTATCACCAGCGCTTTGTGCCCAACAATTTCATCATCTCGGCCGCCGGACACCTGAATCACGACCGCTTCGTCGATCTGATCAAAGATCGGTTTGCGGGTCTGAAGCCCGTGCCCAACGGCCATTTTCAGCCGCCGCCGGCTGTGACACCCCGCATCGTCACCCGTCACAAGAAATCGCTGGAGCAGGTTCAGCTTTGCATCGGAGTCCCGTCGCACCCCATTTCGCATGAAAAGCGTTATGTGTCGTATGTGCTGAATACGGTGCTGGGCGGCGGAATGAGTTCGCGTCTGTTCCAGAAGATCCGCGAAGAACAGGGCCTGGTCTATTCGATTTACAGCGACCTGAGTCCTTACCGCGACACCGGTTGTCTGATGGTGAACGCCGGAACGTCCGTGGAGTCAGCCCGCAAAGTGGTGGATTCGGTGCTGGCCGAGTTCCGGGACCTCAAGAACTCACCTCTGCCCCAGGAAGAGTTGCGCCGCGCCAAAGACCAGCTCAAGGGGAACCTGATGCTGGGCCTGGAATCCAGCACGGCAAGAATGTCGAACCTGGCCCGCCAGGCAATGTACTTCGATAAATTCTTCACCCTCGACGAAATCAGCGCCCAGATCGAAGCCGTCACCGCCGAAGAAGTCTCGCGCATGGCCGACGAACTTTTCCAGACCGAGCGCATCGCCATCACCATTCTGGGGAATGTGAACGGATTGAAGATTTCGCGGACGAAGATGGAATGCTGAGGCAGCAAATAGCAATTAGCAATTAGCAAAGGCTGTTCGCGCTGACGGATTCGCGAAACCCTCTCTTTTTTGTCATTCCGATCCGCGCAGCTAATTGCCAATTGCTATTTGCCAATTGCTATCTTTCCACCACACTCTCCAGCACATTGAAAAACTCCGGAAACGATATCCTTGCGGCATCGGCTCCCTGGATCACGCTTTCGCCTTCGGCTCGCAGGGCGGCGATAGAGAACGCCATAGCGATGCGGTGATCGCCGCCGGAATCGATTTCCGCGCCGTGCAGTTTTTGATTGCCTGGCACGCGCAGTCCGTCTTCTCGCTCCTCGCATTCCGCGCCCATGGCGCGCAGGTTGCGTGCCACCAGGGCGATGCGGTCCGATTCCTTCACGCGCAGCTCCCGCGCGTCGCGAATCTCGATGCCCGACGCGGTATAAGGCGCAATCGCGGCCAGCACCGGCAGCTCATCGATCAGCGAGACGGATTGTCCCCCTGCAATGGTCAGCCCCTTCAACGGCCCGGCTTCAATCCTGACCGTGCCCATGAGTTCGCCGTGATGTTCTTCGACATTGATCATCCCGATGCGGGCGCCCAGGGCGCGCATTACATCGAGCAGCGCGGCCCGCGTGGGGTTGAGCAGCAGGTTCTCGATCACCAGGTTGGAATCGGGAAACAGCGCCGCGGCGCAGAGAAAAAACGCCGAGGACGAAATATCGCCGGGCACATAGGCTTCGATGGCGCGCAGCTTTTGTCCGCCCTGAATCTTTACCTGGTTTTTACTGCGCGCCACTTCCGCGCCGAAAGCCCGCAACGCCTGCTCGGAGTGGTCGCGGGTACGAAAGGGCTCTTCCACCGTTGTCTCGCCTTCCGCCAGCAACCCCGCAAACAACACCGCCGACTTCACCTGGGCGCTGGCCACCGGCGTGACATACTCGATGGAGTGCAAGTGCCCGCCATGAACACGCAGCGGGGGACGGTCCGCTTCGCCGGCGGTAATTTTCGCGCCCATCAGCCTCAGCGGCATCATCACCCTGCCCATGGGACGCCGCGACAGCGATTCATCGCCATGCATCTCGCACTCAAAGTCGTGCCCCGCGAGAATGCCGCACATCATGCGCATCGTCGAGCCGGAGTTTCCGCAATCGAGACTTTCGGCGGGCTTCGCCAGACGCTCGCGGCCCTCGATCTCAATCACGCCTTCAGCTGTTTTTTGCACCGCGCATCCAAGCTGGCGCAAACACGCCAGGGTACTCGCGCAATCGGCCCCGGTGGAAAAATTGGTGAGGCGCGTCGTTCCCTCCGCAAGACCGCCGAGCATGGCGTAGCGATGTGAGATGGATTTGTCGCCGGGCAGCCGAATGGCGCCCAAAACATTCTTCGCGGGGCGAATGATCAATGGGTGGTTCTCCGTGGAGTCATCTTTTGATGATAACCCAGGGCGGCATCAGGCCTTCCCCGTTACCTTAAAACCCTTGTCATCCTGAACGAAGCGCGAACGCATGTGAGCGCGCAGTGAAGGATCCCTAAGGTGCCGGTGATAACCTTGCTGCATCAGGAAAGGAAATCTGCTGAGGCCTGTGCGGTATCGGATGCGGCCCGCATCGTCGGGATCCTTCACTGCGCGCTCACATGCGTTCGCGCTTCGTTCAGGATGACAAGGGATTGAGAGTAAACGCTGAAATCAGGCTCACAAAAGCGCCCTACCGGTAATACCCCTTCCGCACATTCACCACCGTCTTCCCTTCCCGCTCCTTGGCTTCGGGCGCAAGTTCCAGACGAAGTTCGTTGAAACGGTCCTGCGCTGCCTCGCTCCGGGGAGAGAATCCGAGCGCATAGCGGGTGCGTATCTGGTCGATCATCCGGGCCAGCCTGACGCTTGCGCGGCTGGAGCGGGACGATTCGATGACCTGTCCGCCGGTCTGGGTCGTGTATCGGTAAACATCGCCGGGAGGATATTGTCGCCGGCCCATCATCATCAAGGGGTCACTGAGGTTGTGCATGAACTCGCGTTCGGAGATGTCGCTGCGCAACAGCAGAGTACACACCACCGTTCCGGTCCGGAATAACGCCGTCATGGCCTCGCGCTCGCTGTGCAGCCCTCCGTCTGGAACGGTCTCGCGAAATCTGTAGATCAGCTCTGCCGAGGGAATGTTGGGGACGTTGTCGGTGAGCCATACGATCACGCGCCGCCGTCCCGGGGACACCTGCCCGGCGCGCATCGCCGCCTGAAAGATCCCTTCATTGAAAAACGCAGCGTCGCGCCGTTCCATCCGGCTGGCCCGGTCGATGGCCCTCACGATCAGCGAGTGATCGGTCGTGAAATCCTGCAACAACTGCGCGGAGGCGGAATAAACCATGACGGCCGCTTCATCCTCCGGCTTCAAATGGCTCAGCGCCTGGAACGCTCCCTCAGCCAGCGGCTTCAGGACAGGACGCACGCTGTCGGTGAGGTCGAACAGAAAAACGACGGAGAGCGGAAGCTCGTCCTGACTGAAATAAGAGATTCGCTGGAGAACTCCGTTCTCATAGAGGCGAAAATCCGCAGGGGAGAGGCTTTCTACGCTGCTGCCGGTCTTCTTATGGAGAACCTGGGCATCGACCACGACAAGGTTCACATTCAATTTGAAAACTGTCTCGGGAGGAGCGGCGGGTTCAGTCTGGCAGAGCGCGCAGCAGGACCAGAGCATGAGAGCCATCAGGGTGTGGCGGATCGGCAATTTCTTCTCCCTTGAGGACGCCGGACAATTTCAAGCATAGCGCGGCCCGCAACGCGTCTCAAGAGAAGAACGATGGAAAACGGATTTCTTGCGCAGGGATTATCGCGCTTCGAACCCGGCAGTTCTCGCACTCACCCCTCACACACTGATTGTCATTCCGAACCTTTCGCTCGCGGGCGACAGCCCGCGAGCGAAAGGTGAGGAAGCTGCTCCGCTGCACCAGGAAGTTCTCCCGCGCGGCTGCGCCATAACCGATTGACACCGCGATCCGGCGTATGGCGGCAATAGCCCTGCGCGACCCGCTTCCTCGTGAACCTCCGGCCGCAGCGGAGCAGGTTCCTCACCTTTCGCGCGCGGGCTGTCGCCCGCGAGCGAAAGGTTCGGAATGACAATCAGTATGTAGTGGAATGAGTGCCGTAGCCGGCCCTACGAATTCCCCGCCTTGGTCATTTCCCCCTCGGGCGCGGTCAGCATGAGCGGTTCTTCCTCAATGGCAATCCACGCAACGCCGTAGGCGAGCAGTCCCCAGCCGAAGAATGCGCATACCAGCCAGATCACCCGGACCAGCGCGACATCGATGTCGAAATATTGTGAAAATCCCCGGCAGATGCCGGCGATCTTGCGGCCCGCGCGCGGGCGGACCAGACGCCGATGCGAGACATTGCCCGCTACGCGCTTGCCGCAATAGGCACAGACATGGGCGTCATCCTGAATCACTTTTCCGCAGAAATTGCAGTACATGGTTCCTCCGTTGAGCGAGCAGCTACTGACTGCCTGCTACTGGTTTTTAACACTCGGCCTTCCCACCCCCCGGTGCGGCGCGCCGCACGTACCCGAGCAGGGGGCGCGAAGCGACCGCTCCGGTCAACAAAAAGGCCAAGTGCCAAAAGCCAGAAGCCAGTAGCCAGTGGCTCTCTCAGCTATATACGCACTTCACCCCGCAACGGTTCCCTCGCGGGCCTTATAAGGTTTATTGATGCGTTTTTTGGCCGTTTCGGCCACCTCGGTGGAAGGATCGATGGCCAGTGCGGCCTGGTACTGTTTCAGCGCTTCTTCTCTACGGTCAAGAATATCCAGTACTTCGCCAGCGGCCACCAGAGAGCGCTGGCGCAGTTCCGTATTGATGGAATTCGAATATCCCGCGGATTCATAGGGGGCGACGGCTTCCTCAAACCGGCCCTGGCCGCGCAGGGCTTCGGCCAGACCGAACTCCACGAGTTCAACGTGGGGACGGGGATACTTACCGGCTTTACAGTCTTCCAGGAGTTTGCGCAGGGCCGTGACCGCGACCGTGCCTTTGCCGGCATCCTTGGTCAGATTGGCCTCTTCCAGGGCAAACAAAAAATTTCTCGGGTGGTCCTGGACAAGGGTGTGCACCACTTCGATGGCATCCTGATAGTGCGCCTCGCGACGAAGAAACAATGACAGTGCCACGCGGGCGTCGGCGCTGGACTCACCGTCCGATTTGGCCACCTCCTTCAGATATCGAACTCCCTTGTCGCGGTCGCCATGAACGCCGGTGATGCCGATGGCGATCTTCACCGGAAAAGGCAGGCTGCCCACCACGAAGTTGTGAATTCCCACGATGGTTTTCGCGTCGATGAAAGTCGGATCGAGCTTCAATACCTGTTCATGATCGTTGCGCGCCGACAGCGAAGCCCTTACGGCGGCATACCATTGGTGCTCGATAAGGGCCATATAGGTCGAGCGCAATCCTTTGGTCACGCCGCGGTAATAAAGCGCCTTCACGTCCGCTGGATCGGCCTTGAGCAGTTTGTCCTCAAGTGCGAGGGCTTTTTCGGTCAGGTCTCTGATCTGTTTTTTCGTGGCTGCGTCCGCAGGCACCTGTTTGGTGTTGAGAAAAGTGCGATGGGTGTAGAGGCTGGTATCGAGCGCGTCGTGTTTATACAGTTCGTGAAACAGCAGCGCTTCGAGCAGATGGTTCCACACCTGGGGATCCCGCGGATACAGATCGGCGGCCTTCCTAAAATCCAGGATCGCTTCGTCGTACTCCAGGCTGTAGTAGTGATCGAGTCCGCTGCGGTTGAGGGCCTCAAAAGTTTTGGCGCTCGCTCCGTCTCCGGCGGCAGCCTGGGCAGATCCGGCAGGGGCAATCATGATCCATGCAAACAGAAAGGCAATGATTGTTCCTGCCTTCCAGGAGACACATTGAGAACGGTTGAGATGAAATATCATTCGTCTATTCGGAGTCTACACTGAGAATTAAAAACCAAAAAGCGGACGGGGCGCGCATCGCTCAATTCAGTGCAGCTTTTACATCGTAAATGTTGCCGTTCAGCGCCCGCGTATGTCTCCTATTGCTCACTAAACGTATATTTTACAGGAACTTAGAGCCGACCGGAGTTTGGCAGCCGGAATGCGACAATCACCGGTGGAACCCGAAAATGGAAAACCCAGTCCAAGGATACGGAGGCAAGCAGGAATTCTGGAAGCCGGCGCCCGCTTCGCGTCAGGATTTCTGGAAGCCTGCTCCTGCCTCCTCTCCGTCCGAATTGTTGTCGGCCGAGAAGGAATGCGCCGAATGCGGTACCGGACTGGTTGCCGATGCGCACTTCTGCCATGCATGCGGCGCCTCGTCGGCAAATGAAACCACCACTCTGGATGTTCCCGCGTGGTTCAGTGTGTCGGCACTGTGCGGGTTTCTCGGGCTTGCCCCGATCGCCCTTGGATGTCTTACTCTCGGGCTGATCTGCCTCATCGCCGCCATCATGACCGGCTACATCTACTCGGCAGGCACGCTGCTCGACTGGCAGGCAGTACAGATCTGGCGGATCGAATGGCTGCTGGCCGCCACGGCATTCTTCGTCGCGGGTGTTCTGCTCAACAAGAAAAAATAAAAAGCAAAGACCTTTGCACCACGGAGGCACGGAGGCACGGAGCCGCGGAGAACCCTTTTTTGTTTTCACCGCGACTCCGTGGCTCCCTGGTGAAGCTTTTATTTTTGGTTATACTTCCGCAAGTGCCCAAAATCATCTTCATTCTGCTGCTCGCATTGGCTCTCACGGCACAGGCGCAGCAGCCACGCGATACCCAGGCGATTCAGGAACTCGCTCATGCCGACGATCTGCGGCGGGTCGGGGATGCGGCCCAGGCAAAGAAGATCTATGAGTCCCTGGTCGCTCGTCTGCGTCCGCTGGGGCCGAGCCCGATTCTGGGCACCGCGATATTGCATCTGAGCGAGTTCGCGCTGGCGTCGGGCGACTACGATCAGGCCATTGCCATTTCGCGCGACGCCATCGCGGTCTATGAAAAGTGCGACAACCGCGACGGCAAAGCGCAGGATGGCCAGGCCCTCGCCCATGGCAATATCGGCCTCGCCCACATGAATGCCGGACGCTATCCGGAGGCCGCCGCCGAGATGGAAACCTCTCTGCGGCTGTTCACCACCAACTCCATCGCGGCTGACAACGATATCGTCAACACCTGGAACAACCTGGGCAACGTCTATTATTACCAGGCCAAATACACCGAGGCCCTGCGCGCCTATGAAGCCGCCATGCGTTATGTGGAAAAATCCCGGGCTGAACCCTGGGCCCCGCAGTGGAGACAGTACACCCGCTTCAATCTCGCCACTCTCTATCAGCGGCTGGGCAATTATCAGCGCGCGCTCGATATCTACAAGGACATCGAGACCTCCCTCCAGGGCCTGACGCCGGCGGAAATCGCCCACCTCTACGCCAATATGGGCGTGCTCTTTCGCCGTCTCGGCGACGGATACAAAGCGCTCGATACCTACCACAAGGCCGAGCGGCAATACGCAGCCGAAAAGGACGCCGACGGCGAACTCGGCGTGCAAAAAAACATCGGTATCGTTCTGGCGTTTGAACTCGGGCGGTCACAAGAGGCCCTGCGGCAGTTCGACCAGGCGCTGGCACTGGCCCGGAAGAGCGGCAACCAGCGCGAGGAGTTGCAACTGCTCTTTTATCGCGGCCGGACTCTGTTCGACGCCGGCCGGTTCCCGGAGGCGGGAAAGGAATTCACCGCCGCCCTGGCGTTCGCGGAAAACCTGAATACCGTGGAAGAACAGTGGAATTGCACCTACTGGCTGGGGCGGGTGGCCGATCGAACCGGACATCCCGACGTGGCCGAGGCGCGTTTCCGTGAAGCCATCGGCAAAATCGAAACACTGCGCTCCAAGCTTCAGCTCAACAGACTGAAATCGGATTTCCTGGCCGACAAGCGCGACGTCTACGACGAACTCATCCGGTTACTGGTTGCACGCAACGATTCCGCCGGGGCGTTCGAGTTTCTTGAACGCAGCCGCGCCCGCGTTTTTCAGGACCGCTTCGCCACGGAAACCGGCGGGGCGCTGACCCTGGCCGCCACCCAACAGAGACTTCCTTCCGATACAGCTCTGATCGAATTCTGGGCAGGCCCGGAAGATCTGGCGGCCATCTGGGTCACCCGAAGCGGAACGGGCATCGTGCAATCGAAGCTCTCACGCGACGACCGCAATGCGATGATCGGCCTCATCGCCGGACTGCCTGACAGTCTGGGCACGGACTGGAAAGCCGGCTTTCACAAACTGGCCGGCCTGCTGCCTCAGGGCATTGCGCCGCTGGACGATGCTCAATACAAACACCTGTTGATCGTGCCCGACGGATACCTCAGTCTGGTCCCCTTCGAACTGCTGGCCAATGCGAAGGGAGAACCGCTGATCGAGAACCACGACATCACTTATCTGCCCAGCGCGGTGCTGTTGTCGCGAAGCGTGCCGGCGCGCGCCGGACTCCGCTTCCCCTGGCAGCGCCAGTTGCGTGCCTTTGGCGATCCCATGGTGATCGGGCATGGAGAAAGCCCCCTGATCACCGGAGCGCGCGACGAGATCGCCGGGAACCTGCCGTGGTCCGGCGACGAAATTCGCGCCATCGCGCGCATGAGCCATGGCCGCGCCGATCTCTACCTGGGCGCGAACGACAGCAAAGGTCTCTTTTTCGCGCCTTCGGGCACCCCGCTTCTGCACGTCAGCACCCACGCGGTCGCCGATCTCGACAACCCGGAGCGGTCACGGCTGTTGTTTTCACCCGACACCGCCGGCGATACCAACAACTATGTCTTCCTGAAAGAACTCTACGACCTAGACCTGCGCGGAGTGGACCTGGCTACGCTTTCCGCCTGCGACACCGAACGAGGACGGCTGCTGCCCGGCGAAGGCATCCAGGCCTTCAGCCGCGCACTGCTCTCCGCCGGATCGAAGTCGACGGTCACCACGCTGTGGCGCGTCCCCGACCAGCCCACCGCCGAGTTCATGAAGCAGTTCTATTACTTCCTGCTGACGCAGAACAAACCGAAGGCGGAAGCGCTGCGCCTCGCCAAGCTGCAGTTCCTGCACTCCGGCACCGCGCTCAGTCACCCGAACTACTGGGCAGCCTTCGTTCTCAACGGAGAAGGCTCGGAGCCGGCGCCGCGATTCCTGTCGTGGTATGTGCTGGTTGCACCGCTGGTGTTGCTGATGATTGGAGTGTGGTGGTATCTGATAAAAATCAAAAGCAAGACCTTTGCACCACGGAGCCACGGAGTCGCGGAGAAAAACAAAAGATAATGAGACTGTTTTAGGACCGCCCGCTTTTCGGTTTCATCCAGGGCGCAGCGTCGATATTTCAGACTTATGTCTCCATCAGAAAGATGAGGGCACGGAATGGGGCAAATCTCTTCTTTCATCTTTCTTTTGCTTTTCTCCGTGACTCCGTGGCTCCGTGGTGAAGCTTT
>WNFD01013083.1_pt1 | contig 11540 bp, 7 predicted proteins | sample 5400491 | NCBI WGS metagenome assembly WNFD01 (sample SAMN13153343, study PRJNA577476) | soil metagenome | isolation source: 120 cm saprolite under Douglas fir tree site 2 hole 2 replicate 2 | place: USA:California | collected 2015-04-18 | reverse complement strand
AGCGTAGAAGAGTACGCCGTCGGAGCGCTCGACCAGGAGCGCCGATTTGTCCTCACGCAGCTTGAAGCCGAAGACGCGGTCCATGACCTTGGTGGCGGTGGTGAGCGGGCCGGCCGGCGGCGTGAGTGGCACCAAGTAGAGGTCGGACCCGCCGGCGTCGTTGTCGGAGAGGAAGAAGATGGCGCCGGCAGTGGCCGATTCCATCTCCGAGCTGAAACCCTGCGAAGGCGTCGTGCCCCAGTACGTGACGAGCCGATCGACGGTGCTGACCGCCGGCGCGCCGCTACCGGAATAGGTCGCGAAAGAGATCCGGCCGTGCCGGTACTGACTGCCCGCATTGAATGGAAGCTGCTCCCACCAGACCACCGCTTGGTGTGTTCCCGCCGGGGCGCCGCCCACGTAGACCGGCGCGCTGTGCACGAAGTGCGGGAACGCCCGGATGTCATTGAGCAGGGTTTCCGATCCGTAGAGTGGAACTTGCGCGCCGGTCGCCAGGTCGAGAAGCCGCAGCCGGAAGACATTCGGCCCGCCCGTCGAGGCCGGCGCATCCCGTGTGTTGTAGACGGCCTTCGTCTGGTCGTCGCTGGTGGCGACGTAAGCGGTACCCACGCGGGCATTGATCCCCCCGATCAGGGTGACGATATTCGTGCCGTCGGAGGGCGATGGCCGGAAGACCTGCGGCGTTCCAGTCAGGCTCACTTCAATCAGGTCATTGGCAGAGGCATGGGTCACCGCTACGAGGATGACACCCCGCTTCGCCAGATAGAGGGTGCTGTTGAGGCTCGAGATGCCACCGCTGGCAAGCACCGGGACGGGCGCGAGCATCGTCGGCGCGGCGGTGCCGTCGAAATAGGCGCCGCCCACGAATGTATTACCCGCGTCGGTATATTGGAAAATGATCTCTCCGGTCGGGTAGACCTGGAGCGCGATGTTGGTCAGGCTTGGCTTCGGTGTGATGAGCGGCAGCGCGTGGTTGCCGGCGACGTTCGGGTGGAAGAGGACCGGCGCGAAGTTGCCGCCGTTGTTGAACCACGCCACGATGGCGCCCGACTGTGTCGTTTGCCACGAGCTTGCGGCCGCGAGGCCGGTGTTTGTCACGAGCGTGCCGACGGCCACTGCAGTGTCGGTTGTCTGCGTCGGTTTCGCCTGCGCGTAGTACCAGTCGGTGCCCAACGTGCCGGCGATGAGAATGGCGGCGCCGGTGGCGACGCTGATCGACTTGAAAAGGCCCGAGGACGGCACGACATACGCAGGCTTGATGCACCCCGCGGCGGGGGTGGGGCAGTCGATGCGCTCGACCGCGGTGCCGCCGGCCTTCACGGCATATACGCCGGTCCCTTCGAACGTGGGCGCCAGCGAGGCGGCGGTAAACGTGTCCGCCCCGACTACTTGCCCGGGAAGGTCCGCGGCATTGATGTTCAGCTGCGCGTAGTCTTGCGCGTAGATCTTGGTGTCCGTGTGCAGGTAATAAAGTGTCCGGCTGTTCGAGGCGTCGATGTTCTTGCCCATGATGACGGGCTGCGAGGCGATGCGGCCGATGGTGAAAGCGGGCCCCGCCGTGCAGGGGCCGGCCGCCCCCACGATATCGAACGAGCACGCGTAGACGGTCAGGTCGCCTTTGCCCACCGCTCCCGGCGAGAGCGTGATCGAGGCCTGGCCCGAGGCGTTGACGGCGCCGCGCCCCAGCACACAAGCGGGCGGGCAGCCCGAGCCGGCGGCGGTGTTTCGGAACTCGATCTGCGAAATGTTCTGCCCGGTCGGCACCTGCGAGGAGATGGTCAGGTCGGGCGCGTTGAGCGGCACCCACTTGAAGATGTTGCCGCCGGTGTTGACGCCGACGGGAATCGTCCCGGACATGACCGTCGGTACGCTCGGCGCGGTGGTCGGGGCAGGGAGCACGTTGGCGGTGATGTTCTTGCGGTCGGTGTGCTGGGCGGCGTCGGACCGGCTGGCGAGGTACGCCTCGTCGTAGGCGTTGATGTCCAGGTTGACGGTGGCAGCTGCGGGAATGCTGATGGTCGTCGTCCAGATGGTAGGCGACACGTCCTGCGGCGAGGACAAACCCAAGGCGGTCGCGGCAGCGCCATTGATCGAGATCGTCGCGCTGGTGATGCGTAGCTGGGAATGGACTTTGACGGCGATGGGGAACGTCGTCGTGCCCGAGGGCCCCACCAAAGGGGGCGTCAGCGTCAGCGACCCCACCAGTTCGATGGCGATCTTCGCCAGCGGCGCGCCGTTCTCGCAGTAGTTCGCCGTCGTGCCGCATGCGCCGCAGTTGGCCGGATCGTGCTGCGTGTCCACGCAGACGTTCGAGCACTGCGCCACGGGGCACGCGTCGCACGCGCCGTTCCGGCACACTTCCGTCGAGCCGCAGGCGTTGCCGCACTTGCCGCAGTTGTCGTGGCTGGCGATCAGGTCGGCGCAGTAGAGCGCCGGCGCCCCCGCGTCGGGCGCGCCGCCGCCGCTAGCGCCGCACACCACCTTGCTGGTGCTGGAGTAGCCGCCGCCGCAGTTCGTCTGGCACGTACCGGCGACGCACTGGATCTGCGTCGAGCCGGTCGGGTTCGGGCACGCCACGCCGCACGCGCCGCAGTTGGCGCTATCGGTCTGGAGGTTCGCGCAGAAGGCGTTTCCCGAGGCCGGCGCGCAGACGAGTTGGCCGGCGCTGCAGGTAGGGGGGGCTTTACCCGAAGGACCGCAGGCGACTGCAAAGAGGCTGGCCAGGACCGACAGCCGGAACAAGCGGATCATGCAGCAGTCCCCCTCGCGGCACTCTACCGGCAGGCCTGATCGAACGCTACCGACGCCGGGACTTCTTCTTGTTCTGGCGCTCCTTCTTGCGCTTCTCGCGCAGGCGCTTCCTCTCCTCGTCGGAGATGATGCGCGAGGGCTGCTGGCCCATGCCCATCAGCCGCGCGCGCGCCATGGCCGCCGAGTGCGATCCCTGGCCGCCGGCCGCCGGGAGCGCGCCCGCCCCCGCGTCCTTGGGAAGGCCGAACATCGCCGCCAGGTCCTCGGGCGGCATGCCCTTCAGGGCGTTGAGCTGGGCGATGTTGCGGAACCCCGGCAGCCGCTGCAGCAGATTCATGCCCGGCGCGCCCGGCCCGCCGGCGAGCTGCTTCATCACCTTCTGCATGGCGAAGAACCGGTCGAGCAGCCCGCGGACGTGCTCCTTCTTCTGACCCGAGCCGCGCGCGACGCGCGCGATGCGCTCGTCGCCGATGATGGAGGGGTTCTTGCGCTCCGTCTTCGTCATCGAGGAGATGATCGCCTCGACGCGGTGCAGTTCCTTGTCGTCGAAGGTCACTCCTTCGGGCAATTCCCCGAAGAGGGGGAACTTCTCCAGTAGCTCCCCCACCGTGCCCATCTTCTTCACCAGCTTGATCTGCTCGACGAAGTCGTGCAGGTCGAACTGACCGGAGAGGATCTTCTCCGCGTCCGCTTCGGCCTTCTTCTCGTCGACCACCCCCTCGAAGTCCTTCATCAGGCCGACGATGTCGCCGAACCCGAGGATGCGGCTGGCGATCCCCTCGGGCCGGAACTCCTCCAGCTTGTCGAGCGCCTCGCCCATGCCGATGAACTTGATCGGCTTGCCGGTCACTTCCTTGATGGAGAGGGCCGCGCCGCCGCGCGCGTCGCCGTCCAGCTTGGTGAGGACGAAGCCGCTCAAGCCGAGTCGCCGGTCGAACTCCGCGGCTGTCTTGACGGCGTCCTGGCCGATCATCGCGTCGGCGACGAGGAGGATGTTCTCCGGCTCGACGGTGGCCTTCAACTGCTCCAGCTCGGCCATCATCTCCTCGTCGATAGCGAGCCGGCCGGCGGTGTCGTAGAGGATGACGTCGCAGTTCCTCTGGCCGGCGGCCGCCAGCGCGCGCTTGGCCATCTCGGGGGGCCTCACGGCCTCCTCGTAAAAGACGGGAATGTCGAGCTTCGCACCGAGCTGCTTGAGCTGCTCGACGGCGGCAGGGCGGTAGATGTCGGCCGCCACCATGAGCGGCTTGCTGCCTTTCTTTGCCATTAGATTCGCCAGCTTGGCGACGGTGGTGGTCTTGCCCGACCCCTGCAGCCCCACCAGCATGATGCCCGCGGGCCGCTCGCCCTTCTTCGAGAGCCGCAAGGAGGTGTCGACCGGCCCCATCAGGGCCTCGAGCTCGTCGTGGCAGATCTTGATGAAGTGGTCGCCGGGAGCGACCTGGAACTTCTTGCCCTTCTTGTCGGTGGTGGAGGTCTGCACCACTTCGCCCAGCGCCTTCTCCTTGACGCGGGCGAGAAAGCGCTTGGCGACGTTGAACTCGACGTCCGCCTCGAGCAGCGCGACGCGGATGTCGCGCAGGGCGTCGTCGATGTTGGCTTCGCTCAGCTCGGCCTTGCCGGTCAGCTTGTGCTTGGCCGCCTTGAAGCCCTTGGTGACTGCGTCGAGCATGCAGAACCTCTCGAAGAGTGGCGCGTTCTATCATAGAGAGTAGTGCGTGGAGCACTACCTCGCTCACCTTCTCGACAAGTTCACGTACCTGGGGATCGTCGCCATCCTCTCGGCGGCGGGGCTGGGCGTGCCCATCTCGGAGGACTTGACGCTGCTCATCGGCGGCGGTCTGGCGGCGAAGGGCGTCACGCAATACTCGCCGACGCTGGCGGCGGGGTACTGCGGCGTCATCCTCGGGGACGTGCTCATCCACCACTGGGGCACGCGCATGGGGCCGGCGGCCTTCTCGCAGAAGTGGGTGCAGAAGCTCCTCTCGCCGGAGCGGGAGGAGAAGCTGCGCGTGCACTTCGCGCGACACGCCTTCCTCACCATCGTGGTGGGGCGCCACACGCCGGTCCTGCGCGCGCCCGTGTTCTTCCTCGCGGGTGCCTCGAAAGTGCCGCTCTGGGAGTTCGTCATCGCCGACGCGATCAGCGCGGCCATCACCGTGCCCATCGTGGTGACGCTGGGGTACTTCTTCGCCGAGCACCTCGACGACATCCGCCAGAGGATCCACAACGTGCAGTGGGTCCTGGGCGGCGCCGTCGCCGCTTTGCTTCTCGTCTGGCTCTTCTGGCGCCACCGCCACCGCAGGAACGTGTGATTGGTACCCGGGGCCGGACTCGAACCGGCACGAGCTTTCGCTCGGGGCATTTTAAGTGCCCGGTGTCTACCTGTTCCACCACCCGGGTATTTCCTCCCTGGTAGTTTCCCGCCTCGGTAGGCAGGTTTCAAGCTTCGCGTGCGGGTGGCGCGGACCCGCTCGCCTCGCTATTTTCCCGCCCCCATGGACTTCGATCGCGACTTTGGAGTGAACCAGGTTTTCGTCGAGGATCAGTACGAGCGCTGGCGCCAGAACCCGGCCGCCGTCGACGAGGCATGGCAGCAGTACTTCGCGCGGCTGCACGGCCTTCCCGGCGCGCCCCCTTTCCAGACGAGCGCCTGGTCGCAGCCGCCGGCGGTGCCGGCGACTTCCGGGAACGGCAACGGCGGCCTGCAGGCGCGCGCGCCCGCCGGGCAATTCGAGGGGGCGCTCATCGATCTGGCCGCGCAGGAGCAGGAGCGCCTGCTGGCGAGGGAGCTGCAGGAGCGCGTCGCCGAGATGATCAACGCCTACCGCATCCGCGGCCACCTCTTCGCCAACCTCGACCCGCTCGGCCTGCTCCAGCCGCCGCCGCCCGAGTTGGAGCTGGAGAACTTCGGGCTCGGCCCGGAACTGCTCGACCATGCCTTCGCGCCGGGCGATCTGGCGCCGGGGCAGAGCGAGTTGACGCTGCGCGAGATCGTCGCGCGCCTCAAGCGCACCTACTGCCGCACCATCGGCGTCGAGTACATGCACGGCGAGGACCCGGCCATCAAGAAGTGGCTGCAGGAGCGCATGGAGTCGACGGGCAACGAGGCGAACCTCACCCGCGAGCAGAAGCTGCGCATCCTCGCCCGGCTCACCGACGCGGAGACCTTGGAGACGTTCCTCCACCGCAAGTACGTGGGCAAGAAGCGCTTCTCGCTCGAGGGCGCCGAGAGCCTCATCCCGCTGCTCGACTGGCTCATCGACGAGTTCGGCGCGGCGGGCGGCGAGGAGATCGTGCTGGGCATGGCCCACCGCGGCCGCCTCAACGTGCTGGTCAACGTGCTGGGCAAGGGCCTCAACGAGCTGTTCGCCGAGTTCGAGGACACCGACGAGGTAGAGGCGATGCTGGGCCGCGGCGACGTGAAGTACCACCTCGGCTACTCGTCGAACCGGCGCATGCCCGACGGACGGGACCTGCACCTCTCGCTCGCCTTCAACCCGAGCCACCTCGAGATCGTCAACCCGGTGGTGGAGGGGCGCGTGCGCGCCAAGCAGGACCGCGAGCTGAACTGGGCGGGCGCGCCCAACCAGCGCGACCCGGAGCGGCGCAAGGTGATCCCCCTGCTCATCCACGGCGACGCGTCCTTCGCCGGCCAGGGCGTGGTCGAGGAAGTGCTCAACCTCGCCAACCTCGAGGGATACAGGACGGGCGGCACCATCCACGTCATCATCAACAACCAGATCGGGTTCACCACCTACCCCGAGGACGCGCGCTCGACCCCGTACTGCACGGACATCGCCCGCGTGTTGCGCGCGCCCGTCTTCCACGTCAACGGCGAGGATCCCGAGGCGGTGGTGTGGGCCGTCCAGCTCGCCGTCGCCTACCGGCAGACCTTCCAGCAGGACGTGCTCATCGATCTCTATTGCTACCGGAAGTACGGCCACAACGAGGGCGATGAGCCTTCCTTCACGCAGCCGAAGATGTACCAGGTCATCCGGCAGAAGCGGCCGCCCCGCGAGGTTTACGCGCGCCGGCTCGCCGAGGAAGGGGTGGCCACCGGCGGCGAAGCCGACGAGCTGATGAAGCGCCGCGTGGAGACGCTCGAGGCCGAGCTGGAGCGCACGCGCAAGGAGGGAGCGAAGCGCTTCCTCTCCGCCATGGCGGGGCTGTGGTCGAAGTACCGCGGCGGGCCGGATTCCGAGACCAACGAGGTGCCCACCAACGTTCCCGACTCGAAGCTGCGCGAGGTGCTCCTCTCCATCTCGCGCGTGCCGCCGGATTTCACGCCCGTGGACAAGATCGTCAAGCTGCTGGAGACGCGGCGCAAGCTGGCCGAGAGCCCGTCGAGCGAGACGTTCGACTGGGGTATCGCCGAGCACCTCGCTTTCGGCACGCTGCTCGACGCGGGAGTGCCGGTCCGCTTCAGCGGCCAGGACTCGCGCCGCGGGACCTTCAGCCACCGCCACGCCGCGCTCTACGACGCGCGCGACAACAAGCGCTACACGCCGCTCGCGCACTTGCGCGAAGGGCAGGGACGCTTCGAGATCTACGACTCGCCGCTGAGCGAGGCGGGCGTGCTGGGCTTCGACTACGGCTGGTCGCTCGACATGCCCGAGGCGCTCACCGTCTGGGAGGCGCAGTTCGGCGACTTCGCCAACGAGGCGCAGGTGGTCATCGACCAGTTCATCTCCTCGGCCGAGGACAAGTGGAACCGCCTCTCGGGCGTCACGCTGCTCTTGCCGCACGGGTTCGAGGGGCAAGGCCCCGAGCACAGCTCGGCGCGCCTCGAGCGCTTCCTCCAGCTCTGCGCCGAGGACAACATGCAGGTCTGCTACCCCACCACGCCGGCGCAGTTCTTCCACCTGCTGCGACGTCAGATCTTGCGGCAGTGGCGCAAGCCGCTGGTGGTGATGACGCCCAAGAGCCTGTTGCGCCACAAGCACGCCGTCTCCACGCTCGACGATCTGTCGAAGGGGGCGTTCCGGCGCGTTCTCTGGGACCCGAGCGTGAGCAAGGCGAAGCGCGTGCTCTTGTGCAGCGGCAAGGTCTATTACGACCTCCTGGCGGGCCGTGAAGCGAAGAAGCGCGACGACGTGGCCATCGTCCGCTTCGAGCAACTCTATCCGTTGAGCGACGACGCCATCGCCGAGGCGGTCCGGCGCCACCAGGGCGCCGAAATGGTCTGGGTCCAGGAAGAGCCGTTCAACATGGGCGCCTGGTACCATCTCAACGCGCGCTGGCCGAAGGAGTTGCCCAAGCTGGCGTGTGTCAGCCGGCCCGAGAGCGAGCAGCAGCTGCTGGTCGACAACGCCTTCGCGGACTCTCCGTTGCGCACCGGCTAGTGGCGCGTGTGCGCGGCGAGCAGCCGTCCCATCGCGCGCCGATAGAGGGCGCGGAGCCGGCTCGCACGCACTCGTCGACACGAGCGCGGAGAAACGCCAGCGGCCCCGACGCCGGCTGGCGCGCCGTCAGCAAGAGCGCTATCAGGCGTGGGTACCGCATCCCGTACTCGAGCACGATGCGCGTGGCCCGCTCGAGCCGGAGCACGGGCGTCGGCGAGCCCAGGGACCGGCGCATCCGATTGGTCAGCTCGATCGATGCGTGTTCGGCCAACGCGTCGACCAGCATCTCCTTGTTGCTGTAGTAGCGGTAGAGCGCGGGCGCGCTCAATCCGGCTGCGTCGCCGACCTTGCGAAGGGAAAGGCCCTCCCGCCCCTCCGCCGCGTAGATGGCGCGCGCGGAGGCGAGGATGCGCATGCGCTTGAAGATTCTCATGCGTGCATCATGGCGCGGGACGCTCGGACACGACATCCTGCCGCCGGCCGTTGCCAGGTCGCGCGGAGCATGGGATTTCCGGGGCGGGCCCAAAAGCGAAATCGCGAACACGATTCACGCCCCCCACGTGACAGTGAACCATGTTCGCATCCGCTCAGGGCCGGCGTGAACATCGTTCTCGCTCCGGATTTGGGAGCGAACTTTGTTCACGGCCTCGTCGGACGGGTGAACAAAGTTCGCGATTTGGCTTTCGGGTGCCGGAGGCATGCTGCCCGGCAGACCGCCAAGGCCTGCTCGACAGGACCGGCTACGTCATCGTCGCCTAGCGGGAAAGGAATTGCCGTGGCGAGCGCAGGCTCGCTAGAGCAGCTTGGCCCACGGGTCATCGAATGAAGCTTCCCCAGCGCGAAAAAACCGTGGTGGCGATTTTGCGCAAGGCGGGCAGCTCGCGGCGGGACTGCTCGACGAGGCCCTCGGGGTCGTTTCCGTCGAGCATGGCGCGCAAGAGCGGCTCGTCGATCTCGAGGTGGAACTGGATCCCCCACGCGCGCTCGCCAAAGCGGAACGCCTGCAGCGGCGTCATCGTCGAGCCGGCCAGGGGCACGGCGCCGTCAGGCAGCGTGAACGCGTCGTTGTGCCAGTGGAAGGCGACGAAGCTTTCCTCGACGCCGGCGAAGAGCGCGTCGTCGCGCGCGGCCGGAGCGAGTCGGACGCGGTAGAACCCGATCTCCGGCGCTCCGGCGCGCGCGACCGTCCCGCCGAGGGCCGCCGCGAGCAGCTGCGAGCCGAGGCAGATACCGAGAACGGGCCGCCCCTCTTCGACGCAGCGCCGGAGCAGGCGGATCTCGTCGCGCAAATGCGGCAAGCGATCCTGCTCGTAGACGCCCATCCCTCCGCCCAGAACGACGAGCGCGTCGGCCTCGCCGGGGACTTGCTCTCCCGCGAACGTGCGCACGAGACGGTGCTCGCCAAGGAAGGGCGCCAGCGTGCCGGGCCCTTCGCCCGGCTCGTGTTGGATCAACGTCACCATCGCGGCCAATGTAGCGGAGAAGCGGGCAGGAGGGCTCGGCCGCACGGACGGCGGGCGGCGGCGGACGCCCGGCGCGTGCTTCGGCCGGGCCTCGGCGGACAGTGTTGCGGGTGGGGGTGCCGATGCTCTGGCGCTTGGCATTGGTGGGCGCTGCTGCGTTCGTCGCGCTCGGGAGCTCGAGCTGCGGAAAGTCATCGGGCGAAGGCGCAGTCGGCGCTCTGCCGGTGCAGCTCACCGTCTCCATCGAGGGGGCCGGTTCCGGACGGGTCCAGTCGACTCCCGCCGGGATCGATTGCCCGCGCGCATGCACGGCGACGTTCCCCGCCGGCACTTCGATCTCTTTCTCGGCGATTCCCTCGGCGGGCAGCAGCTTCCGGGGTTGGTCGGGGGCCTGCTCCGGCTTTGGCGCCTGCGGCGTCTCGGACAGCGCAGCCCTGTCCGCCGCCTTTGCCCCGACGCCGGCCGCCTCGCTCCACCTGGCCGCCGTGGGCGCGCAGCAGCCGAGCATCCGGCTCGACTCCAATCCGGTGCGGATCTTCATCCGCCAGTGGATCAAGTTCGAGGCGCGCCTCAACGGGGTAGCCGTCCCTCGAGCGGCCTGGTTCCTGCGCGAAGGAAGCGTCGCCGGCGCCGTCGCCCAGGACGGAATCTATTCGGCGCCGGAGAGAGTGGGCCTCTACCATTTGGTCGCCACCAACCTGGACGATCCCAGGCTCGAGGGCAGCATCGCCATCGAGGTGGTGGCGACCCAGGACCTCTACGACTACGGCGGCCCCATCCTGCCCAAGGCGAAGGTGCAACTCATCTGGTGGGGAGCGCCGAAGGAGTTCCTCGGGGCCGCCGACAAGTTCCACGGCTTCCTCGACGGCGTGAACGCTCCCCCTGGCTGGGGGTGCTCGACCAGTACCTGCGCGGGGAAACGGCGGAGGTCTCGCTCGCCGGCGAGATCTTCGACGCCGCGCCGCACCCATCCCTTCCCCGGGCGCCCGGATCTGCGGCGTCCTGGAAAAGTCCGGGATGGAGCCGGATCCTGGCACCATCTATACCTTGATGGTCGCCACCTCGACCGGCCAGTTTGACTATCACACCACCGCGAGCTGCCGCGGCAAGGTCGTCCCCATCATCGTGCTCGCGCTGCCTCCCGCCGATGAAGCGCGCGACGGCGCGTGCAGCCCGACGCTGACCGCGGCGGAGAGGCTGCTGTTCGCCTTCTCGCACGAGCTGGCGGAGACCATCACCGATCCGCAGCCCGCCACCGGATTGACGGACATCTACGGGCAGGAGATCGCGGACGTCTGCACGCGGGCGATCTGCGCGCGGCTGGCGAACGGGAGCTACTCGCTCACCACGCTGCTCTCCAACGCCGCGCACGGCTGCGCGCCCTGACGGCGGCGCCAGAGCCGAACCGCGAGGAAGAACCCGAGCAGTGCCGTGCCGAGGCCCGCCGAGCCGCCGCTGCCGCAGCCCGTCTTTGGAGCAGGCGGCACGACGGCCGCTACAACCGTCAGAGAGGCCGAGACCACGCGCGTCAAGCCGTCCGCGGTGGCGAGGATCGAGAAGGTCCAGAGGCCGGGGGCCGTGTTCGCCGCCAGCGTGACGGTCAAGACTTGAGTGTTGCCCTGCGGAGCGAACGCGAAGGTGGCTCCCGGCGGCAGGCCGGTGACGGACAACGTGACCGGCTGCGAGAACCCACCCGACATCGGGATCGTCACGGTATAGATCGCCTGTCCACCCGGCGAAGCTTGCTGGCTGGATGGGCCGACCGCGACCTGGAAGTCCGCGGGCGGGGTGACGACCAGCGGGAACGTGCAGCTCCGAGCCAAGGTCCCGGCGGTGCCCGAGATCTGCAGTTGGTACGTTCCGGGGGGCGTGGTGGAAGAGGACAGCAAAGTGAGCGTGGAGACGGTCGTCGCTTGGCCCGGATCGAACGACGCCGTCGTACCCGTCGGCAGGCCGCTCACGCTCAGGTTGACCGGGGCCG
>WNFD01009470.1_pt1 | contig 11541 bp, 9 predicted proteins | sample 5400491 | NCBI WGS metagenome assembly WNFD01 (sample SAMN13153343, study PRJNA577476) | soil metagenome | isolation source: 120 cm saprolite under Douglas fir tree site 2 hole 2 replicate 2 | place: USA:California | collected 2015-04-18 | reverse complement strand
TGGGCGGCCGCGCCGGCATGGATTTTCCCTATCTGCTCTGGAAAATGATGCAGGGTGTGCCGGTGGCGCGGCAGACAGCGCCCCCCGGCGTCCGATGGGTTCGCATGAGCACCGATGTTCCAGCCGCGTTTCAGGAACTGCTCCGCGGACGCCTGAATTTGCGTTCGTACTTGCGATCGTTGCGCGGGCCGCTGCAATTTGCGCTTGTTAGTGCGGACGATCCATTTCCCGGCCTGATGGATCTGCCGATCTTTACGTTCAAGCACATTTACAGGATGTACTCGAGCCTGCGAAAAAGCGGCCCGGCCGCGCGAGGCTGTCCCGCCAAGAGTTGAGAAGTGAAGCGAGATTTCTGGCCCAATTTAAATCTGCAAGGAGCCCTTCATGTGCCGTCAGCCATTCTGCAATGCAAAACTTCCACAGCCAATGCACTACAAAATCCCGCACCGTGAATCGTGGAGAAAGGAACGTTCGGCGAATCAGGCCTTCTGCCAGGCGCAGCGCGCTTTCCGGAAGCACAATTGGCGCATGGCGCGCGTGGTTCCCGCGATCAAGGTTGGAGAGTAAATGACCAGACCGACGGTTGTCATCAGCCTGGATCTGGAGCTCAGTTGGGGGAGCTTCGATCTTTTTTATAACGACGAACTTCTCAAAATGGGCCGGTGGGCCCATGACGTTGGCGCGCCCAATCTGCTGAACCACCTGACACGCAACGGCCTCTCCGCGACCTGGGCTATCGTCGGCGCAATGATGCGCAGCTCACTGCCGGATGTCTCCGGGCTTCCGGAAGTCCGCTATCCCCACTTTCCAAAGCCCTGGTTCAGTTACATCCCGAAAGACGGCACGGAACGGACCCACCCCGAGTGGTTCGGCGCGAGCCTCGTGGAAAAAATCCGTAGCGCAACGCCCGAGCAGGAAATCGGCTTCCATTCGTTCTCGCATGTCCCATTCGGAGTGCGTGGCATGACGCGGGAACGCGCCATTGCCGAGTATCGGCATTGCGCCCAGATCGCGCAAGAACTCAGAATTCAGAAATCCTCTTTTGTTTTCCCGCGGAATTCAGTGGCGTATCTTGCAGAGTTGCGCGACGCAGGGTTCAGCTGCTTCCGTGATGTGGATAAACTGCCGGTGAGGTTTTCGAACCGCCTGCTCAATTCCCTCAGCATGATCTGGGCGGATTTTGCGGGCAGCGCGCCTTGTACGATCGAGCCTTCGATGAAAGAGGGGATTGTTTCCATACCCGGCTCGCTCTTGATCCGATACGCGGCCGGGTGGCGCAAGTTTATTCCTGATTCGAGTCGCTTGCGGCGATTGCGAAAAGGCCTCGAACGCGTGCGCCTGAACCGTGGAGTATTCCATGTCTGGTTCCATCCGGAAAATCTTTACGCGGAATGGCCGCGAGTCGAAAACGTCGTCGCACATTTTCTGGAAGAACTCGGCGCCCTGGTGCGGAATGGAGACGTTCGGTGTGTGACGATGGGGCAGTTAGCCGAAGAATTCCACGCCAATTCGGCCGCGAAACAAAAGCCCCACCAGCTTGCAGCCTGCGCGGCAGCCGGGCAGGTGAATTCCACCGCTTCCAGTAGCGGCCAACGCGACCGTTCGGCAATTTCAGTATAACCACGCGCGACCGGATCCTGCACGGAGGCCGCCGCCCGCTCTAAAAAAACAAATCGGGCCTCGGAATCTGTGTGGCGCTCCCTCTCACTATCAGATGCGCCACACAAACCCTTCAGCCCGACTCATAGACAACTTCATTCGGTTTCAGACCGCGTGAAACCAATCCATCACTTGTTCATCAGGGGGCGAGCTGGTGAAGCAGTTGCCCCAGTTGAGTGCGCGCATTCTGCAGCGCATGCGGGTCGTGGCTCCAATTGCTCCAGCTCGTCGCAATCGGAAGAAGAGTGGTATCCACCACGCTGAGTTGTCCCACGTTCTTGAGCATCTGCGCGTATTCGTAGTCCTGAATACCGTCGCGGATGGCCTTCAAGCGAATGCCCGGTGCGGACTCGGTCGAAGCAATCGGCGCCGGCGGATACAGGAAGATTCCGTCGCCCGGCCTGCCCAATCCGCCGCCGCAAGCGGTCGTGTCCACGTTGTTCCAGCTGCCGATGGCGTTGCCGGCAGTCCAGCCGTCAGCGCGATAGTAGAGCAGCCCCGTCGCGCCTTGCGTGAAGTTGAGGAATCCCGCCTGAATGCGTTCGTTGATTGGCGGGTAATCCACCAGCCATTCCGGAGTGTTCCCGTAGCCGGCGTTGCAGCTTGTATAGCTCCACAGGTCGCCGCCTGCGCTAAACGGCAAGGTGGGCCACTGTTGCAAGGAATCGAGTAGCACCCAATGATCGACATAGCCATACAGATTCGGGTCTGTCGCATTGAGGGTCATCATCGTCTTCACGCTGCGATTCGCCGCGTGCGCATTTGCGCCGAGGGTCCGGATGTCGGAGTAGTCTCCGGTGCAGCCGTTCAACTCATCAGCCATGTAGAAATCCAGACCAAGGCCCGCCGGGAAATTTGCGGCGGCGGTATTGATCTGGCCGGTCGAAGGAATGCTGCTGTATGCACCGTTGCACTGGATGCCGATGTAATAGTAGCTGTCCAGTCCGGATCGGTTCAGCCCCATGTTGGTCACATCCGAAGAGGCGTTGCCCGCCGGATCGTACCAGCCCATCACTTTGTTGCGCATCAGTGCGCGCGCCAGAGTGGTGGTGGTGTTTCCGGCTGCGGGCGGAAAAAGCGTCCACAGGGAAAGTTCCGAAGGCTGCATCGGCAATTCGAAGTTCCATACTGTCAGCGAGACTGGAATCGTCGACGTTCCTTGAGACGAAGAGACCGTCACGCTGCCGGTGTAGGTTCCCGCCGGGCTGTTCGCCACGCCGTGCGGAATCGAAATGTCGACCCAATAAGGCTGGTTCTGCCCCGCGCTGACGCTTGCGTTGCAGGCTTTCAGAGACGCCGCACTGCTGCAGAGCGCCGCGCCGGTTTCCGGATCGTTGAACGGAATCAGCGGCTCAGCATAAGTTCCCGAGCCAAGCGGAGGATTGCTGCCGCCGCCGTAGCTCGCGGTGCCCGTGACCGCGAGGTAGTACTCGCGGTAGAGCGTCACGTTCGACGCCGGGATGGTGACTCCGTTGGGACCGGTGAGAGCCGTCGCGCTCACGTTGACGTTGGACAAGCCGCCGGCCGGACCTTGCACCACAACCTGCGTGTCCACGGTCTCGCTCCGGGCGCCAGACAACGCGATAGAAGAAAGTGCCCCAGGCGCATCCGTCTTCCCAACTCTGGTCAAGCTGGGCGCCACCCAGGTGCTGAAGTTCGTCTGCACGCCGGTGCCGGTCATCGAAATAGTCGCTGGAGAATTGGTAGCGTTGCTCGCGACCGTAACGCCGCCCGTCACACTGCCCGTCAACGATGGAGCGAAGGTTACGTTCAAGGTAGCGGACTGTCCGGGAGTCAGTACCGTGCCGGAAGACACGTTGCTTGTGCTGAAGCCCGTGCCCGTAGCACTGACGCTCGAAATGGTCACGTTGGAGTTGCCGGAGTTCTTCAGTGTCACGCCGAGCGTGCTGCTCCCGTTGGTGTCAATGTTTCCGAAGCTCAAGCTCGTCGGACTCACGCTGAGCGAGGCGGTAGCGGCATTCACCGTCAGCGTGGCTGCGCTGCTGGTAACGCTACCCCCTGTGTTGCTTACCACCACGGTGAATTGCGCGCCGTTGTCCGTGGTTGTCGTTGCAGGCGTGGTGTAACTCGCCGCAGTCGCGCCGCTGATGGCGGTTCCGTTCTTGCGCCACTGGCAGCTGAGCGGGGCAGTGCCCGAGGCTCCCACCTGGAAGGTGGCGGTCTGACCGGCTGTGAGGGTCTGGCTGATAGGTTGCGTGGTTATGGAGGGCGCCACCACCGTCGTGCCGACGTTAAGCGTGGCGGCGCTACTCGTGACACTTCCCAGCGAGTTGCTGACCACAACGGTGAATTGCGTCCCGCTATCCGATGCGGTTGTAGCCGGTGTCGTATACGAGGGCGAGCTGGCTCCGCTGATGGCTACTCCGTTCTTTTGCCACTGGTATGCAAGTGGAGCGGTGCCCGTGGCGGTGACCGAGAACGTTGCCGTCAGTCCCGCTGCGATGCTTTGGCTCTGTGGTTGCGTCGTGATCGACGGACGAACGGCCGCATTGTTGATTGGCGTGTTCATTTCGCTCTGGATCTGGGTCGGAGTCAGCGCTTGCTTGTACAAGCGTACCTCGTCGATCGTGCCGTTCAAGACGCGGGCTATTCCCCCGCGGTTCTGCCCACCGATCCGAAGTGTGTTGATACCGCTTCGGAAGGGATTCGCGTCTGCCGCGGCGCCCAATGTCGCATCCAAGTTGCCGTTAATGTAGAAGCTGATCGCCGGACCGTTTCTAACGACCGTGATGTACGTCCATGTGTTCAAGGGAACTTGGGCAGTTCCAGTGACGAGATTGTAGGAAGGCTGACCCCACACATTTCCGCCCGTCGTCTGCCACGCGAAAGCGAGATGATTCCCCGAATCCAGACCGAACAAATACTCGTCATCGATGGTCTGGCTCCACTTGTTGATGACCGAGGAAATGTTGGCATTGGCGCCAATCACCTTCACCCAAGCCGAGAAGGTCGCCGCCGTTCCTGGATTCAAGGAGTTGGAATTGGCCGCCTCGACGTCGGCAGTCGTTCCATTAAAGCTAAGACCGTCTCCGTAGCGCCCCGCCGTCGTCCAGGTTGCACCCGACAAAGTTCCCGTGTTCCCGTTGCCGCCGGCATCGGCCGTTGTCGTGCCGCTTCCCTCATTGAAGCCATAGGCAGCGGTCGCAAAGGCTGGCGCGGATGCACTCTTGAAAACCACGTCTACCCAGTAGTTCGCAGCCTGATGCGTATTCGCGGGATAGGCGCCGAGAGTTCCATAGACCCCGTTTGGTGTTTGCAAGGCATGCAAAGGAACATTGTTGAATCCCACGGTCGCGAAGTAGCTCCAGTCGGCGCTGAAATGTCCAATCGACGTGCCATACGAGGCTACATAGACGGTGTTCGCCGTGATGGCTTCGGGCGTTGAAAAGTTAGCCTGCTGCCAGCCCGAAGCGGTCTCCCCCGTAAATGTTACGCTCGCCAGAAGAGCGCCGGTGCTGCTCCAGAGGTGGCCCACATGGGTTCCCGTGTTGGCCGCGCTCCTGTAAAAGCGAATGCCCGTGATAGTGCCGCTGACGTCCGACTTGAACGAAACTCCCAATTCCAGCGGACCGCTGGCGCCATTATCAATCGAGGCCGGCACGGTGGTGCCCGGCCAGATTGTTTGCTGCGCTGCCGCACTGCCGCAGCAACCCAGGACAAACAGCATGCCCACTAGCGCCGCTCCAGTGTGTTTCAGCAACCTCAAATAAGAATGATTTGAATGTCTTTGTATTCTGGTTTTCAAAAGTATTCCCCTAAATAAAATTCGCGGGCATCTCGAGGCCGGCGTCTCGATAGGGCTGGGGGGCTGGGCGAGCTAACGCGATTTGGAGGGGCAGGTTGCTGAGATCTGCGGATGACCTGGATTTCTCAGCCACTCACGCCCACGCTGAGAGGCAAATGCTCTCCAAACGTTGCGCCCATGGATGAGAGGTTAGTTCGAACGGAGTTTTGGGTCTGTCGGCAGGGAAATGATTTTCATGTCAGACGATTGTTTCAAAACTGCCTCCTGGAGTCTTACACTGGGTCAGCTGTACCAGGACCGTGTCAGAGCTTTCCGAGCTTCTCCAGCGGAAATGTTCTATATTTGAATGGGGTATCCCAGCTCACCTCGGGCCAAGTTCCGCCCGAATCCCCGGCCACCTGACTTCACTTAAGAGAGTTTCTATGAAAACCCGCAGGTTTGCCGGTTTTGCTATCCAGGAGGATCTTGCTGGATCCCCGCTCCCCAGCCAGACGGTGCTTGGTCTATATCCCGAACTTCTGCGGGAGCTGCCGGTCGGAGTAGTCCTTTTATCGTTGGAACATCCCTCGGACCCCGAATCCTTTCGAATCGTGGATGCCAATCGCGCCGCGGCGGAAATTACCCGGTCGAGGTCACCCAAACTGCTCGGCAGAAGTCTGGCCGACTTTCCCAAGTTTCTGGAGACGCCACTCCCAGGCCAGTTCCTCGCCACACTTCGGAGCGGAGAGGCCCGGAATCTGGGGGAGATTTCCTACGGTGACGATCTTATTCGACAGGGCGTTTACTCCGTGCGTGCTTTCCCGCTTGCCAATAATTTCCTGGGCGTAGCTTTTGAAGACGTCACCGATCGCATTCACGTGGAGCGCACGCTCCGGGACAATGAAGAGCGTTTCCGCCTGCTTGTCGAAGGTGTTCGGGAGTACGCCATTTTCCAGTTGGATACCGACGGCAACGTGGTCAGCTGGAATGCCGGTGCGCAGCGCCTGAAAGGTTACGATTCGGTGGAAATCATCGGCCACCATTTCTCCATCTTTTATCCCCAAGAAGATCAGATGAACAATAAACCGCGCGATATTCTCGCCCGTGCCGCCCGCCAGGGACAGACCGAAGACGAGGGCTGGCGCATCCGCAAGGATGGCTCCCAATTCTGGGCCAACGTGGTCATCACCGCTCTCCGCGACGCGAACGGAAATCTCCTTGGTTTTGCCAAGCTGACCCGCGACACTACCGAAAACCGCGAGCGAGCCGAAGCCCTCACCAAAGCCAAGGAACTGCTGGAACTTCGCGTCGAGCAGCGCACCGCCGTCCTCTCCCGCGTGAACAACGAGATGCGCATGGAGATCGCCGAACGCATGCACGCCGTGGAAGAGCTCCGGAAATCGCGCGATCAACTTCGCGCGCTGGCGGCCCGGTTGCAAAGCGTTCGCGAAGAGGAACGCACCTACATCGCGCGCGAAATTCACGATGAACTGGGTCAGGCCTGCACCGCAATCAAGATGGATCTGGCGCTGATCAGCCGCAAATTGACGAAACGCCAGGCGAAGCTCCTGGCTAAAGTCGAGTCTTCCATCCAATTGGTGGACAGCACCATCGTCACCTTGCGCAAAATTGCCTCCGAGCTTCGGCCAAGGACCCTGGACGATCTCGGCCTGCCCGCCGCATTGGAAGCGCAGGCTCAGGAGTTCGAGAGCCGCACGGGAATTCATTGCAGCGTGACTTTGCCGCCGGAACCCCTCACGCTCGATACGGACCGGTCCACGGCCATCTTTCGAATTTTTCAGGAGTCGTTGACCAACGTCGCCCGCCACGCTCAAGCCACGCGCGTCGAAGCGCGCCTCCAGCGTGAGAACAATTGCATCATTTTCCAGGTCTCCGACAACGGCACCGGGTTCAATCCCGAGGTGGCGAAAGCGGGCAAATCCCTCGGCCTGGTCGGCATGCAGGAGCGTGCTCTCTTGCTCAACGGCGAATTCAAAACGGAAGGAGTGCCTGGTTCGGGAACAACGATGACGCTCACCATTCCTCTTGCTCCCTCGATTTCTCCAGAAAGCGTGCACCATGAGGATTTTGATCGCTGACGACCACGCTATGTTCCGTCGGGGCTTAAAGGAGACGCTGATGGAAGCATTTCCCCGGGTGATTTTTGGCGAAGCGAAAACAGCGGCGGAGACAGTGGAGTTTGTCCGGCGTCACCACTGGGACGTGGTCATTCTGGATATCAGCATGCCTGGAAAAAGTGGCCTCGACATCCTCGATGACGTGAAGCGTTTCCGCCCCAGAACACCGGTGCTTCTTCTGACCATGCATCCCGAACAGCAATACGCGCGGCGGGCTCTTAAAGCCGGCGCCGCGGGCTACTTGACCAAAGACAGCGTTCCGGATGAATTGAAGAGTGCGATCAAGAAAATCATCGCGGGCGGCCGCTACGTAAGCGCCACCCTGGCGGAAAAGCTGGCCGTTGATCTCAGACAAGGCGCGGATGTCCCTCTGCACGAACTTCTCTCCGACCGGGAATTTCAGGTATTGCGAATGCTGGCATCCGGAAAGACTGTCAAGGAAATGGCCGACGAACTTTCTCTCAGCGTAAAGACCGTCAGCACTTATCGCGGCCGCATCCTGGAGAAGACCGGCATGAAGACGAACGCGGATCTGATTCGCTACGCGCTCGAAGCGCACTTGGTGCACTAACCGCGCGCGACCACGGCCGTTGCGAGCGGCCGGCTTCCTCGAGTTTTGCCCCTTAGGATCAGGGGCTTCACCCCGTAGGACAATCTCGGTCAGCACAGCTTCCCATTGTCCTACAGGAGATTCGTGCTTCCACCCGATGTATTTCGGCGCGGATTTGTCATTCTCTGTTATAGGTTACTGTCGTTGGGTTCGGTCCTAGGGCTCCTTATCTGGGCGAACGCTGCTCACGAAGGAATGGTTATGAAAATCTTTATCGCTGACGACTCCAGGGTGGTCGTGGAACGCCTGGCCGGGCTTCTCGAAGAGGTCCCCGGCGCGCGGCTTGTGGGACAAGCCGGCGATGTACCCACCGCGGTGGACGGCATCCACAAAATGAAACCGGACGTGGTTATTCTCGATTTGCACATGCCCGGCGGTAGCGGTCTCGATGTTCTCCGCGCCACTCGTGCGGAACATCCGGACCTTTTTGTCCTTATCTGCACGAACTTTCCCTATGCCGAATATCGCGAGGAATGTTTGGCCGCTGGCGCCAATCTATTCCTCGATAAGTCCGCCGATTTTGAAAAGATTCCTTCGATCCTTCGGGAGTTGGTACAGAAGGAAGCCAAAATTTCTCCCGGCGCACGCTGAGAAAATTGCCCGCCGCTAGCCAGCCTCAGCGCGCCCATTCTTCTCCCTATCTTCGCCTTTTAGCGTTCGGGCGATCCCTGCCTTGTTTTTCCTGTATTCACCCGATTGCCCGTTCCCGCCTGTAAAGGCATAACTGGCACAGCGTCGGGTGGTTTGCCGGTTGGTCAAGGACAGGGAAGTGCATGCCCAATCGCGCGCTACCTGGTTATGCTGCGGTGTGATTTCAAGGCAAGGGTGTCCTCGCCCAGGGAACACGACACCTCTGGTCGCCCGCTATTTTCGAACTGCCGCCGCGCGGCCGTTCAAAAAGAACGAGGAGAAGAATGATGAGAAAGTTGCAGATCCTGGGGATCGCATGCCTGGCATTAATATCCGCCGCTACGATCCGGACACAGGGCACAACCGGTGTGAACAACGCAGAGCTGAAAGGGGATTATGCATTTACGTTCAACGGGATGACCACCGGCGGCAGTGGCGGTTCAACTCCATTTGCTGCCGTGGGAAGATTCACGTCGGACGGCGCTGGCAATTTGACGAATGGAGTACTCGACACCAACGGCGTCGGTATCCCGGAGAAGCTAATCAACCAAGCGTTCACAGGCACCTACTCGATCGGCGCGGACAACCGCGGCGTGATGAACCTGAACATCCCCGGTGGCGGAAAACTTGCATTCGTAAAAATTGCTGGCGACTACGCATTCGGGGTCGCGGGCTTCGATCTTTCAAACAATCGCACCGCCATCGCCGGCCGCATGACGGCAAATGGCGCAGGCACCTTCACCAGCGGCGCCGTGGACGCCAACCAGTCCGGCATGTTCACCACCTTGAATGTCTTAGCATCGAATTATCTTGTGATGGACACATCGAGCGGGCGCGGCATGCTGAATCTGCCGCCACTGGCCGGTGGAATTCCACAAAACCTTAATTTCGTTTTTTACGTTGTGAACTCCGGCAAGATGTTCGCGATGGAGTCGGATGTGCCCTCCGCCGCGACTCCGCTCCTGAATGGCGCGTTTCTCCAGCAACAAACACCGCTTGGTGGCTTCTCCAATGCTTCCCTGAATGGCGCCATGGTGATGTATCTGACGGGACGTATCGGCGGCGGTTGCGGCAACAATAGCGGCGCCGCCCCGAACGTGATTGCCGGGCTACTCACAGGCAATGCTGCCGGCACTCTTACGTTGACGTACGACCAGAACTGCGGAGGGGCTGCTACATCGGTGACCGCTCTTGCGGGAACTTCGGCCGTCGCCGCTAACGGGCGAACCGCAATCCATCTTGGAAGCAGCTACGTGGTCGCTTACCTCGTCAGCTCCAATCGGGCCTTCCTTATCGTCCCGGACAGTTCCGTTTTGTTCGGGTTCGGCGATCCACAGGCTGCGACTCCGCTGACCAACACCGCGCTAAATGGTGCTTATGCAGGCTTGGCGACTGTGCCGATGACGCTGGGCGTGAAGATTTTCTCCGGCGAGTTCACCGCGAACGGCGCCAGCCCGACCGGAAGTATCACTGGAATCGAGGACATCGGCGCGCCGAGCGGAGCGAACTCCGGCGTCAACGCGAATTCCACCTACTCCATCTCATCCGCGCCAACAAACGGAAGAGGAATCTTTGCTGGCAGTGTTGGCGGCAGCAGCGCCATCGTCTATGTCGTGTCGCCGGCCAAGTTTGTGGCGGTCTCGACAAGCGATTCGAATCCAGCCTTATTGGTATTCGAGCACTAGGATTACCCAAAATTTCATTCGGATAAAGTTGTGGTCCTTTGGGGTGCAACCTCTGCAACTCAAAGGGCCACAATCCATTTTCAGAACTGGCCGAATCAAATGTTTTGGCCTCGAGAACCGCGAGGTGAGCCGTCGTGGGCGGTGTCTTCTGTCCGTAATCAAGCTGCAGTTCGGTTTGAGGCTCTATTCTTTCTGCAGCGGCGCTTAGTCTCCCCGGCCCACGGACTTTTGGGGCCAATTCGTGATCTCTTCATGGAATTCCAAGCCGAGGGCGAATCGCCCATCTCCCGTCCGTTCGCAATAAACCACGCGCGCGGCGGAGTTCAACTCTCCATCCGTGGACTTGATCAACAGCCGCTCATTTGGCTTTCTAGCCTGCTGCACCAGCACACGGAGTCCAAGAGAGCAGATGTTCTCGGTTGTCGAGCGCTCCGCGGCAAACGGCTCTTGGAGACTGGAGATTCGTACGGGAATAGCCAGCGGAGTCCTTTTTACAAGTCGCCCAGACCGCATCGGCATTTGGTGATCCACCTTCCAAACTGCCTTCTGAATCAGTGCACCGGGCTGGTGGAGCATAAAAACCGAATTATTCTGCGCATATTTTAACGACAATCATTCTGTGCAATTCACGGCGCATGCAAGGACTGAAAAATGGCGGACGGCAGGGGCAAGCGTCTCGACCGGCGCCATTTCTGCCCGTGCGTGGCCTGATCGACGCGCACCATACAATTGCCGATCGATGCATAGCTAGAGAGATCGAACGTCACGGTGCACGGATGGCCGCTTCGCTTTTTTTCGAACGCCATGATCGCCAGCATGGGAAATTCGCCTCCTCCAGGTTAAGCAATCACGTTCGACATTTCGCAAAGTCACAACCTGAGAAAGTAAAATAGCCGTTTTCCAATGCACTGCAATCCGGTGATTCACCCATTTCCGATTAGTGGAATTTCGCTACCCGTTCTGGGGTCGGACGCTCCCATTAGGTCCCGCAGGCTTGGGTCACCCAGAGTCAAATACAGAGTGGATCAATTGCCTCGGCAGCCGACTGAAGTACTTGATGCCGGCGTGAGGAAA
>WNFD01012248.1_pt1 | contig 11543 bp, 9 predicted proteins | sample 5400491 | NCBI WGS metagenome assembly WNFD01 (sample SAMN13153343, study PRJNA577476) | soil metagenome | isolation source: 120 cm saprolite under Douglas fir tree site 2 hole 2 replicate 2 | place: USA:California | collected 2015-04-18 | reverse complement strand
ATGTTTACGATGACGGTCACGATAAACAGCGCCAGCCCAATCTCGATTAATGCGCTGACATATAAGGCATCAGTAGCCTCGTTGAATTCATTGGCGATCACACTCGCCATGGTGTAGCCCGGGGCTAGCAAGGATCTTGCAATCTGCGGGCTGTTACCGATCACCAGGGTCACGGCGATGGTTTCGCCCAAGGCGCGGCCCAATCCCAAGATGATGGCGCCGATGATTCCAGCTCGCGCATTCTTTAAGACTCCTATGCGAATCATTTCCCAGCGGGTCGCACCCAAAGCCAGCGCCGCCTCGCGCTGGTGCTGCGGGACCACTGCCAAAACCTCACGGGTGATGGACGAAATGATCGGAATAATCATGATGGCCACCACGGTTCCCGCCGCCAGCATGCTGTAGCCATACATCGGACCGGTAAAAAGGCCAGTCCAGGAAAAGTACTTCATCAGCAAGGGGGCCACCTGCACCCGCAACAGGGGAACCAGTATGAACATCGCCCAGAGTCCGTAAATGACGCTGGGGATTGCCGCCAGCAGTTCGGTAGCGAATGAAATCGGCTTGCGCAGCGGCTTAGGACACATCTCGGTAACAAAAACCGCTACCGCGATCGCCAACGGTACGGCGATCACCAGAGCCAGCAGGGAAGAAACAAGGGTCCCGAAAATAAACGGTAGCGCCCCAAAGTCGCCGGACACGGGGTCCCATGCGCTCCGCGTAAAAAAGTGAAATCCAAATTTTTGCCAGGCCAGAGCAGAACGCTGTAAAAGTTCGGAGAGAATGAGGCCGACTACCGCCAGTACCGTCAAGGCCGCGCCCAGCATCAGCCCGTGAAAACCGACATCAAGCGTGAATAGATTCCTGGTCCAAGAGGGCGCTTTCTGTGCCGTGTTCACAAGTGAGATTTTAGGTGATTCGGGTGTGCCCATGTTTTTCGTGGGTCTCGGGCCCAAGGCTTGCCCCAGTTGTTTCTTGTGTGGAAGGTGTCTGTCCGGTGCGGCCCCCATGAACTCGTCGCTCCCATCTCTCCCGAGCCGCTCCGAGCTTCGAGGTTCCCCGGGCCATTCTATGGTCGCCAGTGTCCTTCGCAAAAACACTAAAGGCGGTAGCCGGCGGCTGGTTGACCGCCGGCCTCTGATAACCGGTCAATAGGTGTAAACCAAATCAAACTGCAGCCGGTTCAAGTACGGTTCCTGCTGCCCCGCCTTCGTTATGGTCTTCTGGAGCAATGCAGCATTGTTTTCCAGGTTGGTGTTCAGAACTCTTCCGCGCCAATACGTGAAACTGGCGACTGTGTTGGCTCGCAGCTTCCAGTTGGCGTAGATCCTGTTTTGCAGGATGTTGGTGGGCGAACGCTGGTCGCTTTCGGCGATGGAGGCCAGAACCGAGTCCTGCACCTGCCGCAACCAGGCATAGCCGAACTGGAGATCATTCTTGTTCTTGGTTTGCCCGATGCCCACGTCGCCACCATATTCTTTGTTCTGGCTGCCAATGCCGGCGATGAGGTTGCCTTTCGTATCCAGCGGATGCGCCTTTGCATCCAGGTTGTCTTCAAACTCGAGCAGCAAGTTGATAGGGAAACGCGCTGCTGGCGTTTTGATGGTGTTGCTGAGAATGAAGTCCGCTTCGTCGAATCCAGAGTAGAAATGCGGTTTCAAAGCTGCGTCCAGAAAAGTGGCGTTGCTCATTCCGTTGGGAGCAAATACGCAAGGCGCGAACTTCGGTGTGCCCACACTCAGGCTCGCGCATCCCGGGCCTTCGCCGGGCGCCGGAAATGACACCGGTATAGTCACCGGCGGAGTGCCAGGAATGGTAATTGTGCCTCCGGTTGTGGTCGCGCCCGACCGCGAATGCGCCAGCAGCCAGTAGAGCGTCAGGCCGGTTCCAGTGTTCGTTCAGGAATGACGCCGTTGCCGACCACGGACCGGCCTTAAAACTGGTCTGGGCTTGTCCCCCGAGAACGTAAGAATCCTGGCCACCAGAGCTCTCGCTATAAAGCAGCGTTATGTCTTGCAACGTGAAGTTGGTAAAAAAGCCATTCTTGACGTTGAAAGACAGCTTGGCGTCGAAACCTTCTGGATTCAAGTCCGGATCGCCGGTCACCGAGGTTCGCTGCCACAAATACGCGAATTTACCGCCAGTCACCGAGAACCAATTGTGGGCAACCGGATTGTAAGTGATGTATCCCTTATCCAACGCGATCGTCTTGCGATCGAAAAAGTTGGTCAGAGTCTCGTTGGTCGTGGTTGGATCGCCTTGAGATCCTGTAGCGATCGCGACTCCGCCGATGAAGTCTTGGTTAAGTGCACCCTCCAAGCCAAGACGTACTCTAATGCGGGCGCGGTTACGATCTTGAATTCCGTTTTGCGTGAAATTCTCGCCTCGCACCCGAACGTCGCCGGAAAATCGGAAACGTCCCATCGCCGTGGCCAGCGCAGAGACCTTCTTCTGGTCTTCTTGCGCACTAACCGCCGCATTGGTGGTGTTGGTGCGAATGTCGGCTACGTCTGATTGCAGCTTGCTGACCGAATCCGAGGTCTGACTCGCAGGTGTAACCGCTGTAGCGGCCTTAGATTGGGTGTCCTGCTGTTGGCTTTGCGCTTGCTGCAACTGCTGCTGGGTCTGCTGCAGGGCGGCATCGCGCTCCGCCATCTTGCTCTGCAGGGCCTGGATCTGGGCCTGCTGCTCTGCCATTGCGTCGCGCAGAGCCTTCAGGTCATCGGCGGTTACGGCGGGAGGCGCCGGTGCCACGGCGGCCTTGTGGGCGCGCTTCTTGGGTTTCGCTGGGGCGGCGTCGGTTTGCGCCAACCCGCTGGCAGCGAATACAAAAATCGTGAACCACGTGAGTAGTGCTTTCATTTCGTTCTCCGTTATGGATTGATTTCCCGCAGCCTGCCTGCCGCTGCCATTGCCAAATGAGACACTAATCTCTACTACCCTAATAGACTATATTACCTATTAGTGAATGGTTTTGATGGCTTCCCGTTCTTTCAGCTTTACCGCATCGGGAAGAGGCGCATAATTCAACTGGGCGGTAAAAGTCTGGCCCTGATCCAGCATCCAGGTCAGAAAATCGACGAACACCTTTTGCTTGTTCTTGTCTTTCCAGTCGGTGGGCACCAGCAGCCAGGTGAAGCTCGCAATCGGGTAGGCATCCTTTCCCGGCGCATTGGTAATAGAGACCCGGAAGTCCGCGGGCATGGTCTTCGTCGATGCCGCGGCCGCAGTGGTCGAATCCAGACTGGCCTTCACGAAGTTTCCCGCCGCATTCTTTACCGATCCGTAAGTGATGTTGTTCTGCAGGGCATAGATGAGTTCCACGTAGCCGAAGGCGCCGTCCATTTGGCGAATCATCCCGGCCACACCCTCGTTTCCTTTTGCACCCATCTCTCCCGGTGGCCAGCTCACGGACGTTCCTTTTCCGACTTGGTTTTTCCAATCGGAACTCACCTTTGAAAGATAGTCGGTAAAGATGTAGGTAGTTCCGCTGCCGTCCGAGCGGTGCACAACAATGATCGACTGGTTGGGAAGGGAGGTGCCAGGATTGGCCTTGGCAATGGCTGGGTCATTCCAGGAAGTGATCTTGCCAAGATAGATCCCTGCAATTACATCCGGAGTAAACTTCAGTTCGCCCTTGAATCCAGGGATGTTGTAGGCGGGCACCACTGATCCCAATACCGTCGGAAGGTGGATCAGTTTGACCTTCGACGCCGCCAGTTGCTCATCGCTCATAGGCCCGTCGCTGGCGCCGAAGTCTACCGTCCCGGCGGTCACTTGGCGAATGCCTCCGCCGCTGCCGATGGACTGATAATTGATCTCGATATCCGGATGTTGTTCGTGATATTGGTTAAACCACTTGGAGTAGATCGGGTACGGAAAAGTGGCTCCCGCACCGTTCAACTTGGTCTGCGCCGAAACCGCAACGGTCAGCAGCAGCACTGCTAGTACTGGGTAGAGCTTTCTCAAGTTGGTTCTCCTTGACGAACTTAGGTTGCCCCGATTAAAGCGGTAACTTGGTTAAAGGACGATGAACAGCAAATGAACAGTTAGGAAATTTAATCATTCTGCACGAGTTACGCCGGTCAGATGCTGGCGGCGCAGGTGCTCCAGGTAGAGTTGCTCGGCGGATTTTTCCTGCAAACGCAGCAGGTGGCGGACGGTATGCCCACTCACCATATGACAGACCTCTTCGGCGGTATTTTTTACGTGGTCGGCGGCGCGCTCGACTGCGTGCGCCATGGTAATGACATGAACACTGTCCGGCCCCCCGAAGGCTAGTTCCGGCTCCAGATGCCGCATCACAATCAGATTGTGCAGGCGATCGACCTCGCGGTCGGCGCGCAGGACTTGCAGCGCCCGGGCGTGGTCGCGGGTGGCGAACGCGACATCGGTGTCGCCCAGCATCTTTGCCAGCACTGCCAGCATTTCGCCGAGGTCGCGCAGGTCCTGCATATCCAGGCGAGCCCGCACCGCATCTGCCCGAGTGGCAAAAGAGAGCAGCAGGTCGCCAACCCGCTCCAGGTCGATCATGCATTTCAGGCAGGCCAGCTTTTTCCGGACCTGGTCTACCGAGGCGTGCGCGATCTCCGTGGCCACGCGTTCGTCAATCTCGCGATCTAGCTCATCCAACTCGCGTTCACAAGCGACGGTACGCTCCAGCGCCGAATTGGCCCCCAAAATCAGGTCTGCCGCGCTCTGAGCGGCGGCAATGGCCACGCCATAGGCCCGAGCGGTCAGGGCAACCAGGGTGTTCGGGACAGGCATCTCTTCGGCGCACGCAGGATTGTTCGCAGTTGTTGCCTGTTCGGGTCGGATTCCAGATGGACTTGTCAAAACTGATTTCTCAATGACTAAAGATGAACTTTCGACCTGTATCTATTGAAGACCAAAACCGTTTACAGTTGTGTTAACAGCGCATAAATGTATGGGTGCAACTGCTTCGGCTTCTTCTGCGGTAACCCAAGCCGGGCATTTAGACTAAGAACTAAGGTTCGGAATTGACTGGGGATAGACTGTCGATGAAATTGCGTTTGCACAAGATGGTGTTGCTGCTCGGGGCCGTGCTGGCTTCTGTCCTGGCGCTCGCCCAGACCAAATCTCCGCCGCCCCCCTTCGCCCAGGATCCAGACGAAATCATCAAGTTCCTCAGCGAAATTGTGGCGTGGCATCGCGAGATCACGGTCCAACAACCCGTGGGCCAGCCCTCTGACCTTGCCGCGGTGCAGGAAAACCGCATTGTCGCTGACCAGGTAGTGCAACTGGGCTTTGAATATGCGCGCAGCCAGGCCCAGTTGAAGGCCAAGAGTCCAGCAGCTCCGCAGCCGCAGGCCGAGAGCGACACCCAGTACCAGGCGCTGCTGCAAGAAGCTCAACGGGCTGACAAAGAGGTTCAGGACACCGACGCAGAGCTGCAATCGGTTCGAGGAAAACTGGCAACCGCGCCTCCCCAGCAGAAAACCCTACTCGAATCGCAAATTGCGGAACTGCAGAGCGAGCTCGGCCTGTTGCACGCTCGTCGGGACGCTCTCGAGAGCATGGTCGAATTCGTGAACTCCAGCAATTCCGGTGGCGGTAGCCTGCGGGCTCGCATTGATGAGTTGGCCCGATCGCTGCCGGCCGCGGTGACCCGAAGTCCGGCCTCCAGTCAGGAGACGACCCAGCTTGCCTCCCAGTCCGCTGGGAATTCTGCAAATAACGTGTCAATTGTGAATTCCCAGCCTTCCGGTATTTGGGATTTGGCTGCGGACCTGATCAGCCTGTGGGGCAAGCTGCACACTTTGGACGTGGAGTCTTCGTCCACGGCCGATCTGCGGCAAATGGCAAAACAGCTTCGCGAACCCCAGATGGGTCAACTCCGCGCCTTGGTGCGGCAGGGAGATCAGTTATTTGCCGCTGCCGATACTGCCACTCCAGCCATGCTCGCTCAGGAGAAGCAGCAGTTGGACCAGCTAACCGCGCAATTCAAGCAGGCATCGGCAGCCATGCTGCCTCTGAGTAAAATGACGGTCTTGCTGGATATGTGTGCCGGCAATCTCGGCGACTTGCGGGAGGGGGTAAAAAGTCAGGCCCGCGCTGAACTGCGTCAGCTTGGGTTCCGGCTGATTGTGCTGCTGTTACTCATCGCGGCAGTGATTGGGGTGGGAGAGATCTGGAGAAGGACCACTTTCCGCTACGTTCACGATGCACGCCGGCGGTATCAGTTCCTGCTCCTGCGCCGTATTGTCATGTGGGTGGCCATCGCCCTGGTAATTGTCCTCACTTTTGCGTCGCAATTGGGGTCCGCTGTGACGTTTGCCGGCCTGCTGACCGCTGGCGTCGCCGTGGCCTTGCAAAACGTGATTGTGTCCATGGTGGCTTATTTCTTTCTCATCGGAAAATACGGGATTCGCGTGGGTGACCGAGTACAGATCGCTGGCGTCACCGGAGAAGTTGTCGACATCGGCTTGGTGCGGATTCATCTTATGGAACTAGACGGCCCCGAATCGCAACCCACGGGACGGGTGGTGGCCTTTTCCAACTCCATCGTCTTCCAACCCGGCGGCGGCGTGTTCAAACAGATTCCAGGGACCAATTTTGTCTGGCATGAGGTGAAGCTCGTCCTCGCACCGGACACCGACTACCACGTCGCCAAAGACAGGCTTACTCAGGCTGCGGATGCAGCCCTGGCTGCCAATCACGACAGCCTGGAAAATCAGCGCCAGTTAATGGAGAGAAATTTGAGTTCGGTCTCAGCCGTAGAACTCCGGCCCGGAGTTCGCCTGCACTATGCCGGCTTAGGAATCGAAGCGACGGTGCGTTTTCCCGTCGAACTGGGAAAAGCCACGGAGACCGACGATCAGGTTATGCGGGAACTTCTTTCCGCGCTCGATCACGAACCCAAATTGAAGCTGGTCAGCGCGGAAATGCCAGTCGCCAAAGCGGCAGACTGAAGCGTCGCGCAGGGGTCACCATAGCCGCAATCAACTACTGGATGGTGCTGGCGACATTGGAGAAAGTGCTGTTGGCATTGGTGCCAATCAATTTAATAGTACCCACCACCAGCAGCAGAATCACCGCCAGCATGACCGCGTATTCCGCTATGTCTTGACCCTGGTCATCCGCCCACAATCTGCGGAGTAAACTTTGCATAATTCACCTCGAACCTGTCTCAAACGCCCATAATGAACGGATGGGACGCGCTTGTCAAATCCTTTTGCACCTGATCTGGTGCAATCGTCGGCTCTGGGCTGGTGTCCGGCACCGCTAGCGCACGAATGTTGCCGCCCAGGCCGCGTAGTCCAACACCCGCCCCGGAAGCACGCCCAAGGAGATGGTGGCCGCCAGACTTAGAGCGAGGGCGAGCCCCAGTCCCGGGGTGATCGGCGGGGCCGGAGCTTCGTCGCGTGGCTCACGCATGTATATGGAAATGATGATGCGCAAATAGTAGTAGGCCGCGACGGCGCTGTTCAGCACTCCAATGATGGTCAGCCCGATCAAGTTCGCCTGCAGCGCCGCGCTGAAGACGTAAAACTTGGCAAAGAACCCGCCCGTGATCGGGATCCCAATCAGCGACAACAGGAAAATCGTCAGAATCGCCGCCAGCAGGGGAGCGCGGCGTCCCAGACCCGCATAGTCTTCGAGCGTCACTTTGCGCTCACCCAGTCCGGCAAAATGCCCGACCACGGCAAAGGCGCCGACATTCATAGCGGCATAGGAAGCGGTGTAGAACATCGCCGCTGGAATGGCATTTTCCGGCAAGGCCGCGAACGCCACCAGCACATATCCGGCATGGGCAATGGAGGAATACGCCAGCAGGCGCTTCACGTTGTCCTGTACCAGCGCCGCGATGTTGCCGATGGTCATGGAAAGCGCTGCCGCTACCCACATCAGCCACACCCGCCCCGGCGCATGGGCCTGGAACATGATCCGCAGCAGTACGGCAAAAACCGCCGCCTTCGGCGCCGTGGACATGAACCCCACCACTGGCGACGGCGCGCCTTCATAAACATCGGGTGTCCAGATGTGAAAAGGCGCCGCTGCAACCTTGAACCCAAGCCCCACGAACATGAGCGCCACGCCCAGATACGCCAGCAGCGGCCCGCCGCTTCCGTTGAACGGAACAAGGGAGGCACTGATTCGCGCAATGCTAGTCGAACCTGTGTCGCAAACGATCCCAGTAGGAAGTACTTGACCGAAGCTTCACTGCTGATGGCGGCGCGTCGCCTGAATCCAGCCAGAATGTAAGTCGCGATCGACGATATTTCCAGCGCGATAAAGATCAGCACTAATTCGACAGCCGACGACATCAGCGCCATGCCCACCGCGCCGAACAGAACGAGCCCGTAGTACTCGCCCGCGCGAATCTGCTGCACTTCCATGTACTCGTACGAGCTCAGAATCACAATGATGGTGACGCTGATCACCAGCACGTGGAAGAAGATGCTGAACGCGTCAACCTTCACCATCTCCCAGAATCCGAATCCCCAGAACTGCTGTTTAGCCTGGAAAAAAGTTGCAGCCAGCGCGGCGATGGCTCCCAGCAATGCAACGACGCCCAGAAGGCGCTGACTTCGGCGCTCGTCCATGATGGGATCGAGCAACATGATAATCATGCCAACCACCGAGAGCACGATCTCGGGCAGAATCCGAACGTAATCGGCGTTCGGGATCAAATTTGGAATGAGCTGAAGTGTGGCGATCACCGACTCACCACCTTGGCGGCCAGCTGGGCGAACGGCAGCAGAACATTGCGGACTGCCGGATCAATAGCGTTCAACCACCATAACGGCGCGACTCCCATCACCAGCGCCATGATGACCGCCGGCCACAGGGCCGCACGCTCCCGCATATTCAGGTCCGGCAGGGAATTGTTCTCCTCATGCTTAACCACGCCGAAGAACACCCGCTGGTACATCCACAGCAGATAGCACGCGCTCCAGATCACACCCGTAGCTGCGACCACTCCCCACCATGGCTTGGCCTGAAACGCCCCGCTTAAGACCAGAAACTCGCCGATGAATCCATTCAGCAGCGGCAGTCCCACGGAAGCCAGAACTACAAAAAGAAAGAAAGTGGAATAAGCCGGCATGGGTGTCGCCAGCCCGCCGAATTCGGAAATCTCATAAGTGTGGCGGCGTTCATACAAAATTCCCGCCAACATGAACAAGCCGCCGGTCGAAACTCCGTGCGCCAGCATCACGAACATTGCGCCGTTCAATCCCGCCTGGGTGAAGCTGAAAATCCCCAGCACCACAAATCCCAGATGGCTGATCGACGAATACGCGATCAGCTTCTTCATGTTCGGCTGCACCATGGCGACCAGCGCGCCATACACGATACCAATCAGCGCCAGCGCCACAATCCAGGAAGCATTCGCTCGCGACTGTTCGGGAAACAGCCCCAGATTGAAGCGCAACATGCCGTAAGTGCCCATCTTCAGCAGCACTCCCGCCAGCAGCACCGAGCCTGCCGTTGGAGCCTCTACGTGAGCGTCAGGCAGCCAGGTGTGGAACGGGAAGAGCGGCACTTTTACCGCAAACGCGATGAAGAATCCCAGGAACAGCCATTGCGCAGCGCCGACGAAACCCGGAACTTGCCCGCCGGCGATCGCCTTTTGAATATCTACGAAGTCGAACGTATGCGGGTTAGTGTTTGCATACAGCCACAGAATTCCCGCCAACATGAACACCGAGGCCACCATCGTGTACAGGAAAAACTTGATCGCCGCATAGACCCGGCGACCGTGCCCGTACATTCCGATCAACAAGGCCATCGGAATCAAAGTGGCTTCCCAGAAGAAATAAAATAGAAACAGATCGAGCGCCACGAAGACGCCGATCAGCGCGGTCTCCAGCACCAGCAGCAAAATGAAGAACTCTTTGACCCGCTCGTGAATCGACTTCCAGGAGATCAGCACACATAGCGGCGTGAGGAAGGTAGTCAGCACCACCAACCACAGAGAAATCCCGTCCATGCCCATGTGGTAATGAATGTTCGGCGTGGGGATCCAGGGAGTATTCTGATCAAACTGGAAACCGGCCTGGTCGCGATGAAAATGCGCCGGCAAGTGCAACGACAGGACAAAGGTGAACAGCGAAACCAGAAACGCGAAGACGCGGATCTCCCGATCGCGACGCGGAGCAAAAAGCAGCAGCAGGGCCCCCGCCGCCGGGGCGAACGTGACCAGAGTCAGAATTGAGTGATCCAGTCCGTTCATCGCGTCCCCACCCAGACCATGTAAGCGATAACCGCCATCGTTCCAACCGCCACCCATCCCGCATAGGAGCGAACGTTCCCAGACTGCATGTGACGCACGTCGTCCGAGAGTTCACGGGCCGTGGCCGCGCTGCCGTCGAGGGTGGCGTCAATCACGCCCTGATCAATTCCGCGCCAGAACACGATCCCAGAAATCGCAATCAACGGCTTCACAAAAATCCAAGAGTAGAGTTCGTCGATCCAATACTTGTTCGCCACTGCTTGGTAAAGGCTGCCGAACGCTGCAGCGATCTGCTCCGGCAATTCCGGCCGCTGGTGATACAAAAACCATGCCAGCAGGAACCCAAAGGCTGCGACGCCGACAGAAACCATTGCCAAAACTTTCTCGGATGGTCCCTCTTTTTTCACACCCTCAGCCGGCAGAGTTGCCGGCACCGCTTCTTCCGCAGCCGCGGAAACTGCCGCCGGGTGGAACACAGGCGCCAGGAATTTGTCGAAGCGCTCGCTTCCGATCCACCCGCCGATGATCGAAAGAAACGCCAAAATCGCCAGCGGTACCAGCATCACCGCCGGACTCTCATGTGCCCCGCCATGCCCATGCCCGTGTGGCGCGCACACTCCTGTCCCCGACGGCTCGTCGTGTGTGTGCTCTTGCTGCCCGCGATACTCTCCGAAGAATGTCATGAACCACTGCCGGAACATGTAGAACGAAGTCAGAAACGCGGTAAACAATCCGATAGCCCAGTAAATCCAGCTGCCATAAGGACTGGTGAAGGCCTGAAACAAAATTGCGTCTTTACTGAAGAATCCCGCCAGTGGCCAGAACCCAGCGATGGCAAACGTTCCGGCGGACATAGTCCAGAACGTCCACGGGATCTTCTCTCGCAACCCACCCATCTTGCGCATGTCCTGCTCGCCGCCAACCGCATGGATCACAGAGCCGGCAGCAAGAAACAGGAGTCCTTTGAAAAACGCATGCGTCATTAGGTGGAAGATGCCCATCGAAAACGCGCCCACGCCGCAAGCGAGAAACATATAGCCCAGTTGCGACACGGTGGAATACGCGAGCACGCGCTTGATGTCGGTCTGCGCCATGCCGATGGTCGCGGCGAAAATTGCCGTCAGCGTCCCGATGATCGCCACTACGGTCAGCGCCGTCGGTGCGTGCTCAAAAATCACGTGCGACCGCGCCACCATATAAACACCCGCGGTGACCATGGTCGCCGCATGAATCAGCGCCGAGACCGGCGTTGGACCTTCCATGGCGTCGGGTAGCCAGACGTAAAGCGGAATCTGCGCCGACTTACCGCATGCGCCAACCATCAGCAGCAGAGCGATCGCGGTGA